>ENA-OPBL01000016-OPBL01000016.1-human-gut-metagenome-genome-assembly--contig:-NODE-16-length-144621-cov-8.790158_pt1 | contig 144621 bp, 176 predicted proteins | sample MGYA00241073_ERZ501461 | MGnify/ENA primary metagenome ERZ501461 (study PRJEB25962, sample SAMEA2042630) | human gut metagenome | biome: human gut; feature: human-associated habitat; material: faeces... | reverse complement strand
CTGAAGTACATATCGTATACAGAAGAAGTGAAGCAGAGCTTCCTGCACGAGCAGAAGAAGTTCATCATGCTAAAGAAGAAGGAATCATCTTTGATCTTCTTACAAATCCGAAGGAAATCCTTGTTGACGAGAACGGACATGTAAGCGGTATGAAGGTTGTTAAGATGGAACTGGGCGAGCCGGATGCATCCGGAAGAAGACGTCCTGTTGAGATTCCAGGTTCTGAGTATGATATGGATGTTGATACCGTTATCATGTCACTTGGTACTTCTCCGAACCCACTGATCTCTTCTACTACTAAAGGACTTGAGATCAATAAGAGAAGATGTATCGTTGCTGAAGAAGAAACAGGTAAGACATCTAAAGACGGCGTATATGCTGGTGGAGATGCTGTTACAGGTGCAGCTACAGTTATCCTTGCTATGGGAGCTGGTAAAGCTGGAGCAAAAGGTATCGATGAATATCTGAAAAATAAATAAAATGAATCAGGGGCCTTCCGGTACAGAAATGTGTCGGAAGGTCTTTTTTTGAATGGAATAAGAACACAAGTTCTTTTTTGCTGTCTTGTAAGTTTTTCGGGAATATGTTATACTATCCACTGTTAATATGCCTTTATAGGCGGTTATGAGAAATTTACCGGATAATATGGTACAGATTAGTTGAAAGAAAAGGATAAAAATATGATAGTTCTTTATATTATTTTACTGGCTATAGTGCAGGGAATTACAGAATTTCTTCCGGTCAGCAGTTTTGGACATCTTTGTTTTGTTCAGAATATACTTGGTATGGAGCATGGCCCGGGTGTACTTATGGAAGTTATGCTTCATCTGGGAACGCTTGCAGCAGTTTTTATGACCTTTCAGAAAGATATTCGCAGACTGGCAGTGGAATCCATTGAAATGTTTATGGATGTGATTGGAAATGCAAATCTCTATATACATAACAGACGTACCGGGGATGAGCTTCATTATGCAAAGATTATAAGCAATATCTACCGTAAATTTGCAGTTCTACTGATGGTTTCCATGATTCCGACGATGTTTCTGGGATATACAGCACGCAGACTTGTTGCAATGTCTGCAGCTTCAAAACTTCTTCCGGGTGTTGGGATTCTGATCACGGGGATTATTCTTCTGGTAATTGATCTGAGTCAGGTAGGCGGCACAAAAGCAGCTAAGGATGCAAGCTTTTCCAATGCCATGTGGATCGGAATCTGTCAGGGCCTTTCGGTATTTCCGGGATTTTCCAGAAGTGGAATGACGATCAGTGCCGGGTTGATGAGCGGATTCAGCCGTACATTTGCAGTGAAGTATTCTTATATTTTGTCGATTCCGGCAATTATCGGTGCACTGATCATGGAACTTGGGCAGTTTGGTTCTGCAGATATGACAGTAGGGCTTGGCTTTTCTTATGTATTTGGAATGATCATTGCAGCAGTTGTTGGAAGTCTGGCAATCCGGGCATGCCTGAGACTTGTACACAACGGAAAATTCCGCTTTTTTGCATACTATTGTTTTATTGTGGGAATTATTGCGCTTGTAGCAAATTTTGCATAGTTGGGAATATTTTTTCTGCCGGAGGATTTTCTGATTTTCCGGCGGATTTTTATGAAGAATCATTAGGAGGGGTGCCTGAATGGCAGCAACAAAGAAACAGAGTAACCGAAGAGGAACCGCAAAAACCACTTCCGGACGTAAAAATACGAGAAAAAAACAGACCAGAAAACAGGTGAAAAAGCAGGGAGTTACCAGCGGATTCCAGACAGAGATCATTTTGCTGACAATTCTGGCGGCTTCGATCATATTGATCATCAGTAATCTTGGCATGGGTGGAGTGGTCGGTGCTGCGATCAGTAAGGCATCTTTCGGGATTATGGGATTGCTTGCGTATGTTTTTCCGGTATTGATCTTTGTTGGTGCTGCATTTCTTGTATCGAACAGTAAGAATCCTCTTGCATACAAAAAAGCACTTGCTGCGCTTGTGTTTTTTGTTTTTCTGTGCGGCCTGGTTCAGCTGTTGACAGAGGGATATATGTCCAGTACTACAATGTCGGAGTATTATTCGACCTGTTCTACATATAGAACGGGTGGTGGTGTGCTTGGTGGAGCTATCTGCATTTCTACGACTTCCGCATTTGGTGTTGCGGGGGGATATGTGATTATTATTCTTGTACTTCTGATCTCTCTGATATTGATCACGCAGAAATCATTTTTTGGTTTTGTATTCCGTATCTGGGATGCAGTCTGTGCACTTGCCAGAGATGGACATGACATGTATATGGAGGGACAGCCGGAGCGAGATCTTCGCAAAGAGCTTCGTGTGCAGGAACGCAGACAGAGGAGAGAAGAACGGCAGGCGCAGCGTGTGCGCGAACTGGAAGAGGCTCTGGCACAGGAAAACAATGATGAAGAAGAGGCTGCAGCTAAAGAGAAGAAATCTACAGGATTTCTTGAAGGGACGCTGCTTGTTCCACCGGAAGCAAAGAAGAAAAAGAATCGTAAGACAGTGCTCAGAGATCATAAGAAGACTGCAGAAGGCATAAAAAATGATACTGCCACAGATACAGATTCCGTAGCTGTAGTTTCAGATATGACTTCAGATTTTGCAGGAAATGCAGAACACGGGGAAACTGTGAGGCAGGACCAGAAGGATGAGATGCCTGAGAATATGCTTGTGGAGAACACGATGGCGATGGCTTCACCACAGACTCTGATGTTTGAGATTCACCGTGCAGAGCCGGAAGAATTTTATCAGGAACCATCAGACAGCTATGTGCAGCCAACGGCAGAGCAGGATGTACCGGAATTATCAGAATGCTATTCTGAACCGGAGCCGGTAGAAACATATGCGGAAGTACAGCAGGTGCAGGAGCCGGTGTCTGAGAATGTTCCGGAATCTGTGCCGCAGCCGGAGACAAGACCTGTTTCACAGTCAGTCAAAAATCCGAAGTCTTCCAAACAGGAGATTGAAAGTGGAATTCAAAATATCCAGAAAGAGATTACACAGCAGAATGAAGTGGTTAAGCGTGAGTATCATTATCCGCCGCTGAAACTTCTGAAGCGTGGAGATGGCAAATCACAGGGAGACTCCGATGAACATCTTCGCAAGACTGCGAAGAAGCTGCAGGATACATTGCATAATTTTGGTGTGAATGTAACTGTGACGAATGTAAGCTGCGGACCAACTGTCACCAGATATGAATTGCAGCCGGAAATGGGCGTTAAAGTAAGTAAGATCGTCAATCTGGCAGATGATATCAAATTAAACCTTGCAACGCCGGACATTCGTATTGAGGCACCGATTCCGGGCAAAGCGGCTGTTGGTATTGAAGTACCGAACAAAGAAAATCATGCTGTTATGCTGAGAGAGATCCTTCAGTCACAGGAATTTCAGAGTGCAAAGTCCAGGCTGTCTTTTGCAGTTGGTAAAGATATTGCAGGAAAACCGGTTGTTACGGATATTGCCAAGATGCCACATCTTCTGATCGCGGGTGCTACAGGTTCCGGTAAATCTGTCTGTATCAATACCCTGATCGTAAGCATCCTGTACAAAGCATCTCCGGAAGATGTCAAATTGATCATGATTGACCCGAAGGTAGTGGAACTGAGTGTTTATAACGGTATTCCACATCTGTTCATTCCGGTTGTCACGGATCCGAAAAAAGCTGCCGGTGCATTGAACTGGGCAGTAACAGAGATGATGAATCGTTACAATACGTTTGCAGAATACAGTGTTCGAAATCTTCAGGAATATAACCGCAAAGTTGAGGGAATGCGTATTCCGGAAGGTGAAGAGCGCCCTGAGAAGATGCCGCAGATCGTAATTATTGTAGATGAGCTTGCAGACCTTATGATGGTTGCTCCTGGAGAAGTGGAGGATGCAATCTGTCGTCTGGCACAGCTTGCACGTGCTGCAGGTATTCATCTGATCATTGCAACACAGCGACCGTCTGTAAATGTTATCACCGGTCTGATCAAGGCAAATATGCCGTCACGAATTGCATTCTCTGTATCTTCTGGTGTTGATTCAAGGACGATCCTTGACATGAATGGAGCAGAGAAGCTTCTTGGAAAGGGTGATATGCTGTTTTATCCGCAGGGATATCAGAAACCGGCCAGATTGCAGGGGGCTTTTGTATCCGATGAAGAAGTCAGCAGTATTGTTGACTTCCTGGCAGAAAAGAATCCGGGAATGCAGTACAATTCCCAGATTGAACAGCAGGTAAATACGGCAGGCATGTCCGGTGGCACCGGTGGTTCTTCGGCTGACGACAGGGATGCTTATTTTGTGGAGGCCGGTAAATTCATTATTGAAAAAGAAAAGGCATCGATCGGTATGCTCCAGAGAATGTTCAAAATCGGTTTCAACAGAGCTGCAAGAATCATGGATCAGTTATGTGATGCAGGGGTTGTCGGACCGGAGGAAGGAACGAAACCTCGTAAGGTACTGATGTCTGCAGAAGAATTTGAAAATTATATAGAGGAATACCTGTAAATGGAAATTAAGATCATAACTGTAGGGAAAATTAAAGAAAAATATCTGAATGATGGAATTGCCGAGTATGCGAAGCGTCTGAGCCGTTACTGCAAACTGACATTTTGCCAGGTTCCGGATGAAAAGACACCGGATAAAGCATCTGATGCACTGAACGAGCAGATTAAGAATACAGAAGCGGAACGTCTGATGAAGCATATCCGGGAACAGGATTATGTAATTGCACTTGCGATTGATGGTAAAATGCTGGATTCCGTTGAGTTATCCGAAAAAATCGGACGTCTGGGTGTAGAAGGCAAAAGTTCTGTCGCATTTGTGATCGGAGGCTCGTTAGGTCTTGGCAATGAAGTTCTGAAAAGAGCAGATTATAAACTGAGCTTTTCCAGAATGACATTTCCTCATCAGCTGATGCAGATGATTCTTCTGGAGCAGATCTATCGTGGCTACAGGATCCTGAACCATGAACCTTATCATAAATAAAAAGACACAAACCGGAAATAACTCCGGCTTGCAATAAATGATTTCCAAAAAAGGAGGATATAGTGATATGACAACAGAACGAGTAGAACATATGGCAGGTGGACAGGGACATACATTGGTGAAACGTCTCCTTGATGAGAAGCAGTTAAACGGAAAATGCAAATTATATGCGCAGGTAACTCTGGAACCGGGATGTTCTCTGGGATATCATGAACATCATAATGAGAGTGAAACGTATTATATTCTTTCAGGAAAAGGTATTTACAGCGATAATGGAACACTCCGTATGGTGCAGGCCGGTGATGTGACATTTACTCCGGACGGCAAAGGACATGGACTTACAAACAGCGGCGATGAAGACCTTGTATTCATGGCGCTGATTATTCTGGATTAATTAAAATGGAGGAACCCTGATGACGGCAGAACTGAATATTGATAAATTTGAAGATTTTATTGCGCAGTATCCGATCTTTGAATATCGTATCCTGAATACCGGAGATCTGTCTGTCGAGGAGAGAGTAAGGATCGTCTGTCAGCAGGAATGTGAACGGTATGGATCGACCTGGGCATGTCCGCCGGCTGTGGGTACTCTGAAAGAATGCGAGGAAAGAATCCGCAAGTTTGGACAGGCTGTTTTCTTTTCCAGTGTGGCAGAAGTTTCTGATCTTATGAATATGCAGGAAATGCTGCAAACAAGAGCTGCACACGAAGAACTGACAACGGAAGTTGCCCGTTTTTTGAAAGAACAGGGATTTGAGACGTTTACACTTTCAACGGAATCCTGTGATATCTGTGAGGACTGTGCATATCCACATGGCAAACCGTGCAGACATCCGGACCGAATGCATCCCTGCCTGGAAAGCCATGGCGTGGTAGTAAGTGAGATCGTAGAGAAACAGCAGATGGAGTATAATCTGGGCGGAAATACGATACTCTGGTTTTCCATGGTGCTTTTTAAATAAAATATCAGAGAATAAACAAGACCTCTCCGGCGTACATTTATAATGAGCGCCAGAGAGGTTTTTGTTATGAAAAAGATGGGAAAATGGAAAGAAAATCTTGTTACCTCGCTGGAAATACCGAGAGATCTGGCAATGAAAGAAACGGTGTTTACTGTTACAGGAAAACATCAGGCAGTAGTCTTCAACTATCGAAGTGTTTTGCGGTATGAGAAAGAAGAAATAATATTACTGACTTTTCAGGGGAAACTTCGAATACAGGGAAAAAGACTGAAGATTCCGATGTATACACCTGAAGAAATGTATATTGAAGGTGTGATCACGGAGATTATCCTGGAAGGTTAGGAGGAGATTATGAAAAAGTATGCCGGGTTTCGAAATGGATACGTTCGTGTGAGGATATATGGGGAACAGACAGAACGTTTTCTGAATCTGTGCAGAGCTCGTGAAATTCGAATCAGTGATCTCAGAAGAGAATCAGAACTGAGTCTGACAGGATGTCTGCAGATCAGAGATTTTTTCAGACTCGCTCCAATACATAGAAAAACAAAAGTAAAAATTCATATTCTGGAAAAGCATGGACTTCCTTTCTTTTTTTACCGAAGTAAAAAGAGAAAGGCTTTTTTTCTTGGATTACTTTTATGTGCAGGACTGCTTTTGTTCCTGTCCGGACGGTTGTGGGAAATTGATGTAGAGGGAAATGTCAGAAACAGCACACCTGAGATACTGGATTTTCTGGAACAAAAAGGAATCAGGCATGGAATGGCAAAAGGAAGACTCAGCTGCAGTGAGATTGCAGCTGAGATCCGTAAAAAATATCCGGATATTACGTGGGTATCAGCAAAACTGGAGGGAACCAGACTGCTCCTTACAGTCAGAGAAGGGATATTTATACAGACTACAGAAGAAAAGGATAAATCTGCCTGTGATATTATGGCAGAACGCGATGGTGAGATCATAAAAATGATAACCAGAAGCGGACTGCCCCGGAAAAAGGTTGGGGATTTATGTAAAAAAGGTGAAATCCTGGTATCGGGAATACTGGAATTAAAGGATGACAGTCAGGAGGTTGTAAAGTATGAAGCGGTTCATGCAGATGCAGATATTTATATAAAAAGACAGAAGGCATATTATCATGAGATTCCAATGATCTATGAGACATATGAATGGACCGGTAAAAAGAAAAAGGGTATCTATCTGAAAGCAGGCAGATTTTATTTGGAAATTGCAGACAGGACAAAAAATGGCTGGTATCAGATTGCAGAAGAACAGAAAATGTATCTGACCAAAAGTTTTCAGCTGCCGTGCTCAATAGGGTATATTACCCAAAACCAGTACAGAAAGATAAAAAAAGAGTATACAAGGGAAGAAGTAAAAAAACTTGCATGGCATACTTTGCAGAGGTATGAAGAAAAATTAATGCAAAAAGGGGTTCAAATATCTGCAAATAATGTTAAAATAGAAATTGACCACAAGACCTGTGTAAGCAAAGGTTTTTTGGAAATTATAGAAAAAATCGGAGAGGAGACTCCTGTAGAAATACCGGAGCAGCCTGCAGAAAGGACAACAGAGGATGGCTAACAGCATTATCGAGCTATATACGCAGGTGCCTGCAGATCTGGAGGGAAATGTGTTCGGTCAGTTTGACGAACACCTGAAGCTGATTGAACGGACGTTAAATGTAACACTGATATCCAGAGATGGCATGCTGAAGATCCTGGGTACCGAACAGAGTGCAACTCAGGCAAAAAAACTGATAGAGGAACTGGTGACGCTTGCAGGAAGAGGCAATACTATAACACGGCAGAACGTAAGTTATGCACTGTCTCTTGCCATGGAGGAACGAAATCAGGTACTCACGGAAATAGATAAAGATTTTATCTGTAATACGATACAGGGAAGACCAATCAAACCCAAAACATTAGGACAGCAGGAATATGTAGAACAGATCCGAAAGAAAATGATCGTATTTGGAATCGGACCTGCAGGCACCGGTAAGACTTACCTTGCTATGGCAATGGCAGTTACCGCATTTCGAAATGAAGAAGTCAGCCGTATCATTCTGACCAGACCGGCGATCGAAGCAGGGGAGAAACTTGGATTCCTTCCGGGTGATCTTCAGAGTAAAGTAGATCCGTATCTGCGCCCATTGTATGATGCATTATATCAGATCATGGGAGCTGACAGTTTCGCAAAAAATATGGAACGAGGGCTGATCGAAGTGGCTCCGCTTGCTTATATGCGAGGACGTACACTGGATAATGCATTTATTATTCTGGATGAGGCACAGAATACAACACCGGCACAGATGAAGATGTTTCTGACCCGTATTGGTTTTGGCTCCAAAGTGGTTGTTACCGGTGATGCGTCTCAGAAAGACCTTCCGAGAGATGCAGTATCTGGTCTTGATGTGGCGGCAAAGGTCCTTAAGAAGATAGATGATATTGGATTTTGCCAGCTTACCAGCAAAGACGTTGTACGTCATCCGCTGGTACAGCAGATCGTACAGGCATATGAAAATTACGAAAAGAAACAGAAACCGTCCAGAAGTACCGGTGGTACAAGGACAGTCCGGAGGAAAAAGAATGACCATACAGATTGATTATGAAGCAGAACGTAAACTGGATATTGATTATGAAAAACTGGCATCAGAAGTCGCTGAGCATATTCTTGAGACAGAGAACTGTCCTTATGATGTCTGCGTAAATCTTGTGATTACTGACAACGAAGAAATCAAACGGGTAAATACGGAATTTCGCTCAATCGGGGCACCGACAGATGTACTTTCTTTCCCGATGATCCCGTTTAAGACACCGGCAGATTATTCAGTGATCGAGGGCGATGACAGCTATTTTGATCTTGATACAGATGAACTGATCCTTGGGGACGTTATGATCTCTGTAGATAAGGTCTATGCGCAGGCAGAAGAATATGGACACAGCACAGAGCGGGAATTCAGTTTCCTGTTTGCGCACAGTATGCTGCATCTGCTCGGCTATGATCATATGGAACCGGATGAGGCAGCGGTAATGGAGGCCAAGCAGGCAAAGGCACTGGAGGATCTGGGAATTACCAGGTGATGATCACCATCTGAAAGGAGAACATCTATGAAGAAGAAATTTCTGGCAGCAGTTATGGCATTGGTTATGATAGGAACGACACCTGTTGGTGTATTTGCTGATACTATGGTGAAAAGCTACCTTACAGGACTGGATGTTCCCGAATCGGAAGGCCGGGTCCGCCCGGTAGCGGTTATGCTGAATAATATTAAGCAGGGATGCCCACAGAGTGGGATCGAGAATGCCGGTGTTGTGTATGAGGCACCTGTAGAGGGCGATATCACAAGACTGATGGGAATTTTTGAGGATTATAAAGATCTGGAACGGATTGGTTCCGTCAGAAGCTGCAGAGATTATTATATCTTTTATGCGAATGAATTTGATGCAATTTATGCACATTATGGACAGTCTGCTTTTGCACTTCCATATTTTGAACAGCATCTGATCGACAATCTGAATGGCGTGAAACTGGGAAAAATCTGTTATTTCAGGAGTACTGACCGTAAGGCTCCGCACAATGCTTATACAACATATGACCTGCTTCAGCAGGGTATAGACAAGATGGGATACCGCAGAGAATACAAAGAAGATTATGATGGACACTATGTGTTTGTACCTGATGGAACTGAAAACACACTTCCGCAGGGTACATCCGCACAGGAGATACATTTTGATAATTTTACAGTGAATCATCCATGGTTTGTTTATGATGAAAATACAAAAAAATACAGCCGTTTCCAGTATGGTGCGGCACAGATCGATGATCTTACCGGAGAGCAACTGACCTGTGACAATATCCTGATCCAGTACTCTTATGTGACTACGTATGAGGGAACAAGCTATAAGGATATTGAGACGATTACCGACCGTGACGGAAATTCCGGTGGACGAGGCAAATATATCACAAGAGGGAAAGCAATCGATGTCACCTGGCAGAAAGATTCCCCATGGGGTGTGACTCATTATATTACAGATGATAATCAGGAAGTTCAGCTGAATCCGGGAACGACCTGGGTGGAGATTGTACAGGATGACAGAGTGGATGATATCAGCTATCAATAGAGAACAGAGACTGTTTACAGGTGATGACCTGAAACAGATCGCAGAAGAAATTACTGGAGAATAAATACCATGAATTATCGTGAGTTACTGAAAGACAAAAAACGTGTTGTGATCAAAGTTGGTTCTTCCTCTTTGATCCACAAGGAAACAAATAAACTGGATCTTCGTAAACTGGAAGTGCTTGTAAGAGAACTGAGTGATCTTCATAACCAGGGCAAAGATGTTGTCCTGGTTACTTCAGGTGCAGTGGCAGTTGGTGCATCTGCATTTGGCATGCATGAGAAGCCGACAGAACTTAAGAAAAAACAGGCATGCTCCGCAGTTGGACAGGCGCGTCTGATGATGATCTATCAGAAACTTTTTTCAGAGTACAACCAGATGGCGGCGCAGATTCTGATGACAAAGAATACGATGGTCAATAACCTGAACCGCAGAAATGCACGGAATACATTTGAAGAGTTGCTGGAGCTCGGGGCAATTCCGGTTGTTAATGAAAATGACTCCATTTCAAGCTACGAGCTGGAGATGCTGGAATCCTTTGGTGATAATGACACATTGTCAGCAGTTATCGCGGGATTGATCGGGGCGGATCTTCTGATCCTGCTTTCTGATATCGACGGACTTTTTACCGATGACCCGAATACGAATCCGGATGCAGAATTCATTGATACTGTCGAAGTACTGGATGAGAAACTTCTGAGTATGGGAAAAGGACCAAAGAGCAAGGTCGGAACCGGTGGAATGGCCACAAAACTGACTGCTGCCGAGATAGCAACGGCTGCAGGTGCGGATATGGTGATCGCGAATGGCCGGGATTTTCATGTGATCCACAAGATCATGGAAGGCAGAAAATATGGTACCTTATTTGCAGGAAACAAAAAAGAAGAGTTTTTCCTGATTGATTATATAGAAAAACTTCTCTAGGAGGAAATTATTATGATGGATAATGTGAAGATAGACCGAATCAATACTCTGGCACACAAAGCGAAGAGTGCCGGTCTTACAGAAGAAGAAAAGAAAGAACAGGCAGAACTTCGACAGGAATATCTGGCTGCCGTGCGTAAAAATCTCAGGGCACAGTTAAATAATATTGATATTCAGGAAAAAGATGGTTCGATTGTAAATCTAGGTGAAAAATATGGAAGAAAAAAAGGTAATTAGAAAACAGGTTTTTGCAGCGCGAAAAGCACACACCGATCAGCAGATCGATGACTGGAGCAGAAAAATTGCTGAAACAGTTACGGCACTTCCGGAATACAGCAACAGCCAGAGAATTCTTGCTTATGCGGATTATAATCACGAAGTTATGACAAAGTATATTATAGAAGCGGCATGGAATGATGGCAAAGAAGTTGCGGTTCCTAAAGTAGTTGGACAGGATATGGTATTTTATAAACTGACAGATTTTGCACAGCTTGAAAAGGGATATTTTGGTATTCCGGAGCCGGCAAGAGGTGAGATCGTTCAGTGGGAAGAGGCTCTGATGATCATGCCGGGAGTCGCGTTTGACAGGCAGAATCACAGAGTTGGTTATGGCGGCGGTTTTTATGACCGCTTCCTGGAAAAACATCCATATATCACAAGGGTTGCAGTTGCATTTGAATTTCAGATGATGTCAGAGGTACCGGTGGAGCCTACAGACATTTCACCGGAGATCATTGTTACAGAAAAAGAAATTTATAAATAAGCATTTTTTTAGGTTTTATTATTTAAAGGGACAGGAAATGTCCCGGGGAGGTTATGCTATGAATGAAATGCTGTTAGAGCTTGGACAAAATGCAAAAGAAGCAGAAAATATGCTGCGGACCATAACCACAAACAAAAAGAACCGGGTGCTTGCGGCAGTTGCGGAACATCTTGTGGAATGTACAGATGAGCTGATCAAAGCCAATGCTGTTGATGTGGAGAATGGAAAAAAGAACAATATGCCGGAAGGACTGGTAGACAGACTTCTTCTTACACCGGAAAGAATTCAGGGAATGGCAGAAGGTCTGCAGCAGCTGGTAGCGCTGGAGGATCCGATCGGTGAGGTAACCGGGATGAAAAAACGTCCGAATGGACTGCTCATCGGACAGAAACGGGTACCGCTTGGTGTGATCGGAATCATTTATGAAGCACGTCCGAATGTAACGGCGGATGCTTTTGGCCTTTGCTTTAAGACCGGAAATGTAGTGATCTTGAAGGGTGGAAGTGATGCAATCCATTCAAACGAAGCTATCGTGAAGTGTATTCGTGAAACCCTGAAAGCCAATGACATAACAGAGAACGCAATTCAGCTGATCCAGGATACTTCCCGTGAGACTGCTGCAGAATTTATGAAAATGAATGAATATGTGGATGTGCTGATTCCACGAGGCGGCAAGGGACTGATCAAAGCAGTTGTTAATCAGAGTACGATTCCGGTCATCGAGACCGGCACAGGAAACTGCCATATATATGTAGATGAGAGTGCTGATCTGAATATGGCGGTTGATATTATTATGAATGCCAAAACACAGAGAGTTGGAGTTTGCAATGCCTGCGAATCACTTCTGGTAAATGCGAATATCAAAGATGTATTGCTGCCGGTTCTTGCAAACCGTCTGAAAGAAAAGCATGTACAGATGCGCGCAGATAAAGAAGCCATGACGCTGATGCCGGGGGCTGTTGCAGCCACAGAGGAAGACTGGGGAACGGAATATCTGGATTACATATTATCGATCAAAGTAGTGTATTCTGTAGACGAGGCTATTGCACATATCAACCGGTACAATACAGGACATTCTGAGGCAATCATCACCAATGATTATACCAATGCCCAGAAATTCCTGGATGAAGTGGATGCAGCGGCGGTATATGTCAATGCTTCTACCAGATTTACCGATGGATTTGAATTCGGGTATGGGGCAGAGATCGGTATCAGTACCCAGAAACTTCACGCCAGAGGACCGATGGGACTGCTTGCACTGACAACTACCAAATATATCATCTATGGAAATGGACAGATCCGTCAGTAACAGGGAATGGCAGATCGATATTTGTCGATAAGCTTTGCACAGAACACGCGATGTGTGATTTGACAATTACTGGATGCGTGTGTATAATAATTTACAGTTTAGACATGTAAACTTTTGGGCTTTATAAGAAATTATTTCGTAATGATCCAATAAAGCAAAAAGTTTTAAGTACATGCCGAAGGTAAGATTTACATACTCACCATGGGAGGATTTAAATTGAGACGAAAACAGTTATATGCGATTATTTTAGCAGGAGCACTTGCAGCAAGCAGTGCACCGGCGGCTGTATTTGCTGCAGAAGGAGATGTGGCAGCTACAGCGGAGACATCAGAAGAAAATCCGGTTGATGGAGAGACTGCAGCAGCTACAGAAGCACCGGCAGAAGAAACACCGGCAGATACTACAGCAGCTACAGAGGCACCGGCAGAACAGGCACCGGCGCAGGAAGCGGCAGCGGCTACAGAGGCACCGGCTCAGGAAGCAGCACCGGCAGAGCAGACACAGCAGACTACAGAAGAGACACCGGCTGTACAGGAAACACCTGCGGCAGAGACAACAGAAGCACCGGAAGCCGGAGAAACTGCATCAGGTGTTATGATTACAGTAGATGGAGTTACAACAGCTTATAAAGATATTCAGGATGCGATAAATAATGCACCAGCACCGACAACAGATGAAAATGGAAAAGTGCAGATTCCTGTAATTGAGGTAACGAAAGACCAGAGTATTTCTACCTCAATTACAGTTGAATCGGGAAAGCGTGTTTGTATTACAGCTACAGCTGCGGTCAATATCACAAGAGCAGATGGTTTTACTGATGAAATTTTTAAAGTTTATGGAAATGATAGTGAACTTGCATTAGATGTAGAAGGTGAAAGTGCAAGTCTTTCGCTTGACGGTACAGCAACGAATACAACTAAAACGCTTGTTTCAGTAAGTGATTCTGGGGCATTTGAAGTTTACAATGGTGTAGTTCTTACAAATAATAAGACAGACGATAATGGTGGAGCAATTACGAATGATGGTGGTAAACTTTATCTTGTAGGAGGTACTGTAACAGGAAATAGTGGTGCTAAGGGTGGTATTTATAGTAATACAACAGTTTGTATAGGGGTGTCCTACAGTACTGGTGCGAAAAGTGATATAAAAGTAGCAGATAATAAAAATGGGCAAGATGCAACTGTGAATTTATATGTAGAGCTTTCTGATGCATCAGAAGTTCCTGTCAAAATAACGGGAGCGCTTGCAGATACAGCATCTATTGGATATACAGATGCTTCTCCAGCAACTGATAAAAAAATTATAACAATTGGCAAAGATACATCAGATAATTCTCTTGTAAGTGCGGATGAATTTAAAACAGCAGTATCTAAGTTTACTTACGACGATAGTGAAAAATTTGTATTTGCAGAGTTGACTGATGGAGCAGATACTGTAACATTAAAAGCTGTGGATTCAAAGCCAGATCCAGAACCGGGTCCAGCTGCATTTGTGATAAAAGAAACAGGAAGCGTTAGTTGGTCTGATTATACAACTGCAACTGCGTACTTTAACACAACTAATGACTGTAAGTGGTATTATAAACTGGTTAAAGAAGATGATAATGTAAGTATAGATGATTTTAATGAGAGTAAAGCAATAAACAGTGCAAGCGCAGGAGATGTTTTGGTTAATGTAAAGAATATTCCGACAGTTAAGACAGGTAATCCTGCAATTGCTGTTTATGCAAAATCTCAGACGGATGGTACAGTGCAAGCTTTAAAGATTGTTTTGAATAATCGTAAACCAACTACGTTCAAAATTTCACAAGCATCAAATACAAAAGTTGAGTGGGAAGACCATAATACAGCAACGGTATATTTTACAGCAACACACGATTGCAAATGGTATTCTCAGGTCACAAAAACTAGTACGAAAAAGTTCTCATTAGCTGATAGTAAAGCTGTAAACACCGCTAAAGCTGGAGATGTAGTTAGTGCAACTGTAAAAGATATTCCAGAGGGAGAAGGTTATGCAATTGTAGTTTTGGCGAGATCTACACAAGATAATGCACCTGCTGTGGGAAAATTCTCGCTTGATGATAAAAATCGTCCGGCAAAATCTTCAACAGCAACTAGGAAAGCTAAAACTTATAGTGTAACCGATAATAAAGTAACTGGCTTGGAAAACCCATTGAAATTTTTCCCTAGCAAGAAATACGAATTTACTGTAACAGAAGCTGGTATGTCTGATGAAGCACCATATGTAGTAGGGGATGAAAGATATGCATTCCTTTATTGGAGTACAAGTTCATCAGGAAAGAATCCTCAAGCAAAGAAAGTAATTATGTCTTCAAAGGGAATTCCAGATGCGAATACCTACAAGATGTATTTGTTCTTCCAGAAATACAGATTTAATGGAACTGATTGGGTAAAGAAAGGTTCTCCTGAATCTATATCTACAGAGTTCTCATCGGCAGGCTATACAGACGAAGAACTGAAGGAATATCTTGAAGAAGCGAAAGAAAATGGAACGGAAATTCCGGGTTATGAGAATGGCTCCGGCTCCGGTGATGATGCGGATGCAGAACTGACAGCAACTGCTGCAGCATCTGAGAAAGATGCAGGTTCCAAATCCAAATCTGCGGTATCTACAGCCGATGAATCACCGATCGGAACAATGTCTGCACTGGCAGCACTCTCCTTACTGGCAGGCGGATATATCGTTGTTCGCAAACGTAAAAAAGAAGAACAGTAATTTAACTCTGGTTAAATACAAAAAGATTTGAGAGACAGGTCATTTTGGCCTGTCTCTTTTCATATAATAGTACAGGAACCCGTAAAATGATTTTTATTTATACATGCAGAGGGAAAGATGATGATCAATACGGACAAGACATTCTGTACATATGAGAATATTTATTATGAAATGTGGGAAATAGCAGGGCGGTATACAGAAATCGCGCAGTTTCGGGTAATTGGCAAAAGCCATGATGACAGGATGATTCCAATGGTGCAGATTGGAAAAGGTGCGGAGACTGTTTTCTGTATTGCAGGTTTAAGTGGACGGGATCGATGTATGCCGATATATCTTATGCATATGCTGAAAGAATATGTCAAAGCATGGGAATGCCGATGGAAACTGGAGAATCTGTACGATCTTCGGGTATTACTGGAAGACTGGAAAATCTGTTTTATTCCACTTTTGAATCCGGATGGATATGAAATTTATGAGAAAGATTTCTATGCAATCCGGAATCCGATTTATCGACAGATGCTGAGAATGCAGGAGATTCCATGCAAAGAATTTATCTGTAACAGCAGAGGGGTAAATCTGCGAAAAAATTTCCCGACACAGTACTACAGAAGAAAACAAATTCACAGTCAGCCGGCGAGTGAAAATGAAACAAAAGCACTTATAAAAGTTTTTCAGGAAAATACAGGAAGAGGACTTTTGTCCTTTGGCTACTCTGAGAGACAAATTGTTTATTTCAGACAATCGCAGTCATTTGCTGCAAATCAAAAAAGCTATCGCCTTGCAAGACATTTGCAAAAACAGGCAGGACTGAATGCAGATAAAGCAAAATATCATCTGGACGATGTAGAACCAACAGGAAAACGAGGGTATGGTTCTCCGGAACAGTTTTATGCAGAAATATGCAGACAGCCAGCGTTCAGAATTGAGATACCACGCAGAAGCGGAGAAAATGAGATGGTTCCTGATCCGGCAGAATATGAGGAATTACATACACTACCGCTGGAATATCTTTTTTCACTCTGATTTTTCAAGAATGTATCCCGGACGGCATTATAACGCTTGCGTTGGACAAAAAATTCCTGTATATTAAAGAATAGTGCTTAAAAAAGAAATTGGTAGTGATTAATATGTTTATAAAACAAAGGAGTTATACAAAATGACAAACGAATCCTCTAAAGGACAGAATACGAGTGCAGAAGAAACGCTGCGTCAGCGTTCATTCATAGAACTTGCGCAGGCACTGACGGCGCAGAAATCCAATACTATTGGACGTCCATTGACATACTGCCTGACAACATTTGGATGTCAGATGAATGAAAAACAGTCAGAGGCAGTGGCCGGTATCATGGATGAGATCGGGTATCACAGACAGGACAATGAAGAAGCAGATGTTGTGATCTATAATACATGCACTGTTCGTGAAAACGCGAACCTGAAGGTATACGGAAGACTGGGACACCTGCACAGTCTGAAGGATCACAATCCGGATATGAAGATCATTCTTTTTGGATGTATGATGCAGGAACAGCATGTAGTAGATAAGATTAAGAAATCCTATCCATTTGTCAATCTGGTATTTGGAACACATAATATTTTTAAATATGCAGAACTTTTTTATGAGATGCTCCAGTCTGAGCGGCAGATCGTAGATATCTGGGAAGGAACCGATCAGATCGTGGAAGATCTTCCGACAGAAAGAAATTATACATTTAAATCAGGCGTCAATATTATGTTTGGATGCAACAATTTCTGCAGTTACTGCATTGTCCCATATGTGCGTGGACGTGAGCGAAGCCGTGAGCCGGAGGCAATCGTAAAAGAAGTAAAACGTCTGGTTGCAGACGGAGTATCTGAGGTTATGCTTCTGGGACAGAATGTAAACTCTTATGGAAAGACACTGGAACATCCGGTAACATTTGCTCAGCTGCTGGAAATGCTGGAAGATGTGGAAGGTCTGAAGCGTATTCGCTTTATGACTTCACACCCGAAAGATCTTTCGGATGAACTGATCGAAACAATGGCAAAGAGTAAAAAAATCTGTCATCATCTGCATCTGCCATTGCAGTCAGGAAGCAGCCGTATCCTTAAAGCTATGAATAGACGCTATGATAAAGAAAAATATCTGAATCTGGTCGATAAGATCCGTACAGCGATTCCGGATATTTCTCTGACAACAGATATCATTGTCGGGTTCCCGGGAGAGACAGAAGAGGATTTTGAAGAAACTCTGGATGTTGTATCTAAATGTGGCTATGACACGGCATTTACATTTTTATATTCCAGAAGAAGCGGAACACCTGCTGCCGAAATGGAACAGATACCGCAGGATGTTGCAAAGGAACGTTTTAACCGCCTGCTTGCGCTGGTACAGCAGGAGGGACGTATTCGTTCTTCCAGATTTGAAGGTTCTGTGCAGGAAGTTCTGGTAGAAGAAGAGAGCAGGGAAAAAGGAATATTTACAGGAAGAACAGAATATAATCTTCTTGTACATTTCCCAGGAACAGCAGATCTTCTTGGAAAATATGTAAAGGTAAGCCTGGATGAATGTCATGGATTCTATTATATGGGGTCTCTGGTGGAAGAATAATCGACATGACGGATTGTGGATATGGCAACGGAGAAACCGTAAAAATGGATAAATTTGACAGGTTGTAATGTTTTGTGGTACTGTTACGAAGAAGCGGCACAACAAACAGTAGTTGTAATTGTTTACAGGAGGAAAATATTATGAGAAAAAAGAGTGTAAAAACAACAGCTAAATCAACAGAAGCAATCACAGAGACAGCAGCAAAAGTAAAAGAAACTGTAAAAGCAGCAGCAAAAAAGGTAGAGGAGTCTGCACCGGCTGAAAAAACAGCAGAAGTTGTGAAAGAAGTAGTTAACAAAGCTCCGGAAGCAGTTCAGAAGGCAGAGAAAACTGTAAAAACTGCAACCAAGACTGCAACAAAAGCAGTACGTAAAGCTGCTGGTGCAAGAGTAAAAGAAGTATCTCTTGAAATTTTCGAAACGAATGTATCTCTGAAAGATGTAGAGAAAGCAGTTAAGAAAGATGTTGCAGAAAAAGGACTGACAGGTGATATCTGTATTTATATCAATGCAGAAAGAAGAGCTGCATATTATACAGTAAATCAGGAAGGTTCTGACGAATATAAAGTAGATCTTGGTAACTTATAATCCATGAGATTATACCTTGCACCGCTGGAAGGAATCACCAGTTATATTTATCGAAAAGCACTGTATCAGTGTTTTGATGGATTTGATAAATATTTTATTCCATTTATCAGAGCAAAACAGAACCTGAATTTCAGCGGGAGAGAAAAGAAAGACATTTCTCCGGAAAATAATTCCGGGATGTATGCAGTCCCTCAGATATTGACCCGAAATGCAGATGATTTTCTACGTACAGCGAATCAACTGAAAGAGTATGGATATCAGGAAGTGAATCTGAATCTTGGGTGTCCATCCAAAACAGTAGTGACAAAGGGCTGCGGAGCAGGATTTTTGGCCAGACCGGAGGAACTGGAACAGTTTCTGGACAGGATTTTCAGCAAAACAGATATGAAGATCTCGGTGAAGACTCGTTTGGGGATGGAGAATGCAGAGGAATTTCCAAGGCTGATGGAAATTTACAATCGTTTTCCCATGGAAGAACTGATCATTCATCCGAGAGTACAGAAGGATTTTTATAAAAATATTCCGAATCTGGAGGCATTTGGTGAAGCACTTGCCATCAGTAAGAACCCTGTATGTTATAATGGAGATATTTTTTCAGCAGATGATTTTAAAAGAATCCAGTCACAGTTTCCGGATGTAGAATGCTTTATGATGGGAAGAGGTGTTCTCGCAGATCCTTCACTTGCCCGTGAAATCAGGGGTGGAAAGGCGGCAGATCAGTCAGATATCCGTAGATTTCATGATCTTCTGTATCATACATACTGTGAGGAAGTGTCCGGGGATAGAAATGTTCTTTTCAAAATGAAAGAAATCTGGTTTTATCTGGCACCAATGTTTGCGGACAGTAAGAAATATGCCAAAAAGATTAAAAAAAGCGAGAGATGTGTGGTATATGAGAGTGCAGTAAATGAACTGTTTGCAAATTGCAGATTTACAGGAACACAGAGTAAGTAAATGGAATCACTTTGATTATAAAAAACAGAAATTCTATAAAAAAGAAAGGCTTTGAGTATTTTGTTCATGTACTCATTGCCTTTCTTTTTACTTTTTAATAATTGCTGTCTTCAGTGGCAATATCAAAAGGGGCACTGTCTGTGGTGTCAGAAGTATCGCTGCCGCTGGTATCGGTAGAAGAATCCCCACTATCCTGCGAGGAATCATCATAACTGTTATCAGTTGAAGTGTCTTCAGATCCGTCATCAGATGGATAATCAATCTGATCTGAAGAATCATAACCGCCCTGATCGGAAGAGCCTTCATCTGCAACGTCACCGTCGCCGGTGTCGCCAGAATAATCAGTTCCAGGATCATAAGTAGCCTGATCGGAGGAATCCGAGCTGTCAGAAGAATCGGAGCTGTCGGAAGAAGCGGAGCTATCGTCATAGTTGCTGTCTTCTGTATAGATGTTAAATCCGGCATCTTCATCCTGGCTGGAACGAAGAGCCTCTGCTTCTGCAGCTGTCTCTGGTGCCTCTTTAACGGTAGCCTTTGCCTTGGCAGCAACAGCAGCATCTTTTGGGACAACTGCATAGACTGCAAACATGGCACAGGAAAAGACAAGTGCCATGAGTGCGATATGAATTTCGTCTCTGTATTTCATAGAAATTACCTCTTTTATGTGTTGTGATCATTTTTTATAAGTATAGCATGAGTTTCGACTTTTTTGTAAAGAAAATTCTACCAGAGGAGGAATTTTCTCAAAATCTCGGAATACGTCGTCTTGCATCAAAACTTTAAACATGCTATTATAATTAATTGACTATGACTGATAATAGAGTGAACAGTAGAGGAGAATTATAAAACGATGGCAATGTCACCGATGATGAGGGAATATTGTAAAACAAAAGAAAGTTACAAGGACTGCATCCTGTTCTATCGACTTGGCGACTTTTATGAGATGTTTTTTGATGATGCAATCCTTGTATCCAAAGAACTGGAACTGACGCTTACTGGTAAGGACTGCGGATTGGAAGAACGTGCTCCGATGTGCGGAATTCCATTTCATGCAGCCGAGACATATATCAAACGACTGATCGAGAAAGGCCACAAAGTGGCAATCTGTGAGCAGGTGGAAGACCCTAAGAAAGCAAAAGGTCTTGTTAAGAGAGAAGTTATCCGTGTAGTTACACCGGGAACAACTCTGGATGCCACATCTTTGGATGAATCCAGAAACAATTATCTGATGTCGATTGTTTCTCTGGAGGATCATTTTGGATGTGCCATTGCAGATATCACCACAGGTGACTGTTTTCTTACAGAAGTAGATAAACCTCAGAAACTTCTGGATGAGATCAATAAATTTGTCCCTGCGGAAATTATCTGTAATGACGCTTTTTTTATGAGCGGAGTTGATACAGAAGATTTGAAGGACCGTCTGCGGATATGCATTTTTCCATTAGATAACTGGTATTTTGATGACAGTCTCTGCCAGCGCACTTTGAAGGAACATTTTCATGTAAATACATTGGAAGGTCTTGGACTTCAGGACTATGACAGTGGAGTGATCGCAGCAGGAGCACTTTTTCAATATTTGAATGAAACTCAGAAAACAGCTTTGTCTCATATGGCAACGATTCATCCCTACACAGCAGATAAATTTATGTTGATTGACAGTTCCAGTCGTCGTAATCTGGAACTGGTCGAAACACTCCGTGAAAAACAGAAACGAGGTTCTCTTCTCTGGGTATTGGATAAGACAAAGACAGCAATGGGTGCACGTACACTTCGAGGTTATGTGGAACAGCCCTTGATCGATGCAGAAGAGATCAATCTCAGACTGGGAGCAGTAGAAGAACTGACTCAGAAGCCGATGCTTCGTGATGAGATCCGAGAGTATCTGAATCCAATCTATGATCTGGAACGTCTGATCAGCCGTATCAGCTATCAGTCAGCGAATCCGAGGGATATGGTTGCATTTGCATCTTCGCTGGAGATGATCCCATATATCCGGCAGATCCTTCAGGAATTTGAAGCACCGATCCTGAAACAGATTTTTGAGGATATGGATCCGCTGGAAGATGTGACGGATCTGATTAAACGTGCGATCACAGATGAGCCGCCGCTTGCACAGAAAGACGGCGGAATCATCCGCGAAGGTTACAATGCAGATGTCGATAAATATCGTCACTCAAGAACTGATGGCAAAAAGTGGCTTGCTGAACTGGAAGCAAGAGAAAAAGAACGTACCGGCATTAAGACACTGAAGATCAAATACAGTCGTGTATTTGGTTATGCACTGGAAGTGACGAATTCTTTCAAAGATCAGGTTCCGGATAATTATGTCCGCAAACAGACACTGACCAATGCCGAACGTTATATTACACAGGAGCTGAAGGATCTTGAGGATCTGATCCTTGGAGCTGAAGATCGTCTGTATGCGCTGGAATATGAATTGTTTGCAGATGTCCGTGATAAAGTTGGCAAAGAAGTCGTACGTATCCAGAAAACCGCCAAGGCGATTGCAGCACTGGATGTGTTTGCTTCTCTTGCACTTGTGGCAGAACGAAACAATTTTGTAAGACCGAAGATTAATGAAAATGGTGTTCTGGATATCAAAAATGGTCGTCATCCGGTTGTAGAGCAGATGATTGAAAACGATATGTTTATTGCAAATGATACATATCTGGACAATCAGAAAAAAAGAGTTTCCATTATCACCGGTCCGAATATGGCTGGTAAATCTACTTATATGCGTCAGACAGCACTGATCGTTCTGATGGCGCAGATCGGAAGTTTTGTTCCGGCAGAGAAAGCAAATATTGGCATTGTAGATCGAATCTTTACACGTGTCGGTGCATCCGATGACCTTGCAAGCGGACAGAGTACTTTCATGGTGGAAATGACAGAAGTAGCAAATATCCTTCGAAATGCCACATCCAGGAGCCTGTTGATTCTGGATGAGATTGGACGAGGCACAAGTACCTTTGACGGACTTGCAATTGCATGGTCCGTGATCGAACATATCAGTAATACGAAACTCTGTGGTGCAAAGACTTTATTTGCCACACATTATCATGAACTTACAGAACTGGAAGGTAAGATTCCGGGAGTCAATAATTATTGTATCGCGGTTAAAGAAAAAGGCGATGATATTGTATTTCTTCGTAAGATCGTCAAGGGCGGTGCAGACAAGAGTTATGGTATTCAGGTTGCCAAGCTTGCCGGTGTGCCGGATTCCGTTATTAATCGTGCAAAGGAACTGGTAGAAGAACTCAGTGATGCAGATATTACGGCTGCAGTCAAGGATCTGACGGCTCCGAAGAAAAAACAGAAAATTGTTTATGATCAGGTGGATATGGCTCAGATGTCTCTTTTTGATACGGTACAGGACAATGATATCGTGGACGAGATCCGTGATCTGGATATGACCCATTTGACACCGATGGAAGCTATGAATATTTTGTATAATTTGCAGAACAAGATTAAAAACCGCTGGTAAAAATGATAAAACGTGGTTTGGTAATGGGAGGTTGCTTTGAGAAAAATTGCAGTTTTAGACCAGAACACAATTGATAAGATTGCAGCCGGAGAGGTTGTAGAAAGACCTTCTTCTGTCGTAAAAGAGCTTGTGGAAAATGCGATAGACGCAGGAGCAACTGCGGTAACAGTAGAAATTACAGATGGTGGTAAGAAACTGATCCGAATTACGGATAATGGATCAGGAATGGAAGCAGAGCAGATTCCGCTTGCATTTCTCCGTCATGCAACAAGTAAGATTGAAAAGGTGGAAGATCTGGAACATATTGCTTCTCTTGGATTTCGTGGTGAGGCACTTTCCAGTATCGCTGCTGTTTCTCAGGTAGAACTGATCACAAAAACTCCGTCTTCTGTCAGCGGCTCCCGTTATGTGATCGAAGGTGGACAGGAGCATTCATTGGAAGAACTGGGAGCACCGGAGGGAACTACATTTCTTGTTCGGAACCTTTTTTATAACACACCGGCGAGAAGCAAGTTCCTGAAGTCGGATATGACTGAGGCGAATTATATTCATACGCTGATGGAGCAGCTTGCACTGTCCCATCCGGAGATTTCTTTTAAATATATTCAGAATAAGCAGGTGAAACTGCATACATCCGGGAACTACAGTGTGAAGGATGTTATTTACAGCGTGTATGGCAGAGAGATCGCCAGAGCACTTCTGGAGGTATCACAGGAAAATTCCTTTATGAAAATTGAGGGATTTGTTGGTAAACCGGAAATTGCCAGAGGCAATCGTTCTTTTGAGAACTATTATATCAATGGACGATATGTTAAAAATAATATTATTACAAAAGCAATCGAAAATGCTTACAGGGGTTTTCTGATGCAGCATAAATTTCCATTTGTTTCTCTTCGTATGGAAATGGAGGGGAACGATCTGGATGTTAATGTGCACCCGGCAAAAAGAGAGGTACGATTTGCGAGAGAACAGGAAGTTTACGATGCAGTTTATGATACTGTACGTGCAGCCCTGACCAGAAGAGAAATGATTCCGAAAGTATCTGTAGACAGTTCTTCTGTTAAAGAGGATAAAGAAGAAAAAGTTACGCGTGCAGCTGTACCGGAACCATTTGAGCAGAAACGTCGTGAAGAACTGTACGGAGCACAAAAACCAGTCCATTCTGTTGTACGAGAGCCGGCAGCATCTTATCGTCCGGCATTTTCAAAAGATGAAGAAGAAATGTTCAGTGGTACACTGCGCGAGAATCAGAAACTGGACGAAGTGAAGAAACTGACAGAGAGGCAGACAGTGCCAGAGTCATTTCAGAATTCTTCGAAGAAAACAAATACTGTGCCTGAGAAGGTTGATACACAGGTTAAACAGAAAATTGTACAGAAGTCTGTACAAGATTATGAACAAGACTATGTGCAGAAAACGGAAGCAGAAGAACTAAAAATACAGGAAGCAGTATCGAGAGAGACTGAAAAACAGACTCCACCACAGCAGCTTGAACTCTTTGAGGAGAAACTGCTTGCACCAGAATCCAGAAGTCGGATTGACCTGATCGGACAGATCTTTGATACGTACTGGCTGGTACAGTTTGAGGACAATTTTTATATAATCGATCAGCATGCTGCACACGAAAAGGTATACTATGAGCGTATGGTAAAACAGTTCCGGGAACATTCGATTGATTCACAGTATCTGAATCCTCCATTGATCGTGGCATTGAGCATGCAGGAAGAAGAAGTACTGAAAGCAAATATGAATTATTTTGAACAGTTTGGCTTTGAAATTGAGAATTTCGGCGGCAGAGAATACCGCATCAGTGCGGTACCATCGAATCTGTACGGACTGACAGAGGAAGAACTGTTTCTGGAAATGTTGGATAATCTGGCATCTAATAACAGTAAAGATACATTGGATATTTTTGCTGCCAGACTTGCAACGATGGCATGCAAAGCGGCAGTTAAGGGAAACCATGCTATGTCGCAGCAGGAGGCAGAAAAACTGATCGATGAACTTCTGACTCTGGAAAATCCGTATCATTGTCCGCATGGACGCCCGACGATCATTGCAATGACCAGAACAGAACTGGAAAAGAAGTTTAAACGAATCGTGTAAGAATTATACAGGAGTGATTATGAAAAGACCTTTGATCGTTCTTACCGGGCCGACAGCAGTTGGCAAAACAAGTCTTTCTATTTCATTGGCAAAGGCGGTAAACGGTGAGATTATTTCTGCAGATTCCATGCAGGTATATAAAAAAATGGATATCGGTTCTGCGAAGATCCGTCCGGAGGAAATGCAGGGAGTAAAGCATTATCTGGTGGATGTTCTGGAACCGGAAGAAGAATTTCATATCGTAAAATTCCAGCAGATGGCAAAAGAAGCTATGGAGGAAATCTATGAAAAAGGAAAGATACCGATTCTGGTCGGAGGAACCGGATTTTATATTCAGGCGGTAACCAGAGATATTGATTTTACAGAGGCGCAGCAGGAAAACACTTACCGTGCAGAGCTGGAAAAACTGGCGGAAACAGAAGGTGCTGAGTATCTTCATGATAGGCTGAAAGAAGTAGATCCGGCAAGTGCGGATACAATCCATGCAAACAATGTAAAACGTGTGATCCGTGCACTGGAATTTTATCATCAGAATGGTACGCCTATATCTGCACATAATGAAGAACAGAAAAAACAGACAAGTCCGTATAATCTGGCATATTTTGTTTTAAATGCGCCAAGAGATATTCTCTATGAGCGGATAGACAAACGAGTGGATCAGATGCTGGAAGAGGGACTGGTAAAAGAGGTGGAAGGACTGAAATGTGAGGGCTGCCATCGTGGTATGGTATCCATGCAGGGACTGGGATATAAGGAAATCCTGGCTTATCTGGAGGAGGAATATCCACTGGAAGAGGCGGTACGTATCCTGAAACGAGATACCAGACATTTTGCAAAGCGGCAGCTGACCTGGTTTCGACGGGAGTCGGATGTGATCTGGGTTGATAAAGACAAATTTCATTGGGATGAAAAAGAAATTCTGGAATATATGCTGAGTATTCTTAAAGAACATGATATTTTGGGATAATCAGTTAGAAGACGCAATAAATCAGATACAATTGGAAAGGATCATAAAATAACCATGAAGGAATTATATGAACAGCTTGGAATCTCATCCAAAGTCTATGATTTTGGAGCAGAGATCGAAGCATCTCTGAAGGAACGATTTGAACAGTTTGACAAGACTGCGGAATATAACCAGCTTAAAGTACTGATGGCCATGCAGAAAAACAAAGTAAGTGCAGAATGTTTCCAGTCATCATCAGGCTACGGCTATGATGATTTTGGACGAGATACTCTGGAAAAAGTATATGCAGATACTTTTCATACGGAGGCATGTCTGATTCGTTCCCAGATCACCTGCGGAACTCATGCACTGGCAATTGCTTTATTTGGAAATCTTCGTCCGGGAGATGAGCTTCTTGCACCGGCAGGAAAGCCATACGATACACTTGAAGAAGTAATTGGTATCCGCCCGTCCAGAGGCTCTCTGGCAGAATATGGAGTAACTTACAGACAGGTAGATCTCAAAGAAGACGGAACCTTTGATTATGATGCAATTCGTGCGGCAATCAATGAAAAAACGAAACTTGTTGAGATTCAGCGTTCTAAGGGATATCAGACCAGACCTTCCTATTCTGTAAAACAGATTGGAGAACTGATCGCATTTGTCAAGAGCATCAAACCGGACGTTATCTGTATGGTGGATAACTGTTACGGAGAGTTTGTAGATACGATAGAACCAAGCGATGTCGGAGCAGATATGATCGTCGGGTCTCTGATCAAGAATCCGGGTGGCGGACTTGCACCGATTGGCGGTTATATTGCGGGTACGAAGGAATGTGTCGAAAATGCGGCAACGCGTATGACATGTCCGGGACTTGGCATGGAGGTCGGTGCCTCACTTGGTGTAAACCGTTCGTTCTATCAGGGCTTTTTCCTTGCACCAATGGTGACCAAAGGCGCATTAAAAGGAGCTGTTTTTGCAGCAAATATTTATGAAAAACTTGGTTTTTCTGTTGTTCCGAATGGCAGCGAGCCACGTCAGGACATTATTCAGGCAGTGACACTTGGAACTCCGGAGGGGCTGATCGCATTTTGTAAGGGAATCCAGGCAGCGGCGCCGGTGGACAGCTATGTGGATCCAGAACCGTGGGACATGCCGGGATATGACAGCCAGGTTATCATGGCGGCGGGTGCTTTTGTACAGGGCTCATCTATTGAACTTTCGGCAGATGGTCCGGTGAAGCCGCCGTATGCCGTGTATTTCCAGGGTGGACTTACTTGGGAACATGCAAAACTTGGAGTACTGATGTCTTTGCAGAAACTGGTAGATGCGAATATTGTGACACTTCCGTAAAGATAGAAGGAAGAATTGTTGCAGGCGGTAGCAGATGAAGGAGACGATATGGGTGAAAAAACACAGGTGATCGTTGTAGGGGGAGGTGCTTCCGGACTGGCCGCTGCAATTGCAGCGGCAGAGAATGGTGCGGCAGTTACGCTCCTTGAACAGAATGAGAATCCGGGCCGGAAAATCTGTGTGACAGGGAATGGCAGATGTAATCTTACGAACAGAGACATGCGTCCCGATATTTTCAGAGGCCAGCATCCGGAATTTGTGGAAGAAATTCTGGCACAGTTTACGCTGGAGGATACACTTGCTTTTTTTGAAAAACTTGGGGTGGCTTTTACAGAACGTAATGGATGGCTGTATCCCAGAAGCAATCAGGCGAAATGTATTCCGGAACTCTTGATATTGAAAGCAAGAGCTTTAAAGGTCAAAATCAAAACAAGGGAACATGCAGAATCTGTTTCCTGCGAGAATAGACGATGGAAGGTACAGACCTCCGGGTGGACTTATGAAGGAGATAAGGTAATCCTTGCCAATGGCTCTAAAGCTTCACAGGTCCCAGGTTCGGATGGCAGCGGCTATGAGCTTGCAGCAAATCTCGGACATCATATTATCCGCCCCCTGCCTGCACTTACAGGACTTCGATGTAAAGGAAATGTTTTTTCTGCATGGGCAGGTGTTCGTACGGACGCAAAAGTTACATTATTGATTGATGGAAAGAGATTTGTAGAAGAGAGTGGGGAAGTACAGCTGACGGATTATGGAATTTCCGGCATACCGGTGTTTCAGTTGAGCAGCTATGCAATCCGTGCACTGGATGAAGGAAAAAAAGTAACGCTGTCTGTGAACTTTCTTTCGGAATATACAAAAGCTTCTTTAAAGGAATATTTGAAAAAAAGGCAGGAAATCTGTCCATATCAGTCAGCTGCAGAGCTGCTCTTGGGACTGCTGCCTGATAAACTGATCAAAATGTTCCGAAAACAGAAAAAAGATCTTTGTGACACGATTACGTCATATGAGCTGGAAGTAAAGGACAGTTCCGGATTTGAACAGGCACAGGTCTGCTCCGGAGGGGTGGATACTTCACAGGTCAATCCGGAAACACTGGAGTCTGTATTGCATAAGGGACTTTATTTTGCCGGAGAACTGTTGGATATAGATGGCCCCTGTGGAGGTTATAATCTTCAATGGGCATGGTCAAGCGGTGTTGTGGCAGGGCGCAGCAGCGCAAAGGAGAATTTATGATACGAATTACACAGTTGAAGCTTCCGGTGGAGCACACTCCGGAACAGCTGAAGAAGAAAATTGCAAAGACACTTAAATGTGCGGAAGATACATTTTCCTATGAGATTGTCCGCCAGTCTCTGGATGCAAGACATAAGGATGACAAAAAATTTGTCTATACAGTAGATGTGAAAACAGCTGCTGAACAAAAAATTTTGCGAAGAGTTCACAATAATAATATTATGTCAATCAATAAAAAGAATTATCAGTTTCCTTTGCCGGGAACAGAGAAACTGGAGCATGTGCCGGTTATTGTTGGAAGTGGACCGGCAGGGCTTTTCTGCGCCTGGTATCTGGCAAGAGCCGGTTATCGTCCACTGGTTCTGGAACGCGGTCAGGAGGCACAGAAACGTAAAGAAACGGTAGATCGCTTCTGGAAAGATGGAGTGCTGGATCCGGATTCCAACGTGCAGTTCGGGGAAGGCGGTGCCGGAACTTTTTCAGATGGAAAGCTTAACACACTGGTAAAAGATCCGAATGGACGTAACCATGAGGTTCTGAAACGTTTTGTAGAGGCAGGCGCACCGGAGAAAATTGTTTATCAACAGAAACCGCATCTTGGAACAGATGTACTGATTGGCATTGTTGAAACGATGCGTCATCAGATTGAAGAGATGGGAGGTTCTTTTCGCTTTGAAACAAAGGTGACAGATCTTTGCATCGAAAACGGTCATCTGACTGCAGTTGAAGTGAACAATGAAGAGAAGATACCGGCAGATGCCTGTGTGCTTGCACTGGGACATAGTGCCCGGGATACGTTTGATATGCTTCACAGGTGTGGTGTTTATATGGAACCGAAATCCTTTGCGGTCGGACTTCGTATGGAACATCCACAGAAAATGATCAATTACGATCTTTATGGAGAAGAGGAAAATGAATTTCTGGGAGCTGCAAGTTATAAAGTGACACATACCTGTGAAAATGGCAGAGGCGTTTATTCATTCTGCATGTGTCCGGGCGGTTATGTGGTTAACGCATCCTCTGAACAGGGAATGCTGGCAGTCAATGGAATGAGTTATCAGGCGCGTGACAGCAAAAATGCAAACAGTGCGCTGATCGTAACGGTCACTCCAGAGGATTTCCCGGAAGAAGGTCCACTTGGAGGGATTGCATTTCAGAGAAACCTGGAAAAGAGGGCATGGGAAATTGGAAAAGGAAAAATTCCGGTTCAGTTATTTGGCGATTACAAGTTACATCAGAAGAGTTCTGCATTTGGAGAAATCGAACCTCAGATGAAGGGTGCTTATGTACTTGCTGATGTACGCTCAATCCTGCCGAAAGAAATCGGTGATTCGATTGAAGAAGGTGTTCTTGCATTTGGAAAGAAACTGAAGGGATTTGACCGGAACGACGCGATTCTGAGTGGTGTGGAGAGCCGTACTTCTTCGCCGGTAAGAATCGTACGAAACCGTGAGGGATATTCTAATATAGAGGGAATATATCCGTGCGGGGAAGGTGCAGGGTATGCAGGAGGCATCACGTCAGCTGCTATGGATGGTATCAAAACGGCTGAGTTTATATGTGAAAAATTTAGAAATTTTTAGGAGGGAGTGTACATCTCCCTCTTTTTATGCTAAAATAATTTCTGATTCTTTTTGGGTTCTGTCACAGAGAGCGACAGGTAAACAAAATGAACCATACTATGAAAGAAATACCGGAATCACAGCGGCCTTATGAGAAATGTATTCGAGAGGGTGAGAACACTTTAAGTGACAGTGAGCTCCTTGCAGTGATACTCCGGTGTGGTACCAGAGGAATGAATTCTCTGACTCTGGCAAACGATATTTTAAGTCATATGGAGCAGTCACCCTATCCGGGACTTCTGGGACTGCTTCACTGTTCAGTATCAGATCTGAAAAAGATACATGGGATAGGAACGGTCAAGGCAGTTCAGCTGAAGTGCATCGGAGAATTATCCAAAAGGATTGCCAGTACGGCTGCAAGGATTTCGCTTGACTTTAACAGTCCGGATTCTATTGCAGCATATTATATGGAACAGCTGCGACATCAGGAACAGGAGATTATGATCTGCATGATGCTGGATAATCAGAATCATCTGCTTGGAGATACCATGCTGTCAAAAGGAACCGTAAATGCAACGCTGATCACACCGCGGGAAGTATATCTGGAAGCACTTCGATACCATGCGGTCAATCTGATACTGATTCATAATCATCCGGGAGGAAATCCGGCTCCCAGTAAATGTGATAAAGAAATTACTGAACGAATCTGTCAGGCCGGCGAAATGCTGGGAATTAATCTGCTTGATCATATCATCATAGGCGATCACAGATATATCAGTTTCCGGGAAGAGGGACTGATGGGAGCGTATCCGGAATGAAGGGAAATTTTTATGCTTTTAAGAAAAACATATGGAATAGATCTTGGAAGCAGCAGTATCAAGGTTTATTCGTTTTTTAAAAACAAAAGTTATATGGAAAAGAACATGATAGCGTCAAAAGGGCGCAGGATCATCGCCGTGGGCAATGAAGCATACGATATGTTTGAAAAGGCTCCTGCCAATATCGTGGTGAATTCGCCGATGGCTTTTGGTATGATAGCCAATCTTGAACTGCAGGAGATTGCGTTGTACAGTATGATGAAAAAGATTGATCATTTTCTGGGAATTGGATCAGATATGTTTTTTTCTGTTCCGCTGGATATGACTGCAGTAGAGAAACGGGCATATTACCATGTCGCAAATGGCCATTGGCTCAGGCAGAACCGGGTATATATGGTAGAGGCTCCAATTGCAGACGCAATTGCCATGGGTGTGGACCTAAACCGAAATGCTGGAAGTATGATCGTAAATATTGGAGCACAGAGTACACAGTTCTCAATCATCACGGATGGAAAAATCATCATTGCGAAAAAAATTCCGATCGGTGGACGTCAGATGAATGAAGCTATCTGCAGTGAGATCAGGAAACGTTACAATCTGCAGATTGGCACGCGTACCGGAAAACGTCTGAAGATAGCCATGGGGCGGCTCAATGATCAGCGCAGAGAAGCACGTAAGGTGGTTGGAATTGATGGAATATCAGGACTGCCGAGAGAAGAGATCATATCCGGATATGTGGTAAATGCCGGAATTATGAACTGCGTAAATGAGATTGCGGCAGAAATGAAAACTTTTTTGGAGAGAATTCCACCGCAGATTTCTTACCATATTTCAAGAGAAGGAATCTACCTTGCCGGGGGAAGTACCAAGATTCCTTACATAGATAATTATCTTGCGAGTTATACGGGGGTATCTTTTAACTTATCTCCATTATATGAAAAAGCGACAGTTGCAGGACTGGAAAAAATCATCCGTGACCATGAACTGATGAAATGGGCGCAGCCTGTCAAACAACGCAAATTATAAAGACACAATTATAATTCTTTAGGGGTATGATAATACATGAAAAACCTGAAAAAGAAGTTTCGATTTCGAATACATTTAAAAAGTAAACATCTTCTTGTGATCATGACATTTTTCTGTGGAAGTGCTGTGGTTGCCACACTTGCCTCCGGGATTACATCAGCTCCGCTTCAGGAAGCGGCAGGAATGATCGTTGTTCCTTTTGAAAAAAGTATCACAACAATCGGACTCTGGCTTACTGATATCAATAAATCTTTTCAGGAAAAACAGGATCTTATAGATCAGAATGAGGAACTGAAAAATACTGTAGATACTTTAACAGAACAGAACAATATTCTTATTCAGAATCAGTCCGAGCTTTCCAGACTGCAGGAACTCTATGATTTGGATGTGGAATATTCGGATTATCCGAAGGTCGCAGCCAGAATTATATCCAAAGATCCGGGTAACTGGTATGATACATTCATGATCAATAAAGGAAGCAAAGACGGCATCCGTGTAGATAACAATGTAATTGCAGGCAAGGGACTTGTCGGCATTGTTACCGAGGTGGGCAGTAACTGGGCAACTGTTCGTTCTATTATTGATGACAGTAGTAATGTCAGTGCCATGACAGTCGGTACAGATGACAATTGTGTGGTGGAAGGTGACCTGGAGTTGATCGATGAAGGGAAACTGCGTTTTACACAGCTGTATGACAAAGAAGATAAAGTAACAGTAGGCGAGCAGGTTGTTACTTCAAATATCAGTGAAAAATACGTAGAAGGTCTGTTTATCGGATATGTCAGCGATATTCAATTAGATACCAACAATCTGACAAAATCAGGAACAATCGTTACACCTGTAGATTTTCAGCACTTGAAGGATGTATTTGTAATTACTGTCAACAAGAAAGATTCCACAGAGGAAGGGGCCGAGGAATGAAAAGTAAGATCGTTCTGTTTTTTACGATCATTGTCTGTTTTCTGATGCAGTCAACAGTGCTGCATCTGATCTCTATTGGCTCGATCACACCGAACCTGTTACTGATCCTTTGCGTATCTATGGGGCTTATGCGTGGGCGTAAGAGCGGATTGTGGACAGGCTTTTTCTGTGGTCTGCTTGTGGATCTGTTTTATGGATCCGTTTTTGGGTTTTATGCACTGATCTATATGTATGCGGGATTCCTGAGCGGTTATGCATTTCGTATTTATTATGATGATGATATAAAAGTACCGATGCTGCTGACTGCGATTATGGATTTTCTGTATAATCTGGCGGTTTATGCACTTCAGTTCCTACTGAGGGGCAGACTGGGTCTGGGAGTATATTTTACCCGTATTATTGTTCCGGAAATTTTTTATACTGTTTTTCTGACAATGATCGTATACAGAGTATTTCATTATATTAATTATCATTTTATGAGTCCAACCAGGAAAGAAAGTGAGTCTATTTGGGTATTAAAATAAAAAAAATCATCAAAAAAATTCAGTTAAAGAGAACAACAGTACTGTTACTTGTATTTATTCTCATGGCGTTTGTTCTTGTGAGACAGCTGTTTGACCTGCAGATCATCCAGGGTGAGAACTATATAAATGAATTTCAGACACGAACAACGAAAACGCGTGTGCTTAAGAGTACAAGAGGAAATATATATGACAAAAACAATAAGCTGATCGCATCGAATGTGTTATCTTATTCTCTTACGTTTGAGGATAATGGAACTTATGACAGTACCCGGCAGAAAAATCTGACGCTGAACGGGGTGGCTTATAAAGTCCTGAAGATCCTTGCAGAAAACGGCGATCAGCTGTCGAATTCTTTCCATATTAAGCTGGATAAGGATGGAAACTATGCGTTTGACGTAGAGGAAGGATTTACACTGAGTCGTTTTAAGGCGGATATCTATGGACATGCACTGATCGATGACCTGACAGAAGATGAGGCGGCGGCAACGGCAGAAGATATGGTTGCTTATCTCAGTGGAAATAAGGGATTTTCTATCGTACTTTATGGAGACGATGCTTATACAGATGAAGAATTAAAAAAATATGGGCTTCCGAAGGAACTTACCAAACAGGAAGTTCTTGATATTGCAATTATGCGGTATGAGCTGAGTACGAACAGCTTCCAGAAATATATGGCGGTTACGATTGCAACGAACGTTAGTGAAAGTACAGTTGCAGCAGTTATGGAAAACCAGAATGAACTCCAGGGAATCGATGTTCTGGAGGATTCTGTACGTCAGTATGTTGATGACGAGAGCATGGGACCGCTTCTCGGTTATACCGGACGGGCATCATCAGAAGAGTTGGAAAGTCTTAAGAAAGAAAATCCGGATTATTCCAATGATGCAATTGTAGGTAAAGCTGGTATTGAACAGTATATGGAGCTGGAACTTCAGGGAAAAGATGGTCAGGAAACGGTAACCGTTGATAATCTTGGAAAAGTACTGAAAATCGATGATAACACAACAGTAGAACCGGTTGCCGGAAATGATGTTTATCTTTCAGTAGATGCAGACTGGCAGAGTGCGATTTATCAGATCCTGAAACAGCGTGTGGCTGGTATTCTTCTGAATAAGATTGAAGCTGTGAAAGAATACGATTATAAAGGCGAAAATGATGCAAGTAGGATCATCATTCCGATTTATGATGTATATAATGCACTGATAGCAAACAGCGTCATCGATATTGATAAATTCAGCAGAGAAGAAGCTTCGGATACAGAAAAAAATCTTTATGCCAAATTTCAACAAAAGCAGCAGGAAGTTTTTGATACAATAACTAACAGGCTTACAAGTTCTGATCCGCCGGCTTACAAAGACGAAAGTACTGAGGTGCAGGAGTATCTTACATATATTTGCGATACAGTGCTCCGGGATACGCTTGGTGTGATCGATAAGAATGAGGTGGATACATCAGATGCCACTTATCAGGCCTGGGCAAATGATCAGAGCATTAGTCTGAAGGATTATCTGAATTATGCAGCCAGTCAGAACTGGATCGATATTTCTGTCATTTCTCCAAAGGGAGAGTATCTTGATTCAGAAGAAATATATCAGGCACTGACTTCCTATATTATAGATTACCTGAAAACAGATACAGGATTTTCAAAACTTCTTTATAAATATCTTCTCATGAATGATCAGATTACAGGACAGGATATCTGTCTGGTCCTTTATGAGCAGGGAGTACTGTCAAAAGAAGATGATTGTTATGCAAGTCTTGCATCGGGTGCCATGTCTGCTTACGATTTTATGATCAATAAGATTTCCAATCTGGAAATTGAACCGGCACAGCTGGCACTTGCACCTTGTTCTGCATCGGCAGTCATTACCGACGCAAAAACAGGAAAGGTACTTGCCTGTGTATCCTATCCGGGATATGACAATAATCGTCTTAGCAATAATATGGATACCAGCTATTATACGAAGCTTGCATTGGACAAGTCCAGTCCTTTCTTTAATAAGGCAACACAGCAGACGACAGCACCTGGTTCTACGCTGAAGCTTCTTTCGGCGGTTACCGGTATGATGGAAGGCGTGATCGATGATGATACTTATTTTGATTGTACCGGTGAATTTGATCTTGTAACTCCGTCGATTTTCTGTTGGAACAAGCAGGGACATGGATCGCTGGAGATAACCGGAGCGATTGAACAATCCTGTAACTATTTCTTCAATATGGTTGGTTTCCTTGCAGGTAAAAATTCAGATGGAGATTTCTCAGAAAATCTCAGCCTTACCAAGCTGCAGAAATATGCTTCGGAATTTAACCTTGATAAGAAAACAGGAATAGAGATTTCAGAGGCAAGTCCGCATGTTTCGGACAGCAAAGCGGTTCCTTCTTATATTGGACAGGGTAATCATTTGTTTACAACCAGTCAACTGGCACGTTATGCGACAGCACTTGCTACATCTGGAACAGTCTATGATCTTTCACTTCTGGATAAAGTTACTGATTCACAGGGTAAGACATTGAAGGAATACGGTTCATCTGTTGTAAATCAGATGAGTGATGTTCCGGATAATGTATGGAATGATATTCATGAAGGTATGCGACGGGTGGTTCTGACTCATGAGCAGTTTAATGGACTGGGAGTTACACTTTCAGGAAAAACAGGTACCGCCGAGCTGGATATTTATCACCCGAACCATGGCCTTTTCATTGGATATACGACATCTTCAGATACATCTGAGCCGGAGTATTCTATTGCAGTGCGAATTGCAAATGGATACACTTCGGGAAATGCATGCCTGACAGCAAATGATATTCTGAAATACATTTATAATCTGGCAGATGAAGATACCATTCTGACTGGCTATGCCTCCAGTGATACCAGTAATACCTCGAACGACTAACCATATACAGCAGTCTCTGGCTGCTGTATAGCAAAACCACATAAGAGAATACCAGAAGTCTGGAAATATCTATGAGGAGGAAAATAAAATGGGAGAAGTCATTGTAGTAACATCCGGAAAAGGGGGTGTGGGTAAAACAACCACAGTTGCCAATATCGGAACGGGACTTGCGATGCTTAACAAAAAAACAGTTGTAGTGGATACGGATATAGGCCTTCGTAATCTGGATGTGATCCTTGGCCTGGAGAACCGGATTGTGTATAATCTGGTGGATGTTATCAATGGAAGCTGCAGAATGAAACAGGCATTGATCAAGGACAGACGTTATCCGGATCTTTTTCTTCTGCCTTCGGCACAGACCAAAGATAAATCGGCAGTGTCTCCTGAGCAGATGATCAAACTCACAGATGAGCTCAGAGAAGAATTCGATTATGTATTGCTGGATTGTCCTGCGGGAATTGAACAGGGGTTCCGCAATGCGATTGCCGGAGCTGATAAGGCAATCGTTGTCACAACTCCGGAAGTTTCTGCAATTCGCGATGCGGATCGTATCATAGGGCTTCTTGAAGCTTCTGATTTGAGAGATATTCATCTGATCATCAATCGCCTGCGACCGGATATGATTGCCAGGGGCGATATGATGTCAGTGGATGATGTGACGGAAATTCTTGCGGTAAATCTCCTTGGTACGATTCTGGATGATGAGCAGATTGTGATTGCGGCCAATCAGGGTGAACCCCTTTCCGGTCAGAAATCGCAGGCAGAAGAAGAGTACCGTAATATCTGCCGGCGCCTTCTTGGTGAGGAAGTTCCGTTTGTGGAACTGCAGCAAAAGAAAGGCATGCTGAAAAGATTAAGTGAGATTTTTCATAAATAACAGGATTTTTTCTGTTAAAGGAGGGTATTTCAGTGAAATCTTTTAGTCAGATAAAAGGTCGGTCTGCGGAATATGCCAGAAACAGAATAAAACTTCTACTGGTATCCGAACGTATCGACTGCTCTCCGCAAATGATAAGCATGTTGAAAAATGATTTGATTCATACGGTAAAAAAATATATCTCCATAGATGAAAAACAGGTGACTGTGCAGATCACACAGGAACCGCCGGTTATCCATGCGAAGATACCCGTATGCTCCAAAAAGGAACAAAGGACAAAATGTTAAAACAGTATAAATTACGATTTTATAATTTCAGACTGGTAATTTTTCTTCTGGCGATCAGTGTGATCGGAATCGTTCTTGTGGGAAGTGCGAGGGAAGATCTGAAATCCAAACAGCTTGTGGGTGTGATTCTTGGTCTGATCATTATGGTTATTCTGTCATTGATGGATTATTCCTGGATTTCAAATTTCCAGTGGATCATGTATGGCGCAAATATTGTGCTTTTGCTGATCGTACGACTTTTTGGTGATTCTGCCAATGGTGCGGCACGTTGGATTGATTTTGGATTTATCCGTTTTCAGCCGACGGAGCTGTCGAAAATTATTATCATACTATTTTTTGCCAGGTTCTTTATGGATCATGAAGAAGATCTGAATACATTCAAAACACTGGCAAAATCAGTGATTCTTCTGGCAATTCCGCTGTTTCTGATTTATGAACAGCCGGATATGAAAAACACACTTATGCTTCTGGCTGTATTTTGCATCCTGATTTATATTGCAGGGCTCAGTTATAAGATCATCGGAGGAATGTTTCTGATCATTATTCCATTGGCAATTATTTTTGTATCGATCGTGGTACAGCCGGATCAGAAACTGATCAAAGATTATCAGAGAAAACGTATCATGGCATTTCTGTATCCTGAGAATGAAGAGTACAGTGATGATATTGAACAGCAAAATAACTCCAAAACAGCAATTGCTTCGGGAGAACTGATAGGAAAAAAACTGTCTGGTGATAAAGAAGTTGCATCTGTAAATGATGGTAATTTTGTGTCTGAGAATCAGACAGACTTTATTTTTGCGGTAGCCGGTGAGGAATATGGATTTATGGGATGCTGTAGTATTGTAATCCTGTTACTGGCGATTTCTGTGGAATGTATCCGGATGAGCCTGCGGGCAAAAGACTTGTCCGGAAAGATCATATGTTGTGGTATGGCAAGTATCATATCGTTGCAGAGCTTCCTGAATATATGCGTGGCTACGGGAATCGCGCCAAATACCGGTACACCGCTTCCATTTGTCAGTTATGGACTTACGTCACTGATCAGTCTTTATATCGGAATGGGTATGGTATTGAATGTCGGACTTCAGAGCAGCGCATACAATAAAGAAATCCGAAGAAAAGCAATTGACCAGAAAGAGGACTATTTATGACAAAACAACAAAAAGGTAAAACATCTGCAGGTCAGCAGAGAAGGTCGGCACGTCCGGAACAGATGCATGCTTCCCGACAGCATCCACAGAAACGTTCATCAAAAAGTTCAGCGAGAATGCGGCGTATGCGTAAAAAGAGAATGAAAAATACAATTCTTCTGATTGCATTGCTGCTGATTCTGGTATGTGGTGCAGGAGGACTGTTTTATATGCTGCGGGGCGGAATAGGTTCCGAACCGGTAATGGCTTACAGTACAGACAGAGAGTTTCAGCATCAGAAGATTTCAGGAATAAGTCAGAGAGCAGATGCATTTGCAGCTGATCTTTGTGTGGTGACTGGTGATCAGACACTGGATTCTGTTTCGCTGGAACAGGCTCAGAAGGGAGTTCTGCTGGATCTTAAAGATAAATCCGTTTTATATGCCAAGGGAGCCTATGATAAAGTTTATCCTGCAAGTATTACGAAAATTATAACTGCGCTTCTTGCTTTCAAAAACAGTAATATGGATGATGTTGTAACGATCACACAGGAAAATATCACTCTTGAGGAAGGATCACAGGTAGTTGGTTTTCAGGTGGGTGATCAGGTGACGATGGATCAGCTTGTGCACTGCCTTCTGGTTTATTCCGGAAATGATGCGGCATCTGCGATTGCGACTCATGTGGGTGGCTCTACAGAAAACTTTGTTGCAATGATGAATGAATATGCAGCGCAGCTTGGATGTACAGGAACACATTTTACAAATCCACATGGTCTGCAGGACGAAAATCATTATACAACACCGTACGATATCTATCTCATGTTGAAAGAAGCATTGAAATATCCGGAATTCACGGAAATTACACAGCTTCCGAGTTATACAGTTACATTCCAGCACAGTGACGGCTCTGAAGATAGTGTGTCACTTACTGCGACGGATCATTATCTGACAGGTGAGGCAAATGCTCCAAAAGGAGTAACGGTTCTTGGCGGAAAGACCGGAACGACAAGCAGCGCAGGAAACTGTCTGGCATTGCTCTGTCAGAATTCATATGGGGAGCCATATGTTTCAATTGTTATGGGGGCTTCTACAAAAGAACTTCTTTATCAGCAGATGACATCCCTTCTTGAAAATATAAACACAGTATAAGCGAGAATGTTCAGACTGTTTGGAAAAAGTGACAAAAAAATCCAAATTACTCTTGAATTTTAAAACAAGTTGCACTATAATATTAACCATATTCAACATCGTTTTTATTCAAAAATTATATATTGTGTCTAAGGAGGAAAACAGCATGGTTGAACTGATCGTAGGAAAGAAAGGCAAAGGCAAAACAAAAGTACTGTTAGACAAAGTGAACGGCGCAATTAAAGAGGCAAATGGCAGCATTGTTTACTTAGACAAAAGCACAAAACATATGTATGAACTGAACAACAAAGTTCGTCTGATCGATGTATCTGTATATCCGATTAAGAATGCAGATGAGTTTGTTGGATTTGTATGTGGTATTATTTCACAGGATCATGACCTTGAGCAGGTTTATCTTGACAGTTTTCTTACAACGGCCAAACTGGAAGGTAAAGACGTTACAGGTACACTGGAGCAGCTGAATGCTGTAGGTGAGAAATTTAATGTTAAATTTGTCGTTAGTATGTCCCTGGATAAAGAAGAGATTCCGGAATCCTTACAGGATAAGATCGTAACTGCTTTATAAAAAGTAAAAAAGAATTTGGGATCAGTCTTTTTGGACTAATTTGGACAAGAATTACATAAGATGGGGTAATCAAGGGATTCTGTTGGGGGACAGGATCCCTTTTTGCAGGGAAACCTTCATAAAATATATAAAATTTTTAAAAAATATTTTATTTCTCTTGACGAGTACAAAAAACCATGCTATTATATAGCAGATGCCGCACAGAGAGGTTTAAGAGCATGAGTTGGAACTCATTCCACCATATCTGGCGAGTAAAGTTTATAGGAGGTGCCACAGATGTACGCAATTATTGCAACAGGTGGTAAACAGTACAAAGTTGCCGAGGGCGACGTAATCAGAGTTGAAAAGCTCGGTGTTGAAGCTGGTGAAACCGTTACTTTTGATAACGTTCTTGCAGTTAGCAATGAAGGTTTAAAAGTTGGAGCTGACGTAGCTAATGCCAGTGTTACCGCTTCTGTAGTTGAAAACGGAAAGGCTAAAAAAGTTATCGTTTACAAATACAAAAGAAAAACTGGATATCACAAGAAAAACGGTCACAGACAGCAGTTTACAAAAGTTAAAATCGAAAAGATCAACGCTTAATCTGGTGTTTGCATGATTACAGTGACAGTCAGTAAGAAGAACAATTCATATGTCAGTTTTACATCCAAAGGGCATGCCGGATATGCAGAAGAGGGATACGACATTATATGTGCCGCTGTCTCTGCTCTGATAATCAATACGGTGAATTCCCTGGAACAGCTGACAGGAGATCAGATTCAGGCAGAAGAGAGTGATGGATTTGTTTCTTTCTCTTTCGTGAAACCTGTTACAAAAGAGGGAACTCTTTTGATGGATTCTCTTGTTCTCGGACTGACAGAAATTGAGAATAGTTATTCTAAACGTTATTTAAAAGTAAAAGTCAGGGAGGTGTAACGACATGATGAAAATGAACCTTCAGTTATTCGCACATAAAAAAGGTGTTGGTTCTACAAAGAACGGCCGTGACTCCGAATCCAAGAGATTAGGTGCCAAAAGAGCAGACGGACAGTTTGTTAAAGCTGGAAACATCCTTTACAGACAGCGTGGAACAAAGATTCACCCAGGTGAAAATGTAGGCTGTGGTAAAGATTATACATTATTTGCACTGACAGATGGTGTAGTAAGATTCACCAGAAAAGGACGCGATAAGAAACAGGTTTCTATCGTTCCTGTAGAGGCAGAATAATCAAGTTCAGCGTGAGGCTTCAAATCGTTCAGGTTTGGAGCCTTTCTTTAGATTTAAAATAAAAAGGAGCGACATATGTTTGCAGACAGAGCAAAAATCATCATCCGTTCAGGAAAGGGCGGAGATGGACATGTAAGCTTCCGCCGAGAGCTGTATGTACCGAATGGCGGTCCTGACGGCGGAGACGGCGGAAGAGGCGGAGATGTGATCTTTGAAGTGGATGAAGGTCAGAATACGCTTGGCGAGTATCGCCATAAACACAAATTTAAAGCACAGGACGGTCAGGAAGGCGGAAAAAAACGCTGCCATGGAGCTGATGGTGATGACATTGTTCTGAAAGTCCCGGAAGGAACTGTAATTATGGAAGCACAGTCACGTAAGGTAATTGCAGATATGTCCGGAGAGAACCGCCGTCAGATCGTTTTGAAGGGCGGACGTGGTGGAAAAGGAAACCAGCATTATGCAACTCCTACCATGCAGGTTCCTAAATTTGCGCAGCCAGGCCAGCCGGCGCAGGAGCTGGAAGTCCTTCTGGAGCTGAAAGTGATCGCAGATGTTGGACTTGTTGGTTTTCCAAACGTTGGAAAATCCACATTCCTTTCCAGAGTAACAAATGCCCAGCCGAAAATTGCCAATTACCACTTTACAACATTAAGTCCGAACCTCGGTGTAGTGGATACAGCAAATGGTGGCTTTGTTATTGCTGATATTCCGGGACTGATCGAAGGTGCATCCGAGGGAGTTGGTCTGGGCCATGAATTCCTGAGACATATCGAACGTACCCGTGTTCTTGTTCATATTGTGGATGCAGCATCTACCGAAGGACGTGATCCGGTAGACGATATTCATAAGATCAACAAAGAACTGGAAGCATATAATCCGGACATTGCGGCAAGACCTCAGCTGATTGCTGCAAATAAGATCGATTGTATTTTTGATGACGGTGAGGAGAATCCTATTGACCGTCTTAAGGCAGAGTTTGAACCAAAGGGAATCAAGGTTTATCCAATTTCGGCAGTAACAGGTCAGGGACTGAAAGAACTTCTCTACGGAATCAAGGAACTTCTGGACAGTGTTCCGGCAGAGCGTATCGTATTTGAACAGGAATTCTTCCCAGAGGATGAATTATTTACCGAAAATCTTCCGTTTACAGTTGAGAGACATCCTGAAGATCCGGATATCTTTGTTGTGGAAGGACCTAAGATTGAAAAAATGCTTGGATATACCAATCTGGATTCTGAAAAAGGCTTTGCTTTCTTCCAGCGTTTCCTGAAAGAAGGCGGTATCCTGGAGGAACTGGAAAAAGCAGGTATTGAAGAGGGAAATACTGTCCGTATGTACGGATTTGACTTTGATTATTATAAATAGAAAGGTCTGAAACTATGACAAGCAAACAGAGAGCATACCTGAAAGGTCTTGCAATGAAAATGGAACCGATCATGCAGCTTGGTAAGGGTTCTGTCACACCGGAAAATACAGCGGCTGTTGATGAGGCACTTGCAGCACGTGAACTGATCAAAATCAGTGTACTTCAAAATTGCCTGGATGATCCGCGTCAGATGGCAGAAGTTCTGGCAGAGAGAACACATTCACAGGTTGTTCAGGTGATTGGAAGAAAAATCGTTCTTTACCGTGAAGGAAAAGACAACAAGAAAAAAATCATTCTTCCGTAATACGAGAAGGAGTACAGAGAACAATGGAAACCAGACGTAAAAAAATTGGTATTATGGGAGGAACATTTGATCCGATCCACATCGGTCATCTGATACTGGGGGAGAAAACATATGAACAGCTTGGCCTGGATAAGATATTATTTATGCCGGCCGGAAATCCTCCTCATAAACAGAACCGGATTGGACGGGCCACAGATGCTCAGAGAGTATCTATGGTAGAAAAAGCAATTTCCGGAAATCCACATTTTGAACTTTCATTGACCGAAATGAATGATAAAGGATTCACATATACCTACCATACACTGGAAACACTGAAAGAACAAAATCCGGACACCGATTATTATTTTATTATCGGAGCGGATTCTCTGTACGATTTTTCCTCATGGAGAGAGCCGGCAAGAATATGTAAAGCCTGTACGATTGTTGTAGCAGTACGTGATCATGTGCCGGTTGAGAAACTTAATGAACAGATGACATATTTGTCTGAACGGTATAATGGTCGATTTATCAGCCTGAATACACTGAATATAGATATTTCAAGTCAACTGCTGCGCAAGTGGCATCAGGAGGGTAAGAGTCTCCGGTATTATGTGCCAGATGCAGTAGCTGATTATATAGATAAAAATCACATTTATCACATAACAGAGGGAGTTGGCCACAACAATGTCTGATTACGATTTCATAAAAATGCAAAAAAAACTTGCCAAATATCTTGATGAAAACCGCTATGAACATACTTTAGGAGTTATGTTTACCTGTGCTTCTCTTGCGATGGTACACGGATATGACCTGAAAAATGCTCAGGTGGCCGGCCTGCTTCATGACAGTGCAAAATGTATTCCAAATAAGAAAAAGTTAAAGATATGTGCAGAACACCATATTCCGGTCAGTGATTTTGAAAAAGAACATCCGTTTCTTCTTCATGCTAAACTGGGGGCATATATTGCAAAGGCAAAATATAATGTCACAGATAAGGAGATTCTTTCTGCAATCACATATCATACAACAGGTAAACCGGATATGACTATGCTGGAAAAAATTGTTTATATTGCAGATTATATCGAGCCGGCACGAAATAAAGCGCCAAGGCTTACAGAAATCCGCAGACTGGCATTTGAAGATCTGGATGAGTGTATGTATCAGATTCTGAAAGATACGTTGTCTTATCTGGATGAAAATCCAAATGATGTAGATTCAGCAACTAAAGATGCGTATGCTTATTATACAATGCTACATGAGGATAGGCTGAAAATTCGAAAACAGGCCTGATCCGGAAAGGAAACATGTTTATGAACAGAGAACAGGAAATGGTAAGCATTGCCTGCAAAGCAATTGATGATAAAAAAGCACTGGACATAAAGGTAATTGATATCCGAGAGGTTTCTGTGATCGCGGATTATTTTGTGATTACAAGCGGAAGCAATCTGAACCAGGTGCAGGCAATTGTAGATAATGTTGAGGAACAGCTTGGAAGAGCTGGATTTGAACCAAAACAGATTGAAGGAACAAGAAATTCAAACTGGATTCTTATGGATTATGGTGATCTTATTATTCATGTGTTTGATGAAGAAAATCGTCTTTTTTACGATCTTGAAAGAATTTGGAGAGATGGAAAAGAACTGGATGTTTCAGAATTTTTGAAATAAGTTAACTGTAAAAAAAATATGTAAACCATAGATGGCGAAAAACAGGAGTATATCGGAAAATAATCTGATATACTCCTGTTTTTTATTCGTATAAACGAAAAACACCAAATACTTTACCAAGAATTTTGAGATTATCATGTACAAGAATCGGTTCCATTGAATCATTCTCCGGCTGCAGGCGATAATAGCCGTCTTCTTTGTAAAAAGTCTTAACTGTGGCAGAATCTTCTACCAGTGCAACTACAATATCTCCGTTAGAAGCAGAACTCTGTTGTCTGACCAGAACCTGATCACCGTCAAAGATGCCGGCATTGATCATGCTGTCACCTTTTACTTTAAGCATGAAGCTCTGCGCATTTGGCATATATTCTGCAGGAACCGGAAAATATCCTTCGATGTTTTCAACGGCAAGCATAGGCTGACCGGCTGCAACGGTTCCTACCAGAGGTACATTTACAACTTCTCTGCGGACAAGGTTAAAATTATCATCAATGATTTCAATTGCACGTGGTTTCGTGGCATCTCTGCGTATATAACCGTTTTTTTCGAGAGCTTCCAGGTGAGAGTGAACAGAAGAAGTAGACTTCAGATTAACTGCCTCACAAATCTCCCTGACTGCTGGGGGAAATCCTCTGTTAAGAATCTCATTTTTTATATAATCCAGAATCTCCTGCTGTTTCTTGCTGATTCTGCCGTATGCCATAGAAAATACCTCCTGATTCACGATCATTCTGATTAATAAAAAGTATAACATACCTTTTTCGTAATAGCAAACAAATATTCGGAAAATATGTTCGCACTGAATAATTTCCCCTTTTTCTTGTCAGATGAAGGTGAAAATGGTACAATACCTTAGTATGTAATTTAGTTAAAAGAATAAAGGAGGCATTTTTTTGCCTGATAAGGATAAACATTTTGCAGATAATGCAGGAATATTAAAGAAGATCAAAAGTGTGTTGGGGTTGAATATTGGTACAATGCTGTTTGGAGCTCTGTTTCTCTATATGCTGTTCAGCGTTGTTTTGTATCTGACATCTTCCAACATTGAATCATATCTGGTCATTGCCGGACCTCTTTCCAGAAATGAAACCTATACGGGACTTGCGATACGGACAGAGAAAGTATATAAGGCAGAGACAGGGGGATATGTCAGTTATTATGCCCGGGAAGGTAGCAAGATTAATGCCAACGGCGTGGTATATGGTATCAGCAGTTCACAGAAGACAGAATCGTCTGCTGAACTGAGTTCAGATGATCTTTCTGCAATTCGCAGTCAGATGTTGAGCTTTTCAAAGGGATATAACCCGAGCAAATTTAATAATACATACAGCTTTAAATATAATCTTGAGGGAAGTATCTTACAGTATGCAGGGGTAAGTGGTACTTCATCGGATTCCGGGGTTGTAAGCTATGGAGGGCAGACACTCAGCAAAGCAGAACAGGATGGAATTATTTTGTATTCGACAGATGGATACGAAAATAAAACAGCGGATACCCTTACGGCAGAAGACTTTGACCAGAATTCTTATCATGAAACAGATCTTAAGACACACGATGCTGTTTCAGCTGGGGACAGTCTTTATACGTTGGTTTCGGATGAGAACTGGAGCCTGATGATTCCGTTGAGTGAGAAGCAGGCGGCAAAGCTCGCTGACCGTACGGTTGTGCGTGTGAAATTTCTGAAAGATGATATGACTCAGAGTGGAGATTTCAGTATTGTTGAGATTGATGGAGCTAAGTATGGCAAGATTGATTTTAACAAGGGTGTGATTCGCTATGCCTCAGATCGTTTCCTGGAAATAGAACTTGTAACAAATACAGTCACTGGATTGAAAATTCCATTGTCATCAATTGTTACAAAGGAATTTTACCTGATACCTTCTGATTATGCGACAACAAATGAAGACAGTCAGGAAACAGGTTTCATGGTCCTTGGCAAAGATAAAAGCGGAAACGAGACACGTACATTTGTAAATCCGTCTATTTATGCAAGCATAGAGGATGGAAGCCAGGATACAGAGGATGAAAGTAAGAAAAAATATCTGTATTATGTTGATCAGAAGTCATTTAAAGAAGGTGACGTGATCATCAGCCAGAAAGATCAGAGCCGCTATGTAGTCAGTGATGTCGGTGTACTTGAGGGTGTATATTGTATCAACCAGGGGTATGCCGTATTTCGCAGAATAGAGATACTGGATCAGAATGAAGAATATGCGATCGTTTCAAAAAATACAGCATATGGTCTGGCGAGGTATGATCATATTGTACGAAATGCTGATAAAGTAGATGAGGAAGAAATTTTATATTAAAAGGTAAAATGATTAATAAAGAATTTTATACGAATCAGGAGGCTTATAAATTATGATAACAGAAAATCTTGAACAGGTTCGCAAAAACATTGAGGAAGCATGCAGGGCAGTAAATCGTGATCCGGGAGAAGTGACATTGATTTCTGTAAGTAAGACGAAACCGGTGTCTATGCTTCAGGAAGCGTATGATGCAGGTTCAAGAGACTTTGGAGAAAATAAGGTTCAGGAGATCATGGATAAATATCCACAGCTCCCGTCAGATATTCGCTGGCATATGATCGGACATCTGCAGAGAAATAAAGTAAAATATATTGTAGACAAGGTTGCACTGATTCATTCTGTAGATTCTCTGAGACTTGCAGAAACAATTGAAAATGAAGCTGCAAAACATAATGTGACAGTTCCGATACTTATTGAAGTAAATGTAGCACAGGAGGAGAGTAAATTCGGCCTGAAAACAGAAGAAGTTCTTTCGCTTGTGGAATCTGTGGCAGCATTGCCGCATATAAATATAAAGGGCCTGATGACGATTGCTCCATATGTCGAAGATCCGGAAGAGAATCGTGGGATTTTCCGCCAATTGAAGAAATTAAGTGTTGACATTGCAGCCAAAAACATTAATAATGTTAATATGAGTGTTTTGAGCATGGGTATGACCGGAGATTATCAGGTTGCCGTGCAGGAGGGCGCTACGATGGTTCGGGTTGGAACGGGTATTTTCGGTGAACGAGACTATTCGCATTGAGCCATAAGACAAATAGGATTGGAGATTAAAATGAGTGTTTTAGATAAACTTTTGGATGCCGTAAAACTTAATGATGATTATGATGAAGATGATTATTTAGATGATGATCTTCTTGACAGTGATGACGATGATTTCCTGGATGATGATCAGGAGGATAAGCCTGTAAAGAAATTTTTCCAGAAATTCTCTAAAAAAGCTGATGACGAAGAGGTTGATGATTTTGATGATGAAGAACCGGTTGCAGCTGCACCGAAACAGCCAGTCAAAACTGTTTCCATACCAAAAGTATCTGTCAAACAGGACAAGCCGGTACGAAGTACTTCATCCAAGATCACTCCAATGCGAAGCAGCAGAAAGGGATCACAGGCAGCAAATATGGAAGTATGTGTAATCAGACCTACATCGATGGAAGATACTCGTGAAATTGCAGATACATTAGTAGACAATTCTACAGTTGTATTGAATCTTGAAGGACTTGATATGGAACTTGCACAGAGGATTATCGATTTTACATCCGGTGCATGTTATTCTCTGGGTGGAAGCCTGCAGAAGGTATCCAGCTATATCTTCATTCTTGGACCTTACAATGTGGATATTACTGGTGATCTTCAGAATATTCTTGGAAGTAATCCGGTACCGTCTGTAAGAGCAGGATATTGATTAACACAGGGTATTGATTAACAATGGAAAAAGACGAATTCTTTATCAAGAGAATCCGGGAACTGGCAAATCTCTCTTATCAGAGAGATATTGTCACTTTTTCGGATTTTCTTAATTTAAATGAACAAAATATCATAAATGACCGTAAAAATCAAATGCCAGGCGTAGTTATGGAATGTTTTGGCGGTTACGAACAGGCAGAGCGTCAGATGGTAGCATTTCATCCTGATGCTCTTTTATTTCCATGGAAGTATCCTATTAAATGCCTGAAGGCAGAACCACTTGCTGCGAAATTTTCAGAGGACCTGACGCATCGTGATTTTCTGGGAGCAGTTCTCAATTTGGGAATCGAGCGTGCTGTGGTAGGAGATATTCTTGTACAGAAACATACTGCATGGATATTCTGTCACGAAAAAATTGCAGATTATATCATAGAAAATCTGACCAGAGTACGCCATACGACTATGAAACTTTCTATGGTGGATAATCCGGAACATATACCGGAGCCGGAATTTCAGGAGATCAATGGCACATGTGCTTCCGTACGGCTGGATGCACTGATTGGACTGGCTTTTCAGACTTCAAGAAACAGTATGGTTCCTTTCATAGAAGGCGGTCAGGTATTTGTAAATGGAAAATTAATTACATCGAATGGATATGAGCCAAAAGATGGAGATATTATTTCGGTACGTGGTAAGGGGCGATTTCGGTATGAGGGCGTTTCCAGACAGACAAAAAAAGGACGGAACAGTGTGAAACTGCTGCGTTATCAGTAAGAATCAGGAGGACTAGGATATGGGCACAGATGTATTACAGGTCAGAAGAAACGGAGATTTTTACTATCCGATCTATTTTGAGGATGGGTTTGAGAAACTTGCAGACGCAATTCGGACAGAGGGACTGGAGAACAGAAATTTTTGTATTGTAACAGATACGAATGTGGCACCGCTTTATGCGGCAGAGGTACAGAAAGTTCTTTCACCAGTAGCTTCCAAAATATCTGTGTTTACATTTGAAGCAGGTGAAAAAAGCAAAAATCTGAATACAGTACAACAGCTTTATAAAGTACTGATCGAGGAAAAACTGGACCGTAAGAGTCTGATCATTGCGCTTGGAGGCGGTGTGGTAGGTGATCTTGCAGGATTTGGTGCGGCAACATATCTTCGCGGTATCGATTTTATTCAGGTTCCTACAACACTTCTTTCTCAGGTGGACAGCAGTGTTGGAGGTAAGACCGGAGTAGATCTGGAGCAGTATAAAAACATGGTAGGTGCTTTCCATCAGCCTCGTCTTGTTTATATGAACCTTCACACATTGCGTTCTCTTCCGGCAGAACAGTTTGCCTGTGGCATGGGAGAAGTCTTAAAGACAGGGCTTATCTGCGACGGAGACTTTTATCAGTTTGTGTGTGCGGAGCAGGAAAAAATACAGCAGTTGGATACAGCACTTCTGAAGAAAATGATTCGTCGCTGCTGTGAGATCAAAGCAGGTGTTGTAGAACGTGATCCAAAAGAGCAGGGAGAACGTGCATTGCTTAATCTTGGTCATACGATTGGCCATGCAGTAGAAAAACTCATGGATTTTAAACTCTTGCATGGCCAGTGTGTTGCGATCGGGCTTATTGCAGCTGCAAAGATTTCTCTGAACAGAGGACTGCTTACAGAAAAAGAATATCAGCAGATCATACAGGGCTGTGAGTCTTATCGGCTTCCAACGTACATCGAGGGATTGCATGCGGGAGATATTCTTGTTGCGACTAAAAAGGACAAGAAAATGGAACAGGGACAGATTAAATTTGTTCTTATGAAGGGCCTTGGAGGCAGTTTGATTGATCGTACCGTGACAGATCAGGAATTGCTGGAGGGAATTCAGGAGATTCTTCGATGAATAAAAAGAAAGCTTCTTTTATCTGTTTTTTGGTGTGGTTTACTGGAATTATATTACTCATAGTGGCAGATCAGGCAGCAAAATACTGGGCAGTATCAAAATTAAAGGGCACATCCGGGATGACGCTTATTACGGGTGTGCTGGAGTTGCAGTATCTGGAAAACAGAGGAATGGCATTTGGCATGCTTCAGGGACGTCAGATGCTTTTTCTTGTACTGTGCATAGCTTTTTGTGCTGTAATGTTGTGGCTTTTCTTCAGAATTCCCAAAACAGGATATTACATTCCACTGATTCTGGCAGGTGGTATTCTGACAGGAGGTGCGGCAGGAAATTTTATTGACCGGGCATTTCGAGGATATGTTGTAGATTTTATTTATGTTTCTTTGATCGATTTTCCGATATTTAATCTTGCAGATATCTATGTTGTATGTGGAGGCATTGCATTGGTGATACTCGTTCTTTTCCACTACAGAGATGAGGATTTTGATTTTATTAAAAAATAAAGGATGACTTATGGAAAAACTAGAATTTAATATAGATTCTTCAGAAAAAAGCGTCAGAATCGATAAGTATCTGGCAGAGTGCTGTCCGGATCTTTCGCGTTCTTATCTGCAGAAGCTGCTGAAAGATGGAGCGGTTTCTGTGAATACCCGTATTGTTAAGGCAAATTATAAAACACAGCCAGGAGATCATGTTATTTTAAATATCCCGGATCTGCAGACACCGGATATAAAGCCGGAGAACATTCCGTTGGATATTCTGTATGAGGATCAATGGCTTATGGTTGTAAATAAGCCTAAAGACATGGTCGTACATCCAAGTGCAGGACATATGGAGGGAACGCTGGTTAATGCTGTAATGGCACATTGTGGAGATAATCTCTCCGGAATCAATGGAGTTATGCGTCCTGGTATCGTTCATCGTATCGATAAAGACACTACGGGGGCTCTTTTGATCTGTAAGGATGATATGGTGCACAGAAACCTTGCAGAACAGCTTAAGGAACACAGTATTAAAAGACGATATCGCGCAATTGTTCAGGAAAATATCAAAGAAGATGAAGGGACTGTAGACGCACCGATCGGGCGTCATCCGATCGATCGTAAGAAGATGGCGATCAACCATAAAAATGGAAAAGAGGCAGTTACACATTATAAAGTCCTGGAGCGTTTCGGTCAGGCCACATATATTGAATGTCGTCTGGAAACAGGTCGCACGCATCAGATTCGTGTACATATGGCAAGCCTGGGACATCCACTCCTGGGAGATACGGTCTATGGATCTTCTAAAAATCCTTATCATCTTCAGGGACAGGCACTTCATGCAATGATTCTTGGATTTATACATCCGGTAACTGAAGAATATATGGAGTTTGAGGCTCCGATTCCGGAATATTTTTCAAAACTTTTGGATAAATTGAGAAAATAGTTGGAATTCTTTTGAAAATATTGTATAATAGTAACATGATTTTTGCAGAAGGGAGTGTATATTATGAACAGTACAAGCTCAATTATTACAATCGGACGTGAATATGGAAGCGGCGGAAGACAGATTGGACAGGAGGTTGCTAAATATTTCGGAATTAAATGTTATGATAAGGAACTTCTGGAACACGCTGCAAATGACAGCGGAATCTGCAAAGAGCTGTTTGAGCATCATGATGAAAAACCAACCAATAGTTTTCTGTATTCTCTTGTAATGGATACATATTCTTTTGGATATTCTTCATCAGGATTCTCAGATATGCCAATGAATCACAAAATTTTTCTGGCACAGTTTGATGCAATTAAGAAACTGGCAGGTGAGGGACCTTGTGTAATGGTAGGACGTTGTGCAGATTATGCACTGGCAGACTGGAATGATTGTTTCAGTATTTTTGTGCATGCGGATCTTGACTGGAGAATCAACAGAATTGCATCCAAACATGGAAAAACTCCAAAAGAAGCAAAAGATATGATTACAAAAACTGACAAGAGCAGAGCCAGTTATTATAATTACTATACCAATAAGAAATGGGGAGCTGCACGGAGCTATAATCTTTGCATAGACAGCGGTAAGCTTGGTATTGATTATGCAACTGAGGCAATAATTGAATCCATTAAAATTTTTGACAGAACCAAAATATCCAAATAATAAACAGGATATTTTAAGCCCTGTTACAGGAGTTCTACAGAAATGAGCTGTCCTGTATAGGGCTTTTCTTAGCTGTTTGCACATGGTATAATAAAAATAAAACAGATATATAAATATAAATCCGGGAGGAAGAAAATGCGTCTTGTAATACAACGTGTACTTCAGGCAGAGGTACAGGTAAATGAAAATACGGTAGGAAAGATAAATAAAGGTTTGCTTGTCTTTGTGGGAGCAGGTCATGAAGATTCCAGAGAGGTGGCGGATAAATACTTAAAAAAACTGCTTGGACTGCGTATTTTTGAAGATGAAAATGGAAAGACTAATCTGTCCTTAAAAGATGTAAATGGAGAACTTTTGATGGTTTCACAATTTACGCTGTATGCAAACTGCAAGAAGGGAAACAGACCAAGTTTTATTGAAGCGGGTGAACCACATATGGCAGAGGAATTATATGAATATATGATTCAGGAGGCGAAAAAATCAGTACCTGTTGTAGAACATGGGATTTTTGGAGCAGACATGAAGGTATCATTGATCAATGATGGACCTTTTACGATTATATTGGATGAAAAAATATTATAAATTTTTCAGTTAAAATAATTAGACAGAAAGAAGAATTTTAATGCGTCAGGAAAAGTTTAAAATGGAACGCCAGGGACTGATTCATATTGGTGATGAAGTTGAAATCTCGGAGTTTCAATCATATATGAATTACAGTTATATTATCGAACCGGCTGTAGCCATGTCAGGATGTTATAAAAATTCAGAACGAATCAAGTCAACACATGGAATCATAAAAAATATCGAACATACGCCAAGAGGATTTATTGTAACAGCGGAATTTGAGGAATAAAAGAACTGAAAATTATAAACGAAAATGTTTTACAAATGTCAGATATGGAAAAATCAGAAAAATCCCTGAATATGGCCTTTGAAAGAGTTATCTATATCTATACGACAAACCCGAGTTTTTCATATAGATGAGAAGGACTCTTTCGATAAATGCCATAATTAATCCCTTTGTAAATCCATTTTTATAGTTCTTATAGTTTCTTTTATATTGAAGGGGAAATTTAATTTTATGAGCGATAAAAAAACAACTTACCGTGAACATACAGATATGGAAAATACATTAAAGCTTCGTCAGGTTCTGGCAACGCTGCCTCCATTCTGTAAAGATTATTTCCGGGCAATTGACACGACCACGACTGCCAAAACAAGAATTTCTTATGCATATGACATTCGAATTTTTTTCCAGTTTCTTCTGGATGAAAATCCTGCATTCAAAGATCATGCCATGACTGATTTTACGGTTGATGTTCTCGACCAGATTAAAGCTGTCGATCTTGAGGAATACCAGGAATATCTGAAATTATATCAGTCAGGTGATAAAACAGAAACAAATGGTGAACGTGGCCTGAAAAGAAAAATCTCCGCTTTGAGGAGTTTTTATGCCTATTATTACAAACGTGAAATGATCCATACGAATCCTACAGTGCTTATTGATGTACCGAAAATCCATGAAAAAAGCATTATTCGTCTGGATACTGATGAAGTTGCCATGCTTTTGGATTATATAGAACACTGTGGCGATACACTTACCGGCCAGAAACGTGTGTTTTATGAAAAAACAAAAGAACGCGATCTGGCAATCGTTACATTGCTTCTTGGAACCGGAATCCGTGTTTCCGAATGTGTCGGACTGGATATTGAAGATGTAGATTTTAAGAATAATGGAATCAAAGTCACTCGAAAAGGTGGAAATGAAATGGTTGTTTATTTTGGGCCTGAGGTAGAAAAAGCACTCAAAAGATACCTGGAGGTCCGTGAGGGAATCACTCCCCTTGCCGGTCATGAGCACGCTCTCTTCTATTCTGCCCAACGCAAACGAATTGGCGTGCAGGCTGTTGAGAATATGGTAAAAAAATATTCCAGGCAGATTACAACGACTAAGAAAATTACGCCGCATAAGCTTCGAAGCACCTATGGTACCGCACTGTACCAGGAAACGGGCGATATTTACCTTGTAGCGGACGTTCTGGGACATAAGGATGTCAATACTACTAAGAAGCATTACGCAGCCTTAGACGATGCCAGACGGCGTCAGGCGGCAACCGCAGTTAAATTAAGAGAAGAATAAAGATTGGGGACGGAGTTAGTGGCTTTAAAGAGCCACTAACTCCGTCCCCAATGGTTTATCCGGCAAGATGAAGGACTTCGATCAGGAAGATCCAGCTTAATCCATAATAGGAAATTACAGCTACAAGGTCATTGATGGTTGTGATCAGCGGACCGGAAGCAACTGCCGGGTCAATATGGATTTTTTTGAAAAACAATGGAATGCAGGTACCTACGGCGCTGGAAATCAGCATTGCGAGAAGCAGGGATAAACCAATGCATCCAGATACTGCATATGCAAATATAAGGGTTTTGCCTTTGATAATATAAATGTACAGACCGATCAGTGCAAATGACATTAAACCAAGTACACCACCATTGCAGAGACCAATCTTCATTTCTTTAAATACAAGTTCAAATTTCTGTTTGGCTGTCAGGGATTCGTCCATAAGAACACGGATCGTTACCGCCAGGGACTGTGTACCAACGTTACCGGCCATATCCAGGATCAGAGACTGGAAACACATGATGATCGGCAGATTAGTAACAACCTTTTCAAATATACCAACAACTGAAGATACGATCATACCGAGAGCAAGAAGAATGACCAGCCATGGCATTCTTTTTTTCATACTTTCCCTGAGCGGTTCATTAAGATCCTCTTCCGCTGTCAGACCAGCCAGCTTTGCGTAGTCATCTCCCATTTCATCATCGACAAGATCTACGATGTTAGCAGAGGTGATAACACCAAGCAGACGATTGTCGTTGTCGAGTACCGGGATAGAATCTTCGGAATAATCTTTCAGATCCTCGATACATTCATCAATCAGATCAGTACCATACACATAAGGATAAGAAGTTACGATCAGTTCTTCAAGCGGGTGATCGCGGCGTGCAATGATCAGATCTTTCAGATCAATGGCACCATAAAACTCTTCAGATGCAGTAATAACAAAAATAGTAGAAATATTGTCATTTTTAGCAGCTTGAGAAACCAGTTCAGTCATGGCTTCTTTGACAGTAAGATTCTCGTGGATGACAATATAATTTGTTGTCATACGGCTACCGATTTCATCTTCATCGAAAGAATTGATCATTTCGATGTCGTGACGAACTTCGTCATCCAGTAATTCAATGAAGATCTTTCGTTTTGAACGATCAAACTGCTGCAAAACATCGGATAATACATTTGTATCCATTTTTGATAAAATTGCAGCGGCTTTTCGGATATTCATTTCCTCCAGATATTTAACAACATCTGCTTCTTCCGTATATTCAAAAATATCGGAAATAGTATCCATATCCAGAATTCTATATAACTTGCAGCGTTCTGCCGGGCTCAGCTTTTCTAATATATCAGCAATATCATTTTCATGATAATCCTGAAGACGCTGACACAGAACTGCCGGTGACGCATTGCTTTTTACTACTTCCAGAATCTCACTGGTGTAGTCCTGCACTCTTTTTTCCATGCAGTATCCCTCCTGTTCTTTTATTTATCCGAACACAAATAAGGCATGCCTTTTTAAGTTAAAAACAACATGTCATATTGGGTTTTATTAATTGTGTTCATGGGATCTGTTAACAGGATAAAAGAGTATCTGAATAAAAATCAGATCTATAAGAAATAGAAAAGAAAAACAGACAAATTAAAACAGAATGTGATAAAAAATGATTCCATCACATCCTATGCAGCTCTTTCGTCCTGTGCGACAACTTCGCCCGTGAGAATCACAATTATCCATTCTGTTCACCTGCCTTTATACTATAATTTTTAAATCAATGTAATGGCTCTTTATTAGTCAATTACTTAGCCGACAAACATTATAACCTCAAATATGACCAAAAGTCAATGAAACTAGTGTTAAAAAATAGTTAAGATTATATCTAATTTATTTCGCACTTAATTCCCTCAGATCTTCAATCAATGGGCGCCGAACCTTTTGACGGGTCATTTCAAGGATATGAAGTGGCGTGATATCAATTGCTTTGCATTTGACCGGGTCTTTGCGGAGATATTTCTGAAGAACATGAAAAAGTTCATCCTGATGATCCGGGTTTTCCATATTGATAAAATCAACCAGAATGATCCCGGAGAGATTTCGAAGTCGAATCTGACGGGCAATTTCAGCAGCGGCTTCAAGATTTATTTTACGGTAAGTCTCTTCTGCTTTTTTCTTTCCAGTATATTTGCCACTGTTGACATCAATGGAAACAAACGCCTCCGTCTGCTGGATAACAAGAAAACCTCCACTTTTCAGCCAGATCTTTTCATGGCATACTTCATCGATCGCACCCTCCAGACTGTAAAGCTTATATAGTGGAAGTAATTTATCCTGATACAGCTTAAGAATCTCCAGTTTATCCGGCTGAAATTCGCTGAGATAAGCGAAGATCTTTTCATGTATTTCAGGAATATCAGTAACAATCTCATCCAGATCTCTGGTATAGACATCGCGAACTGCTGCCAGATAAAATGGTTCTGCTTCATATAGAAGACTGTAACAGGTACGGTTCCGTCCATGAACGGCAACTTTTTCATATTGTTTTTTCAGCATTTCCAATTCATGAAAAAATTCTTCTTTGGAAGCTTCTGCAGCATTTGTACGGGCAATGATGCCATACTCACGTTCCGGCAGGCTACGTTCTTCTTCCAGCCATTTATTCAGAAGACTGCTCTCTTCCTTGGAAAGTTTGTTGGAAAAACCTATTTTTCGATTTCCTGTAGTCAGAACAAGATATTTTCCTGAAAAATTCAAATTTGCGGTCAGTGCAGGAAGTTTCCCCTTCATGGCTTCACGGTTGACCTGAACCAGAAGCTGGTCTCCAGGACGCAGGGGCTGATCTGTTTTTCGACCATCTGTGTAAATGGCATTCGTACACTGATTCAGAGGCAGATAGCCGTTTACGGAATCGCTTAAACGGACAAAAGCCGCCTGAATATTGGCGGCAATGTTTTCAACTTGTCCTACATAAATATTGTTAAGAGTATTTTTTTTCCCGGAAGGCTCCAGACGAAGTTCAATTACCTTCTGGTTCTGGACGATTGCACAGACGGTACAGGGAACTTCGTTAAGAAGCATTTCTGTAATGATCAGCTTATTCAACTTCTTCACCTAATGATTCCATAGAAACGAGTTTCAGATGTTCTTCATCACCTTTGTTGGCATAAATCTCACGACGTTCGATCATGTATGCAAATGGAAGCGGTTCCTCATCCATCCAACGAAGGAAAGTGTCCATGACAAGTTCCGGTTTGGTGTAGTTGGAACTTGCAGAAGCAAGCTGCATGAAAACACCTTCACCGTCTAAATGCATTTCATAAATATATGGACGGATGTCTACCGTTTTTTCACTGCGTTTAGTTTTCTTGGTTACAATGATCTCTTTCTGGGAAAGAAAATCATCCAGTCCGGCACGCCAGTCTACAGCAGGTTCTTTTCCTTCGCGGAACTGTATAAAATAATCGGCAGCAGCTACCAGAGCCATAGCGGTACTTGCCTTACCGTCTTCTACCTGACGCGCAGAGCAAATGGACACACCCTCTGCCATAACGGCATTGAGACGGTCTTCAATCTCTTTTGTTGGAACAGTTTCAGTAAGCTCCATATCGAAGTACTCACCAAGACTGGTTGTACCAACACCAAGAGGTGCCGCAAAAGACATGATCATATGCGGGCTGTAGCCACCGGAGAATGCAACCGGAAGTTCAGCACGGCGGATAGCTTTCTGGAAATAACGCATGGTATCCAGATGACCGACAAATTTCATATGCCCGGTTTTGGCAAACTTAATTCTTACTTTCACAGCACACACCTCCTTTGTATTTAAGTACACCACAGCCAGAGCATTTCTGACGGCAGTTTGGTGTAACAGTTTCTGCTTTCGCCTGTTCCCATTCACGGATCAGGAATTTTTTGGTAACACCTGCATCAATGAAATCCCATGGAAGAATCTCATCAGTGCTGCGTTCACGGAGTGTATAGAATTCAATATCCACACCAGTTTCCCTGAAGGCTTCTTTCCAGATATCATAGTGGAAGCTTTCAGACCATGCATCATAAAGAGCACCCTTTTCATATGCTTTAAGGATGACATCTGCACAGCGGCGGTCACCTCTTGCAAGGAAACCTTCCAGTACGGTTACATCAGGTTCATGCCAGTTATAACGGATGCTTCGCTGGTTCAACTGAGAACGAATCTCATTCTTAACAACTTTAGCTTTTTCGATAAAGTCTTCTTCACGGAACATTGGTGCCCACTGGAACGGGGTGAACGGTTTTGGCACAAAGAAAGAAGTGCTGACATTGATCTGTACTTTTCCTTTACGCTGCTCCTTTGGAACAACTTCATAATAGGTCTCGGCAATCTTCTGCGCAAGATGTGCAATGCCCTTCATATCATCTTCTGTTTCAGTAGGAAGTCCAAGCATGAAATAAAGCTTAACCTGATTCCATCCGCCCTTAAATGCTTCGCCGGCACCATGCAGGATATCTTCTTCCGTAAGTCCTTTATTAATAACATTACGAAGACGCTGAGAACCTGCTTCCGGAGCAAAAGTGAGGCTGCTTTTTTTGACATCCTGAACTTTACTCATAACATCGAGAGCAAATGCATCGATTCTAAGAGAAGGCAGAGAAATATTGACTGCCTCATCACGGAATTCATCAATCAGGAAGTTCACGATCTCTTTCAGGTGACTGTAATCACTGGAACTTAAAGAACTTAAAGAGATTTCTTCATGACCTGTCTTCTGAAGCATGATTCTTGCAGATTCTTTTAATGTCTCGATATCACGTTCTCTTGTAGGACGGTAGATCATGCCAGCCTGGCAGAAACGGCATCCGCGGATACAGCCACGCTGGATTTCCAGAGTAACACGATCCTGTGTTGCCTTGATATGAGGAACGACCGGAGCTTCCAGTTTATTGTAATCTTTATCCATATCGATAACGAGCTGTTTTTCAACCTTTTCCGGTACATTTTCATATTTGGGCTGGAAGGATTCGATGGTGCCATCTTCTTTATAGGTAACTTGATAGAGGGAAGGTACATAGATACCAGGAATCTGTGCTGCTTTCAGAAGGAAATCCTGTCTGCTGCCACCGGCCTTCTGGTTTGCCTTGTAAGCGTCAAAAAGGGCTCCATAGACCATTTCACCCTCTCCGATATAGAAAAGGTCAAAGAACGGTGCCAGAGGCTCTGGATTGTACGCACATGCGCCTCCGCCGATCACCAGCGGATCATCCTCTGTACGTTCTTTTGCAAGAAGTGGGATTCCACTGAGATCCAGTAACTGGAGAACGTTTGTATAGCACATTTCATATCCGAGAGTGATACCAAGGAAATCAAATTCCTTTACCGGATCCTGAGATTCTAGAGTAAATAACGGAATGTGTTCTTCACGCATGATCTTATCAAGGTCTGTCCACGGTGAAAAGAGACGCTCGCACCATACGTCGTCTCTTTTGTTGAACATATCATATAAGATCATCATTCCGAGGTTGGACATACCAATCTCATAGACATCCGGGAATGCCATTGCAAAACGGATATCGACATCCTCTTTGTTTTTCATAACTGCATTGACTTCACCACCGATGTAACGGGCAGCTTTATCAATCTGCAGAAGTATTTCATCGCGCAATGCTAATTTTCTCATAGTTTTCCTTTCGAAGGTTGTTATATAACTGGTTACATGAAGAAAATTTCGCAACAAAATTTATCGCAGCGACATTTCTTCACAGTATTCCTATTATATATGCTTTACAAAAGGAATTCAAGCCAAAAAGGGTACAAACTCAAGAATGTATAAACTCAAGAATCAGGAAGCATTATGGTATTGTGAAGTAGGAATTACATTATCCGGATCCAAGAATATTCCAGGTATTTTCAATCACATCAAGGTAATATACCTGATTATCACTGACTGCGTAATGATTTTTGACTTCGATATGATCGTCCAGGTCTTTTCCGAGAACGAATACTCTGCATTCTTTGTCATCGATCATATCTTTGTTTCCGGTATACCATACAAAGAATCCCAGCCCCAGATAGTAGCTGACCTCATCAGTTGAACAGAGAAGTTCATAAGCGTTTTGTACTGTATCACTGTAATAATCCTCATAATAATCTTCAGGAAGATTGCTTTCCATACAGTTGTCAGAACCATTATGTCCATAGTCGAAATCATAGTAGATTGAAAAATCGTAGCAACGCTGTTCTTCTGCCAGGTGGCCGTCTTTCAAAGAAATGGAAGGACGGTAGGAAACGCTCATATTGCCTTCTTTGGATGTGACCATTGTGTTTGAATAAATCTCACTCAGGTTGCATCGGAGAATGATCACTTCATCAGGTGAACCCTCATATAACGGGAAATCCAGATAATCTTTGTAGACGGCATCTTCGGTCATCTCAGAGGAGTATACGCTGATCGACCAGTCCGAAGCCGGAACGATCGCAAAGACTTCATAACCACCCGCATCCACGATGGTACCATTTTTAAGAAACGGATAAGATGCGACATAATCCTCTTGGTTTGTATAATCCAGAATTTCTTCGGTTGTGGCATCGTATCCGATATACCCCAGAAAAGCGATTCCTGTCTGACAGTCATTTTCTCGAAGAATATCCTGTAAAATAGCAAAACTGGATTCGCTGTAAGATTCTTCATCAGGGTATGGATTTTCCGCCATACAGTTTACGGAGGTAACAGAAGTAAGCATCAAAGCACTGAGGCATATTGCAATTAATTTTTTCTTCATGATGTCATCTCCTCTCTTTGGTTTATTTTAGCGTGGTAACTATTAATTTACTTTCTAATGCAGCAGCAATCAGATCCTCTTTACAGTTGTATCCGGCTTTTGCAATCATTTCCTGAAAGTTCCAGCGTACTCCGGAAGTGGTACAGTTCATTTCTTTTGCAATTTCGGAATAGGACATACCACAGATATATAGCCGGAGCATTTCTAACTGTCGTGGACTGATCTCACCGCTGGTGATCCAGTTCAGTTCTACGTCCGGGGTCACATCCGGAAAAACATGTTCTCCATTAAGAGTCCTGTGTATCACATCACGTATTTCATCTTCACCATGATCTTTGTACCAGAGACTGTCTGCGCATCCGGTCTTAGCTCTTTCCAGAACTTTAGGATCGATCAGAGAAGTTACAATGAGTACTTTGGTTCCAGGATGCTCTTCTCTGATTGCCTTTCCGGCAGACAGGCCGTCATGGTTATGGAAGGTCTGCACATCCATCAGAACCAGATCGATGACAGAATAATTGCAGATCTTTACGGCTTCATGGGCATCTGAAATAGTATCTACGAGCTTTAAATCCGGATCCTGTAAAATAATAAACTCGAAATATTTCTGCATGATCTTCTGATCTTCTACAATGAGTATGCGTGCCATAGAATCATTTCCTTCCAAAATTGAATTAGTATTCTTCATCAAACAGAGGTAAATTCAGCAACAGATAAAAAGCAGGTTCGAAAAAAGTGTTCATAGAGCCACCCTCTGCTTCAACTGCTTTTCGCAGAGCAGACAGTCCACCACCCTCTTTGGCATCCTTTGACGGCAATTCACCATCATTGGTGATCTGAATCTGATATTCGTTGCGTTTCCTTTTCATAATAACAAAAACAGTATTTCCATGTGCATGTCGGGCACAGTTTGTTACGCATTCACGAATAGCGCGATCTGTAAGGCACCGGTATGCGGGAGTATCTGGATAGCTGCCCTGGATCTGAATGGAAATACCAAGTTCTTCTGCATGTCTTTCGGTATCTTCATATTGGTTTTCTTTATTAGCGACGGTTGTATTGGTAAGGATATAAACCTGTTGCTTTAAAGTTTCCAACTGTTCCTTCATATTTTCTGGTGATTCTTTGTCTCCTAAGATTTTTCGTATAGAGAGAAGGCTCCTTCCGAAGTTATCATGTACCTGCATTTTCATGGACAGAGTTTCCTGTTCGCGTATTTCATCACCGATTCGTTCATACATTTCTTCCAGCTTTTGATTTAGTTTTGCCAGTTTTTCATTGTTCCTCTTAATCTCTTCACTGTTGTAATATATTTCGGAAACATCGAGTGCGACAGTTTGTACATAGCCTTTCAGTGAGGGTTCTGTAAGGTGATATTCCTGAAACATCCAGACGGAACCATCCTGAAAATAGAATACATTGTTATCAGAGTTTAATTTGATCACATTATCCTGTACTGGCTCGGAATTTATGGCATAACGGAAAGAATCAAAATTCTGAAGATAGTTTCCAGTAAGCATTCTGCACAACTCCTGCATTTTGGAGTTGCTTAAGATAATACGTCCGAGAGAATCTGAAAAGCAGACACCGCAGGGAACATTGTTTACCGCTTCATAAACAGACCAGGGAGACAATGTATTATGGTATTCCTTAAGTTCTTTGCAAATTGCCAGAATAAGATAAACAGTCAGCAGAACAATTATGATTACCAATGCATATGTCGGAAATGAATAAAAGATAGGTTTATGCGGAGGTTTATCCAGTCTGTGTCGATGGTCATTCAAAAGTCCGGCCATAATAAGAAAAGAAATGATCAGCCATGATGCGGAAACAGCTATCTTCCATTTTTCAACAGCACGCATAATTCTTGAAAATAGTAGGATAAATTCAAGAATCAGACATATTTCCATAAGGATCATAAGAACATTTTGTAATTTTATGGTATCATTTATGAGAGCGGACATCGAATAAACCATTCCTGTTCCTCCTCCTGCTGTATTAAAAGTTCAGGTCGTTCTTTCAGAAAATTATGAATATCTGTTGAACTCATAACATGGACAGAAATCTGTAGTTTTTCGTCAATCTGGGTTACACGGAAAAAGACTGAATTTATAACATCAAAAAGCTGTTCAATCAGCCATTCAAAAAAGTCATAGCAGTTCAGAATATCATCTGCTTGAAGCTGCTTTTCTTTATCCTGTACATAATAAGCTGCACGGATCCTGCATAGTTTCAGATTTTCGCAGGATTCTGCAAGACTCTGCTTCAGATCGGCCATAGTAAGAGAATCTCCTTGTGAACTGTATCTGGTAAGTACAAGATTTTTTCTTCTTTTCAAATATGTTCCTACGACTACAATCTTACTCAGGAGCATATCATATTCTTCTCTGGATTCAGTTTGTTCAAGCTTTTTCATATATGAGGAAAGCAGCTCATACTGTTTGTATGTCTGATCCTGAATCATATTTAAAAGTCGGTTCTTTTCTTCTAGTTTTTTTCTCGCAGCTTCTTTTTGATAAGTCATCTGTAAAAGCTGGTTTCGTTCGGTTAATTCTTCCTGCTGTTCTTCAATATCCTGGTACTGATCCAGAAGTACAGAAATATCTTCTGTCCAGAATAAATGCCCGCCTTTAACAGGAATATGTTTGATCAAAACTCCATTCTCTTGTATTGAAGAATTGGCAATCACACATTCACGCAATTCCTCGGTAAGTTTTGGAAAGTTTCCGGAATAATAATATCGATGAAAAGTGTTATCTGTAATCTCTGCATCCAGACTGCCATTTGACTGGAATAATTCAAAGTAGCGGCTGTTGGTAGGAATCAGACCACAAAGGATGCAGCTTTGGAAGATGGCAGCTATACAAAGACAGCAGATTGCAGTCAGATCGCCTGCAATGGTGCTGATCATAGGCACCCGGAGAATATTTGCAATGTTCCATGCCAGAAGTATAATACCAGGTATTACCGGAAGCCAGAAACGTTTTTTGCCGGAGATTTTGCTTTTGTGAATAAGTATTATGTCCATTGCAATGAGACAAAATATAATCCATCCCTGTATTACAAAAAAGAGAAATCCATAGCTGTAATTTTTGTCTGAATAAGGTGGATTCAGATAAAAATGAAAGACCTGCTGATGCAGATCATTTGTAAATACGGATATGATCAGCAACATAGCCGAGAATAGTAAGAAGATACTTCTCTTTTTTACTTTGTCATGTTCTTCTTCTAAAAGAAAGGAAGCATTTAAACCTAAAGTGGGAATCAGGATCATTGGAAAATAATACAGATACCAACAAATGTGTGTGCTAAGAGGATCCTGAAAAATATGGTATTTTACAGTGCGCAGAAAAAACCAGAATACCATTAAACAGCCAATGACCGTCAGGCACTGACGCATTCTTTTATATACAACATGTTTGTTCAGATAAATGACCCATGCACAATACATTCCAAGATAAATACTGGTACGGCTCTGATCAACTAAAGCTTGTATTAAAGAATTATTGGTGTGAATTAGCCTGCATGTATACGCTGTCAAAAAGCATAATATAACAATTGTATATGATAAAACCCTTTTCTTATGATATGGCATTACGATCCCTTTCCAGAAAAAAGTATCTAAAGTATGCAGGTTACCGGTCGGATATTGAGCGGTAACCTGTTAACTACATTATACTATAATGCCTGAATATTGAGCAATGACAAAGTTTTTCTATTTGTCATTTCGGAATTGTTGTTATCTCAGAATTTGCCACTGGCTCCGCCGTGGGAACGGCCGGAAGAACTTGTATGTGATGAGCTTCCGCCAGAGGAACTGGAAGAGCTGTCTTTTTCATTTCTGATAGTTCTTTGAGTGACGATCCTGTTGACAAAACTGTCAGTAGATCTTCGAAGCGACATGGAACCTTTACGTTCATAAGCTTCTGCTGATTCTTGTTTTTTTACAGATTTAAGATTCCTTGATTTAGATTTAACGAGTCTAAAGGAAATCAGAAAAGCGACAACTAAATCGGTAACGAGCCAGAATGGATGAACCTTCCCTTTTGAAGGCATATTGTCAACATCATATGGTTTTCCGGTTGCTGCCTGTCTCAGAAAATCATCACACTGATCAGCAAAACAATTGAATGCATCTGCATAGTTTCCGCTGGAAAGTTTGCTCTGGAATTCACCGCTGATGAATTCAAGACCAGCGTCTGTAAAAGCTACAGTATGACTATATCCATAAGTAGAGATTGCCCATTCTCTTTCGCCCATGCTGATCAGAAGAAGCAGACCGTCATCGTTTTCTCCATATCCGTAGCCATTGTAATCATAGTAGTCATCAGCATATGCCTCGGCTGTTTTACCTTCCAGAGAGTTGACGGTAACGATGCCGACCTCATTTTCATATTTCTGGCTGATGTCCTCAAGTTTATTTAATAATGCACTGCTCTCTTCTTCGGTCAAAAGACCGGCATCATCCACAAGAAGCGGTTTCTGACGTTCTTCCGGAATTGCAGGAATCTCAGTAGGTACTGCAAGATCCTCGGAAGTCACTGCAGGAATCTCAGAATCTGTTTCCTGGCTCTCAGAAGCCATTACCGGAAGTACCAGCATAAATATACAGAGAAGAGAAAGCAGGCAGCCCCATATTTTCTTTTTTATCTTCATATTATCTGTTCCTTCCTGCTACATTAAAAATAAACATTTCAGACCGTACAGCACTCCCCAGATCAGGAAGGTGCGAATTCCAACGGATTTCCAGAATTTTGATTTGTCAATCGGAAGATCTCCAACCATTTTTCCGGTCTGACCGTTCATAGCAAATGTGAATTTCTGACCGTGCCAGGTGGTGTTTAAAAGCCATACCGGATACATGGCATACCAGTAACTGGCATTATGAATCTGTACATTACTGTCTTTAACTGAGGCACCACCGTTATAACCTCTGACGGTTTTACGAAAAGCTCTCTCAGTACATACACGAATTCTGTCACGGGCTCTGTCTATACGTTCATCTACGTTGACATCATAACGGTCAGCCAGGTAACCTGCCAGATAAGCCTGCTGAAACGGTACTGCTTCCTGGAAATTATATGGTTCAATGGCTTCCATCAGTGTATCATCCATTTTTCTGGAACCATCTGCGGGAACATGATCGAAGCTTATGCTTCCTTCACGATAGACACTATAGATTTCACGTGTTGTATATTCCGTATCACCAGATGTATGAGAGTGGACTTTTTCTGCCTCATATGTAATCTGAGCATCTGCATCTACATCAAACAGCCAAAATGGGATATATACGCCTTTGATTTCGTCCACATGGTTTTCTTTCTTGAATACCTTGGGAAGATATTTTTTACCTTTCAGATGCTTATAATAGTTTTCTTTGGCAGCTTTTTTATCCAGTTTAAATGGGATGATATAATCTGGTTTCAGATCACCTGAAAACTGACCTTTCATAGTTATTTTATTATTGCAGAACGGACAGGTCGTTGCTCCTGTTGTTTCCTCAGCTACGATCTCACTTCCACAGGACTGGCAGCTGTAGACGCGCATGCCGTTCAGTTCATCATTCTGCCACTGACCGGTGCTCATTGAGTACCAGTTGTCGTTTGAAATTGATTTTCCGGTCGTCTGTGTATCTTCGGATTTCTGCGTGCGCTGAAACTCTTCGACCGTCATTTCCGTATCGCAGTACGGACATTTCATGTGCTGAGATTTAGAATCAAATACCATCGAGGCATTACAGGATGGACACTTATATTCTATTACATCAGACATATTCCGTATTCCTCCTTTTAATTCAGTATCACGGTTTTGGTGATCCACAGTATTCACAGAAAGCACCTGTGTTTGTAGCACCGCATGCACATACCCATGTATCACCAGAAGTCTGCTGTGGTGCATTCTGATTCATCATAGTACCATGTTGTGGCGCATTTTGATTCATCATATTGCCCTGCTGCGGGTAGCCCTGGTTCATCATATTGCTCTGCTGCGGGTAGCCCTGGTTCATCATGCCGCCCTGCTGTGGGTAGCCCTGGTTCATCATACCGCCCTGCTGTGGGTAGCCCTGGTTCATCATGCCGCCCTGCTGTGGGTAGCCCTGGTTCATCATGTTACCCTGTTGCGGGTAGCCCTGGTTCATCATATTGCCCTGTTGCGGGTAGCCCTGATTCATCATGCCGCTCTGCTGCGGGTAGCCCTGATTCATCATGCCGCCCTGCTGTGGGTAGCCCTGATTCATCATGTTGCCCTGCTGCGGGTAACCCTGGTTCATCATGCCATTGCTATAAACCGGTGCGGGTGCCGGTGCGCCGGTAAGTGCAGTTATGATCTGGCTTGCAAGCTGTTCATAATTCATCATCTTAGCGCGTTCATGATCTCTGACTGAGAAAGTATTAAGTTTAAAATCCATATCATCAAACCAAGATGTATTCACGCCAAGCTTTATTTTGTAATCATAAGAATAGTTGTATCTTGGTGGTACATAAGATCTGGATTCGCCATCCTGATCCGTGTATTCCTCTTCTTCTCGCTGCTCATCGATGTCTAAACGACAGGAGGTTATTGCAGACAGAGGTACAATATCCGGATTATCCTGCTCGCTCATATTAAATGCTACGGCGAACAATCCTTTGTTATCGTCGATAAACACATGATATCTGTCTGCAGAAAATTCACGAGTGATACTGAAACTGCGAACAGCATTTTTGTTTTTTTCTCTGTATTCCAGCTGTCTTTTGATATCTTCTACGGTGCTGTGGCGTCTTTCTTCAAACCAAGGAGAAAGCTTGCTGGCACAGTTCTTACACAGATTTCCATCGTCCAGTTTGCGGTTTCCTAAAAGTCCAATTTTTTCACCGCAGATATCACAGTTCTTTTTATCAAATAATCCCATTATTTAAACCTCCTTCAAAGAGTAAGAGAATTTATGTTATTTTTTCTCCAATTTGTCAAAGAATACTTTTACAGTCCAATCCATGGAATCTTCACTGTCTTCTGTGGCAGCTTCTTCTTCTGCTTCTTCTGCATCATCCAGACTGTCAGCAGATGTGAAACATAATTTGCCATCATCAAGAAGATATAATCTCATGGTATCTGTGTCGAATAATGAATAGTCTTCGGCGTCTTCTTCAGTTTTTTCTTCTGTTGATTTTAATACGAGGGCATTTGTGTCCAGATCGCCTTCAAGTTCAGTGGTGGTTTCAGTACCGCTTTCAATTGTTACAAGTGTTGCTTTACCGCCATCGATTGTAAGATTAAACTGCATATCAAAGAGTGTTCCTGTTGGAACCTGCATTCCAAATGCAGACATTATGGAACTGCTCCACTCACCATCGAAGTCTTCAAGTTTGGTGTCTGTGAGTGCCTTTCCAGGTTCATAAGGTTTATATTCTTCTTTTTCCTGTCCAAGAGTTACGGTCATTCCATCCATGCTGATAGCGATTTTTCCATCTTCATAGGTGCCTTCCATAACTTCATCATCTGATGTTATGATAAGGTTATCTCCGTCTATCTTCCATTCAAAATCATCAACGTCTGCTTCTTCTGATTCGGAAGATGTTGTTACTTTACCTTTGCCGTCTTCATTGATTTCCATAGACATTTCCATCATGATTGCATTTGGATGAAATTCATTCATGCCGTCCATGGAAAGACTGTTTGCGTACCATGTACCAACTACATCTTTGTTGTCTAATGCGTAAACATTTGTACAAACAAGACCTGCCATCATAATTCCTAACGCACCCGCTGTAAAGATTTTCATTTTTTTACTCATACCTGATTCTCCTTTCATCTTTGGAATAAAATGTTGTCAGATTTTTCTGCAAATACTATCTGTAATTATTATTATACGGATATATTTCAGATAATCACTAACACTTCTGCTAGTGATTTCAAAAAAAATGAAAATATCAGGAAAATTGATATAAAAATACCCCAGCTAGATTACTCCAGCAAGGGTATATTAGATAATCTCTGATTTATGGTCGAAGTCCTTTTACAAGAGTCTGAAACTCTTGCTCTGTATCCACAAAGTGATACGGTGCGTATTCGCCATACGCTGTTGGTCTACTGATTGTTACAAGTTGTATACCTTTATATCCAACTGCTTTATTCAATTCTCTTTTCAATTCCACCAGATGCTTTCCATGAGTCATTTTTAAAGCAAAACAACCATGTGCATCACGATCTTTCGCTACTAGATAACACATTATTCAGCACCTCCTTAAATTCATGCTCATTCCGAATCAATCCATGTTCATATTTCTTACGCATTATTTTTCCTATATCTATTGGATAGTTTTTTTTATACAAGTAATCGTGAAGCCAGTTATTCAGTTGTCTATCAAACAGTGTATTGAACTGGATTTCTATCGGATAATGTTTTCCGCTCTTTTGATAGTACACATGAACACCCCTATATCCGTCATCCAATGACTTTCCATTTGACATATCAGCAATTCGGAAGCCCGAAGCTTCTTCTTTTAATGCTTGGTCATAGCTATCGCAAAAAGCCCGGAATCCTAAAATATCATTAAACACTTTTCGCGTTTGATGATTGGGATAATAACGATCATACTTCAAAAGTATGGCATCTAAACTCTTGACTCTATAATCTAACGCGATATCTGAAAGAACTTCCTGTTCATCCAACTAATCTGTCATTGTCATCAGTTCGGCAATTAATAAATCCTTATCAAAATAATGCAAATTCTTCTTCAATGAAATTCCCAGGTGTGATTCAAATGACAACGCATTCAGAATTTCCACCGATAAGCCATTCATTTTCAGTAATTGTTCATTCACAAGCCTACCTCCTGCTTATCAGGATATATTACTTATGCTACCACAGGTATTCTATATTATCAATACATTAGATTATCCGTTTATTTATGATCTGCAGCTGTCCGTTGCGGCCATTCTGCTGACTTCCGGATTACCATCCAGATGCTGCATATTTAAGGTCTTTCTTTTTAGTCTTTCCTGTTCGGATTGTTTCAGGATAAAATCTTTAATTTCTTTGGCATTTTTTATGTGCTGTAATTTAAGATCAGGATCCGTTACATCTCCAGTGAAGCAGTGAATGGTACCGATACCAAGGATTCGTTCCATCAGAGTGGTTTCCAGACGGACATCAATTACTTTGTACATGTAACAGTCATTCTCCACTTTGTTGAGCAAACCAGAATCGATTGATATGAACTCATCAGTTACGGTATAAGTAGTAAAGGTCCATGGCAGACCAAGAAACATAGAACGCTTTTTTTCTTTGTAAGTCATAATTCAAATCTCCTTTCAACTTCTTGTCAAATATTTTATAGTGATTTCGCTTTTTATTTTACTGTGACTTTGCACTTAACGCTGATTTTACCAGATTTAATTGTTATTGTTGTAGAACCTTTTTTTCTGGCGGTGATAACGCCTTTGGAACTAACTGTGGCAACTTTTTTATTAGAACTGTTGTAAGATATTTTATAATCGCTGTTTGCTGGTACTTTTTTAGGTTTCAGTTTATAAGTTTTGCCCTTTTTTAGTTTAATCGCGGATTTAATACCAGTGATTTTCTTTGTGGTTGTTTTAGGCACAGTTACAGTTACAACAAATTTTTTTGTTCCGGATTTTACTGTGATCTTTGTAGTTCCGGCTTTTATTCCTTTTATTATACCCTTGGAAGACACTGTAGCAACTTTTTTATTAGAAGAACTATAGCTGATCTTTTCCTGTGATGTCTGTGGTGATAACACAGGAGTTAATTTTAAAGTTTTCCCTTTATTTACAGATACTTTCTTTTTAAGACCAGAAATGGATTTTGTTTTTATTTTTCCTTTTTGTACAGTTACTTTTATTTTAGCAGCTTCGCCAGTTGACATTACTATTGTAATATAAGTTTTGCCTGGCTTTTTGCCGGCAGTAATCTTTCCATAAGGGTTAACTTTTGCAATAGAAGTATTATCAGAATACCACGCAACTACACGAAAATAAGGGGTAGCGTTTGTAACCTTGACAGATGAAGTTGACTGTCCTGTGCGTAGTGTGATGGAATGAGTGTTTACCCTCATTTGTAATGTAGGTGGTGTTGGCGTTACTGTAGGTGGTGTTGGCGTTACTGTAGGTGGTGTTGGCGTTACTGTAGGTGGTTCGGTAGGAATAGGATTACCATATTCATCCTTATCAGAATTAATCCAACTGTCTAATTCTGATGTTGTAATAGAATCAGACTCAAAAGTAATCCGTAAAGATTGAATATCCTCTGTGTATTCCCATCCATGTTTACAATCAAAAAACTGTTTTTTAAAGAAAATATACATAGAATATGTATTGGATTCCATAATGCCTTTTGATGAGCCGATTCTCCATCGAGTGTTAACTTGAATAGTTGAAGGATTATTTTTTGTACTCCAATATAATGGTTCCCATCTCTCATCATTTTCTATTGGATCAGTATTATCCATTCCAGCACCTGTTACAGTAAAATCATAAAACTTGCCTGGATAGAATTTTAAAGGTTTTTCAAGACCGGTTACAATACTTTCAGTGACAGCAGGTTTTAATGGCTCTCGCGAAGGAGTTTCCGAAACAGAAGAATTCTCTGGATTTATATCATCATCAATTCCAACATCTTCAGTAAAGACTTCTGTCTCATCAGATATAAATTCTGAGTCTGAAGAATCAATACCTTCATAGGAATAATCTATATTCTCTTCACTGCTAAAATTACTATCAGTATTGTCAAATTCAACTTCTGTATCCTCTCTTGTGTCAAGGGAATCAAAGTCTTCGATAGCATCAGAAGAAACTTCGGTAGCACAAATAGAAGTATCTTCAAACTCTGCAGCAGGTACAGATGTCAATGCTCCAGTAGTGAGCATTGCAACAGATAATGTTAATGCAAGTATTTTCTTTTTCATAGGAGCCTCCTTGTTTTATACAGACGTGCAATAGCTGTAATCTATATAGAAGTATATCACAAAATTCTTCGTTATTAAACAAGGTTTCAGACAATATCTCGAGGCAAAACTAAAAAGGATTGTAAAAGTAACATTACAATCCTTTTTGAAGATTAGTTTAAATTTGCTATTTTCGGTTCAGTACACGATTGATTTGCCGGAAATCTTTCAGTGCCTGGCGACCGATCTTGAAGATCTTTTTCATATTAATCGAGTTGATACCGCCCTGTCTTGGACGGAAAGTGATTGGCAGATATTTGACGCGGCATCCCTTTTTTGCATAGATTACTGACAAGACCACATTGGACAGATTAAAATCATTAGGGATCAGGTCAATATATCTGCGTAGAGTATCTGCCTTCATCAGACGGAATGGCGTGTTGGCATCTTTGACGGAAACACCGAAACAGATACGAATCACAAGGCGTAGAATACGAGTAACAAAGATACGACTGCCGCCATCCTGACGGTTGTTTCGCCACCCAATGACCATATCCCATGCTTCCCTCTGATCCCAAAACTGTTCAAATTCAGAGGGAAGTGTCTGACCATCTGAATCAGTCTGAAAAACAAAATCTGCACCATGATCAAGTGCATAATGATATCCATATAAAACAGTTGCACCATGTCCACTGTTTGTTTTCGTGATAGGGCTGAACAAAGGGTGTTCTTTTGCATATTCCTGCATTATTATGTATGTATCATCCTTGCTTCCGTCATCAATCACAACCAGGCGGGATTCACCGTTTCCGGAATGCGCCTGAATGACAGGATACCAGTCATCAAGTACTTGTCGGATATTTTCTCGTTCGTTATATGCCGGTATGATTATAAAAAGTCTATCTGTCTTTGTTTCCAAGATAATTCTCCTGTGGGATATTCTGCAGACATGGGTTACCTTCTGGCAAGTTCACTGGTAATCTCTTCCCAGGTAACTCCCTTTTCTACCATCAGAACCATGGCATGATACAGAAAATCCGAAATTTCATATTTAATTTCTTCTTTGTCAGGATTTTTGGCCGCAATGATGATCTCTGAACACTCTTCACCGACTTTTTTGAGAATCTTATCAATACCCTTATCAAAAAGATAATTTGTATAAGAGCCTTCTTTAGGATGAATTTTGCGATCTGCGATCACGTCGTATACATCCTGGAAAACATGAAGCGGGTTTGTGTCATTATAATCCTTCTGAACCAGAGGTTTAAAGAAGCAGCTGCGGCTGCCAGTGTGGCAAGCTGCTCCGATCTGATCGACTTTAGCGAGGATTGTATCATTGTCGCAGTCCAGCGCAAGTGATTTTACATACTGAAAGTGACCGGAAGTAAGACCCTTGAGCCAGAGTTCCTGACGACTGCGGCTCCAGTAAGTCATTTTACCAGTTTTCAGAGTATTTTGGAAGGCCTCTTCATTCATATATGCTACCATAAGTACCTGGTCGTTTTTGTAATCCTGAACTACCACCGGAATCAATCCGTCATTGTTGAGTTTGAAATCAGACCAGCTGATAGCACTTTCGAAAGTAATGACCGGAATTCCGGAAGCTTTGCAGTCTTCTTTGAAATTAATAAGTTTCACCTCAAGAGAACTGATATAAGCACCGCTTAAAGCATGTACAGATTCTTTTTTGAGAAGATCTTTCAGGGCATCTGTTTTACTCTCTTCTGTATGAAGAATAACCTTCATATCAGAACTCGTTGCGATTTCGTCCTGAATCGTATCCAATGCAAGAATTTCATCTGCATACTTTTCAATCAGTTTTTGGTTATCTGCAAATTCTTCCATAGAAGAAATACTGATGACCATTTTTTCTTTACCGAAACGTTTGGATACTTCCTCAAGAAGTAAAATATTACTTTCTTTGGAAAAATTCAGAACAACTTTGGCACATCCGGCATAAAGAAGCTTTTTGACATCTTCCATGCGATTGATATTTCCAGCTGCCATAACAGGAATTTCAGCAATCGCACAAATCTGTTTGATATTTGCAATAGCCTGATCATGCTCTTTATCTCCAGACGAAAAGTCAAAAACCAGCAGTTCATCTGCTCCGTTATCTCGGTAAAAACGCACAAGATCTTCTATATTTCCTTCTCCAAAGAGATTTCGTTGACCAAATCCGGTAACTGCCTTTCCTGATTGCAGATACAGGCATGGAATCAGTAGTTTATCTGCCATGTGTATTCCTCCTTATGCAAGACTTCCCTTGGTAGAGAGTACATCTGTAATGCGTGGATCATAGGAAACAGCCTGATCCAATGCTTTGGAAAAGCTTTTGAACATTGCTTCGGCAACATGATGGCTGTTGCCACTGGTAAGTACTTTGATATGCAGGTTCATGCCACAGGAATAAGAAATAGCATAGAAAAACTCTTTTACCATTTCAGTGGACATATCTCCGATCTTTTCGGAAGTAAACTCTGCATCCCATGAAAAATATGGCCGGCCGGAAAGGTCGATTGCACAGAGTACAAGAACTTCATCCATTGGGAGGATACAGCTTCCGTAGCGGCGGATTCCTTTCTTGTCTCCAATTGCTTCTTTGATCGCAGTACCAAGGACAATACCGGTATCTTCAATTGTATGATGGTCATCTACCTCCAGATCGCCATGGACACGAACGCAGAGATCAAAAAGGCCATGTCTTGTAAAACCGTCAAGCATATGGTTAAAGAAACCGACGCCGGTTTCAATATCAGAATAACCAGTTCCATCCAGAGTCAGTTTGAGTTTGATCTCTGTTTCTTTTGTATTACGTTCTACAGATGCTTCTCTTGCCATATCTGTTTCCTCCTACTGTTCTTCGTCTTCAAAACGGACAGCAATAGAGTTGGCATGTGCAGTCAGCTGTTCTGAAGTTGCAAACTGTTCAATGTCTTTATGAATTTTACGCAGAGCTTCTCTCGAATAGTACACGATACTGGATTTTTTTACAAAATCATCGACAGAAAGTGCGGAGAAGAATTTTGCTGTTCCATTTGTCGGAAGAACATGGTTTGGTCCGGCAAAATAATCGCCGAGTGGTTCAGAGCTGTTTTCACCGATAAAGATTGCTCCGGCATTTCTTACTTTCATCATTACTTCAAATGGGTTGGCAGTTACAATCTCCATATGTTCAGAAGCAATGGCGTTGGCTGCTTCAATGGCTTCATCCATGTCTTCTGCAATTAAAATATAACCAAAGTTATCGAGGGACTTCTGGATGATCTCTTTACGGGAAAGGACTTTGACAAAACCGTCAACTTCTTCGCTGACTTTTGCTGCAAGTTCCTTACTTGTCGTGATCAGGATGGCAGAAGCAAGCTCGTCATGTTCTGCTTGTGAAAGAAGGTCGGCAGCTACATATCTTGGATTGGCTGTTTCATCGGCAAGAACCAGAATCTCACTTGGGCCGGCAATGGAGTCAATGCTGACATAGCCATAGACCGCTTTTTTGGCAAGCGCTACAAAGATGTTTCCAGGTCCTACAATTTTGTCAACTTTTGGGATACTTTCTGTACCGTAAGCAAGTGCACCGATTGCCTGTGCTCCGCCGACTTTGTAAATTTCATCTGCACCGGCTTCTTTGGCTGCAACCAGAGTGGATGGATTGACTTTACCGTCTTTTCCCGGAGGAGTTGTCATAACGATCTGGTCTACTCCAGCTACTTTGGCAGGAACGATGTTCATCAGTACGGAAGAAGGATAAACAGCCTTTCCGCCCGGAACATAAACACCAACACGTTCAAGGGCAGTTACTTTCTGTCCAAGCATGGTACCATTTGTTTCACTGGTGAACCAGCTGTTCTGGCGCTGTTTTTCGTGATAGCTTCTGATATTAACAAGTGCTTTGCGGATAACATCGATCAGAGCCGGATCGACTGCCTCATAAGCTTCTTTTATTTCTTCTTCAGTTACTTTGATCGTATCTGCACTGATCTCTGTTTTGTCGAACTCTTTTGTATAGGCAAAAAGAGCGGCATCGCCTTCTGTTTTTACTTTGTTCAGAATTTCGTCAACTGCTGCTTCAAATTTGCCATAGTTGTTTGGGCTTCGTTTCAGGAGATTTTCCAGAATATCTTTTGTACTTTCTTTTGTAAGTGCTACTGTACGCATTATGTTCATCCCTTCTGTTGGTTATTATTTACTGATCACATTTCTGAGATCACGGATCAGGTTACGGATTCGTTCATCTTCCATTTTCATGCTGACCTGGTTTACGACCATTCTTGCAGAAAGTGGGCAGACTTCTTCAAGAACATTTAGACCGTTTTCACGCAGGGTGCTTCCGGTTTCAACAATATCTACGATCACTTCGGAAAGTCCGACGATCGGAGCCAGTTCGATGGAACCGTTCAGCTTAATGATCTCTACTGTCTGATGTTTCTTATTATAAAAATAGTCTTTGGCAATGTTTGGATATTTGGTTGCAACGCGGATCAACTGGTTGTTCTGAAGCAGTTCACGGGCACTTTCCGGTCCACAGACACACATACGACATTTCCCGAATCCGAGGTCCATTACTTCATAAAGCTTACGTCCTTCTTCAAGAATGATATCCTTGCCAGTGACGCCGATATCGGCAGCACCGTATTCAACGTAAGTTGGTACATCAGGTCCTTTGGCGAGGAAAAAACGTAATTTCAGATCTTCATTGACAAAGATCAGTTTGCGGGTATCTTTGTCACGCATTTCTTCGCAGGTGATTCCAATCTGTTCAAACATATCCAGCGTTTTCTGTGCAAGTCTTCCCTTCGTAAGGGCAACGGTAAGATATCTCATATCAGCAGTCCTCCTTTTCACGGCGAAGAGCTACAGCCGTTCCTTCATTTCTCAATTTCTGCGCTTCCAGAATGGCTTCGCGGCGATTAGCTTCTGTATAGGTAAGAATGACTGGTGCTTTTTTCTCCGGAAGTGAAATCTTCTGTCTGGACAGAGCCATAAGGAGATTATCGACAGTGATGCCAAAACCAATGGAGGCAGCAGGTTTGCCGAAATGTTTCAGAAGATTGTTGTAACGTCCTCCTTTTACGACTGGTTCACCGGTTCCATAAGTATATGCCTGGAAAATGATTCCTGTATAATACTGGAATTTGCTGAGCATACCGAAATCAAAGCTGACATACTTTTCATATCCGTAAATTTTGAGAATTTCATAGATTTCTTCCAGCCGTTCTACCGCTTTGATTGCACAGATATTGTCTGTCAGACTGCGTGCTTTCTGAAGAATTTCTGAAGAGCCGAACAGGTGTGGAAGTTCCAGAAAAGCTTTTTCCAGAGATTCCGGAATATTCTGGCTGCGTACAAGATCTTCTACACCAAAATAGTTTTTCTGGGAGATCAGGGAACGGAGATTTTCTTCTTCTTCGATATCCAGATTGGCATCCTGAAGAAGAGATTTGAAATAGTCAACCTGTCCGACACTGACCTGAAATTCTTTTAATCCGGCTTTTAAAAGGCATTCAACTGTCATGGCGAGAAGTTCTGCATCTGCTTCGGCAGAATCATCACCGATACGTTCTACACCCATCTGAGTGGTCTCTTTGAGTCGGCCCTGATAGCTGGAATTATTGATAAAAGTGTTTCCTGTATAAGAAAGTGTTATAACCTGGTGCTCCGGATTAAAATAAGTAGCGCAGGCTCTTGATACGGATGGTGTGAAGTCCGGGCGTAATACCAGGGTATTTCCTTCACGGTCAAAAAATTTATACAGATCCTTGGAAGGAATTGTACCTACTTCTCTGCTGAATACTTCAAAATATTCAAAGGAAGGAGTTTCAATCTCCTCATATCCATAGGAATCAAATACTTTGCGGATTTCTGTCTGAAGATGATGCTTCTGGCTGCACTCTCCATTATAAATATCGCGAACACCTTCAGGTGTATGAAAAATTCGCTGCATAGTCGTTTCCTCCTCATTACAGATAAGCACTTTAACGTGCTACCATGTTACTATGTAAAACAAGAAAATTATAGTAGAAAAAATAGAAAATGTCAATCCCGCAATTTCAGATCTGTCTGGATTCCATCCAGATAGGGAACAAGAAACCCATTTTTTTTCTGTAAATAGTAAGTGGAATTCAATTCTTCGCGCCGAAAGCTTTTGCGCCCTCCGGACTGCATGCGATTCCAGAACTTCATCAGGTCACGGAGCGGAAGGTAATAAAACAGATCTGCATGACTGAAAAAAATAAGAAAAAAAGCAATTCCGCCCTGCTGCTCAAAGGCGTTCATGAATTCGACCTGATGCGGGTGGATATTGCTTAACGGAAAAGTATCAACACTGCATTCTTTAGCATCAAAGCAGACCGGGATTCCCTGAACAGCACCGATATAATCGACTGTACTGCGTTGCTCAAAGTATGCGAGTGTGATATGACGGTTTTCTTTGTCCATGCGGACTGGTGTGATCGGCGTTGGAATTTTCTGAATCAGAGCAAGGTTTTTTTCTGCATATTGTTCATTGGTTCGGTTCACGAGATCCTCCAGGGTTGAACCCCGGAGGCCTCTGCTGTTCCAGGTTGCCATATTGGAAAATCCTCTCAGTTCAGAAGTTTGATAGATGGATAATAGCGTACAACGGCTTTTCCGACAATCTCATCAAAGGATACAAATGTGTTTTTCCAGAATCTTGAGTCTCTGGAATATTCGCGGTTGTCACCGAGCATAAAGTAACTGTTTTCCGGTACATTATAGGGACCATAATTTCCGGTCGGAACCTCCGGTACGAAGCTGTCATCCAATGGTTCATCAGAGCCATTTATGTATACTTTACCGTCACGGATTTCAACGGTTTCACCAGGAAGTCCGATCAGACGTTTGATGAACAGCTGGCTTTCATCATCCGGAAATTTGAAGATGATGATATCAAAGCGTTCCGGATCTTTGGTTTTGTAGGAAATGTGTTTGCCGAAGAAATCGAAGTTCAGACCATATGCCATGCGGAAACCGAAGATACGGTCACCGGTCATAATCGTATTTTCCATGGATTCAGACGGAATTTTGGCGTTGATGAGAACAACATTATTTACAACAAGAACTACTACTACAACAATGATGATCATTTTTACATAATCCCAGATTTCATTCCAGATTTTCATAACTACACTCCTCTAAATGTTCTTCTTTTAATATATGTTGAAATTGCACTGGTAAAACTGCCTCAAAATGTTTTTCGGACAGGTTATGCAATTTTCCTTCAAGTTCAGGAAAAGTCAGGCGATAAGCATGGAGAAGCTGATGTTTCAGCCCATAATGATCACGGAAATATCGATTGAATTCCTGGCTGCCGTATTTTGCATCACCGGCCAGAGGATGTCCTTCAGATGCCAGATGCGCACGAATCTGATGTGTACGGCCCGTGATCAGTCGTACTTTCAAAAGAGTTGCATGCTCATTATTGCAGATAGGTGTGTACTGTGTTTCGATTGGCTGGGCATCTTTTCCTTTTGTCGGTGAGACACTTACTTTATTCAGGTTTGCATCTTTATGCAGATATCCACGGATATGCCGCGAGCGGGTAAGCTTTCCCTTAACGATGCATAAATAGTCTTTATGAACGGTACGGTCATGAAATAACGTTGACAGTTCCTGCAGTCCTGCAAGAGATTTTCCGGCTGCGATAACACCGCTTGTATTTTTGTCCAGACGGTTGCATACGGAAGGATGAAAGGTCCGCAGATTTTCTTCTGTCAGTGAACCATTTTGAAGAAGATATCCAATCAGGTATTCTACCATGGAAGGTTCTTTGGTATCATCTGGCTGAGAAAGCATACCTGCCGGTTTGTTGATCAGAAGAATATCAGTGTCTTCATAGATGATATCCAGATCAGTTACGGCCCTTGCTGTCTGTTCCTGCTGACTGAATTTTGAAAAAGTTTCATCACTGAGAAACAGTCTGATCTGGTCTCCGGTGTTGAGCTTTTCGTTTCCAGTTGCTTTTCTGCCATTTAATGTGATGTTTTTTTTGCGAAGCATTTTATAAAAAAAGCTTTTGGGTGCATTCCGGAGTAGTTTTGCAAGATATTTGTCAAAGCGCTGTCCGGCCTCGTTTTCGGTGATTTGGAATTCTTTCATAAAGCTCCTTTACAGACAGATTGCCAGAATAGTGTGTTTGATCAGTTCATTTCTGGAAAGTTCCGGATATTTTTCGTCCGGGCGGAATTTAATTCCCTCCTCCAGAGATTCTTTGTGTGCATTCATGGAATCAAGACGTTCTAGAAACGGATCCAGTCGGGTAAAAATCTTGACGGTTGCTTTGAAACTGTTTCCTCTGAGAATCTTCTGACATTCCCGCTCCATGAAAGCTACGTCAATTTTAGGATCACTGCTATATCCGACAACAGTGTTTCCACAAATTGCAAATGCGTCAATGTTTGCACTTTTCTCATAGAAAGTCATGTACATTTCATAAGACATGGTAAGTTCGCCGGCATGTTCATGAATCCTACGGTATACAGATGTTTCTACTTGTCTGGCGCGAAAGATCATGATCAGGCTGACCAGAGATTTGCAGGCTGGAAGGCAGCCGACAACAGCTATCACAGTCCAGATAGTCAGTCTTGTATGAAAATATAGCATTGCTGAGAAAAAAATCAGCAAAGGTACTGCAAATAAAACAGCTGTAATAAGAATCCGCCGTTTCTTTTCGGATGCAAGATATCCATAATCTCCCTTTCTGGAAGAATTACGTTTTTTTGTTTTACTCATGTAATGCTCCTTTAAATGTTTTATTTCTTCGTTTTTTTCTTATGTGTATTGCGGATGGTGGTTCTGTGAGCTGGTCTGCGTGAAGAACCAGAGTTTTTGTTTCCTGAAGAAAAACTGTTTTTCTTTTCCGGACGAATTAGGCATTTCGGACCAAAACCGACCAGATCCATGCGTCCGGCACGCTGCAGTCCTTCCAGAACCAGCTTACGGTTGGCTGGATTCTTGTACTGCATCAACGCACGTTGTATCGCTTTTTCATGAGGATCTTTCGGTACATAAACCGGTTTTCCATCCAGTGGATTGATACCGGTATAATACATACAGGTAGAAAGTGTGGATGGTGTTGGATAAAAGTCCTGCACCTGTTCCGGGGTGAAGCCAAGATCACGCACATATTCAGCGAGTTTTACGGCATCTTTGATCGTACATCCTGGATGAGAAGACATAAAGTATGGAACAGCATACTGTTTCTTGCCGGTAGCTTCATTTGCTTTGTCATATTCTCTGAGAAACGTCTGATAGATTTGATGAGATGGTTTACCCATATAGTGAAGTACCTGGTCTGAAACATGTTCCGGTGCAACACGAAGCTGTCCACTGATATGATATTTGACCAGTTCCTGCATAAATACAGGACTTTTATCTGCGACAACATAATCAAAACGTACACCAGAACGGATAAAGACTTTTTTGACACCGGGTACTTTGCGCAGTTTTCGAAGAAGGGAAACATAGTCTGTGTGATCTACCTGAAGGTTTCCACATGGCTTCGGAAAAAGACACTGGCGATTCTGACAGACTCCTTTTGTCAGCTGTTTCTGACAGGATGGTTGTCTGAAATCTGCGGTCGGACCGCCTACATCATGAATATAACCCTTAAAATCAGGATCCTTTGTCATTTTGATGGCTTCTTTCAGAATCGATTCATGGCTTCGGGTCTGAAGGATTCTGCCCTGATGAAATGTCAATGCACAGAAATTACATCCACCGAAACAGCCACGGTTGCTGGTGAGACTGAATTTAATTTCCTCCAGTGCCGGAATACCGCCTTTGGCATTATACATCGGATGCCAGGTGTCAGTATATGGCAGATCATAGACATCATCCATTTCCTGCTGTGAAAGCGGATGTGCCGGAGGATTCTGAATAATATAGCCTCTGGTTCCATAACTCTCAGCAAGTGGTTTGGCGGTAAAAGGATCTGTATTACGGTATTGAACTGCGAAACTGTCAGCATAAGTGTGTTTGTTAGACGAAACTTCCTCATAGGAAGGGAGAACGATTGGTTCGAATGCACGGGACAGATCTTTGCACTTGTACACAGTACCAGGAATGTAAGTGATCTCTTCAACTGGCAGTCCACTCTGTAGTGCTTCGGCAATCTGAAGAATTGAATGCTCTCCCATTCCGTAAGAAATCAGATCCGCACCGGAATCCATAAGGACACTTCTACGCACGCGGTTATCCCAGTAATCGTAATGAGCAAGACGTCTGAGGCTTGCCTCAATACCGCCAAGGATAATTGGAGTATGTTTATATGTCTGACGAATCAGGTTGCTGTATACGACCGTTGGCATATCCGGCCGAAGTCCCATCTCGCCGCCCGGAGAATAAGAATCTTTCTGGCGATGTTTCCTTGAGACTGTGTAATGATTGACCATGGAATCCATATTTCCGGCTGTTACAAGGAAACCAAGGCGCGGTTCACCAAAAGTCTGAATGCTTTCTTTATGACGCCAGTCCGGCTGTGGGATGATTCCCACACGGTATCCACGACTCTCAAGGAGACGGCTGATAATGGCAGAACCGAAAGAAGGATGATCTACATAGGCATCTCCTGTGATATATACAAAATCGACCTGATCCCATCCGCGCTGCTGCATTTCCTGCTTTGTTACGGGTAAAAAGTTTTGCATTATATACTCCTAAAATGAAACGGACTGGGCTCTATAACCCTCCGCAATAATGTCGAGCTGACGATGAAAACGGGCAAGCTGCTGAAGATCTTTTGTGCGGAATACCCGTAGAAATTCATCCTGGATTTTTTCAACTTCTCTTTTGTTGGAAATCTTGTACAGGTTTTCAATGCTGAGTAAAATGTCTTTTACCAGATTGGACTGTGTCTGTGAAGAATTCTGCGCATCCATAATCTCATTACGAACAGATGACATTTCACGGTCCAGTGCAATGATTGCATCAGCTGCGTTGCTCAGTCGCTCGGCTACATGTAAAGGCATCTCGCCTTTGTACTTATACTGCAGAGAATGTTCGATCGTAGCCCAGAAGTTCATAGCCATTGTACGAATCTGAATTTCGGCCTGAAGGCGTTTTGGCCCATTGATCGTATCTACAGTATAATAAATGATCAGATGATAACTCCGGTAACCGCTTTGCTTGATATGCTTCAGATAGTTTTTTTCACTTTTGATGGTCATATCACTGCGGCTACGGATAATAGAGGCTACGGTATCAATATCTTCTTCAAACTGACAGATGATGCGGATACCGGCAATGTCTTCAATCTCTTCTTCCATCTTTTCCATGGGGATATGTTTGCGTTGCATTTTCTCCAGGATACTTGGAAGACTCTTGACACGCCCACTGACCTGTTCAATCGGGGAATACAGGTCATTTTGCTTGTGTTCATCTATAATATGTTCAAACTTTACCATCAGTTCTTTGACAGCAAGTTCATATGGACATAAAATACTTCTCCATAACTGTATTTCCATAAATATCGCTCCTTGCAGGATTGTTGCTTTGAAGTTAAGACCTGAAATACGAAAAGACAAAACTTCCCATACAGTATAACACAATTTGTACAATTTTTGTTAGTAATATGTATACTTTCTGATTTTTTTTCGGAGACATTGTAAAACATGGTATGGATTTACGCTGATATCCTGTCCTTCTGGGGTGGTGATATAGATGCCAAGGTGAAGGTGCACCGGAAACCTTCCGGAAGTGCCCTCCTGTCCATATCCGGTATTTCCCATGAAACCAAGAATTTCTCCGGCCTGCACTCTATCGCCTGGAGTAAAATCTTCCTCATAGGAGGAAAGATGCGCATAATAAAAATATCCGCCAGAGTCAGAACGGATACCAATTCGGTATCCGCCAAGAGGCAGCCAGCCTTTTTGTTCAACAATGCCGTCTGTGATACTGACGATGGGATAATAGCCGGATTGGCTGACGGGACCAAAGAGATCGGTTCCTTCATGATGGCGATTTCCACCGTATGTACGTGAGTCCATCCAACTGTCTTCATAGCTGATGTCATCAGAGGCAACAGGAAAATACTGCAGATTTCCCCAGATTGCTTCATAATAATTTTTTAGCTGCAGATAGTAGTCTTTTTTGTACAAGAGATAAAAGGTATTATCAGGAAAAATATGTTGAGGATGAAAATGACTGTTTAACATGGTTGTGGTAAGAAGATCACACCAGTCTGAGGGATAAAGACCAGATTCTGTCAATTGACGATAAAGTTCCGGGGACAGATCCTGCTGTCGGAAATCAGCAGAGGCAGCACAGTCTTTTTTTAGAACAGAGACAGTACTTCTACTGAATGAAATGTAGGACAGTATGCTGTTAGACAGTATCAGAATAAAAAACACAAAGAAAAAAGAAGAACGTGACATAGATGTCATACTTTCTGAGTGGTTTTCAGATTATTATATGCAAAAAAGACTCCGCATATCTGCGAAGCCTTTTTGAGTAATTGAATTTATAATAGAATTTTGACTGCTTAAGCTCAGTCTTTTAACTCTTCAAGAACTTTTACAAGATATTTCCATACACGTTCTGTAGAAGCAATGTCAAGCACTTCTTCGGAAGTATGGATGTTTTTCATATCCGGTCCGAGAGATACACAGTCAAGGCCATCAATTTTCTTATAAAACAGACCACATTCAAGACCGGCATGAATAGCTACAACTTCTGGTTTCTGACCGTACATGGTTTCATATACTTCAACCATTTTGTCGCGAAGTGGAGATTCTTTGCGATACTCCCATGCAGGGTAAGCGCCCTGAATTTCATATTCTCCGCCAAGGAATTCTGTCAGATACTGAATCTTATCGGAAAGAGCATTGCGTGCTGCTTCTACGGAACTTCTGACACCTGAACTTGCAAAAAATTCATCTTCAGAGAGAGATACAATACCAATATTGGTAGAGGTTTCTACAAGGCCTTCGATATTTGCACTCATTTTCTGGATACCGAAAGGAATCTCCATCAGATAGAACAGAACTTTTTCACGGCTTGTCGGGTGAAGGACTTTTGCAGATTCATGGCCTGCTTCTGTGATTTGGATAGAAATACCCTTATCACTTCCGTCATATTCTTCGCGAAGACCTTTTTCAACCTTGGAGGCATATGCTTTGACGGCATCCATTTCTTCTTTGGATACAAGAATATCGCAGACTGCTTCTCGTGTAATGGCATTATCTTTCTGTCCACCAGTCATGGAAATAATCTCATAATCTGCTTCTCTTTTGAGTCCATACAGAAAACGTCCCATGACTACATTGGCATTTGCTCGTTTTTTGTCAATCTCAGAACCGGAATGACCACCCATCAGGCCGCATACTTTTATCTGAAGTTTTTCTCCTTCTGCGTCTACTCGTGCAACCGGGATATGGCTGACAGCAGAAAGTCCACCGGCACAACTGATCCAGAGGCTGCCCTCTGCTTCTGAGTCCATATTGATCATACGTTTACCCTTGAGTACGCTGCAGTCAAGCCCTACAGCACCAAGAAGACCGATTTCTTCATCTACAGTAATCAGCACTTCCAGTGCCGGATGTGGCAGATCTGTACTGTCAAGAAGTGCCAGTGCATACGCTACTGCAATACCGTCATCACCACCAAGAGTAGTTCCGTTGGCTGTGACATATCCATCTTTTACAGAAAGATTCAGTCCGTCTTTTTCGAAGTCATGCTGTACATCGGGTCTTTTCTCGCAAACCATGTCCATATGACCTTGCAGAATAACAGTTGGTGCATTCTCATAGCCGGGTGTTGCTGGTTTATAAATGATTACATTGTTCATTTCATCCTGCACGTAGTCAAAACCATGTTCTTTTGCAAAAGCTACCAGATAATCGCTGATCTGTTTGGTGTTTCTGGAACCGTGTGGGATTTTGCAGATTTCCTCAAAATAATAAAATACCTGCTTTGGTTCGCAGTTTTCTAATACTCTCATATTGATTTCCTCCATTAATGAATTGTTGCGTGTATATTTATTTTATCGACATATCTGTCTGATATGTAGCATAAAGTAAAGAATAAAAATATAAAAAGCTGTATTTATGAGAAAAATATTTTATACCGTTTTCAGTATTTCACAAATATGTTTTTTGTTGTTGTATCCACAGGAAGCACTTGCAGCTTCAAAAGAAGGGATGCAATTGTGGTTGAATGTTCTTCTGCCTGTTTTGCTGCCATTTCTGATATTGACAGGAATATTGATTCATACAAATATGGCAGGAAAACTACTGCAGCCTGTGGAAGTGATCTGGAATAAAGTACTGGGTGTCTCAGCAGCAGGTGCTTATGCAGTCATTGTCGGAGCACTCTGCGGCTATCCGGTTGGTGCCAAAATAACATCCGATCTGTATGAAAATCATCAGATTAGTGAGTCAGAGGCAAAATATCTTCTTACATTTACAAATCATGCAAGCCCTGTGTTTGTACGTACATATCTGTGTCATATCTGTCTCAAAGATCAGATTCCTGCACGAACAGTGTTTGGAATATTTGCATTGTCTGATCTTACAATTATGCTTTTATTTCGATTTGTAGTTTATCGAAATAAAATCCAGTTTTTATCAGCAGATAAGAAAAAAAAGACACCCGTCTCAAGCTCATCAGGAGCTTTTCTGGATGTCTCCATTATGAATGGGTTTGAAACAGTTACCCGCCTGGGCGGATACATTCTTATGTTTTCCATTCTGTCTGCCTGTATCAGTCATTTTTGGAATATGAAAAATCTCATCGGATATACATTATCCGGTATATTGGAACTGACAACAGGACTTTGTCGTCTTCAAAATGCCAATATTCATATGCAATGGAAATATCTGTTGACATTATTTCTGACAGCTTTTGGCGGAATCTGTATAACATTTCAGACAAGAAGCCTGGTTACACGGAAACTATCAATGATTCCTTATATAACAGCAAAACTTCTGAATGGAATTACAACCGTGTTATTCGCCTTATTCTTCTCCAAGATCATCTAACAGACTGTCTTCTTCCGGTGCGTCTGCCGGTTCTTCATGATAAGATCCGGTCATAGCTGCTGCCTGTGCTGTCTGAGGAGCAAGTTCCTGACGGTTATGATTAACAACATCAAGACAACTCTGGAGAGCGTCGATAAATCCTTTGTATTTACCACCTGCGTCTTCAAGAGTCTGGTTCAGGACGGAACCGATATTTGCCATCATGTCATCAGTGTATGTGATAGCACTTAAACGAATGCTATTTGCATCCTGTGTAGCGGAATCAAGGATTTCCTGTGCCTGTTTATTAGCTGCGTTAATTGTATCATTAGCCTGAGCATATGCTTTCTGCATGATCTCATGCTGTGTAACGAGCTCCTGTGCTTTGGCCTGAGCATCTGCGATAATAGCATCTGCTTTGGACTGAGCGTCTTCAAGGATTGCATCCTTATTACTGATAATCTTCTGATAACGTTTGATTTCATCAGGTGTTTTGAGACGAAGTTCTCTTAAAAGTTCTTCAATCTCTTCTTTATTTACAATAATTTTGGTTGCGGACAATGGCTGAAATTTACAGCTTTCTATAAATTCATCAATTTCGTCAATAATCTGTTCGATTCTGCTGCTCATAGTATATTCTCCTTGTTTTTTTCTTTCTCTTCCTGCATTTTTTTACATAATGCCTGTATGATCTCCGGCGGTGCAAAACTGGATAGATCACCACCGAAACGGGCAACTTCTTTCATGATGGTGGAGCTGACATAAGCGTACTCCAATGTAGTGGTAAGGAATACAGTATCAACATCCGGAGCCAGAACACGATTGGTCTGTGCCATCTGAAGCTCATACTCAAAATCAGTAACTGCGCGAAGACCGCGTACGATTACCTGCGCATGATTCTCTCTGGCAAAATTCACAGAAAGTCCGTCAAATGGTCTGATTACCACATTAGGAATGTCCTTTGTTGCCTTTTCCAATATATTAACACGTTCTTCTACAGAAAACAACGGACTTTTTGCAGAATTCTGCAAAACACCGACTACAACTCTGTCAAAGGAGACACTTGCACGTCGGATAACATCCAGATGACCATAGGTTGCCGGATCAAAACTTCCCGGATAGACTGCTGTTACCATAGGTATTCTCACTTTCTTTTATGCAAAAATATATGTTTGTTTGTTTTGTATTCTTTGGAACGGGATAATTCATATCCTAATTCTTCCACATAAGAAAAATCCGTATGAAGATCGGCTTCTGTAACAATCAGGGTATCGGTATTTGCCAGAGAACTGTCTTTCAGATATTCGAGAACCTGACGCTCCAGATCTTTATTATATGGTGGATCCATAAAAATACAGTCAAAAGCCTCTTCACCTTCGAGAGAGCGAAGAGCCTGTAAAACATCCATGTTCAGCAGTTTACCATGTTCGGCAAGTTTTGTAAATGTAAGATTCTCCCTGATGCAGGCACATGCTTTGGGATTCTTTTCTACAAAAACAGCAGATTCTGCACCGCGGCTTAAAGCTTCGATTCCAATACCACCGCTGCCGCTGAACAGATCAAGAAAGCGGCAGTCCGGTATTTCAGGCTGCAGAATATTAAAAAGTGTTTCTTTTATACGGTCCGTAGTAGGACGGGTTTCCATGCCTGGTACAGTCTTGAGGGCAAGACGCCTGGCTTTTCCTGCTATTACTCTCATTTCAGATTTAATCTCCAATCCAGGTCACCACGTGCCAGTCCGAGAATCAGAAGTTCGGCTGTTGCAATGTTGGTGGCAACCGGTATGTTATACTGATCACAACGCATAACGATCGCTGTGATATCCGGTTCTTTCGGATCAATCATAACCGGATTATAAAAAAGGATAACCATATCAAGATCCTGACGCTCTACCATTTCCATGAACTGTTTGTCTCCGCCAATGCTCCCTGCAAGAAATTTATGCACATGAAGGTTCGTGGCTTCTTCTATTCTTCGACCGGTAGTTCCTGTGGCATAGACCTCATGTTTGGCGAGTATATTCTTGTAGGCGATACAGAAATCTTCTATAAGTACTTTTTTGCTGTTGTGTGCAATGATTCCTAAATTCATCGTTCATCTCTCCATTTTCACCAATACATTACTGGCTTTTTTGTTATAATACAGCTATTCTCATATATTATAACAAGTCAACAAAAAATTGGCAATTAATTATTGTAAACTTATACAAAATTCATAGAAAATTAATATTTTATACAAGTTTACCCTATTTTTTAGAAAAAGTAAACCATTGTACGCAAAAAGAAACAGTGTTGTTTCATAGCTGCATACAGTTATAAAACAACACTGTCTGTTCAGAGTCGGATCAGATTTCGCTCAGATCAGTTCTTGGAAATGAATCAGTACTGTTCATTCTGAGAATTGCCGGACATCTGTCTTTCCTGCTGTTCAATCATTTTTTTAAATAAGTTCACCGAACAACGCATACTTTTTCCACTAACAAATGACATTTCTGTCGTAATTCCATCTTTCAAATAAAATACCAGCTTTGCTTCTTTTTCGCCTATTGGATTAACAACTATTTTTTTCAAAAAACTGTCTACAACTGTCTTGGTTATGTCGTCCGGGCTGATTCCATCAAGCTGTTTTACGGAATGTGCAATTGCTCTGATTCGGTTTTCTATCGGAACAATATCATCCTGTATGGTTGACAGTTTTTCAATTTGCTTCTTGTATTCTTCAATTTGAGCTTCTAGTTTTTGACTCTTTTCAATGAATACAGCATCACTAATAGCTCCGTCCAGATTGTATTCCAGTAGCTTATCACTTTTGCGTTCAGCGACATTTATTTGCTTTTCGAGTCTTTTAATTTCAGTTGATGCGTCTGCCTGGTTCATGGATGAATGATATATTTTAATGAACTTTTCGGCAATTTGTTCAATATCACCAGAAGATTCACGAATTAATTTCGCAATAACTTCTCGAAGTTCTCTGTCATCAATGTAAAAAGAATCGCAGCTTGCAGCACCTTCTTTTATTTTCTTACTGCAAACCCATTTAACATCTTCTTTTCCTCGAAGTGTTCTTTGTTTAAGCCAATATGATGCGCCGTCATTTCCGCAAATAAGCATCCCTGTGAACACATTTTCACTCTTTTTGATAGATGTTCTACGGGTTTTTACAATCTCGCCACGTGCATCAATATATTCGTTTGCTTTTTTCCACACTTCTTCGTCAACGATTTGTGGAACATGGCTTCCGTCATCTTTAAACATCACCCATTCTGATTCTGGAAGAAACTCCTGCTTTTTGGTGAACATATCAACAATCTTAACTTTACCACCGGCATAATATCCTTTATACTTTGGGTTTCTTATAATGTGGCGAATAACATTTCTGTCGATTTTGCCGCCTTTGTAATTGCGATAGCCCATGTTGTATAATTTTTTTTCTAATTGGGGCGTTGTCCATTCGCCGGATGCATAGTCTTCAAAAATCATTCTAACCATTTGAGCTTCAGATTCATTTATCGTGAGTTTTCCGTCTTTTTTGTCGTACCCATAAATCCTAGAGTTTCCAAGGACAACCCCGTTTTTAATAGATTGCTTGTGTCCAAATTTAACACGGTTAGAAAGCTTTCGGACTTCATCTTGTGCGACGCCAGCCATGATTGTCAATCGAAGTTCGCTGTCTTCATCAATGGTGTTGATGTTGTCATTCTGAAACCACACGCATACGCCCCAAGAAAGCATTTGCCTGGTATACTGGATACTGTCAAGTGTATTTCTGGCAAAACGCGTGATCTCTTTTGTGATAAGCATATCAAATTTCCCGTTCTTTGCATCTTCAAGCATTTCTTTGAACTGCTCACGATGTTTGGTTTGTATGCCAGATATGCCATTATCAATATATCCTTTAGCAAACTTCCAGTTTCTATTGCTTTTAATAAATTCTTTATAATACTGGGTTTGGTGTTCAATGGATACCTGCTGATCTTCGGAATCTGTACTTACACGAGCATAAAAAGCAACTCGTAAATTCAAATCATAAATAGAACGGGTTCTTAGTCTTTCTCTTGTATGGTATATGTTCATTTCGATTCTCCTTCAAAAAGGAGCGAAACCATTTATATTATACTCCATACAATGATTTCGCTCAATGCTTTTTAACATTTATTTATTTGCGTGATGATTTTTGTATATACTTCTCGACTTATTATACCTTCATCATATAATCTCTTATTTATAATCAGCATGACTATCTTATCGGTCACATGACATCCCTCCTAATTCACAAAATCAAAAATATTCATCTGTCCTTGTATTTCTTCTATTTCATCTTTTGTAAAAAATTTGCAGGCTGTCCAATTTGGATTCCAGTCAGCATCCAGTTCGTAATTTAAGCATTTGCATCTTTTAACGTTTTTAAACATCGTGCATTCAAAGCATTGATGTTCATAGTTCGTACCGCCCGAACGCTTGTACATTTCGCTGATTCTTCTCATAGGCTGATGTCCTTCCATAATTCCGGACATCTGGCAAAGTCATGCTCGCATTCTGTATATATGATGCATTTGTGGCAATCATGCCTACTAATTTGCTTTGCGTATTGTCGTATTACTTTCCTACATATAAGTACCAGTTCTGGCGTGATATCTAACTTTTCGTCTTTGCCCTCCATACTTTTCTCCTTTTCTTTGTTGCTGCATATTCAAATTTGCCTTCTTTTACGCAATCTCTTGGGTCACATCCTCGACTATGACCGACCATAAAAATATAATCGCACGGTTGCATTTTCCCTGATGTGCCGTTTGATTTCGGATAGAACTTGCAGTCTGTGCATTGACGATTAGTCAAATTCTGAATTTCTTGTGGCGTCAATTTTATCCACGGTTTACGCTTGTTTTCCATTTTCACCGCCTTGAATCTTTTTGATAAGTTCCTGTTTCATTGCATCCGCTATGTGTTCCCTGACTGATTCTTCAGGAAAGGGGATTTCCAATGATCGCTCTAAAATTCTGTTTGTAATGCGGTCATCATATTTCAATCGGGAAATAGGATAATTACTGGTGAAAATTGTGGTTTTCTTGTCTGTATACCGGCCATTGATAATCCCATAAAACTTTTCGTTAATCCAGTCCTTGCCGGATTCTGCACCGAAATCATCAACAATCAATACGTCTGCATATGTCAGGTCGTTGATTAATTTGTTCTCGCTGCTTTTGTTTTGGCTATTCCAGGTAGCTTTAATTTCCTCAATGATTTTAAGGGACGTGGTAAATTTCACCGCTTTTTGATGCTTCTGCATTAGTTCATTCGCCAAACTGCAAACAAACCTTGTCTTTCCTGAACCTTTAACACTAGAGCAAACATACAATCCAATTCCCTGTTTCTGCATCTGAACAATATTCTCAATCCAATATTTAACGGCTTTGGCTGCCTGAATAAATATTTCTTTGCTTTCCGGCAACCGATAAACATTGCTTTTCAGATTCGCAAATGTACATTCTTTATACATCTCGGGAATCTCTGCAAATTTTAACTGGTTCTGCAAAATAGTTTTCTTTCTAATTCCACATTGACACTCCACAGCATACTGAACGTCACCTTCAAATTCTATATAATATCCAGTCCCATGACATTTCGGACATTCAGACGAATGGGGTGTCTGAAGCTTCTCCTCCGTCCCACTGGTCGAATGGGACAAGTGGTTTGACATGTGCTTGAGCTGTTCTAGTGGTTCCATGCTGTCCCTCCTTGTTGTAGTTTCCTTCCAACGTCTTAAGGAAATTATTTGGTTTAACAAACCAGTCAAATGTTATCATCCATCCTCTGTTATTCTCTCCCCGAAGGAAATCACTGTTGCGGACGTTGTTGATTGCATTAAGGACTTCATCAATTCCGTATTCACGGATTCGCCCTTTGAGTAACTGACATCTTTTTGATGATGGTTTAATATCGCGTATCGGATTGATACCAACTTCCTGTAATTTGTTCCATTCCTCGATGACACGTTGGACATCAGTCTGACAAATAGTATCTTTAGATACTATTAATTTATTATCTTTCTCTTTATCTATATCTATATCTTTATCTATATCTGTACATTGACATGGTTGACATGTCATTGACATGTCAATGACACCTTTTGACATCTCTTCTCTCTTTCTCGCTCTGGATTCTCTTTTTTTGATTCTGTTATACTCTTTTAATTCTGAAAGTTTATCGGTTGACTGCCATTTTTCCCATGCAGATAAACAAATAAAATCATCCACAATTTCAATCATTCCGAATTTCTCAAATGTAGCTAATCCAAGCCTTATCGTATTTATATCCATCTTGAATTCTTCTGCCAACATTTCATCTGTGTATGGTATCTCCTTCGTGAAAAATACAAATCCATCATCGTTTGAATTTCCAGCAAGGCACATGAGGAAAATCCACATTAATGCGATTGTATCTCCGTCTGGAAGTGTTCTTATCTGTTTGATTTTTCTGTTATCTGGCAGCCCTGTTGATAATTTTATCCATTTTACATCAGCCAATTATTTCACCCCCCTACCAAAGTCCTCTCATGAACTGACGCAACATTACATCACGCCAGTTTTCTTCGTATGCTGTATGCTTATCGCAGGAACTATCGTTTTTTACGACAATTCCTTTACGATTGCATATATTGCCATCGTTGTTAATGCAAGTGCTGCAAGTTTCTTCTGTCATAATTTTCATTTCTCCATTCTGTTAATCATTCTTTTTTGCTTGCGGTCAATCCATTCCTCAATATTCAGATCTGGAATACTATAAATCTGTTTGAGTGTTTCAATACAGATCAGTACATCTGCGACTTCTTCTTCCAAGTGGTCGTGATCTTTCTCAGAAAGTTCGTCGTTTCTTCGAATCATCTTGCTGATCGCTTGTATCAGTTCCGCACATTCTTCCATGCAGACGGTTGCCTGAATTTCTTTTCCGTAATAGTCAATGCTTCTGGCAACAACGCTTTCGTCAATGTTATATGTCATTTTCTTCGCTCCAGTCAATTTTCTGCCCGCATTCAAAACAGTACTTGCTTATTTTTTTACCAATAACAGGTGTTCCGCATTTCGCACATTTTTGAGTGGAAAATATATTGTACGGAAAATCTGGAACATATTCTTCAGGTTTGCATGGAATCTGCTTTTCCAATGCTTTTGCTCCGGAATCACACGCCCATGCTTCCTTGAGATATTTTTTCTGCCATTCATCTTTGTTTTCAGAACTTTCAATGAAACATAAATGCTGGTCTCTCATATCGGATAATATGTCTTTTGCTTCTTCTGGTTTCATGTTAATCCTCCTTATCGTCCTCCTCAATACTGACAGTTTCCAGATCTTCGAAATCACAACCCATTGCGAATCCGTCAATTATTTTCTTCTTAACTCCAAATACCTCTATCATGTGAGAATTATTTTCCATGATTTTTATTACATCTGACTTTTTAACATATTCAGCCATTCTCCATCTCCTCCAACTTCTTCTCTATCGGATTAATAATCTCTTCCAATACCTGTCGCTCATAATTTTCTTTCCAGATTTTTTCTCTTTTCCAAAATTGGATTTTCATAATCTCATTTATTAAATTAATACACGCTATTGCTTCTAGCATTCCCCAACATCCATCACAGGCTCTTTCATTGCACCAGTTTACAAATTCTTTAAATTTCATTTTTGAGTTCCTCCAACTTATTTTCAGCTTCTTCACGATTGAGGAATACCAAAACATTTAACTCTCCAAGACACTCGTCCTCATTTGCCCATAAAAACCATTTACCGCCTTTGTCATATTCAAGTCCGCTTACCACATTTTCCCGAATGTCCATTCCGCATATATCCCATACAGTTGTGCCGATAGGACACGGCAATCTCACAAGCAAGCCCTGTTCTTCTAAGTCTTCATAGTCGCAGAGTTTTCGCGCCGCTGAAATGTAATCGTGCTGTTTAACCCAGACATCTGATTCTCCGTCTGGTGTAACATCATATCTTTCTGTTAATCTCTCCATCTACTTCACCTCTTCCAACTTCTCCACCGCCAGCTTCAACGCATCTACAAACTCATCATTCAACGCTGCACGATCTGGATTCTCGATAAACTTCTCAATATTTTCAATTGCTTTCTCTTCTGGTGTAGGAACTGTCCATTTTTCTACTTTTGCAATTTCAAGGAGTTCATCTATATTATTTTTCCAATTACGTATATTGCACAAATCCGTGTTGCACTTATTATTCCTGTTGTCCAACACACATCCTATACATTCACGTTCGCAACAATTGCCTACATCTGCAATCCGTTCAGCAAACTCTCTTGCAGACATTTCTTTTGTGCCGAGGAGTTCTGATGCTTCGTATAAAGTTGAGTCTGTGCCAATATGTGCTTCGCGGGTAACATCTTTGTCTTCATAAAATTTTAAAATGTCTGGAAAATGTTGTTTTGGTAATGGTCTGCAATAGTTTTTTGTAGGCCATTGGAATCCCTGTTTTTCAGCTTCTTTAAGAAGCATTTCGTTTTCCTCTTTTGTTCTAACCAGAACACATGTATTTCTTAAATCAATCATCAGAACTTCCTCCTGTAATTTCATCAATACAACCATTCCAACCAGCAGCATACCCATCTTCAAATTCGTCCGGGAAATGGTTTTTTGTGTCCTTCTCCGGTAATAGCTTCAATGGACACCAATCAGGAGGCACATCATTGTTTGGAACTCTCCTACCATCCATGTCTCCTGCAAATATCTGGCTATCTATATACATCTCTTCCGGATATTTCATTCAACTCCACCGCCTTTCACGATTTCGATTGCCCTGCTCAGTCCAGCATTGTATCCTTGATGCACATCAGATAAAATACATTCTGATTCAATGAATTTATCTCTTTCCAATTCGCTAATAGCCTTATCCGCATCAAAAGCTGTCGGCTGTTTATTAATGCAATCAATAAACTCTTTCTGGTCAGAACTAATACTTGTGCCAATTTCCCAAATTTTGATGTATTTGATTAATTCGTCTGCATCAATCAGTCTGCTCATATTCTATTCTCCTAACTGTTTTAAAATTTCTTTTGCAATTTTATTACTTTCCTGCATGGAAACTCCCCATCCATTATATTTTCTGTGGCATTCATCACAGTTCCATTCACCATTATCACTTTCTTTAATTTCGCTATTGAATCTGCAATTATCGCAATACATATGATCGAGAGTGCCGTAAATGATGCTTGCAATATCGTCTTGTTTGCTATTAGCATCGTCTACGTGTTTCTGCTTAGTTAAATATTCAAACGCTCTCAGCTCATTTTTCCCGACCCATTTAATCCATGCACCGCAATCCCCGCAATACAATCCCGTATTATTCCCAACTTTCTTGACAAAAAGGTTTTTACTATTGCACTTTGGACATTTATATTCTTTCATTTATTTTTCCTCCCACATTCCCAACAACCGCATTCTCTCATACAGTACAGCGACGGTCTTGCGCCTGTAGCCATAGAAGTCTTTCGGATTCATCGGGATATATTTTTCTTTACTGATTTTCCTGTAGCTTTTCTGGTGTAGGATATTCTCAATAACCATATCCGCTATCACCGTGTTCTTCGGGCAAGCTGACAATGCAGCACTGGAAAGCAGGTATCCGTACTCTGCCGGGAAGTCTTTCAGCATCGTATTCAGTTTTTCAATGTCCTCTGCCGGAATACCGTAGTCTTTCAGTTTCTTATTCCTTGTCAGCATACCGTTCTCCTTTCTAATCGTCTGGGTGGTGTTTATCGTACATGATCGCTGCACATGCAAGACCAACCACTCCGACTATGATTCCAAGTGCAAGTCCTAATAAGAATGTAATCATGATTCGTCCTCCCTATAGCGCTCCGGCAATTCCATCCAGGCGTTGACATATAAATCATTACCTAAACAAGATATTAAATCGTCACCGGCGTAAAAAATGCCGTTGCCATCTTTATCTCTTTCACATCTTCCGATTATTGGGATTGAGTAATTCGCAAAAGAGAGAAGAATATAATCATCTGTTTCTGGCAATCTCTCACTGACCGGAATCCAACCATTTTCTTTCTCATCCTGCTCCAGATCAGCCAGAAGCTGCTCAATCATATCTTGAATAACTTTGACATACACCCCAGCGTATTTGTAGCAGTCCGAATATTTATCCGCGTACTGCTTTAATCTTTCTTTGATATGTATCATATTATTCCATCCTTTCTCAATGCCCGCTTCTTACCATGCAAAACAACAGTTCTGTCATGGATCTTTTTCTTGAACCATTGTGTCCACACTTCAAAATAACTGATAATCTCCATTTCTCCACATCTTCACCTAGTGGTGTTGGGCTTTCAAATTCTTCTGCAACATCTCTCTGATACGGAACTGCAACCATTACTCCCATGTTACCTATTTCCGCGTAACATTCCGGAAAATTCTCACGTATATGTTGGGCAAATTTTCCATTTTTTAAATCAGGTAAAATCTCTTTGTAGCACTCCATTGTTGTCACAAGGTAGTTTTTTTCGCCAATAAAATTTAATCCATTTCCGCTGTAAATATCCTCTTTGCAACTTTTTATTTCATAACAGGTAAATATTCCTTTTTCGATTGCTGAAATAGAGCACTGATTTTCCGGAATAAATTGCATGTAATCTACTCTTCTTGGCTTTCCTGCTGCGTAGCCATAATCAAGGCTTACTTCTCTAGCCCAGTATTTACCTGGACCAGAAAAACGGCTTTTTTCCAACAATCTGCTAAGAAATTTTGTTGTTTCAGATCTTTTCATACTTCCACCTCCTCATAAGTTTCCTTGAATATATCTGGCTTACACGGATAAAACTCACCGTGAACACCACGGATGATGTAATCACCAATGCTTGCAAGATGCTCGCCTTCAAGCGTCTTAATAATCAAACCACCCGGAACCTTCCAATGGTCAATATAGAAATTCTTACCTTCTGCCGACATGTACTGGTCCGTACACTGATAGTCCGTCAGAAAATCGAACATTTCTCGATGATTTGTACCAGTCCACTGTACTGCATCAATTACAACTGGTTTCTTTCTGTACTTCATACAACCACCTCACTGTCCTCTGGCATCTGATAATCAATATGCCCATTTACATATGCTTCCTGAATCATATCCAGTACTTTCATGGCTTTTTCTTTTGTGGAATATCTTCCGACCATGAGTGAGCCTGTGCCATCTTCGACATAGATATCCTCACTATCCTTTTCAGGAAAGGCTGATACCGTGCAAATATTTTCGAAATTTACAATCATTCTTTTATCCTGACTTCTGATTAACATTTTGTGTCCTCCTTATCGTTCGCTCTTTTATTCCATGCTCCTATTGCATACTCGGGATTGTTATAATGCCCTGTACCGCAAAGACAGTTACCGCATTTTACAAGATACTGAGCATTACCTAAATATCCCATTTCATCATCGGTAAAAATTTGCGCCTCTTCTCCACAAAACGGACACGGTTTTAATTTATCCATTTTTCCTCCTTATTTTCTCCTATAATTCAAAATATTTCTTCCATGTTTCTGGCAGTGTGGTACAATCTGGTTCATAAGGTTGTGGATATACAGTATATCCACACTTCGTACATTTGATTTGTGGTGGAAAGTCCCTGCTCCATTCCATATTTCCACCACATTTTCTGCAACGGATGTATCTCTCTACTTTCTTTGGCTTCGTTTTGAAAAATGAAGTGTAATTATTATTTTTCATTTTTATCCTCACTTTCCCCATGTAAGTAACTGACACGCTATCAATTTAGATTTACGTTCATTTTTCTTGCTATAGCTTCTATAACTGTTACTGTCACCCCGTTACCGGCTTGTTTGTATAACTGACTGTCAGAATTTACAAACTGTGCTTTTTCAAAATAATCATCAGACCATCCTTGCAGCCTAAAGCATTCTTTTGGCGTTAATTTTCTGATCGCTATGTAACACTGATATTTTTCATACCAGACTGCATATACTGTTAGTTCAGCAGACAGTTTGACAAAAATTCCATCCTTAGAATTTGAATCCTTATCTTCTCCTACATTGAAACACACATTTGGCTCGTTTCCATGTGACTGACTACGCAATGTAGGAACCATGTCTTTTGGAACAACAACTTTCGTTTTTCTTCCTTGTGGATCAACAATTCCAATAGGTTCAACGACTACACCATGTCTGTCTTGACTTGTTAGTGTGAACATTGGATCTCCATCATCTTTGAAGCGTCTTCCATTCTGACGTTTCTCTGCTCGATCTGGTGTAAGAACTGGAATCGCAACTCCACTTACTTCAGCTTTATGATTTGCAATTCCTTTGTTGTATCTAGCTTGTAAACACCTTGCTTTATTGGTTAACTCTGTTTTTTGATAACTCAAATCAATAAAACATGGTAATGCTACATGGTGCCCTCGCCCACCGCCTTGACCAGTATCAAGAGTTTCAGTAATCCCGTCCGGTGAAAACACTTGCATATTTCTTCTGTATCCATCTCGATGAGCAATCATTGAAATACTATTTTCTCCGTCTGTTCTTTCGACAGGAAATACTTTTGCGGAACTTCTCCCTCTAAGATGTCCGATAATGAAACATCTTTCCCGGTTTTGCGGCACTCCGAAATCTTTGGAGTTGAGCACCTGCCATTCTGCATCATACCCCTGTTGTTCCATTTCAATGAGCAGTCTGGCGAAATCCCATCCTCCATTAACACTAAGCAGATTTTTAACGTTCTCAATGAAAAGGTAAGTGGGTTTATCTTCTTCTTTGAGCTGTCCGACAAGGTACATAACTCTGAAAAACAAGCTTGAACGGTTTCCTTGAAATCCAGCTTGTTTTCCTGCAACGGATATGTCCTGACAGGGGAATCCGAAGCACCAGCAGTCGACTTTTGGAATGTCTCCGGCATACACTCTTCTAATGTCATTTGCAAACCATTCTCCATTGCGATATTCCTCCTTTAGAATTTCTTTAAATCTCTGTTTTTCTGGAACTTTAGACAAATATTTTCTTTGCTCATCAGTCAGCAAATGCATTGATGTATAACTTGCCACCGCAAATTTATCAAATTCGCAGAAACCAACACATTCATGACCTGCTAATTCCATTCCACGTCTAAATCCACCTATTCCGGCGAAAAAATCTATAAATTTCATTTTAAACTCCCATCTTCTTAACCAGATTCTTATTCAATCCCTCTTATCATCATGCTTAATTTACTGTAACAAGGGCAAATTCTTGTGTGATCGTAAATATCTTCCAGCAAAATGCAAAATGGAAACATCTGTTTTACTTCATAGATATGTTCTATTCCGTCCTCACCACGTTCTGCGTATTTGATTCTTTTTCCAACACATAGGTCAAATGCATTGGATACGTAGGCTTTTAAACCATAAGATTTTACTTTGCTCATTTTTATCTAAAACCGCCTTTCATCAAAATGTGAACATTTCCTCGTTATCATCACCAGAATCGAAATCTGACGTTTCTTCATAATCAGTTGATTTATTTCTGGACATATTCTTTCCACGTTCGATCAGTTCTGTTCTCTTGCCCTTCGAGATACTTTCTTTCGGCGTTATATTTACTTACCATAGTTACCTCATTTCTTTTAACCTCTGGGTTCAGATCGCGCTCATATGCCAAGGAAGTTGCATGAATCAGTCCAAACCCAGAGGGCGTGCGCATATTTAGTTGTAATTATTTGGGATTTTGTCTGCCAGAACCGGCAGCTTTATCATTTGTAAGATTCTTCATCAAGAAGATTATTGAATTTCTCAAGTGCCTTTATAGACACCTTGTTGTTTGATTTCTCCGGTTTGATTGATACTTCTAAGTGAGTATCAATGATATGCTTTAATTCTCTTGCAAGGGTTGTTTTTCCTTGCTTGATTCCATCTCTATAGCCTTTAGCTGGTTTGAATTCATTAATCTTTTCTTTCCCCTCGCCTTGGCTTCCAGATGTCTTGTTGTATCTGCATTGATAACCTTGCTTTGTATATTCCAGAATCCAGAACTGCTCCATTTTATCAAGCTGTTCTACCGGATAATGAATGAAATTAATTTTCCATCCAAAAGGATTATCTTCACTGTAGAACCCTCTTTTCTTTATGGATAAGTCGATGTGCTGATATCCAGTGAGATGCGAACACATCCTCTGAATTAGATGTACTGCCTGCCCGATATAAAAAAATGGGATTCCGTTTTCATCTACTCTGGTTAAGAAATAAATACCACTTTTGTCATCCAATTTGGGATTGACTTTTAAAAGTCTTTTCTTATTGCTTGCTTCGATAGCCTTAACCTGATGAATCTTTTTATAATCCACCTAGCATCACTCCTTTACGATCTGGTCTACAATTGTCTTGCATTCTTCAATAATTTCATATTTTGAAACCGCAGGCGAAAACTGCATTCCAGATTCTTTACATATATTTGCTAATGGCTTAATAAGTCTTTGCCAATCAGGGCTTTCGCTATAATAATACTCGGCTGATTCCCAATCTCTTCCTTCGTTACCACCCCCATGGTCGAAACCAATCCACCATGTTTTCCCATCATATTCTCCTTGCAATTTTGGCTCGGAATAAGTAATTCGAACAGGACAAGTAGTAAAAAGATTAATTACATCTTCTGATTTACTGTAGTAATCAGAATCTTTCTCAGTTGTGCCAACATATCCACATCTATATCCCAATGGCATAAACAGAACTACACATGGATAACCTTTATAATCAAATTTACACTCTAAAACTGGTTCCATTTAATCACTCCCATTCATCTTCATCCTCATATTCACCATCATCATAGTAACCATTTTCCATGATTTCTTTAAATGTAGCTATTGCTTTTCTAAACCTGTCGCGTAGAACCTCTTCTTTTTGCTCAAGATTTGCAATTACCTTTTTACGTTCTTCGATTTCTTTAAGCAGCGCTGCGTTCTCTTCTTCAAGATTGTATCTGGCAATACGTTTCATGGTTGTTGGGTCAAGTTTTACAATTTCTTCACCCGTCTCAATAAACATGCATATTGGCTCTGGCGTTAACTGAATAAAATGTCTCTCTTCATCTCCAAGGAATGTTGTTTCGATCATTTGTTTTTCTGGCTCTTTGACCATAAAATGTGTCACGTCAAAGCACATCATCTTGCTACTATCGTAAAAAATAATCTGCCCTGTTTGTATCATTTAATCACTCCTTAATTAAACGGAAGTTCATCGTCCATAATTGACGGCATATCCATGAATCCACTTGTGTCCTGTTCTGGACTTGGAACTGGTGGCTGCGACTGTTCTTCTGGCTGGCTCTTCTTGCTCTCCGCAAACTCATGTGTTTCCACAAGGCAATCATTTGTGTAGACTTTCTTTCCGTCCTTGTCAGTGTAATTTCCGGTCTGCCAAGTTCCGATAACCGCAATCTTCATTCCTTTATACAGATATTTTTCGGCAAACTCACCATTCTTTCCAAGTGCAACGCAATTTATGAAGTCTGATGTGCGTTCATTATTTTTGCGATACTGTCTCTCAACTGCAAGTGTGTATCTGGCAATTGTTATATTGTTTGTTCCCATTCGGACATCTGGATCTTTAACCAAACGTCCAATCAAAATTACTTTATTCATGTTTGTTCTCCTTGTACGGTTCTGGCATAGCTGGCAAAGGCATCCATGCAATTACTTTCAATTTTTCGAAACCGTCTGTAAAATATTCTCCATTCCACATTGCTCTGAAAGGAATTGTTCCTTTTTCGGTAGCAATCAAATATATGTCTCCTTTAAAAATATGATTAGGTTTTGGTTCCGGCGGCAGTTTCACGTCTACTGGAATCCACATATCCGATAAACTATATGAATTAATCAGTTTCTCGACCTTTTCGATTGCATCATTCCAACCCTTGTTGTATCGACAGAACAACGGGTCAATGTCTTCTGGATTGCTGTGAGTTAATGGCTTCTTTAATTTGCTCAACACTTTCAAGAAAACTTTCATGTTTCATCCTCCCTCTTTTTATCTTCAAAGAAGCTTTCATAATCAAACCAATCATCTTTGATAAAATTTCCAATGATTTTTACACTATTTCCCCATCCTTTTGTAGCAACCCTAACATGTTTTCCTTTGAGATTACTCAAATCCTCGACTCCAACTATGTCCATAATTCGCATGATTGCTTCAAGCCCAGATGCAGAACCTTTAAATTCTCTTGCTCCGAGATAACCATTTCCAAGTACATATCCGCCGTATACGCATCCCCATCCACCACCGGAAAGAGATAAGTCAAGTGTAAGTACTCCGTGGTCTCTGAAATTCAATGATACACATGTGATTTCGGCATTCATAAGTTTATATCCCTCTGCGGCAAGAGATTTTTCTGACCATTCTTTCATGTATCTTCCTCCTCATAATCATTGCAATAAAGTGAACCGTAATCCCATGCTAACGTACAGCAATTACGGAATCTGCATTTGTTGCAGTCTGTCATCTCCATAAAACTTTGCTCCTTTCAGAACGGGCATAAATTCAAGTCAACTTCCAGTCCAGCCCGTCCAATCTGAACCAGAACATTGTTTCCTGCGACTTCCTGTATTTCTTTTTGTATTTTACGGGCATCTGATGCCTGACCGCTTAAATGTACAAGTGTTACCGTTCGAAGCGATTCTGTGCGATTTTGCTTAATGAATTGCTTACAAGTTGACAAAGAACAATGCCCTTTTAATCTATGCCTGTAGTTAGCTTCTGTTTTGTCCACCAATTCTTCACAGTAGTTGCATTCAATTACCAGATGATGTATGTTCATTTTCTGGAAATTATATTTGCTGTACTCAAAATCAGTCATATACAGAAGCTTCCCCATTTCATTGTGCCCTACCAGATATCCATAGTTCGAGCAGGGTACAAGCTGATTTGCTTCTTTATCATATGTTGTATGTGGCAATTCAAATGGAATCACGTTAAACGAACCAACTCTAAATGGGTATCTTTCTGGAACGCCTTTCATCAGTTCGCCTGTTCGGATGTTCATGTCCTCAACTGTCTCGTCATTGGTGTAAATCTGAATGCCTGCATTCATAATATGCTTAAATGCTTCTGTATGATCTCCATGGATTAACCATGTTCATGTGAAAGAAGTACACCAGCAACATTTCTTATCTGGTAGTCAATCCCTCTAAGAATTTTCTTGTAGTTGCAACCACAGTCAAGAATAACAATCTCGCCTGTACTTGACTGCAAAGCGTAACAATTTCCTTTAGTACTTCCTGTTGAAATTACTCGCATGAACAAATGGCATCACCTCGCTTTCCATGAACTACATTTATGCATTTAAGATATCATCAGCTTCATCTATGGTTTTCTCTAAATCGGAATAGGCATATGGTATGTCCTTCCCTCTATTTAGGCTCTCTAATTCCGCATAACTTACTTTGCACATGCTGTCTCGTATTAATTTGAGCTGTTTCAGTGGAAGTTCAATGGTTATTATCTGTTCCCAGTCTTTCTTGCTGTCTACTCTCTTCATACTTCATCGCTCTTTCCTAGAACCCCATAACTTTGTAAAATATCTTGGCAACTCTTAATCAATAAATATTTTTCAGATGACTCGAATTTTATTCCGGCTTCTCTAAAACCTGATTTCAAATCATCACTGTCTGCTATTACCAAGCATAATCTAACAATATCTAATTCCTTTAAAGTCATCTCAATTCTGATGCTTTGGTTTAAGTCTGTTTCTTTTATTTCTCTCATACTTCATCATCCTCCGGGAATCTGAACACGATGTTTCCCGGTTCGAATTTTATATCTGGACTGTTAACCAGGGATTTGATGATTCCGAAACCTTTTGTTGACGCCATTTTCATAAATTCCTTTTCGACATCTTCTGAAACTTCTATATTCTGTGCAAAGAATGCTCCGGTATATGCGTTGTGCAACATTTCCATAACTTTCTTGGCTTTTTCATTTGTCGAATAACGAGCCATGACTGTTCCTTTTTCACCAACTATCGGCACATATGCTCTTATGATATTTCCTGTTCTACTTAATGCTGCGATTTCATAAGGAACATCAAATTCCCCAATCTGACTAATTAATCTCATTTCATTCTCCTTTCAATTTCTAAATCCATACTATGACATAGTTTGGTGCAATTTCCATGAAGCATATGATTCTTGCATGCTCCGTATTTTTCATGGAATTTTTCTATCGACATCTTCCCGTCATTCACTGCCCGTACCCATCTTCGAATTTTTCTCTGTGTTTTTCTTTTCTTATCACCACGCAATTTTCTGATATATTTTCCTTTATCAGTCACGTAATGATGAAAGCCCAGATAACACAAGCCCATGCGAAACGGTACAATTTGTGATTTAGGGTTTAGTTCCAATCTAAGGCTTTCAACCATCTTTTGGATTGTCTCAAGAATTTCTCTGGCATCTTCTTTCGTTTTACAAATCACATAAAAATCATCGTTATATCGTCCGTAATATGGATTTCCAAATTCAATCGTTATCATCTGATCCAGTGAATGTAAAAGCAACAATGCGTACTTCTGATTTACCTGATTTCCTAATGGAAGCCCGGGATTACCTGTACTGTCAATAAACAAATGGTTCAACCAGACTGTAAAATCATCATCAAAGTAATAATCCAAAACATCTTTCATGATTTCATGGTCTATGCAATAAAAGTATTTGTGAATATCACATTTTACAATCCAACTATTCATTCCATTTCTTTTATAGAAATCCAACATTTGATTTCTTAACCCGTCCATTGCCATGTGTTGTCCTTTTCCTTGCTGTCCGGCAGTGTTCCATTTAATCAGGATATTTTCAAGTTTCGGTGTCAAAATGTAATCAGAAAAGCATCTCTGCACTACTTTGTCCTTAAATGCACATGATTCTATCGTGCGCTCTTTTGGCTCATGAATTTGAAATTTATTATACGGATTTATGGTATACGTTTGGCTTTCCAATTGTTCCTTCAAGAGATGAATGCCTTCAAGAGACAAATTAGAAAATCTTGCAGTACCTGAATTAAATTTCTTACCGCTCTTAACCTTCTTGTAAGAACGATATAAATTTTCAAAATTTGTAACAATTTCTTTTTCCATTTATTTTGTTCCTTTGTATTTATCCGTTGCGGAAAGGTTATGCATTTGCTTGTATCTTTACTGATTTCAGCTTTACGCTTACTCTGTCTGCCTGTGATGCAGGTTGGGCGAACACCATTTTCGTTGTTGTAATTGTTGTTGTTGATATTGCCCGAAGGGGAAACAATAGTATTCGCAGTGCATAACCTGTGAAAATTATCTTTTCCTGTCTTTTGTTCTCCATGAAATAGTCATATACTTTATATCTTTTACCATTTGCGACCATGCTTCCATTCCACCGGAATTGATAATTCCTAATTCATATGAAAGTTCTATAAAGTACATCAACTCATCACAATGAGTAATGGCTTTTGTTTGAAGTTCTAATCGTTCTCTTTTATAATCTTTCAGATCAGTTCGGTTGGCTTCAAATAGTGACTCATAAATTTCCAATGCTTTATTTTGCATTTTATCTACAAGTGAAAACCTGTATTTCTTCGGGTATCGTCTGGCATTACTCGTAACTATTAATGTATGCTTTGCAAGTTGCTTGGATTTTGCTATTACCTTTAAATCTTCATTCGCCATCAATCATCATTTCCTGATTCAAAGATTGAAGAAGAAAAGATGCAAACTGGGCGAACACCAAATTCGTTGAAGAAATAGTTGTAGCGGACAACGCCCGAAGGGGAAACAATGGCAATTGTTGTACTGTAATCATTTGCTGGTGTACTCCATGGAGTAAGCAGCCACCACCATTTATCCATATTTGGAAGGATTTTTCTGTATTTTCGGTATTCATCCACCGTCAAAATCGAAATCTTATCTTTACAATGTGCATATTCTGTCTGACCGTCCATAGAAAGTAAATCTCGATCAAACTCAATAACTGCATCTTCTCCAAGCTCGTCCGTAATTTTTTTAAGAAAACGAGTGTTTAACTCATTTCTCAGTTTACTTGAAATCCAGTTATTTGAAGCTGAATCAAATGTTCTTTCTTTTCCATCAAATCCATTCAAAATGGCAAAATATCCTTTTTCTGTCTTATCCAGAATCAGCCATTCCATACCAGCAAGTTCAATAGCTTTTCCGATTTCCGGCTTTCCGATGTGCTTTTTCTTGAATTCTGCGAACTCTTTACTTAATCTGGATAATTCATCCTCAAAATATTTCAGATTTTTCTTCATAATCATTCCTCCACCTTAGATACAAAGATATTAGATTTTAAGATACAAACTGGGCGAACACCACCTTCGCCGTTGCAATAGTTGTTGAGGAAATTGCCCGAAGGGGAAACAACGGTAATACTTTTTTTCCATCCACGTTCTTCCGTTGACCATGGCGATAATGTCCAATACCAGTCGTTCAGATCATTGTTCGGTGTAATATCTGTGTATTCTCGTGCTTCATCAAATGTAATTGGACGGATTTTACAATCAACAGTCCCCAATTTCTGTCCATCCGCAGTGATAATATCTGCTGTGTGTGTTTCGACATTTTCTGCCCCGAATTCTTCTTCGAAGTCTTTCAGAATTTCAGTGTCACACAGTTTCTTTACGTTTGATGTTTTGTAATCTGAGGTATCACCAAACTCTACATTTTCTTTCACCAGATCAAGCGAAATAATTTTTGTTGTATCTCCATACTGTTCCAGAACCTTGTATTTACGCTTTCCAGTGGTCTGAAATACTTCTCCTCGTTTCAGCGTTGACAACTCAACCTTTCCGGTTTCTTCCTGCTTTTCCAGAAGTTCAACCAGTTCCTTTGCTTTCTGTAAAATTTCTTTATTGTTCATTCCCGTTGCCTCCAAAAAATATTTCTCGCATATCTACTGCTGCGTACTTCTTATGTATAAGTTTCTTGTTTTTGATTGCCCCGTTCGGATTGTTGCAGACAAAATCTCTGCATATCTCAGGTCTCACTGGATAAATGAGACATTTTTCTTTTTCTTTGGAATCATCCAGGAACGGGCAAGTAAGGTCAAAAGCTACAACCGAAGGATAATTATGTTTCTGCTCAGTGATATGATGCTTCTTTACGTAACGTTTGATTTCTTTAATTTCTTTACTGGATATTGGCAAGTAGTTGCTACAACATTGTCCACAACCACTGCATTTACCGTCCTTTGTGAAATCAAGTACGCCATATTTCATATCCTTCATGACTTCTTCTAACGTCCCGATCATGCTATCACCTCGTTATTCCTCCTGCTTCATAAAATCTGGAATCTCTGGCTTAACAACTGCTGCCGGAACTGGTTCTTTCTCGGCAGTCTTTACGACTTCTGCGACTGTTGGCTGTTTAGGCTGTTCTTCAATTGCCATTGGTTCTGGAATGAATTCCTCTTTATTGGCATTCTGTTCGATTTCTTCCTGCACTTCTCTGTATGTAGCATCCATCGTGTTATATTCATAAGCCTGCACCGGATTATCCCATTTCTTAGGAATGGACTTCATAATGTTGTTACGCATTTTACGAACAATCATAGATTCTCTCGACTGTGTTTCGTAGTATGACGGGGAAATGTATGGTCTTAATTCCTCACAATCAATAATTGCTTCCAGTTCCCCAATATCAGCAACCTTTTTCATGATTTCTTTTTTCTTTGCTTCAATCTGAGTTTTCTGTGCATCTGTAGCTTTGTATCTGTCTGCACAAATACCGAATGTTTCATTCTGAAGATTGTTCTTAATATGTGCTGCAAGATTCTTCAGTACGTCTGCTCTTTCGCATGAAAGGTATTCAACGTGACCATCTTTGTACTGAATTGGATATACCACGCGAACAACTTTTCCAATTCCAGATTCTTCCCATTCCGGCGGTGTGATTTCTACACCTCTGTGTCTTGGTGGGATATACTTGTCACCCTCTCTTACTTTCCAATATGGAAATACTTTAGCCACATTGACACCATATCTACTTACAAGAGCATCGTTTCCGTCGCCCTCAATCGCAAATTCGATTTTCTTCTCCCACTGAGGTTTCTGCCCTTTTGCCGCTATGTTTACGTTTCTGATCTGGAAATAACATTCTCTCGGCTGTGCATTTGCGTTCAGCTTTAATGCTGCGACTTTACTCAGGATAAATTTAAGATTAGAACCGTTGATTGCTTCAAAACTCACACCGCTTTCATGTACCATCTGGAAAATAGATCCCATTGCTGCTACTACACAATCTTTTGAATATGAATCAAATTCCATTCCTCTTGAAGTCAAATCTCTTTCCATTAAATCGACATACCGATTTGTGTAGTAGGAAAGCTGTGTGTTAAAATTTGCTACCTGTGTGTTTTCTGCCATTTTAATTCTCCTTTTCTTTTATTAATTAACTCATTTTTTGTTTGCATTTCTGTTCAGTTCTGCACTTCGCCAAAGCAAATCATAACCGAGCTACGATCTGCCTATCCTTTGCTCATCTTCTCTACTCAGCGCAATTCTTTGCCATAACTACGTCGTTCTACTCAGTGCCTTTGCTATACTTTACTTTTCTATTCCGTGCTTCGCCTATACGTATCTTTGCCCTGCCATACTTCGCCAATGCGTTACATTTCTTTACAACACATTGCTCTGCTGCGCTTTTCCGCTACCTCACTATGCGAAACCTCTCTTTACTTTGCCAAAACGTATCAACTCTTTTCAATTCCATAACTTTGCCCTTCTGCACCTCTCAGTACCACTCCGATACATTACTTTGCTACGCTTCGCCGAAGCAAATCATTACCCAGCAAATCTGTGCCTTTGCTTTGCCTATCATAACTACATTCAGCCATGCCGTAGCTTATTTTGTGATTTCAGTCCATTTGAAACGGCCTTTGCCTGAGTTTCGCCACTGACCAATGCCGTTAAACTCTCCATAATCAAGCCAGCCAATTACATACTTCATAAGTGAATCATCAAGTACTCTGATTGTAAATTCTACTGCTGAACCTGCCGGCACAGTTTCGCTGTCTGCCAAAGAAATTCTTTCGCCCTGTGCTGTCTGCGCTCTCAGTGGTCTCTGACAATCAGAAAGTTCTGTACCTTCTGGAAGAATAAACGGAATTTTGCGTTCGTTTACAAATACCAGTAAGTCAATTTTTTTCTTATAAGCTGCAAGTTTCTTTGCTCCGCCGATATAGGAACCGGCCTGTGCAGCTGACTTAAAGAATCCTCTGATCTGGTAGTCCCAAAGGAACGGATTGCCGTTATCATCTTTCGGGAATACTGTTCGACCTTTTTCAATAACTTCTTCAACTCCTAAAGTTTCAACTTCCTGTTCTCTGGAAGGTGCATCTGGCGCTTTAGATGCAATAAACTTCTCATGAATATCTTTTTCCGCATTTGCTGTTCCCAGAACTTCCTCTAAAAATGTTAATCTGACTTTTAATTCTTTCATCTCGTATTCCTCCGATTTTTATATTTTGCTTAATGCTTTGCTTGTCAAGACCATGCTCCTCCGTTGCGATTCGGGTCTCAGCTATTCCTTTGCCGTTCCAAACCTTGCCCCGCGTAACCCCGCCTTGGCTTTTCTGTGCGTTTCTACACTTCTCCGTTGCGATTCTCAGCAGTGTGCTTCTATGCCGTGGCGTTTCATATCTGTTCTATGCATATCCCTTGCTTCGCTTCTCATTGCTTCGCTTTGCCGTTGCAAAGCTAACTATGCTAATCTTATTGCGTTTTAATCGCAATAACTTCTATTACAGAACGGGCAACTCGTAATCAACTGCCCTGCTGCACTTTCTACTGAGATGCCCTGTGTGTCATATCCGGTACGTGTCCGTCCTTTCTCGGAATAGATATTCTGGTGGCAAGACCAACAGATACCATTGCCCGGTGCAAAACGTGGCAATATCTTTGTTTTACAATACCAATCCTGTGCTTTTATTGCTTCTGGGATGTTGTATGTAGTTGTTGCCATATCAAATCCCCTCCACTTTTAATTCATTGTCAGAAACTTTAAGGAGAATCATCTGCCTGCCTGTATCTGGTATTCTGTCAGCATTCACACTTTCAACATCATCAACCCAAATTGGAAGATTCAGTCCGTTCAGCTCCTGCAATCCAGTCACGAGGTCAATATTGCATAGAATCTGATCAGAGTGATTCAATCCATCAAAATATCCGATTCCGTCACAAATCATCTTGCAAACTTCCACCGGTTCACCGTCCTGCGTATAGTCCAAAAACTGAAACTGAAAATGCTTGAAAAGTGGATTGATAGCTTCTGCCAGTGCCTGATTTTTTTTGATGGAAAATTCTTTCAACATGTCAAGTTTCTGCTGAATATCGGAATCTTCCTGACCTAACTCTTTCTGTTCTGTGTTCAGCTGTTCAAGTGTTTCTGTCTGTTTCTGAACTGCCTGTTTTGCCATCTCAATTTTTATTTCGATTCCTGTAAGTTCCTTTTCAGCAGACATTCTTTCTGCCTGAACTGCTGCATTTTCCTCAGAATTATTAGTCAGTCCGTCAAGCTGTTCCTGTTTCTTCTGGATTTCTGCTACAACTGCCTGATACTCTTCATTTCCAGACATATCTGGCTCTGCCGGAAGCTTCTCTAATTCCTGATTTTTCTGCGCAATCTCAGATGCCAGAGTGGAAATATTTTTCTTTGTCTGCTCAATCTGCGATTCGATGTCTTTGCGCTTTTCCTCAACTTCTTTTCTTCTGGCTACTTCGGAATTGCCTTCTTCTGTAATGTCTTTAAGTTTCTGCTGTTTGTCTGCTTTAAACTGCTCTTTTTTCGCAAACTCTGCATGGATTCTTTCCTGTTTCTTCTGTTCAAATTCAGTTTTAAGACGTTCAACCTGTTCCTCCGGAAGTGCCTGTCCGCAGGTCGGGCAAATAGCTGATTCAGGATCAAATTTTTCATTCTGTATGGCATTTAAAGCTGTTTCATCAAATGTGGACGCATACGTCTGTTTATATTTCTCCTGCAAAACCGTAATTCTCTGCTGAATTCGTTCTGGTTTCTCAGCGGTCGCAAGGAAATTTCCCAGAATTCGGAGATTTTCTTCTTCATGTTTCTGCTTGAATCGCCTGTCATTTAATAAGGAAACGATTTTTCTCTTTTCTTCCTGTAATGCTTCTGCTGCATTTGAAATGATCGCATCTCTGGATTTCTTGAGACCTGTAATCTCGTAGCAGAGCTCGTCATATGTTTTATTGGTTTCATTTAGCAGCTTTTCTTTTTCAAGAAGACCATTCAGTTTATCCAGCACGGCATTCTTCTTTTCTTCAAGAATGGTAAAATCTGGTGTTCCCTGTTTCTTTACGGTATCAATTTCAACCTTTTTGGCATCAATTTTCTTCTGGAAGTCTTTTTTGTCTCTATTGAGTTTTTTCACAACTTCCTCGACAGAATGATTCTTGATGATTTCCGAAACTTCTGGATTGTCCTGTAATACTTTATCCGCATTGAACCCTGCCATCTTTTCAAGCATTACTCTGGCACTTGCTGTTGATTTTCGAAGTTCATTAAGGAATACTCTGGCATTACTACACATCATAATGGTTTCTGAGTCTGATATTCCTTTTAAAAATTCCTTATACTTCGTCTGGTTGTAATCAAACCCATCAACCTGATATTTTGTGGTACTGGAAGATTTACCTTTCTTCGTTTCCTTACGGATCACGGTTTCCTCTCCATCAATCAGAAGTGTGAGTTCTCTTGATACGACACCCTCAACTTCTTCTCCGTCTTCTTTTCTTCTGACATTATTCGGAGATGTACCGTCTGCAAGCTTTCCGGTCAGTGTATCAAAATATGCGTCCATCAACGTTGTTTTACCCTGACGGTTCCTACCGGACACCATCGTTCGTGGTGCAAACTGATACTCCGCAGACTCAAACTTCTTGTAGTTTTCAATGTTAAGCTGTTTCAATTCTACTGTTTTCATACTGTTTTATCCTCCACCCAATAAGCCGACACTTCATAGGCTGTTTTCTTCTCGACCTGATTTCCGACTTTTTTGTTGTACTCTCTGCTCTGGATTCTTCCCTGTAAAATAATATGTGTGCCAGTTCCGCAGGTTCCCATGTATCTTGCATTTCTGCCCCAGCAGATGCATGGTATGTAATCAGATATGCCGTATGATCTATTTACCGCCAGAAGTACATCTGCAATCTCTCTTCCATTAGGCGTTGTTCTGTATACTGGTTTCTTGCAAGTAAAACCATCCAGAAGAATCTGATTAACTGGAAGTGCGTCTTTGTCCATGAATTTTGCTTCTCTTGCGAACACAAAAAGAAGCAATCTACTGCGATTTCCTTCGTGCTTATTGAACGATCTAAACTGCCCTTGAATTTCCATCATTTCTCCTGTATAGTTCTGATTCACATCAATGAGTCTCTCAGAAACTACAACCGGAAGAACATCTTTCGTTCCACTAAATCGTTCTACGCTAAGTTCGAATCGGTAAAATTTTTCACCATATACTTCATGGCTAAATTCAAATTCTGTTTTAATTTCTCCAACCAGTGTTACCTGATTGTTTTCCAAAAGCTTATTCAACTCCGTTTACCCACCTTTCTAGCTGCATAAAATAGGAAGGGATACCATTGAAGATACCATTGCACTTATGCAGAGCAGCTCAAGTACATCCATTTTCGTCATCCCCCAGAGCAATAATGCAATCGTGAAAAATGTTCCAACCTGTGCCATCACTCCGATAAAATACATTCTTTTTCTCATATCCCTCACTTCTTTCTTTTGGTTGCTGCTGCTGCAAGTAAAGCTACTGATAGTGCTACAACTGCGACTTCCAGACGTTTTGTTTTTGTTGCCTGATCTGCGATGATTTCGCTTGCAAGGCTCTGGTTTTTAGTTATGTTTTCGGTGTTTTTTGTGATTTTAGACATAAAAAATGCCCTCCTGGTATAAATTTTCTTTTCAAATACAGGAAGGTATGTTATACTTTACCTGTATTTAACTTACCCAATTAAGTTAGATACGTGCTCCGGTAGGTGTTGCTTCACCTCCGGGGCAACCTTAGTCTTTTTTCGGAATGTAGCTGATACCTAAAATTAAAGCTACATCTTTTTTGTCAATAAAATCTGAATTATCTGCATTCAGCATTGCTTCGAGTGCCGCTACTCTCCCTGCCAGAAAAGCAAATTCTTCGCCCATGTTTTCCGGTACATATTCGAACTTACTCATTTTCCCTCCATTAAAATTTTCTCAAGATGCTTTTTGACTCTGATGAAATTCTCTTCTTCCTGATAGCCATTTTCCGAAATGTTATACATAACTCCTTTTTGATCGCCATCAAAAAATTCATCGTAGATACTAACGCTCACAAATCGACCGTGTTCATAATTTGTAACACTGAAATTTACAGTCGTGAGATTTCTTTCCTGCACTTTCCTGCATAACTGATACAGGGTATCTATTTTTGTATTAAAACCACTCATGCTATACTCCTTTCTGTGGTATAATCTCCTATAGGAAGGAGGTGTGACCAATGGATATTAACCAAATTGCTCATGATCTGGCTGTTGCTAAATCTGTTAAAGATGGTTCTGACACCAAAGAAATCATTAAGTTGTACCACGAATACAACGAAGAATTTCTTAATATCCTGTCAAAAGAACCGATCAAACTAGCCAAGACAAATGCGATAAAACCGCCACACATTTAATCATCGGATGTGCTTTGTGTGATTGTGTCCACATAGAGCACATCATTTAAACAAATTTTCAGCAAATGGTTTTCTCCATTCTTATCAAATTCCAACATAATCATATCTGGATACATAGATGGTCTAACAAGATCACCATAAGAGCCGTCAATTTCAAACAAATCTCCGCTCTTTAATTTGATAATTGTTTTTTCTTTCATTATGCTTCCTCCTACATTCTTATCTGGGCATTTTCCTGCTCAATCATCAACAACGCTTAAGTCTTCCCTGACCGCAAATGGTTCAGTGACAAACACGCCAGATTCTTGAATGATGACATCAATCTCCACATGATTCTGGTTTACACATTTAATTACTGTTACTGGTTCTTTTTCCTCGTTTGTATGTGTGGCTTCTACATCTACGATTTTGAATCCTATAAGTGTTTGAAACACTTCGGTGTTATCTCCGTAGAACATTTTGCTTTCAATTCTGTTCATAATGCCCTCTCTTTCTTACAAGAAACTTCTCTGTGCATTCGTATCATCAATGCGATCTTTCAAGTACATCGGTAATTCATATTCATTTATGATTTTTATTGCCATATCACACTGGTTTCTCTTAATTGCCTTGTAAGTATTCACACCAAATTCTCTGCGAAGCTGTGAGTCAATGTCACTGTACACAAGCTGTCGTAATGAATTGTCTTTGTACGCCGGTGCATCTTTTCCACCCAGTATCGGAACTACTTTCTGGTTCTTTGCCTTTGTGATTTTCTGGCATTCCAGCGCAAGCAATGGCATATCTCTTTTGAACTCCTGCAAATCATCATTTACGGCTTCAATCTTTTCTTTAAGTTCGACATTTCCTTGAGCCAACAACTGAATCTGCTCTGCTGTGGTCATTGGTTTCTGATAAGAACCTGTCTTGCGGATTGCTGGAAGAACCTCGCTTGTTACCCAATGTTTGAATCTCTTAGCTGAATCGAGTTTGCTTCCAAAGATGAGAGCGTATAAGCCAGATTCGTTGATTACAACCTGATTTGGGTTACCTCTTTTTCCGTCGGAAATCACGACGGTATTCTTATCCTCTTCAGAAACATGTGTTGCAAGAGCATCTCTTGTATTGGAATATCCCAGTGCTTCTGCTACATCCTTCCCAACAAACCAAGGTTCATTGTTAATTGTTATTGTTCGGATATCTCCGAACTCTTCTGAATTAAAAATCTGTAATTCGTTCATGTGTCTCCTTTCTTAATCACTTTTTACTGTTGCGGGTTCTTTTTTACCGGATTCGCTTTCCTCTATATCAAGGATTGCTTTTCCATACCAGAGCATTTGATCTTGCTTTTCCTCTGGCAGATTATTAAAACGTTCTACCATTTTTTTGAACGCTTCTCGTCTATTATCTGTCATTCCTCTCGCCCCTTTCTATATCACTTATGTGATTATAATATATCACTAGTGTAATATTTTGTCAAGCGTAATATTACATTTTTGTTGACTTTTTATCACTCTAGTGATATTATAATATTGAAAGGAGGGATAAGCATTGGAAACAATAAATGAAAGAGTTTCGATTCTTCGTAAACAATTAGGAAAGAATCAGAAAGACTTCGCAGAGGCACTCGCAATTAAACAAGCGGCATTGTCCATGATTGAAAATGGTCAGCGTGATCTATCCGAAAAGAACATCAAACTAATATGTGCCAGTTACAAAGTCAATTACAACTGGCTCGTAAAGGGAATCGGAAACATGTTCCAAAGTGATGACGATGGCGATGCGCAGGCTATCGTTGATTCGGTAATGACCGGGGATAATGAATTTGCTAAGAAGATTCTTGTCAAGTTTGCAAAGCTCAGTGATGAACATTGGAAGCAGCTCCAAGAAATCCTAACAGAATTGGAAAACAATTAAAAAAAAGAAAGGCCAGAGAATAAAAAGCTCTGGTCTTTTCTTATATTCTGCTTTGTTGTTTTGATTTATAGTGATATAATAAAGTCAACTAATACCAAGGAGGAAATGTCTATGAAGAAAAAGCTATTAATTGCATTTTGTACTTTTGCAATTTTAGGAGTTTCTACTCCAACTTATGCAGGCGGCGTGACTGGCGTTGAAGTTCAAAAGGATGACTCTGAAAAGTACGGTGTAATCAGTGATTTTGATTATGATATAGAGGGAAACTCTGTGAAATTGCACGGTTATGATGGCAAGTGCAAAATTTTGGAAATTCTTCCATCATACAATATTGACGGAACAGACTACGCAACAGATTTATCAGATTTCCAGATTGGAATTGGAAGTTCTCATGTTGAATCAGTTATTTTTCAAGAAGGAATTACTGAAATATATGATGCTGTTTTTAATTCCTGTGATGTTCAAAAAGTATTTTTTCCTAAAAGTATGATAAACGTAACAGATAAAACCTTATCTTACTTAAATCCTAAAGAAGATGGCGATCTCATCCAGATTTACTATGCAGGCACACAAGACGACTGGGGAAACATTTTTACAGAATATAAAAGAACAAAAGTTGAAGATGCTGAATTCGGAGAGGAATTAGGAACATCTATTGCGGACAAAATAAATTCAATGTTAGGCAGCGATTATGACAGTTCCGAATTCGAATATTATTTCTCCGCATCGCCAGATGATTTAAAAACAGAATAATTATTATGCCGCATCTGCTTTAACTGTAGATGCGGCATTTTAGGCTACTTTTCTCTTAAATATAAGTATACCAGCAACTTGTATACTCTTTTTAAAGTACTTTCTAATTTTACCTTATCTAATAATTCAATAATCTCTTTCTTATAATCCATAAATAACCCTCCCTGTTTGAAAACTACCGCCTACATTAAAGTATATGTCCGGACAGTGGGAAATATGTCTCGAACTTATGTTTACATTATACTTTATGATATGTCCAATAAAGTGGAGTAAAACGGGATGCATTCAAATTCCCCCTCGCCAGTTGCCAGCGATAAACTGGAATATTTGTGATTTCAAATATAACCTTTACTTTCGCAAATATAAATTTCGTTTTTACCGGATTTTCTGTGATTTCTACAATATCGTTCGTTCTTAGAACCTCTTTTATGCTCTGGTTTAAGGTTGAATGCTTGCACATATCCTCTGCCAAGCGGATGGAGCTTTTACGCAAATAATCTTGATTGCACATCGGCAAGTGAATGATGTAGCTTGCAAAGAAGATTACTCCTACTGCGATCAGCAATCTCTCAATCTTCCTCATAATATATACCTCTTTAGTCTATAATTTATGTACTTAGTTATACCACTTTTTGTGCAAATTAATCGGTCAAAACGATAAAACTGCATTTTTGATGGATAAAAATATGAAAAATATTTCGGTTTTAACTATGCTATTGTTGAATCTTGCGGTATAATATATGCAAATTTTACCAAGGAGGAAATATTTTTATGAGAAAGAAAGTAAAGCTTCTAGCCAGTATCGGGCTGTCAAGTATTTTACTTGCATCCATGCCATCCAGTGTTTTTGCGGAAGATTTTGTGCTATATGAAGAGAACGGCATTCATGTTGAAACAAAAGGATTAACCGATTCCCCGTCCACAGGTACTATAGGACTGTACATTGAAAACAATTCTAATTTGAATTTAGGCATAGCTCCTTATGCTTATGCCATAAATGGCATCATGGCAGGTGGAGATCAGTATGGCATAAATTCCTCTGATGTAGCACCTGGAAAGAAAGCAAATTCTACTTTGGAACTGATAGATACATGGGAAAACAAGGATTTCTTTAAAGACTACCAAATGAACGAAGTAGATAGCTTTGATATTCTACTGTGGGCTTATGACAATGCAAAGAGTTTCAAGGCTTTTGACAGCGGTCAGATTCACGCTGACGTAGCCGGAACTACCGTAGTTTCTTCTCCTGTATTTGACAGTGCACAGAATTTGTACAATCAGAATGGTATTAGTGTCGATTTCATATCCTCGGCAGGCAACAGTTTTACATTTTGTATCACAAACACTACTGGGCAATATTTCGCATACGACGTAACTTCTGAGACTTATAATGATTTCACAATGTCAGATAGTTATGAAGTATACAATGAGTATTTGTTAGATGGCTGCAAAACTCTTATAACTCTGACTCCTACAGATGAATTTCTTGCGGCGAACGGAATTTCTGATGTGTCAAACGTAGATTTTGCATTAACGATTCGCCCATTAGCAGAATTCGCTAACGAATATACTACAGACTTGATTTCATATCAGAAATAATTCATTGCACAAATATCGTAAAGCAAAGAGCCGAGGATTTTACTCCCCGGCTCTTTTTTATGGCAAAGCCTGCATTCACGATCACGTTTCCTCCCCAGATCAGTCTGGCAGGCTGTACCAACGTATTAAGATGTCGATTTTTTTCAAACTTCCGCTGAACTATTTACACATTTCCGTTTCAGTGCTACTATATTACCATAATTAATTACTTAGATGAGGATAATCTGATGAAAGTTGAAGTGCAAGCGATAAACGGAAGGTGATTACTATGAAAATCGCTATTTGTGACGATTGTGAACTACAGGTTGAGTATTTCAAACATCGAATTGAACCATTTTTAAAGCAAAATGGTGACCGGAACTATACGATAGACGGTTATTTCAGCGGGGAGCCCTTGATAGATGATGTCAAGGACGGAAAATGGTTTGATATGATTGTTTTGGATGTGGTACTTAAAAACGAAAATGGCGTGGATATTGCCAAAGAACTCCGAGAGTGTGGATATAAGGGCAAAATTGCTTTCTGGACAGCTCACAAGGATTTTGTTTTTGATGCGTTGGATGTTGAATTTACGCATTATATCATCAAGGGAAATGAACACGGAAGAATGTTTTCTATGATTGACAATACCTTGAGTGATATGAAACACAAGATGCTCACAATCAGACACAGAGATTGCATTATAAGGATTCCATTGAACAAAATCGAGTACCTCGAAGCACGGGATAAGCAAGTTTTTGTTCATTGCACGAACGGGATTATGCACAGTATGTATGCAACTTTAAAGTCGGTTGAGCCTTACCTTGATAAACGGTTTTTGCGTTGCCATAAGTCATTTGTTGTAAACATGGATTATGTGCAAAAGCTGGATTCTGATTTTACGATGTTTTCTGGTGATAAAGTACTGATTCGTAAGAACGGATATGCGGATATTAAAAATCAATATTGGGAATATATTATTAAATAAAATAAAAGAGATGATCTGTCAAGGAATAGAAACAGATCATCTCTTTTTTGAGTTCATATCCAAACTCTGGGGAGGAGTTGAATTATGGTATATTTATTATATTACATTTATCACACTTTGCAAATATATTTCGTGGAAACAAATCCGAAATACTTTCCGGCAATGCGGATGTAGTACCAGTCGGTTTTGTCTTTTGTTCCTATCAGCGACAAAAAGGTGGCAATGCCATTAGCCAATTATTAGATGGCAATCAAATCTTTCCAGGTGTTCTTTCCGCATTCCCCGTCAACGCTCAGAACCCCGTTTCTGGATTTCTGATACTGTTTTAATGCATAAATGGTATTTGCATCTGCTTTTCTGGATAAGCTCAGTGCTTTCCCGTTTTTTCCTTTAAATCCTCTTGCGATCAAAATCTCTTGAAGCAACAGGACAGAAGTTCCTTCGCTTCCAAGTTTTACTAATTTTGGCTCAAACATATAACCGGCTCCTTTCGATGTGGTCGTTGATGGTTTTGTGCTAGTTGATGGTTTTGCGGTAGGCTTACTTCCAGTAGTATTGGTAAGTCCACTAAAATCAATTCCTTTTCCAGTAAATCTAAGACGATGCGTCCATCCGTGACTGTACAGGTACCAGGGCTGTGTACGGATCTCATTTCCAGAATTATCTTTCGTATCTTTTGTGCCCTCCGAACTTCTGGCATGAACAATGTCGTTCTTACCAATCGCCATTGCTACATGACTATTGGATCCATTCGGATTATTGTCCGCCAGTTCCAGGTCGCCTTTTATCATCTGTTTGTGTGCGGTCTGATTCCTAGCGACAACCTCAAATCCGGCATTCAGCATCTTGAGCATATTGCCAGTATAAGAGCAATTCTCTTTGAGATAACGCGCCTGTTTGGTAAGCCCATTTTTGAGGAACGCATAGTAATAAGCAGTAAGTGCCAATGAGCTACAGTCAAAAGATTTCGGAATGTTAATTTCGTATAAACTCCTAATTCTCTGACTGTATCCATGACTGTTATCATTGGCAATATTTACCGCAAAGCTTACTGCATCGTTTTTCACATTCTGGATAATCTGTTCTTTTGTCTTTGCCATTGTTCCACTCTCCTTTGCTTCTGTATAATCTTTATAAAATATATTTCTATCAACTTTGGTATTAATTCCTGGAATCGTTGCTTTTGAGCTGTACTGCCAGCCAACACCCCAACTTGGACGTAATCTCTCAACTACTGTCCCGTTATCATTTGCCGGATATCTGGCAATCCAGAAATCATGCTTTTTGAGGTGACTGCAAATCACATTCATGTACCAGTCAAGATTGCAATAGATTGCAAATTTATAACCAGCAGCAACAATGATCTCCCGGAACGCCTCTGCCAGATTATGAATGCTCTCTGCTCCAAGTGTTCTCTGTTTATGGTACTCCAAATCCAGGAATACTGGAAACTGAATTTTTCTTCCGTTCAATACGGAAACAACCTTTCTGGCTTCGCTCTGGACTTCAGATACTGTCGAAGCATAGGAATACTTGTATACTCCTACTGGAATTTTGTGTTTGTTGCAACCGGAAAAGTTATTCTCGAACTGAGAATCAATCACGTTTCCAACTTCCGTGATACGCAAGATTGCAAAGTCTATGCCGTAGTTTGCTACAGTATCCCAATTAATCTTTCCTTGGTGAGCGGATACGTCAATACCTTTAATTTCCATATTTTCTCCTTTCACACCACGTATCTGTGGTGACTATTGCAAGTTCAAACACGTAACAGCCAGTGCTGTACAGTAATTCAACTAAAGTACACTCTATATACTGATTTCAATGGTGGCTCCTGTGCCAATAGAACTGTGACTATTGGAGTATTGTATGTTGATTAATTCAATCTCATAAAATCAATATATGAAAGATTGGCATTATTTACAATTTCAATTGTCTTTCCTGAGTACATGGTGACTTTGAGCTTACTTCCACTGATGATAACAGGATAAGAAATGCTTTGATATGAATCAATCATTCTAAACCATGGATTCGCTATCATTTTATCATCTACTTCGATATGTAATGCCACCCCCAAAACATTTGAAGTTGATGCTTCAAGATTTGCAAAAAGGTTGATATTTACTAAATATGTGCCTTTTGGGAATGTATAGTAATTTTTGTAATCAGTTGCACTCACATACTGTATTCCAGTAATGTTACTCCATGCATTCCCCCCGATTGCAAGTCCGGAATAATCGCTAGAGCTTCCAGGTACATAAAAATTACTTGCAGCATAAAAACGAGCAGTTTTTCCTAAATTCGTGTTTAGCGTATTGATTCCCAATTTATCTTTTAAATAAGTGAACAGCTGTGAAAACGATATTTTCTTTAATGCATTCCCCTCTCCAACTATCAATGTGTCACTTTCTGCCGGTGTTGCTTTCGAAGTCAGTGCCGACATTAATACTGTTTTTAATGATTCTGCCATAATATTTTACCTCTCTTTATTCTTTTACTCTCAGCATCGAGCCATCTGAAGTAGCAAGTGCTGAGCCATTGCCTGAATCCAATACGTACTGGACATTTCTAGCGTCAACAGCAATTAAAAATTTTGCTCCTGTCTGCACTATATTAGGGCTTATGCTTGCACCAGCAATATAGATATTCGCATCTGTCATGCATATCACCCTTTCACTTTGATTTTATAATTATCTACCCACGTTTCGTCCGCAATTTTATACATGAATCTCAAACAATAGATTCCCGTTTTTTGTGGCTCAATTAGAGCATCTAGTGTATGTTCATTGATATTGCAATTCCCGGAATCTTCAACAGTCTCTGTTTCAGCATCTGTATCAACGAAAATCAATTCGTAATCCGCTGAAATGATGGAGAAAGGGATGTCTACACCGCATACCGGCTCTACTTTACTTTTAAATCGGATTTTTTCTCCCAAATCCATTATTGTATTGCTATCTACGTATCTAATTGCCATGTCCTCTCTCCTTTCAGCATATTTTATGTCCGCTGAAACATTGCTTTACAATCTCTGCCGTCAGCTGGTTCAGATTCAACAATGAACTGTATTCAATGTTCTCTGATTCTGCCGTGTATCCTCGTGGCACGAGCTTTCCGGCAATTTCGTGCCCTGATATCAGAAACAGTACAGTGGCGGCATAAGCTGTTAAGCCGCCACTACTTTCTGCATAGACTTCTATGACGTACTGTCCATCTTTATCGGCAGGGACTATTGCGTCCCAGATTTCGAGATCCGATCCCTCTCGTCTCTGGAACTCAATAGTGAACTCATTACACGAGCCATATACTCTTGTAATCATCAGTCATCAGTAACTGTTACGGAGATCACGTAAGTCTTGCCTGCATCGACCGGATTAGGTGTTACACTTGCGGCTGTGATCTTCGGCGGGTTCGGGTCATACTTGACAGTTCTGGTAATGGTTGTTGTCTTACCGGCACTGTCTTTCGCAACGATATTAATTGTATTTGTTCCTGCGGACAATGTGACCGTAGTGCTGAATGCTCCGTTGCTACCAACCGTTACAGATGCACCGTTGACCGTTACCGTAACAGGAGATGAGGTTGCATCATTGGTTGTACCAGATACAGTGATCGTGCTCTTGTTGGTAACGTATCCATCAGACGGAGAGGTTACGCTCAGTGTCGGTGGAACGGTGTCAATCTTGAACGTTACAGATTTCTGAGAAGCAGCATTTCCATCGTAGTCGGATGCGTCAAACCTAATGGTATGAGAACCGTCGGTAAGCGCTGTTGCCGGTGTGTACGAACAATTGTAACCACCGGTTACAGCGGTCTTTGTAATGCCGTCAGTAATCTTACTTCCGGAATCGATTGTGATACCGATAGTAGACGGATTAACACCAGAATCATCATCTGTGACGCTCCATGTGATAGTCGGTTTGTTATTGGTAAGTGTTGCGGACGCAGTTGGATTGGTGACCGTGATTACCGGTGCAACCTTTTCTTTAACGGTTAATCTCAGTGAACTACCGATTGCGGAATCTGTCGCATCTTTGGTGGTCACGTTTCCAGCGTCGTCCGTTGCCTTGATTGTTATTCCGTAATAATGTCCACTCTGGCTGTAACTAGACCTACTTGGTGCTGTTGCTGTGGCTTCATATTTACCCGTATTACTGTTATAAGTAAGGGTATAAGTCTGACCATTTACAATGGCTTGTACTTGCTTTACTGACATTTATGTACCTCCATTTCATAATTCATTCTATATTTAACTTTTCGCAAAGTTTATTAATAAGTTTCTCTTGTTGGTCAATTTTCTTTTTCTGTGCTTTTATCATCGCGAACATTGCCGGTATCATGATACGTTCGTTCCAGTTCTCAGCTTTGCCGTCTATGTGGTCAACTGCCAGAGGGAAATATTCGTCCACATCTTCCGCGCGAAACATCGGAAACTCAACCCCGACACGTTCATCGTGTTCCTCGAGATATCCGTCTTTGTACCGCGCCATTATTGGTTCGATGTTGTATAGGTTCTCGATGAATTCTTCTGTCAACGGGGCTCCAAGAATCTTGTATCGTTCGGATGATGAACTATATTTTCCGAGCTTATAGGAATTGATGTCTATGTATGCGTTGTATCCGGTCGTAACTGTAGGGTAATCGTATACTCGAATTCCCCCTCGACATGATAATTCTTTTTGGAACTCTGCGTAGAAAAAATCACCTGTAGCAAGAGCTTTTTTCACTGTAAATACATCTGATATTTTCAACATATCCGGTATTAAATTTCCGCTGTAGCAATTAAGTTCATTAAAAGAGCCATAGCTTGCATCAATGCTTAATCCATCGCTCCAATCAATTGACCATAATTCTAGCTCAGTTATTCCAGTATCCACTGTATTATCAAAAAATTTCTCCATGTTGACAGGGAATATTCCATCGCTCGAAAACTGAACACCTGTATATTTCATATACTTCGAATTTTCTTCGTAGCTTGTGAATGCAGTATATCCAGAGCGATCAATTAATCCTTTAACAGCATTGCTGGCATCTTTAATTTTCAGATAACCGTTCCCATTCTTTTTGCCGCCCAAGATAACTGTTCCACCAAGAAGAGCATCAAGGCTGACGTAGAGACGCCCATTGCTATAATATAATCCCTTCCAAGCCCCGTCATTAGTCAGAATGCTAACTATTTGCTCCTGCGTCAAATTGTCTATATCAATAACGACCGCCACGCTCTGCATATCCATCAATGTCGTAGTACCACCGGATGCATATAATTTACATCTAACATTCGTCACATCTCTAGGAATACCAATGGTTGAACCATTAGAACTTGCTACTGTCTGACCAGATCCATTTGTCAAAATAGAATACAAATAGTGTGTCACGGTATCCTCATCGGTTGAACTAGTATAAATGGTATTCCAAGTGTTTCCGTCAGCAGTCTCTTCAACAACGAATCTGCCTTTATAAGGCACTCTAGTAGCTGACTTTCCGTCACGATAATACGCTTTAAATGTTATAAAGTTTGGACTAATTGTCTTGTCAGAGCCACGTTTCAAGACGTTACATGATGGCTCAACCATGTATGTTCTACCAGGTTCACCATCTTTTCCATCTTCGCCCTTTTTCTGCTTGGAAATCGTAAATCTTTTCGTTATAGAAAGATTAATCAGGTACGTTGCCTTAATATCCACCCATCCATTGTCTGCACTCAAGCCTGTGACAGTGTAAGTATGCGTATCTACATCCCAAGAGCCGGTTACACTGTCTGATTTCGTCACGGTAAAGCTACAATCATTTGTGATATCTGACGAGCCGTACATAACTTTCGCTGTAGTTGCCACTGTTGGAAATACCGGAATGTTGCCGTCTGCGTCAGATGTGATCGTCTGCATATCGTTCGACAGCTGGAATGTCATATTCTTGGCAGATGCAATATTCTCATCCATGTTTTCCAATTTCTCGGACAATGTCATATTTCCGATAATCAAAACATCTGGGTCGATAACAACCGTTTTAGTGTCCATATCGACTTGGAAGATGATATTCTTATCAGCATCCTTAACAGTGATTGCGCCAGTATTAATCCAATCAGCATTCAGTCCGACAGCAGTCAGAATTCTCACGATAGTATCACCATCAACTGTCATGCCGCCATTCCACGTTTGACCACCATCTGTAGAAACTCCCCATGCCTCAGAAGTCATTTTCCAAATTGCCTGAGATTCTGCCAGAGTTGGTTTGTCGTGTAAATAAAAGATTTTGCTTCCATTTTCCTGTGGCTCAACAGTAGTATAAACTCCTGTGGCTGAATCAATTCTTTTTCCAAATTCTTCAAGAGCTTTTTCTCTCTCGGTTTTTTCCTGCTTAACCATATTTCTTGCAGTAACAAATGCCTGCGTCGCCTGGGAATATTGGGTGCTGCTATTTTTAGCAGCGCTTTTGGCATTACAAGCTATCTTCTGACCGGATCCCGGTTTCAATGTAGTTGTAGTAAGTAGCGATGTGTATATTTTCCCATTTCTATCCACAATAATCAGTGAATCTCCGGCTTCCAGAGCCACATCTGTAGGGCACTCGGATTCAAATGGTCTAAATCTCATGCCAACGCATTTTTCGGAGATTATTGAAGCGATTGTCTGGCCATCGCCAACACGAATTAATTTATTACCAGAAATTCCAAGTACATATCCCTCTGTACCAACCATGTAAGTTTGCGGATTATCAGAAGAGGATTCGCTGTATTCAGTTACTTTCACGCCTGTGATTACTACATCTGTATGATGCGGAGTAAAACCATAGGTGGTTTCTATTTCAGAAATGTTACCTTTTTCGTCAGTTGCAAAAAGCCTCAATATGCCATCATTTTCCAGAAATGTTCCGTTATTTGCCGATAAAATACCATTTGCACTGGATAATTCAAGCGAGATATTGCTATCATCTTGCGTTTTGAGAACTCCAAGATCATTAATAATGAGTTCTTCTTCATTGATGCTGCTATACCAACCGATGCACAATCTGCCATATTCATCGCATCTCATCCACTGACAGCCAATCTGTGCAACCCACTGTAGAACCTGGCGAAATGTTAAAGCTTCGTCATTTGGACGATTCTGCACGATATAATCATCTCTGTCAAATGATGTTGTTTGCAAAGTAACCCCACATACCTCGCAGGCATCTCGTACAATCTGCCCTCTGGTTGCCGGATACTTCAATTTGCTGTCTGAATAGTTCCGGTCAAACTTCCGCATATTATCTTCGCACGTAAGGTCTATGGTCACCGTTTCGTCTTCCGGCTGTTCAATAACTGTCACTGTACAAATACGTGTTTTTTCAATAACCGCATTTTTATGAACTATGATTGTATCACCGGTTGAATCCAGTATTTGTTCTCCAGCTGAATCTAACAGTTCACTTGTATCCTCATTTTCAATCTGTAATCCAACATAACATATGACTTCTGCTCCCTCAAAATCGTAATCGGAGTACTCACCGTCAAAATTATTAATGCTAAGATTCAATACATTGATGATTGCAGAACCGATGTCAAAGCTACTATCCCCGGACACGGAATCTTCAAACGAGAATCCATTTGCCCACAGATTGGCACTGGTCAGATTAAGTACAGTTCCGTCTGTAAGTGTGATATCTGCATACTTGAGGTACTGCACGTCCATTCCGCTCTTAACTTTTTCTTTCCATCTGTCTGATAAAATCCTCATGTTCTACCTCTCAATCACATCAAAACTGATAGATTCTGTTCTCTGGTTTCCATGCCACCACCATTTAACAGGCGCACTCCTGTCACCAACATAAAATGTTCTGGTTTCGTATTTTCCAGACATCATATCTGGATATGTAATTTGGATGTACTCGGGATTGAATGCTTGAAGAATCTTAGCTGTAGTAGCCCAATCTTTACCTTTCCACTGCAAAGCTAATTTCCTTTTTTGCGCTACCCTGTTTTTATGCATGACAGAGTCATCAGATCTTCCTGATTTTGCCGCTGATACGTCCTGTAATCCCCATGTGTAGGAAGACGGGCAAGGCATCGAGACACCGTTTACTTTTAAAAATATTTCTGCCATATAACACCTCATAAAAGAAAAAGCACCTTCTCGAAAGAAGATGCTTAATTACACGAAAATAGCGCCTATCGCTCTGATAGACGCTTTATGATTCTTTATTATATCACATATACAAGGTGAGATTCAGTAAGAAAAAGTTATATTAATGTTTCTTTTGGATATCAGAAATGAATCTTTCGAAGTGCTCTTTGCAAAATGATTCATAATCCGTGTTTCCCATAAGAATTGCCCGATTTTTTCATCCTACCATTTCTCCTTTAACTGATTAATTGGTGTTCCAACTACTCCGGCACTTTCCCCACTGTCGGTTGCTTTGAAATAAGCACCTTCGATTTGTGGATACATAAATTCGAACATCAAATAATTCGCAGCATCGCAAAGATACTCCGTGTTACCGGTTTCTTTATATTTTTTAATGCACATATCATGAGATTCTATGGCATTTACCAATTTCTCGCCGAAATTATCTTTTGCAGTGCCGTATTTGTAAAAACTGACTTCTACTCGATTTTGCCTCAGTTCGTCAAATCTGTCTGAATACTCTGCTGGCATTTCTTTTCCAAGTCTACTCATTTCTTTCTCACTTTCTAATTAATTACTGTATCGTTTTCCATCTAAAATCCATTTGAAGCATCTATGCGAGGAAATAATCGCCCTCTGTATTTAAAATAGATTTTAGGCTGTTTTATTCAATGAATATCTGTCCTTCATATTTTTCAAATCTGTACTTCTGTGAAATATCTGGATATTTTTCTTTATCAACCAAACTGTAAAACATTTTTTGTGGTCTGGCATATAGTTTTCTTTCTCCATACAAAGCACGGTAAATTATCAGCGGTTCGTCTGTCTCTGTATGCTTTGCTTCGCCGACAATCTTATACAGGTAATCATTGCTCCGCAAATCACTGACGGTTTCTCTCTTGAAATGTTTTACTATGTCCCCCGGTTCAAACAATGGTCTGTCTATTGGCATATTTTCATTCCTCCCGTTTCTGTTTCACGCGGTTATACAAAATGTTCTGTGTCTTCTCCGTGAAGAACAGCCAGATATGATAATCGCAGTCCATATTGTTGTTTTTCCCAATGTCAGAGCCGAAATATTCGTCCATCATGTCCAGATAATATTGCGGTTCCTCGTCCTCTTCGACTATTCCGTCTTTCACCATATCCAAGTCAGCATTTCGAATCATACTCAGAAACTGGTCAAGATCATTGGCATAAACCATCGGGTGTCGTTCTCCCCGATACTGTTTGAATTTTTCAAAGAACTGTTTGACCAATGCCATAGTCAGACAGATGTCATGGTCTTTCAAAATATCTTCTTTGTCCCCGTACAGAGAATTAAATCCATTGTACAGGATTGTCGGTAGTTCTTCGTCTTTGTAATCGACAGAGCGATTATTTTTCGCATGTGCGTACCGTTCCTGCTTCTGCTCTTTCGTTCTAGGTGGTATATTATTAATATTTATATTTATATTATTATTAGGAGCAGAAGTCTTTACTCCTTTACCAGACGATGGTAAAGTCTTTTCCTCTGTACTTGATAAAGTACAGTCTTTATCTGTATTCTCTGTATAGTGTTCTCTGTAAGTAGTCTCTGGTAATGCTTCTGTCGAATTGTCGGTGTGCATTTCGTCATTTTGTCTATTTGCACACGGACAATCTGACGTTGAAATTTCAACAGTATCTTTTAAGACTTTTTCAAGAACATCTTCGTCAATAGAATACCATTTAGTTCTGTCCCTACTATCCTTGTTATAATTGCCTGTAATAACAAGACCGGAATTTACCAAATTTTTAAATGCTCTTTCAACAGTTTTTGTTGACCACCATGGAAAATTTTCTTTTCTCCAATTTTCCATGGTATTGTAGCTCCAATACTTTCCGTCGTGATAATTTCTTTTTAACTTTTCATTAATTTCAAGCCAATAATAAATTTGTCTTAAAACAACAGCTTCATTAAGTCCTATTCTTACTGCAAGTTCGGAATTTATAACAAGATTGCTTTGAGTAGATAAAATAAGATCTGATAATTTTTTATTCATAGTAGATAACCTCCATGTCGTTAATGTGTGACTGCCTTGTAGCCACAGATCCATGATTTATAAAAACAACAGGCAGGTGCATCATGGAATTGCACTTGTCCCCCGTCGGGTTAGCCTGTTGGTTTTACCAGACAAAAAAAGAGCACACCAAAGAATCGTGAGGTTTTTCCCTCGTTTCATCTTTAGCGTGCTCTTTTCAACAAATGTAATAACTATCTCTCGTTTAGTATATCAAATTTTACCGCAAAAATCAATATGCCGGGGACGGATTCATGCGATAATCTGTGTTGTTCTGAGCCTTTGTGACAATTCGCGCCAGTTCACGTTCGTTCACTTTGATGCTGTTCATGATGTACTCCGGCGAAGAACCGCCAAAGCCACCATTGTTCATCAAAGCAGTAACTACGCCACGCTCGACAGCTTCCATGATCTCATCTTTCGTAAGTCCCATGTTGCCGTCATAGCCGGACATGATACTGTCGGCAATGGATTTCATGGCTTTTCGATTTTCCAAAGGAAGAACAGCTTCCTGTCCTGCTTCGCCTACACCAATGACAGATGCATTTTTGAACAAACCACCTTTTGCATACCAGTTCGGACTATAGACAGGGGTTGAACTGGTACCGCCGTTCCCAAGGCTATGTGTTTTCCACTGAGAAATATAATACGAAAGCGTAGGCATTCTCACGGATTTCATTCCATTTCTTAATGATTGAGCCGCATTATGACCAATGCTGTACATATCACTGAATGCGCTGCGAATAGTTCTCATAAAGCTATTTAAAGAGCTATCCATACTCTTTGACATACTTCCAGAAACATAAGAAGAGATATCTCTTCCGATATTCTCCCATTTCTTATAAGCAATGTTGTACTGACTTTGGAAATGGCTTGTTACAGATTTGTCCATATTTCCAAGCTCTGTACTTACAGCATTCTTCATTTCCCTGGCTTTCAATGTAGCTTCTCTGGAAGAATTGCCCCATGAACTCGTGGTAGTGCTTTCCATGCCTTTCATGTAAGTATCGGCTTGTTTCTGGATTTCCGAGAAATCATCTGTAGCACTTTTAGCCATTTCGCCTGTAGCTGCTTTCGTATCGGCAGATGCCTTTCCAACAGAAGAAGAAATTGTCTGCTGTGCTCCAACAATATTCTTGTCCGCTGCTGACTTTGTAGCTATTGTTGCGTTTGGGAAGTCTTTTGCAAGTTTGCTGTTCAGTTCATCAAGTGGAACTCCTGCATTCTTCAATGAAGTATAAACTGCATTTAGTGCATCAGTTGTATTGCTGTATGGGACTTCACTAATCATATTCCATGCAGTCGTATAATCCCCCCCAAATTCAGCGGAAGAAAGGCTCAATGCGTACAGAGTATCTTTCAAATTATCAACGCTGATCTTTGACGTATCAAATTTGCTTGCAGCTTCAGACACACCTTCTCCAAGAGCAGAGATTTGATTAGTCATGCCCTCAACAAATTCAGCCGATACACCGGCCTGTGCGCCATACTGCTCAAGAGCTGTTCTAGCCTGATCGGATGAAACGCCATACTCTTTCAATTTTTCAACCATATCAGAGTACATTTCATCGTGAGTTTTTCCAAGTTCTTCATCCTTCTCAATAAGCTGCCACAACGCTTCCGATTGATCGTTTGTAAGATTTGCTACATCAGTCAGCTGTGTTGCGTAATCATGGAGATAACCACCATACTGTGTAGTCATTCCATTACCACCTTGCATGGTCTCAAAAAGTCCTGCTAATTTCTTGGTAAGTAATACTGCACCACCTACTGCAAGAGCAATTCCACCACCAGTTGCAACAAGTGAACCTAACGATGTCCCAAGAGCCGGAATAGTTGTTGAGACTGCTTCTGTGATTGCGGGACTCAGCATACCTTGTACAGCTTTAGAAAGATTTCCAAATACAGTATCACCTGTAAAAAACTTAGTAATTGTATCAACTAATGGCATGAGCTTATTACCAATAGCAAAAACAGCCATTGCCTGAACAAATGTGCCGGCAGATGTTGTTCCAAGTCCTTCCCAGATTCCACCAAGAACGTCTCCGATAACCGTAAGTAACTGTGCAAGATGTTTTCCCCAGTCAATTTCACTGAGGAATACGCCTACATTGTGTCCAAACGCTTCCCAATCGACACCCCTTGCAATCTCGATAAGTGACGTGAGTAATTTGTTAATAAATTCTTCTAACTTCTGTCCATTCTCTTTCCAGTTGAATTCTTGCATGAATGTGGTGATTCCATTTGTAATGTTATCAACAAGATTTTCCCAATTAAAGCTTGCTGTAAATGAAGCCAATGTATCAAAAGCACCATTCAATCCAGTTGCGAGCGTATGAGCGATTTCGCCAAAGCTAATCTTTTCAAAGATTCCGTTCAATCCTTCTGCAACAGCTGTTCCGATTTCTCCGTATGGAAGATTCTCCACGAATCCAGAAAAAATATCCCAACCGCGCATAAAGGAATTTCCGAGCAGATTACCGAAATTGCCCCAGTCCACTTCACGAACAAGACCAGTGATACCATTGGCAAATTTAGCACCAAGGTTCTTCCAGTCGATTCCTTCCAGAAGTTGGTTTGCAGTATTTATAATAGTATTCATACCGGCACCAACAGTACGTCCCATCAAATCCCAGTTGATATTATCAACAAGGCTATTGAAAGTCTGAGTGAAAGCACTGGTAAATTTTGTGATGTATGGGCCTACGTTATTCCAGTTAATAGCATCATAGAGTTTTTGCATACCCCAGTTGATGCCATCAGCCATGATTTTTCCAAGACCTTTCCAGTCTTTTCTCTTAAAGGCATTTACAATGGCATCTGCCATTTCATTTGCCCTGTTGGACATCTTTTTAAAAGCTTCGTCCCATGCTTTTTGATATGCAGACAAAGCATCATCCAAAGCAGCATCAAGCGCCGGAAGATGTGATGCGCCACCGCCAGAGCCAGAAGATGGATTACTTGTACTACCAGAATCAGAATTGTCATTAAGCTGATTCAGTTGATCAAACGCAAGAACTGACAATGTTTTTTCGAGTTTTTTTGCGCTGGTATTGGCATTGTCAATTGCACCACTGGCATTATCCATATTATCTGCAATATCTCCGGTATCTACAGAAATACCACCAGTAGATGATACAAAGTTTGACAGTTTGATTCCGAGCAGTTTTGCAATGTACGCAAACATTCTTTGCAGTGCGATTACTATTGCATTGACATACGGAAGAACTGTTTGCAGTATAGGAATGAACAAGGAACCTATTGTTCTACCAAGGGATGCAAAGTTAGATTGAAGCATACGAATCTGATTTGCCGGTTGATTGATTGTGTTTGATAAATCAGCCCATGCATACTTAGAGTTGTTCAGCAAGATAATCGTTCTCAAAATCGTTTTATCTGCCTGAGATAACTTTGATATGCTGGTGTCGATTCCCAGATTGTATAATTCTTGTTGCATATTAGCATTACGGATATTGATGCCGTACTTGTCCATTGCACGGCTCATACCAGTCAAGCCAGATGCCATGTCTTGCCATACATCCTCGAAGTCCATATTTCTTACAGATGCAAGGTCTGCACCAATCATAGTAAGTGCATTAGACAATTTTAATGCAGTCTCTGACGTATCGCCCATAGATGATGCCATCTGTGCAAATGTTGCCTGATACTGCATTGTTTTTTCTGGGTCAAGTCCAAGACTAGCGGTATTGGTTCTAGCCAGTTCACCAGTATCTGAAATTTCGAATCCTGTCAGTTTCTGTGAAAGCTGTTTTGCCCTTTCCTGGAATGAATTTGCATATGCTTCAGCGGATTTTATGCCACTTTTTTTCCATTCGTCAGTGTTGATTCCTTCTGCCACCTGATTGAACGCAGAGTTGAAATAGTTCAGAGTCTCTACATAGTTCATTGCGGATTCTACTGGCGATGTCAGAACATCTAATGCTCTTTTTACGAGGAAACCTTTGGCGTAAAGAGTACTCAACTTATCAGTTACTGAACTCATAGGATTTGACAATCTTCTTATTTTTTCACCAGCTTCAGAAGATGCATTTCCAATACCTGCGATTGCAGATACGGCTTTTCCGCCTAAAGAAATAGCTTTTGAAGCAAATTTTTGAAAAGCATTTGCCAGCCCATTGATTACAGTACTTGCTTTTGAACCTAACGAAGAAAGCGTGTTAAATGAATTCGAAACGCTACTTGTGGCACGCCCTACTTTGCTTCCAGACGATGCTAATACTGCAAGAGCTTCTGTCATTCTTATTGTGCTCGAACTGATATCTGGTACGCTTTTCATTACGTCAAAAAACTTTAAAACCTCTTGCGCGAGAGTCGATAATTGACTTGCAGTCTTTCCGGTTTTATCTCCTGCACTAGCTAATTTTCCAAGAGAAGTAATAAAAGCATTGGTGGATGCTGATACTTCGCTCATAGAGCCTAATTTAGTAGCCGCATTATTTAAACCTGTCGCAAGATTCGGAAGTTCCTTTGATACATTGCCGATATACTGTCCTGTACCGGCAAGTTTAGCTATAGCGGTTGTGAACCGGCTAACGCTCGGAGAAACATCTGGAATAGCATCAAGTTTCTGCATCTCAGTAAGAATTTTGCCTAATTTCCCTGTATCAAACTGACTGAAATCAGATTTTCCAAGACGATTGATAGCGTTTATAGCCGCATTCAATCCATTTGCTTTAAAATTCACGCTACCTAAACTTTTTAAAGAATTGGAAAAATTATTTAACCGGCTTATGTCAAGATTTCCAAGGGCAGTGTTTAATGTATCTAATTTTTTTACAAGGTTATTAATAGACCGTACCGCCTGAGTTGTGCTACTCTCTATTTGTATATTGAGGGTATCTATGGTATTATCGGCCATTAAAGCACCTCCTTTTAATCAAAAAAATAAAGGCAGACAAGACTTTTAATCCTGCCTGCCCTCGTCATTATTACCATGATTCAGTTCAAAATTTGCTTGCATGAGTTGCAATGTCATGAGCAACCTGTCACGTTGCCGTTTCTTTTCTGTTTCAGAAAGATTCTCTTCATTCTCTTGCTTTTGCTTTTCGGCTGTTTGTGAAAATGGTTCTTTAAGGTATTCAGCCTTTGACTTTTTACCAATAAGCACATTTGCAACCGCAGTCTGAACTGCACACATCGTGTACATGTTGAACTGCCATGCTTGCGAATCAGCCATTTTTTGTTTTAATTTGTATGCTTCCATATATGGTTCTAAATCATATGGTGTAGAATCCATAAACTTTTCTTCTGAAACACCGATTGATAAATACAATGGAAGTAACTTTTTATGAACTACTTCTGGAAAAGTTAGCTCTTCTTCTTGTGATCCTGCGGAGTCTTCGGAAGTTTCTTTTCTTCCTCCGATTTCTCCTCCATTGCTTTTACCATTCCGGATAAAAAACCGTTCTTTTCAAGCTCCTGACTTGCTTTTTCGAATAAAATAAATCCATTCTGAGGATTTTCCTCTGTGGATTCATCTTCGAAATCGTCCAGAAGATCACATACTTTTTCGTATGCTACTTTCTTTTCTTCTTCGGTTTCATATCCGAATTCATCTTTGTGTTTTCTTTGAAGTCCCGCCAGAATCAATTCTGGAAGCATTTTAATCATATCTTTCGGGTTGGTGATTGCCCCCATAGAAGACACCTGTGTAAGAATGTCCGACTGAGTAAGCACTCCGTATCCGAATTTTACTTTGTATGTTTTATCATTTACTGAGAAACTAAACATGAATTATCCTCCCTGTTTTACATCTTATTCAGCAGCCGCCGTCGGCTCAATTTTGGTATCCAGTCCCTTATATGTATTGATGATAAGAGAAATGGACATGGTTGCTGCTTCGTTCTGTGCAATTTCTGGCATTGGAATTTCGCGACCGCATTCTGCAATAACAAAGAATGAGTCGGACATATCCGGGAACGACACCTGAAACCAAGTTGCCAATCCTGTAGTTTTTGCAGCCTTAGAATCTTCGTACAGTTTTTTAATCTGTTTAACAGATTTGTCTGGATCCATGATAAATTCAATCTCCCAAGTACCACCTGTATCCTGTCTACCAGCTGCATACTGAGTCAGATAATCTTCCAGTGCAGAAACGTCAATCTGTTCTGTATCAAGAGAAATACCGCCGATGGAAGAGGCTTCTTCCAGCTGTGTGAATTTGGCAGGTTTTGTACCTTTCACGGTTTCAACGGCATATGAAAATTTCACACCAAGTGTAGTTAATCGTGCCATTTTGGCTCCTTTCTGCCTTTCGGCTATAATTTGTTGCAATAAAAAAGAGCCTTAACGGCTCTGGTTCTAGTACGTAACCCTGTACCGGGAGATAAAAGGATCACCTCCTTCTAGTCTTCTTTGCTTGCCTGCTTTACAATCTGATTTACATAATTACTAAGTCCTGCAACGAGGATTCCCTGTGTGATTGCGGTAAAAATTGCCATTGCGATTTCCTGTGCGCCAGATATAGCGCATGTAGCAATAACATAAATTCCACAAATCAGAATGCCTAAAGCACCAAGGATTGCCGGGATATATTTGTCCGGTATGACTTCGGATTTTTTGATTCCCATTCCGATAAAGTACAGTACAACCGCGACAATAAGAAGTTCCGGTTTCACGTAATTCATAATCTGTTCCATGTTTTTCTCACTCCTTTCCTAGAGTAATGTGCCAGTATATATCCGGCTATATCTGCTAACAACACGTTTTATGCTGTTATCAGCATTATTTTGTCTTACGGGCCCGTATATCCTACGGAACCCCATGCCAACCATAGCCTTGTGACTGGCATCGTCAATTTCATATGCTTTTGAAGAAGCTTTTGAACCAGTCGCATAGGATTCTGATTGGAAAGATGGCGTTGTCGCGCACTCATCTCCCTCAAGATTGCCACGTGATGTTGGATTTCCAAGTAAGAACAAACGTGCGTAAACCCTTTTGTTTGAAGCTACCGTCTGACTTTCGTCATTAGAAAAGTTCCCTTTTCCTACAACGGGTTCAATAGTTGCTTTCCATCGTTCAAATACATCCGAAACTGGATTTTTCACTACATCTGGCATCTCTGTCACCACCTTATTTTGAGCATAGAAAAAGCACCCACCGTTCCGGTAGATGCTTTTATATCTTACAGTATACATAAAACAGACGTTATATTCAGTAAGAAAAGGTGTTATGTTTTTATGCAGAAAACACTTCTTTTGCGATTCTACGGATATTCTGCATAATTTCTACGCTTGCTTTGTACACGGGCATTGTAGCCTCCGTACCGTAAGAACGTACCCATTCGCCAGAATCTGCTACATATACCCACGATTCGTTTTTTCCTTTGCCTTGTCCGTAAGAACCGATTGTGTAACCAAATTCTTCTCCTTTTGGATGTGGGCTAGAACCGGCGGCTCCGTTGTAATGGATACCTGCACCGAATTCTATGAACAAAAGTCCAGAACCCTCACACACAAGAGTTGCCTGCGCATAATTTCCGAACCTGTTGATTTTGATGTAGGTATTGTGGTTTTTATCAGAATCTCCCTGTGCCAACATAATATTTTCGTCTATGACAGGAATTCCCAATTCGCAAAGCCTTTTAAGAAATACTTCATTTTTATCGCAAAGACTGTTTTGATATGCTTTCAATTCTTTAATTGCGTTTCTAATAGATTTTTGGCTCAGATTACATTTGATTACTCGTCCACTCATTCTTCTGCACCTATCTTTTTAATTCCATATCTAGCCAGATTTCCTCTTTGCGTATCAAGGATTTTCTTCAAACGATAATCTGGCGGTGTTGTAGGAATACCATCTTCCAGAACCAGATTTCCCAGTGCGTCAACCTGTGGCACAGTATCAATCCAAAATACATCTCCCTCTTGCGGATGGAAAGAACGGTTAAAGGAAGTAATGTACCTGTCGTAATCCGGCACGATTCCTGCTGATATTTCCTCTGGCGTTCCTGCGGTAGATGATACAGAAAACTTAAAGCTTTGCGGTTGACTGTATGTCGGTACGGTATCTATTCCCTCAAGTATTTCGGTTACTTTTGACCAATACACGGTCTGTTTCTGTCTTTTTAATCCTCTCATTTATGTTTATTCCTTTCAATGATTGTGATACAATGTCTTTTAAAGGAGGGGCAAATATGGAATTATACGATACAATCCATTGCAAATGTGGATGCAAGTATGAGGTTAATCAGAATATAACAATGGACAAAATATCATGTCCAAATTGCGGAACAAAATATGAACATTCTGAACAAGTGTTAAAAAGATTACGACTTGCAAAAACTATTGATTCCAACACAGAATCAAAAATATGGTCACATATTCTGGCTGAATCAACAGAAGAGTTTTTAAAACCAGAATCGCTAGAAGAAATCCTGGATAAAATTGATTGATAAAAGGTCTTGCCGGAACCTTACCAGTAGTCACATACTGCCATCATTCTCGACACGATCTCAGAGATGATATATTGATGTAGTTCTTCGGCGATTTGCTCACTACCCTCTGTTATCCGGCGTAAATATTCTGGACTAAGTATAGCATATCACCTCTTTCGATAAAAGTCGTGGTACATGTTTTGGGTTTTTACTGGTTGACTAAAGCCTCCTTTTAGTTAATTACTTATCCTCTGGATATTCCTCTTTATACAGCATTTCATATTCTTCCACAGGAAGTTTTCCTTTTTTCACATACTCAATACCATATTCTCTTACTTTATCCTGATATTTCTCAGGAATTGCATCATATGTAATAGTTCCTACAATCAATCTGTTAAAAAATACTTTTGCCATCATTTTATTTTTCCTTTTCTTATTCAGCATTTCCAAGTGCTTCAAGCAATTCGCAGACAGCAATCTCAAGGTCATTGATACGTTCTTCATTGCTTACCACAGTTTCTTTTTTCTCAAAGTCTGATTCAGCCAGACCAAGTTTCTCAATCATCTTTTTCTGCATTTCAGTCATTTTGCCACCTCCGCTAAAGATATTACATATTCCTCAGAACTTGGTACAGGGATTCTGTAATCATCACCGTGACTGTTCTTAAATATAAGTGTACCACCAGCTTCGACTTCAAGAGGTTCTTGGAATGTATCACCAATGATATCTGATATATCAATTGTCCTGTCCCCTTTGTGATATTTCTTTTCTACAAAATCAACAAAATTCCCACTCTCTCCATATCCATCTAGTTGAAGGATGGACTGTGGGATTGCATGGGTGGTGCGGTGATAGGGTTCGTATGATGTGGCTTTTGCTTTTTTTTCAATTTGAATATTCTTATAGCTGACGGTATTTCCTGCATATGACACACCAAAACGGAATGTAATAAATTTGACACCTCTTGTAGCTGTATATGTAAGGGCTTTTGCACTATGATTGTTGGTATAAACAATTCCATCCGTTACGCCATTAGGATATATATAGATAACGCCATCTATATCAGCTGATGATTCCCACGATAGAGTAACCGTTTCGCCTTCACTTATTTCGATTTTGGCATCATCAGGAAAACCATCTTTTTGCATTGGTTCAGTATAACAATCATTCTCAGTGGCGGTAAGTGCGAAACTATTCTTTTCAAAAACTGCGGTTCCTCTTGTGATAGGAACTCCTTTCCACGCGTCATAGTTCAGCAAATTCTTCCCCTGTTCAACGACCTCATTCACAGGTGCACTCATCAGTTCTCCTGTATTGTACGCATAATAATCTGCCGGGAACATTGCTTCAAATTCTTCTGGGGTGGATGGTTCGTTGCCTGCGCCAAACATTTGGGTGAGGTCGAATACGCAAATATTCAAATCATCTACATCAAATTCATCTCCGATAACTGCATACGCATAAATGTACCCATTCCACGTACCACCATCAGCGCTTGAAAAAATAAAACTTTTATATGAATTAGCACTGTATCCACTGACACCTATTTTTTTATTAATGTTTTTATTAATCTTAACAAGATATTTTGTTGAACCATCTCTTTTAAACGTAATAGTATTAGTATCCGAGGTAAGATTTAATTGATTATATGGTATACTTTCCGTAACTGTGCCATGTACACTGATATTTCCAGTACTTGTTCTGGTAATATCAACGCCATATTTAGTTTTATTCGAATCCGTCGGGTTGACTAACTGATTCAAACAAAACGTCTTCCCGCCAATACTCTTAACATTTGCCATTTTCGCACCTGTTGGAACAGTTTTCTGATAAGCTTCTGTATCATCCGTCTGAAATTCATAGCTGATACCCTGATTGAGTTTCCAGAGTGCATCAAGCTTTCTGTCAGTTTTGGCAAGGGCTGTTTTATCGGCTTTATCTTCCTTTAGCGAATCAGTTTCTGCATTTACTTCTTTGAATCTGTCGCCTACGACTTTGGAGTCGGCAAATGCTCCCTCTTCGCTCAAAGTTTTATCTGCGATAGGCTTGTTTGCTAAGTCTGGATACCCAACTGGAATATTTCCGTTTTGAGTATGGATTTTTAAAATTGATTCTGCCATGAACTACCTCCTAAAAAATAAGTACACCATCATCATTTACAGCTAGCAAAATAGGGTTTTCATTTATGCAATCATTTTTTCTACTCCAACAGGGGACACATAAGTAAATTGGTTTCCTAAAACATCTTTTGCAACGCCAATTACAAAGCATCCGTAATCGGCAAGCATATTGCACACAAATTCCTCTGCATCCACCCAATACTGTTTCTTGACCATACGGTGAAGTTCTGGCAATAGACCGTAGCTGAACATTACGCAATGTCCCAACTCATGAATAAATACACGGTTCAGAAGTTCTCCATACAGGTTGTTTGCGATTGAAATTATCTTTGTTGAATAATCCGATACCGCAAGAGTTCTTTCGCCTGTGCGGTCAATTAACACGCTGTCGTGCGGAGATACGAACTGCACTCTCCATAGGTCTCCGTTCATATAAAATTGTCTTAGCATGGCTTATCACCATCCATTTCAAATTAACTCAAGTTCTTTGAATACTTCAAAAATCTTCGGAGATTGAATCGCAAACCAATCAACTGTGGTTTCATCATGTCCGAACTGTTCCATATGTTGCCAATTGCACTGCAATCCACTTTCCGACAAGAATGCATGAATAATTTCGTGTCTCAACTGCTTTTTCTGTAAGAAGTCAAAATCACCAACGTTATTTACGTTGTCCGTTCTGATAACAATTTCCTTTGCAGTATTATCTGTAAAGCCGTCAATATCTGCATTTTTAAGTTCTTTTGGAATAATTCTGTAATTCGTTCCAAGAACATTTATTACACATTTTTCCATCATCAATCTCCCTAATTAAAAAGCCCCTGCTACATTCCTGTAACAAGGGCAAAATTCATTTCATATTCAATTCATCTGCTGTATCAAACGAGTTAAGTCGGTTTTCATCGACTGCCTAAGAGTCGCATCTGCATCCGACCACATCTCAGTAAGATTGCGGATAATGTCAGATGTGTACTCTTTCATGGAATCATCCATTTTTCTCTTAGATTCTGTATCGTTGGAATCATGGTAATGTCTGCGGTTCTCGCTGTATCTGTCATAGCTTTCGCCATATCTGGACTGCTTATGGTTCATTCCATCCATTCTCATATCACTACGATCTGGATGATAACCCATGCGGTACATATTACGTTCGAACTCTGGATTGTTCAAATACTCGTCCATCCAGTCATCATCTTCCATGTACAGATATGGTTTATATCCCATACGACTTCCTTTGCCTTTCGGGGCAAATCTGCCGTTTGCGTAACGATACCTGTCATATCCCATGCGACCAAGATATTTCTCTTCCTGTTCGCATTCGTCCATAGCTTCTACGATTCTGTAATCTTTATCTGCACAAATCGCACACTTTACAGCTTCCATGCAGTCTTTCAAATCGTCCCAGTCTTGAGCACTGAGATTATCAAAGCCATGTGTTTTGGCTTTTTCCATAGCCCATTTTCCCATTTCCATTGCAACTTTATGCATTACAGTGCCCCCTTTCTAACAGCCTGTGTAACAGGTGTGTCTGTTGTTGGGGCTGTACCATTAATTGCAGTTAAATTATTACTCGGACTACAAGCCGGGTTTCCTAGCATCTTGAATACTCCACCAGTTGCACTTGTAGCTACTCTGGTTGCGTACTTCGTTCTGGTTCTTACGCCACAAGCTGTAACCTGTGCGCAGCAACGATTCTCTAGCGGATACAAAGTTGTTCCTGTTCCTATTTGAATCATTACCGGGGCAGTAATCGTAGTGGCTTCTGGTATGCTTTGTGCGATAACAATGCAATACTTTTCTCCATTGGAATAACTGCCTGCCGGGAGTGTAACCACAAGATTCCCACCAGTGAATGCGACAGACTGGCTTATCACAAGATGGTTGCAGAGCTTACAAACATTTTTACAACTCATATTTCTACCTCTCAATCAAATAAGAGGTGAGCCGCAACCCACCTCTTAGAATTTAATCAACCTCTAAAGGTGAGTTCAACAACTTTTGTTACTTTTAAGATAAATAGTCAGGGATATTCATTCTAGGGTTAGAATTTCCAGTTCTGTTCTTTTTACCAAATAAGCACTCTTCCGTGCTCCATCCGGCATGTACCCTATACGCAATGGTTTCTTTTCCTATTCCAAGTTCTCTACTCCACTGAGAAATTGTTTGCTTTTTACCGCCGTACTCTAAAAATACACTTCTTCTTTTGTTGCTGGATTGTTCAAACCCAGTAATCCAGCAACAATTTTCGGGACAATAATTTCCATTTACGTCTTTTCTCTCAATGGTTAAATCTTCTTGATATCCATTCGCATAAGCCCATTCTCTAAAAGGCCAATATTCTTGCCACTCATCACACAATTTAATTCCACGTCCACCATAGTCTTTATAGTGCGGGTCATTTGGGTTAGTACATCTTGTTTTAATCGAAGACCATTTTTTATACAAAATTCCGGTTGATTCTCCATGACAGTTTCTACTCTGTTTTGAGTAATAACTGCGTAAACATCCGCAAGATGTACTTGTTCCCCTCATTAAATTGTATTGATAGCAATTGACATCATTGCCACAGTCGCAATGACATTGCCAATAATTAGAACGATTTTTCCTGCCTATTTTCTTTACTACGGTCAATTTTCCGAAACGCTTCCCTGTTAAATCTTCCGCTTTTGGGTGTAAACATCCACAACTTTTTGTGTGACCATTTCTTAGTCTGGATGTGTCTACGATCACAATATTGCCACAATCGCATTTGCATTCCCATAACCTATGTTTCCACTTATTGGTTCCTGCGCTAGATTCAACTGTAAGTTTCCCAAATTTTTGACCTATTAAATCTTGATTAACCATGCACCGTTCCTCCTATGATAATTTTATTATATCATAAGAGCGGTACATATTCAATTTTTAATTTAATTCAATGATAAAATCAGCAACAACCGTTGTTTCCCCCACATCCACAGTTTCCATAATATCCATACAAGTTGCTTGCCGGATATGCTGGAACTGGAAGTGGCGCAGTGCGTCTGAGAATTTCTGCTGTATTTGCGTTCATAGCCGCCTGTAATACCGCATTCTGGTCGGACTGTGAAGCCGCCAGTTTAAGTGCCTGATTCTCTGCTCTGAGGTCTGCTGTCTCTTTCTGGCAAAGATAATCAAGGATTGCTCTTGTATTGCTGTTCTGATTGTCCAGAATATCTCTGGTATTGTTGTTCATTGTGTTTTGAAGAGCAC
>ENA-OPBL01000004-OPBL01000004.1-human-gut-metagenome-genome-assembly--contig:-NODE-4-length-186998-cov-6.587195_pt1 | contig 186998 bp, 181 predicted proteins | sample MGYA00241073_ERZ501461 | MGnify/ENA primary metagenome ERZ501461 (study PRJEB25962, sample SAMEA2042630) | human gut metagenome | biome: human gut; feature: human-associated habitat; material: faeces... | reverse complement strand
AGACGATTGCAATCGACAAAGATATTGTTGTGAATGCTGGTGGGACTGGAAGTGCAGATGAGAAGAGCAAAATGCAGGATTCACAGACAACAGAGGATTCCCAGACAGTACAGAACACGGAAGATTACATTTTTCCGAATAGCTCCTCAGTACTTCTAACAGATTCAGAGGTGTCCGGAATATCAAAAGACCAGCTCAGAATTGGAAGAAATGAAATTCTTGCCAGACATGGAAGACGTTTCAACGACCAGACACTGCAGCAGTATTTTGATAGCAAAAGCTGGTATAACGGAACCATTAGTCCGGACGAATTCGATGCAAATTTAGATTCCAGATTGAATGATGTGGAACGTGCCAACATCGAAATCATCAAGAAGTATGAGTAACAGGGGGGATGAGAAATGTTTTGCCCAGAATGTGGATATAAGAATGTAGAGGGTGCGGCTTTCTGTGAGAACTGCGGAACGAAACTTACAGGAATGCCGGGAAGTATAAATCCAAAGGAAACCTCTTATGAAAAAACAGGAGAAAAAACAACAAAGAAAAATGTGCCGTTTGGGAAGATAAATAAGATGCTTCTGATAGAGATACCTATCGCAATGATCAGTCTGTTAATATTCATTATGGTCTTCCAGGCAAAATTCAGCGTCAAAAGTGTGGTAGAGCGTTATGCGGAAGGGATGGGTGACGGAAACTGGAATCAGGTTTATGATACACTTTATCTTAATGATTCCGGAGACTTTATGTCAAAGCAGGCATTTGTTACTTCCCAGACTATCAATGGAATAAAATGGGATGAGGATCTGGAAGTTCAGAAGATCCGCAAAAAGGCAAGCAATACATATCGTGTAAAATACGAAGGCGATAATGGCGTCCAGAGAATCGATGTAAAGGTAAAAAGAAGAGGTCTTACATGGAAAGTTGATGAAGCGGATACATTTCTTTCAAAAAACTTTTCTGTAGCGGTTCCGAAAGGTGCAGAGATTAAAATTGATGGAATTACACCAGATTCAAAACTGAAATCCCAGGATGATATTGAAGGAATGGATACCTATACCATTAAGAAGATATTTGGAACAAGTCATTATGTAGAAATCAGCGGTTCTGACATTGAGACTACAAGTGCTGTACTTGAGTCATACGATGAACCTACTGTTATGACAGCCGGATACAGTAAGGCTACGGTGGAACAGATGGCAGATCAGGCAGTAAAAGATCTGAACAACATTTTCCAGGGAGCTGCCGCAAACAAACGTTTCAGTGATCTCGATATTTTGAATAATATGTATGCGGATGAAAAAGATTCTGCAATCAGAAAATATGAGAGTGCGAGGGACGATTATTTTGAAAATGGAAATAACAGCTGGGAGTTTCTGAACTATACAATAACGAATTGTGAGGCTCAGGCACAGATGATCACAAGAGATCAGAAACAACTGATTGAGGTGACGATCAAAGGTGATGCTCAATGGGAAAAGAATTATGTCTACTATGATGGAGACAAGGAGAGAGAGACAGAGACAGAAGATGCAGAACATACATTGTATTACATTGATGATGGTGGAACATGGAAATTGTATGATTTAGATCTTTGGACTTGGTAAAATATGAACTGGAAAAGGAAGAGACAAAAATGTTTTGCGAAAAATGTGGAAAGAAACTGGAAGATGGAGTGAAATTTTGCCCAAGCTGTGGAAACCGGGTAGAAATACCGGAAAATCAGACTGATACGGTTCATGAACAGCCGGAAAAAAGTAAGAAATCCAGAAAAAAAAGTAAATTACCACTTGTTCTGATTGCGGTGCTGGCAATTATTTTGATTGTAGGCGGAATTTTATACGGAACGGTCGGCCTTAATCTGCAGAAAGATAAGCTGGCTGTGAAAATAAAAAAGGCTGGAATCCCGCAGTACACGGAAGAAATGAACGAAATTGTGGATGAATGGGATGATTTTGGAATATTCAGCATTTCTGATAAAAGAAATGATCTTCATAAGCTGAAAAAGATTGTAAATTATTTGGATGAGTACAATGCGGCAGCGGATGAGTACAAATCCATGAATAAAGAAAAAGAGCAGTATGCGTTAGATGAGGATAGTTACAAAGAATATGAAAACGCACTTCATGACTGTAGCGATGCGATTGAGCAGAAAAATCCAGAGTCACTTATAAATGCAGTCGAGATTGCAAAAGAAACACTGAAGGATTTGAAAAAAGCAGATGATAGCTATGTAGAAGACCGGGTAAAAATGTATGAGGGACTGGATCTTAAAGATGCCGGGGACGATGTTGTCTCCGGATATAAAAAGAATCTGAAAGAGATTCAGGATTTGACTGGAAAAGGGAAAAAAGATTACAAAGCTATTAAGGAAGCATTTTCCAAGATGGATCAGATTGTGTACCAGTACATAGAGCCAAAGAATCAAGCAGTCGTATCCATCCAACAGATTGATGCCAGTGAATTTCCAACTGTAAAACTATATATGAGTATCAAAGATAAGACAACCGGAAATGTAATTGAAAATCTGGATGATGCATTTTTCTATATCAATAAGCAGGATGCAAATGCAAAGTATGTAAAACAGGTCGTGAAATCAGCGAACCAGTTGAACGAAAAAGAAGCATTGAAAGTAGATATGGTAGCTGATGTCAGTGGAAGTATGGATGGTTCACCGCTAAACGAGGCAAAACAGGTAATGTCGGATTTTGTCGGAAGCGTGCAGTTTGACGCAGGAGATCTCGTGGAATTGACATCATTTTCAACCGGAGTATGTCTGGAACAGGAATTCAGTGATGATGCTGCAACATTGACCAATGATATCAATAATCTTGTTACAGGTGATATGACAAGTCTTTACGATGCACTTTACACAGCTGTTGAACGTGTAGCAGCACAGAACGGTGCAAGATGTGTGATTGCATTTACTGATGGAAATGACAATTACAGTAACTGTACAAAAGAAGATGTGGTAAATGTTGCAAATCGCTATCATGTACCGGTATTTATTATTGGAATCGGTTCCATTGATTATGCCGATGTAAATGATATTGCAACTCAGACTGGAGGTATGTATTATAACGTCAGCGATGTAACTTCCATGGATAAGATATACGAAGAAATCTATCAGATGGAAAAACAGCTCTATCTGGTGGAATTTGAAGATAATACAGGTGCAACTGTCGGGGATACCGCAAATATTCAAGCCGGATACCACAGTATCGATTATGGCGGAGAATGTGAATACACATACACTCCGAACGTTCTTATGAGTGCCCAGAGTAGGGATATATACACAGACGGTCCTCAGGCAGCAGTAGAAGGCTATCTGAAGAACTTCGACAGCGCCATGAATAAATCCGATTTTTCTCTGATATCCGGATATTTGAAAAATGGAAGCCCGATATACACAGAACAAGAAAAATATGTTTTGCGTGATATTACAGAACGATTGGATTCCTATGAACTGACAGACGTGTCATATGCAGACGCCAATAACTGCGTCATATCCACAAGAGAAACTTACTATGTACAAGTAAAAGGAAAACCATTACAACTTATGACCCAGGAATGTAAGTATAACGTAGAAAACCAGGGCGATAAGTGGCAGCTTACATCATTCGTGGATATTAAAGTCGTATCAAGAATCAAACAATAAAACAATCTTGGCATGGATGCTTTCCTGTAATTTACAGGAGGCATCCATTTTTTGTATAACAGGAAATTACATTTTCTGTTATACAAAAAGCCTCCGGCAGAAAAATTTGATGAAACGTATTATTTCTTCAAATCAAATTCCTTGCTAAGATCTTCAGATATTTTTGCGATAGTACCAGGTTCAAAAATATTGTTCAGCCCTGCAATTGTGAGCGCTTCCTGATATTTTGTCCCGGCAGGAACTGTGGTGAGAGTCATATATTTGGCAACACCGGAATGAAAATCAACCCGCGATTCTAAAAACAGTTCGAAAGAAGCGAGGGCAGAGGTGGCATAACCTATATAATAAAATGGCTCATCAAAAACATGCTCTATATAAGTCCAGGATGTGTCATCGCTGATGAAATTGTTATATTCATCACTGACATTTTCCCAAATCTGATCCAGTTTTTTAATATCCAGATCCGGAGTCGTATAGGAACGATATTCCGCTTCATTTATTGTAAATCCATCTGCAACAGAAGCCATCATATCAAAAATAACAAAGGAAGCCAGGGCATCGCCACATTCCGGATAATAGGTATCATAATAATCATAGCAGATTAATTCTAATCCTTGCGACATGATCTCTGAGACATCGGTTATATCGCGAGAATCAAATGGATGAGCAGGATTGTGGTAATAATAATTGTAGTGTCCAAATTCATGCAGGAGGGTTGAATAATCGGAGACGGTCTCATATGGAGAACTGTAAATATAAGCATCATTGTAGGCAGGCAGTGGTGCAGAAAAACTCAAGGCCGGATATTTCAGAGAAGACGCCTCGACATCATACAAAGTATTTTTTTGCAAATGAATCAAGGATTCCTCCAGTGCAGGACAGACTTTTTGAATACATTTGCGAAGCCGGTGGATTTTTTCCTCTCCACGGTCATGGTTTTCGTCATATACAACATAAATAGAATCATCCTCAGTGACGGAAGATACATATTCGTGAAATACAGGTATGAAATTATCTTTCACTTCATTTTCGATTTTCTTTAGATCAGTCATTGTGTAATCACGACCATATTCAACGGCATAGACAAAATCAGGGTAATTGGCATAACCGAAAGACCGGGCAAAAGCATTGTTCGTATTTACAAGGTCAATGTAGAGCTGTTTGAGTTCTTGTTCTTTGGCGCCCTGTGTGATCAGAGCCTCATAACGTTGGATTAATTCGTTTTTTTGTTGCTTCAGTGCAATTGCTTCATCAGAATAGATCAGTGAATTTTCTATCCGGGAGGCTTTATCTTCTCCAATGTAAGAACGAAAGACATCGCTGTATTGGGAAGATAAGGCACGCTGAAACAGACTGGAGGTTTTTTCAAAACTATCAGTATAGGCAGATTCTTTGCTATGATAACGTTCCGCTTTTTCCTGACTTTCGGTATCCAGATAATACGCATATTGCGCTAAAGTCGCATCAGTCAAAAGCATGTTCAGTTGTTCACATAACTGATCATAGAGACCGAGAATCCGTTCTTCATTACCGTCACTGTCAAGAGCGGTATGAAATTCATTGAAGGTAGATTTAAAGGTATCGATATCGATAGAATCCATAGAACGGTCAGTCAGGGAAAGGTTGGAACGGTTGAAATGATCCGCATACTTGAAGTCTGAATAAGGTTTGACCGTTTCTTTTGCAGATGTATGATTCTTGACGGCGGTATGCTTTTGAGACGAGTCACGGTTATTGCAGCCGGAGCATATAAATGCAGCCAACAGGCAGGAACAACATACTGTTAAGAGTAATAAATATTTTCTTTTCATAAGGCAACCTCCTTTTAAAATATCAGCTGGGAGTCAATCCCCCAGCTGATATAGCCTCCGGCAGGATTGCAGAGGTGCGCAGTAGAAGTATGTCATGCAATTGCATGACGCGCACCTCGCAGCAAGAATGCCGAGGCATTCTTGAATTAAGAAGAACACTTTCTGAAAAATGCAGATTTTTTGGAAGGTGTTCTTTTCTATATTGTAATCTTATGGCAGATGAAAAATTGAAATAATCTTTCGGAGAAAAAACATTTTCTATCAGAGAGTGAGAATGTATGCGACATATTTTTATAAATGTAGCATTTGGATAACGTTTCCCACCTTTTGTACATTCCTTTCTTTTTCATGTTTTAATACAATGATGTCAAGGGACGGAACAAAACTTTTTTACTTATTTGTGAGCAAATGCATGAGAAGTGAAAGGTTTTGTTCATCACAACATAATTAAGAGTACAAGGCAGGTGATGGTTATGTCTGTTCTTGAGATTGTAATAATCTCAGCAGGATTGTCTTTAGATGTATTTGTAGCGATGGCTTATATGGGGGCTGGATTTTCAAAGATCAATAAGAAAAATCTATTTGGTTTATGCCTGCTTTTCGGAGGTGTTCAATGGGGGTGTCTGATTGTAGGAAATCTGCTTACTCTGTTGCCGATATTCCGGGATTCTTCAAATTCAAGTTCACGAATTGCAGATCATTGGGAGGCAGTGACAGTTCTGATATTTATAGGATTAGGCATATATATGATCTGGAAGGGACTTAAGAAGCGAAACATTCTTGAACAGCGCAATGATGAAATTGATTGGAAGAAAACGACATTTTTGGCACTTATTACAAGTGTAGATGCATTTCTTGCGGGAATTGGAATGGGGTTTCTGGAAGCGCAAATGATCCACCAGTCACTGACGATTTTCCCAATTACGGTACTGAGTGTAATTGGTGGTGTATATGTAGGATATAGGCTTGGTACAGTGCATAATAGTCAGGCATATCTTGCAGGTGGCGCATTGTTCCTGATTGCAGGAGTAGATGTAGTGATTCAATATTGCATGTATTGATGTGCAATGTTGATAATCAGCTCAAATATTGAAAAAATAAGATATACGAGGAGGAAATGTGATATGGGTACATTGACACATAAGGCTGCCAGAGCAGCGTATGGAACCGCGATTGATGCAGTGTTAAAACATGTGAAGAAAGATCGTGAAAAAGGTCTTTTGGAACTGGTAGATCTGACAGAAAAATATATGGGAGACAATTTCCAAAAAGAAAATTATGAGGCTACACGTAAGATGATTCAAGATCCAGATAATAAATGGGTAAAATATGTCAACCACATGATTGATGAATTGGATCCATATGTCATTCGTCAGACTGCATTGAATCTGGGATATGAGGCAGCATTTTACGGAACAAAGACAATCCGTGAAATGCGTAAGAAATATGACTGTAATATCCCGTGGCTGATTCTTATGGATCCGACCAGTGCCTGTAATCTGCACTGTACCGGCTGCTGGGCGGCAGAATATGGAAATCGGCTGAATCTTACATACAATGACCTGGACAGTGTTATTACACAGGGAAAAGAGCTTGGAATTTACTTCTACATGTATACTGGAGGAGAACCGCTTGTCAGAAAAGATGACATTATAAAGTTGTGTAAGAAACATAATGATTGCGCATTCCATGCATTTACGAATGGAACACTGGTTGATGAAGCATTTTGTGAGCAGATGAAAGAAGTCGGCAATCTGTCTCTTTCTATCAGTCTGGAAGGATTTGAGGAAGTTAATGATCTCAGAAGAGGCGCGGGTGTGTATGAAAAAGTATTGCATGCTATGGATCTGCTGAAGGCTTCCGGTCAGATTTTTGGAACATCTATCTGTTATACAAGTAAGAACATTGAGACAGTTACGTCCGATGAGTTCCTGGATATGATCATTGAAAAAGGATGTAGATTTACATGGTATTTCCATTATATGCCGGTAGGAAATGATGCGGCAGTGGAACTTTTACCGACAAAAGAGCAGAGAGAATATATGTATCACAGAGTTCGTAAGATTCGTTCCACGAACGGTGGAAAACCTATTTTTGCTATGGACTTCCAGAATGATGGTGAATTTGTAGGCGGTTGTATTGCAGGGGGAAGAAACTATTGCCACATTAATCCGAACGGAGATGTGGAACCGTGTGTATTTATCCATTATTCTGGAGCCAATATAAAAGAAGTATCTTTGTTAGATGCGCTCAGACAGCCGCTTTTTATGGCATATCGGGATCATCAGCCATTTAACTGTAATCATTTAAAACCATGTCCGATGCTGGAAAATCCGGAATTGCTGCAACAGATGGTACATGAGACAGCTGCCAAATCCACAGATCTTCAGTCACCGGAAACAGTGGAGCATCTGTGTGGCAAATGTCATACTTACGCGAAGTGTTGGTCAGAGTGTGCGGATAAACTCTGGAGTGAGCATCCGCGTGAGGCGAAAGGCTATCAGAATTATAAACAGAAATAAAAAATGGACTTGGTATTTCATGGAGGGGTGAAATACTGAATCTGATATTTTAGGCACAGGTTCCGTCTTGTTTAGAACACGGAATCTGTGTTATAATAATTCACAGATTATGTTGTGAGGAAGAGATAATCATGGAACGCAAGGGCGAGATGACAAAAGCGCTTCTAGGGCAGAAATTCAAAGAACTGGTCGTGAAGAAATCTTTTGATAAGATTACGATTAAGATGATCACGGATGAAGCAGGGGTAATACGCCCGACATTCTACAATTACTTCCGTGATAAATATGAAGTAATGGAATGGCTTTTGTGGGAAGATGTATTTAGCAGTGCGACGGAACTTGTGAAGATGAATATGGCAAGGTCTGCATTGGAGATGATATTTAAAAAGATTGCTGCGGATAAAGAATATTATGCACGGGTATTTGAAGTGAAGGGGCAGAATTCCTTTGAAGATATGCTATATCACAACATCTGTAATCTGGTGCATGTAGTCGTGGAGCGTAATCCGATACATATCAAAGAAGGAGAAATCATAAGCAAAGAGACATTTTTGCAGTATGAGGCTATGACCCTGGTCAATGGGATCAAGTATTGGATCTCAAAGCACAGGAATGAGATATCGGCAGAAGAAGCGGTAAAGTTTTATGAATTTTTAGTCAGTCATTCACTGATTGATATTATCGGGCAGGACACTATAGACAAGGTAATTAATTAACGGAGAAAAGTGAGCCGGAAGGCTTGTATGGCTTCGGGACTTACCTTGTCTTTTTTATATGGAAATGTTATACTTTTTATTCACAGAAAGGTGGATCAGATATATGAATAAATATGACGTAATTATTATAGGTGCAGGGCCTTCCGGTATTTTCTGTGCTTATGAATTAATGAGACAGAAACCGGATATGAAAGTATTAATGATTGAGAAGGGACGCTCTATCGAGAAGCGTCAGTGCCCGAAGCGCACGACAAAGGTCTGTGTAGGTTGTAAGCCATGCTCTATCACAACAGGATTTGCGGGAGCAGGCGCATTTTCCGATGGAAAGCTATCTCTGTCACCAGATGTAGGGGGAACTTTGCCGGAGATCCTTGGCTATGAGAAGGCGGAAGAACTGATCAAAGAAGCAGACAATATATATCTGAAATTCGGGGCAGATGAGAAGGTCTATGGAATTGACGATTACGAAGCTATCGAGAGGATCCGGGCGAAAGCAATTCGTGCCAATCTCAAACTGATCGAATGTCCGATCCGCCATCTTGGAACTGAGGAAGGATATAAGATTTACACAAGACTGCAGGAACATTTGCTGGCTTCAGGTGTAGAGATCAAGTTCATGACTATGGTACAGGATATCATAATCGAGGATGGTGTGGCAAAGGGGGTCGTCACAGACAAAGAGGAAACTTACTATGCGGATGAAATCGTATCAGGTATCGGACGAGAAGGCTCAAGCTGGTTTGAAGGAATCTGTAAAAATCATGGTATTAAAACACAGAATGGTACTGTTGATGTAGGTGTCCGGGTAGAAGTCCGCGATGAGATCATGAAGGAACTCAATGAGAAGCTTTACGAGGCAAAACTTGTATACTATACACCAACATTTGACGATAAGGTACGCGTATTCTGCACGAACCCTTCCGGAGAAGTGGCAACAGAGTACTACGATAACGGACTTGCAGTTGTCAATGGTCATGCTTATAAGTCAAAAGACATGAAGACAAAGAATACGAATTTTGCACTCCTTGTATCTAAGAATTTTACGGAGCCTTTTAAGTCACCAATCGAATATGGTAAGCATATAGCCCAGCTTGGAAATATGTTAAGCGATGGCAAAATCCTGCTTCAGCGTTATGGTGATTTCAGAAGAGGACGAAGAACAACTGCAGAAAGATTACAGAGAAACAATATTACACCGACATTGAAAGATGCTGTGCCTGGAGATTTATCACTGGTATTCCCGCATCGTATCATGGTCGCGATAGATGAGATGATTAAGGCACTCGATAAAGTAACACCCGGAATTGCATCGGATGAGACTTTGCTTTACGGCGTGGAAGTAAAATTTTATTCGAATAAAGTCGTAGTGAACGATAAATTTGAGACAAATATCAAGAATCTGCGCGTCATGGGAGACGGAGCATCTATCACAAGAGGACTTCAGCAGGCATCTGCAAATGGTATCTGCGTGGCAAGGGAAATCTGCAAAAAGATGAACGTATAAGGTAAAGCAGGTAAAGCAGGAAAATATACCAAAAGGTTGTCGAATAAAGAATAAAACAGTATAATAAGAAAAGATACTGTATTTGTCTGAACCAAAGAAGTTCAAAAAATCTGTTCATTTATGAGAAAATATATACAGATTATGAATTTCCAATTTAGACAGATAAGATTAAAAAGTAATTGGGAGATAAGAAAAATGGGTAAATATTTTGGAACAGACGGTTTTCGTGGAGAGGCAAATGTAGTTTTAACAGTAGAGCACGCATTTAAAGTGGGACGTTTTCTTGGCTGGTATTACGGACAGGATCACAAAGCAAAGGTTGTAATCGGAAAAGATACAAGACGTAGCAGCTATATGTTTGAGTACGCGCTCGTTGCCGGACTGACTGCATCAGGAGCGAATACATATCTTCTTCACGTAACAACAACACCGAGTGTTTCTTATGTGACAAGAACAGAAAACTTTGACTGTGGAATTATGATTTCTGCAAGCCATAATCCATTCTATGATAACGGAATTAAAGTGATCAATGGAAAAGGACACAAGCTGGAGGCAGAGGTAGAAGCTAAGATTGAAGCATATATCGATGGAGAGATTGACGAACTGCCGTTGGCAAAAAAAGAAGATATTGGTCGTACCGTTGATTACGCAGCAGGAAGAAACCGTTACATCGGATATCTGATTTCACTTGCAACAAGATCATTTGAGGATATGAAAATCGGACTTGACTGTTCTAACGGTAGTGCGTTTATGATTGCCAAGAGTGTCTATGATGCACTTGGAGCAAAGACTTATGTAATCAACTGTGAGCCGGACGGAACGAACATCAATACCAATTGTGGATCTACTCACATTGAAGTCCTGCAGCAGTATGTAAAAGAGAATCATCTGGATGTAGGATTCGCTTATGACGGAGATGCTGACAGATGCATTGCTGTCGATGAGAAAGGAAATGTGATCGACGGAGATTTGATCCTTTATGTTTGCGGAAAATATCTCATGGAGAATGGACGCCTGAATGGTGACACCATCGTTACAACTGTAATGTCAAACCTGGGACTTTATAAAGCATGTGACAAGATTGGCATGAAGTATGAAAAGACAGCAGTCGGAGATAAATATGTCTATGAAAATATGTGCAAGAATAACTTTTCTCTTGGAGGAGAGCAGTCCGGACATATTATTTTCAGCAAACATGCAACAACAGGTGATGGAATCCTGACTTCACTTATGATCATGGAAGTAATTCTGGAGAAGAAAATGAGCCTTTCCAGATTGGCAGAGCCCGTAAAGATTTATCCACAGCTTCTTCAGAATGTCCGTGTGGCAGATAAGAAGACAGCACGCGAGAATCCGGAGGTTATAAAGGCAGTTGACAATGTAGCAGCAGAACTTGGTGATGAGGGACGTATCCTTGTCCGCGAGAGTGGAACAGAACCTGTAATCCGTGTCATGGTAGAAGCTGCGACAGATGAACTGTGTGCAAAATATGTGGCACAGGTAGTCGATGTTATGAAAGCAGAAGGATTGGCAGTAGAGTAAAACATATTTTTCGGCAGGGCATACATGATTTGCAGGACAATGGATTTATGTCAACAAAATGAAGTGTGGGCGATTTAAAGAAATCAATTTGCAGTAAGACTCAGTAACGAAAAAATAAATCAGGTCATAAAGAGAGGGGGAGCGGTATGAAAAAAATAGATTTCCCGGTCGGAATATCAGATTTTTCGAAGATACGAGAAAATGAATACTATTATATCGATAAAACGGGACTGATCTGTGAAGTATTGAAGAACCCTGGAACAGAAGTGACACTGATTACACGTCCGAGACGTTTTGGAAAGACCCTTGGAATGAGTATGCTGGCTGAATTTTTCGATATAGAAAAAGACAGCAGAAAAATATTTCAAGGGTTGGAAATTTCCAATCATGAGAAATTGTGTCATGCATGGCAGAACCAGCGGCCGACTGTATTTCTCACATTTAAAAATGTAGATGGTTTAAGTTTTGACAGTGCTTATGGACAATTGAAATATGAAATTGGACGATTATATGAAGAATATGCATATCTTTTAGATAGCGAACATATAAGCGACAATGAGCGGCAGATATATGAGAGAATAAGAAAACAGGCAGCAGGAGAAGTGGAAGTGACAAGGTCATTACAGCTGCTCCTTCAGCTCATGAATAAATATTATGGGAAACAGGCAATTCTTTTATTAGATGAGTATGATGTTCCTTTGGCAAAAGCAAGCAGTCATGGGTATTATGAACAGATGCTGGAAGTTATCAAAGCGATGATGACGACCGCACTAAAAGATAATGCAGCACTTTGTTTTTCAATTGTGACTGGCTGCCTTCGAATCTCCAAAGAAAGCATTTTTACAGGAACAAATAACTTTGTTCTGGATACAATTACAGATGCAAGATTGGATGAATATTTCGGATTTACGCAGAAAGACGTTGATAAAATCTTAAGCGATGCAGGAGTTACAGAATATGCCGGACAGGTGAAAGAATGGTATGACGGTTATCATTTTGGTGAATGTGATGTATATTGTCCATGGGATGTAATGAATTATTTTCAGGAGCTTCAACATAATCCGGATGCAAAACCGGCAAGTTACTGGAAGAATACAAGTGATAATGCAGTAATCCGATCATTTATTGATCATGCAGGAAGCAATATCACAGAAAAGTTTGAAACACTTCTTGGCGGTGGAAGTATTGTTCAGAAGGTGGATGAAGGAATCACATATGATTATTTGAACTCATCAGAGGAGAATCTTTGGAGTCTTTTATATCTGACTGGATATCTGACAAAAGCAAAAGATGATGAATACAGCGGTACATTGCCAGAAGAAACATACGCACTCAAGATTCCAAATGTAGAAATCAGGGAGATATTTGAGACGACCATAAAAAGATGGTTTGAGGACAGTGCAAAAATCTGGGATAGAAAACATCTGTTTGATGCAGTGTGGGAAGGAGATAGCGAAGAAATCACTCTGGAAATGAGCAAACTTCTCCGAAAGACAATCAGTTATCATGATTACAGAGAAGATTTTTATCATGCATTTCTCGCAGGCATATTTGCCGGAGCCGGTTATATGGTGGAATCGAATAAAGAGCACGGCGAAGGACGCAGTGATGTTGTGGTCTATGATTCAATGAATGCCAGAGTTGCAATATTTGAAGCAAAGTATTCAAAAAGTCGTGAAGAAATGAAGCGGGATTGCAACCGGGCAATCGAGCAGATTAATAAAAAAATGTATGCGTCAGAATATGAAGATGATTATGATGAAATCTTGTGCTATGGAATTTCATTTTTCAAGAAAAGATGCTTTGTAAAAAAGAAATAAAAATGAAAAATCCCCGATATACCTAACAGTATATCAGGGATTTTTGTTCTAATAAATTATTCAAAGATTGTAGATGCTTCTGATTTAAGATTATCTAAAGCCTGATCAGGAGTGATATCACGTGCCTGAATTAATTCTGAATATACAGAACGAACAGCACTGTTCCACTCGGATGTGTACATTGACATTGCTGGAGCGGAAGCATCTTTTACCTGCTCATAGGAGATTTTGTAACCTTCGTTTTTCTCGTCAGCCCAGAAATCTTTCAGGGTATCTGTTTCTACAGAAGAGTAGGTTGTAGGAAGTACACCTGTCTTAATATGATTCTGAGCTACTTGCTCATCGCTCATAAGGAATTTGACAAATTCCCATGCGGCAGCAATTTCCTGTTGGCTGTGATCTTTTCCAATAATTCCGATAGAACCTCCGCCTAAAGGAGCTGAATATCCACCATAGCCAACTGTGTAAGACATACCAAGATTAATTCCAGCAGCCTGAGCTTTTTCAGAAATAGAAGTTGCACGGTTTGAACTGGAAACGAAAGCACCAAGTTTTCCATTATAAAAATCTTCCTGCATAGCTGAACTTGCATTTTCAAGTGCAGGAATTTCGCACCATCCTTCTTCTGTCCAGTTATACCAATCTGTTAAGAACTGTTTCATAGAACCGTCATCCAGACAGCTGGCGCCTTTACCATCAGCATCCATGAATCCAACATCATTTAAAGACTCTAACAGGTAATGCTGATAATATGTAGGTTCGATTGTATATCCAACACCTTTGACTTCGCCGTTTGAATTGTCATAAATTTTCTTCGCATATTCATTTAATTCTTCCAGTGAAGTAGGAGCTTGATTTAATCCTGCATTAGCATAAAGATCTTTATTGTAATAAAGAATTGCAGTACCTCTTGTGTAAGGCATAGTTACAACTTGTTTGTCATAGTACACATAGTCTGTAAGTTCTTTTACGACATTGTCCATATCGAAGTTATCTCTTTCGATATATGGAGTCATATCGGCAAGAACGCCTTCTGATGCGAAAAGAGGAATTCCGTTACATGATAAATCAGCCAATACTGGTGAATCGCCAGCAGCGATTGCAGTTGTCAGAGCTGCCTGAACATCATCAAGATAACCTTGTCCAACTTCTTCTACAGTGATACCATATTTATTTGTTTTGTTGAATTCGTCAATGGATTCTTTTAACCATGCATAATCAGTGTCGGATGTCCGGTCGTGCCAAAAACTGATTGTGATAGGGTCTTTTACGGTATCAACAGTTGCCTCTTTTTCCTCCTTTTTTGAAGAATCTTTGCTGCTGTCACTTTTGCTTCCTCCACATGCGGTCAGAGAGAAGACCATTGTAAGCGTCAGCAATGCTGCGATTACTCTTCTTTTCATTTTCTTTTACTCCTTTTTTTTATTTTTCTAAAATACATTTCTGTATTTTAAAATCTTGAATATTATTTAATTCCTTTATAACCAAATGAAGACATAATTTGTTTGTTTAAAACGATAAATATTATAAAAATCGGTAAAACCAAAAGTGTATTTGCAGCCATCAGCACAGGCCATTGAAGTCCCTGGTTTGCATCTTGCAGACGTTGCATTGCCAAAGTCATAGGACGTACTTTGTCGTCATTTGTCATTACTAATGGCCAGAAGTAAGAGTTCCAGGTACTTATAAAACTAAATAGTTCAGCCATAATTACACTGCCTTTTGTCATAGGAAGTACAATTTTAAACAATGTTTTGAATTCTCCGGCATTATCCATTCTTGCAGATTCTAACAGATCTTCAGGAACTTGCATGAATGCCTGCCGCATGAGAAAGATTCCATAAGCGTTGGCAGCAAAAGGTAATATTTGCGGCCAAAGGGTATTCAGTAGTTGAACCTTGGAAAACATAATGTAAACAGGGATAAACGTTATTTGAAGTGGAATCATAAATGCAACCATAACAAGAGCCCACATTGCTTTTTTACCTTTAAAATCATATCTGGCAAAGCCATAAGCAGCTGGAATATTGATGAAGGCCTGTAATATGACAACTGCCGTGGAAACCAGAATAGAATTTTTAAAATAATGTATAATATCTATTTTTTGACATACGGATATAAAAGCCTGCCAGGAAAAATTATGTGGCCATAATGTGGGAGGAAATGCAATAGATTCCTGATAACTTTTAAATGCAGTTGTTACCATCCAGTAAAATGGAAATGCAAAACAAATAAATAATGCAAATTTTAATAATGTAGAAATGATGTTTCCAATACGTTTTTTTAATTGATACATAAAGTCCACTCTTTCTATTTTATTGATAGTAAATGCGTTTGTTAAGTACTTTAAAATACAAATAAGTTAATATCATCATTATGATTAGTAAAACAGTACCAGCAGCAGAGGCATACCCTACTTTAGCGTTCATTTGGAATGCATAGCGATAAATATATGTTACAAGTACATCTGTAGAATTACCTGGACCGCCGTTGGTCATAACACGTACAACGTCAAATACTTTGAAAGAACTAATTGTAATCGTAATAAGTAAAAAGAAAAGCTGTGGCGATATCATTGGTAAAGTTATCTTAATAAATTTCCTAAGCGGAGGTGTTCTGTCTAATTCAGCAGCTTCTAAAATATCACGGGGAACCGTTTTTATTGAAGCTAGTACAATAATCAGATAGTAGCCCAGACTTTTCCATACTGCTACAGCAGCTACACAAAAAATTGCCATATCCGAATCGTTTAACCAGCGAAGAGGGGAAAGCTTTAATGCATTTAAGAGAGCATTGAAAACGCCGCTGTCGCTGTCATACATCCATGACCATATGTATGCACATGAGACCATAGAAATTAAATATGGTGTAAACATACTTTTTTGTAAAAATCGATTAATCCAATTATCTTTTTCCAGCCAAAGAGCAAGAAGTATTGCCAATAAAAGTGAAAAAATAACTACTGTTAATGTATAAACTCCAGTGTTACGCAAAGCCTGAATAAAATCTGTTTTAATGAAAAAAAGTATTTTGTAATTTTTGAGCCCGACAAATTCTTTTGTACCAATCAAGTTATAATTAAAAAAACTTAAATAGACTAGATTGACAAGAGGATAAAATACAAAAATCAACATCAAAATCATTGCTGGTGATACCATCAAATAACCAGTGAGAGAACGTTTTTTATCATAATTATTTTTATTCAATTTGCGATTCCTCCATCTTCAAGTATTCGGGAATATTTTCAGGAGCAGTTACACGATTGCCGTCGCTATCGAAAAAATATAAATTGTCAGTACTTACTGCAAAAAGAATATTCTCACCTACTTTGTGATTAAAATCTGTACTTTTCATCATAACAGTATGATTGCCTGTTTGAATCTGGTAATGAACTTCAGAACCGAGCATTTCTCTTGTGAGAATAGTTCCCTTTTTCCAATATTGTTCAAAATTTGCAGCATCTTTGGAAATAAAGTAAGCTTTCTCTGGTCTGAATCCATAGCAGCCATTATGCAGAGGCAATATATTAGTAGCAGGAGTTCCGATAAATTGCGCAGTGAAAACATTAGCAGGATTGTTATAAATTTCTTCAGGGGTATCTTGTTGCATGATTTTTCCATGATTTAGCAAAACAATATAATCAGCCATAGCCATGGATTCAATTTGGTCATGTGTTACATAAATGAAAGTTGTTTTTAATTTATTATGTAATTGTATGAGTTCACTTCGCATAGAGGCTCGTAACTTAGCGTCTAAGTTTGATAACGGCTCATCCATGAGAAATACTTGAGGTTCTTTTACCATTGCTCTTGCAAGTGCAACGCGTTGTCGCTGACCACCAGAAAGTTGAGATGGTTTTCGGTCAAGATAGTCTGTAAGATCTACACGCTTAGCTACAGCTTCTACACGTTTTTTTCGTTCAGCTTTCGGGATTTTATTGTTTTTTAAACAAAATTCAATATTTTCACGAACAGACATTGTCGGATAAAGAGCATAACTTTGAAAAACCATTGCAATATCTCTTTCGCCGGGAGGAACATTTTTTAAATCTTTTCCATTCATGTAAACAGTTCCGGAACTTTCAGGACCGATTCCGGCAATCATGCGGAGTAAAGTTGTTTTGCCACAACCGGAGGGACCAAGTAAAACTGTAAATTTTCCATCTGGAAGAGTTAAATTCATATTTTCGATTACAGTTGTTTTGCCGAAAGATTTAGATACGTTTTCAAATTTTATTTCTGCCATTGGTTATTCTCCTGTCTGCTAAAATATTATTTTAGAAGTTTGCTTAAAAAATCTGCAACACCATCTTCAATATTGCTTTTAATAGTTGCTGTGGCGATAGCCTTTAGTTTAGAGCTGGCATTTGCAACAGCGTATGATTCATCACAAGCCTGAAAGAGTGAAATGTCATTCCAACTATCACCAAAACCTGTAATATATTCATAAGATCCATAATTACGTAAGAATTGGACTGCAGAATATTTGGTAGCCTGTGAACTTGTGATTTCCAGGCACCAACAGTTTTGCCGATAAACATCTTTATAAAAATCACAGATGATATTTGAATCATGTTTCAAAGTATCATACATAAACTGTAGTTTTTGATTTGAAGAATCTATGTAAAGCGCATACAAAAGAGTCTCTTCATCTTTTAGTTCTAGATTGGAATGTATCAAAGTTAAATCTGACGTCTTCAGGTATGTTTGCAATAGCAGTGTAGGGGAAACAGTAATAATTCCGTTTAATTGATTGTTTTGTGTTAGGATATATCCACCTCGTATGTTAGCTTTTTGCTCAGTATCAAGTATACGATGAAAACTGGTTTTACAGATTGGAACTGTTGATAAACATTCTTGATTTTCTATATCGTATATTGCTGCACCATTCATTAAAATAACTGGCAGTTTTAATGGAATATTTTGTAAAATAGAAAATATTCGGATAGGAGACCGCCCGGTAGCTATTGTAAAATGAATCCCCTGTTTAATTATTTTTTTAATAACCTGTTCGCTATATGGAGATATGGAGGCATTCTGATTCAAAAGGGTACCGTCCAAATCTGTAATATAAAGTTTTTTCATAGATGGAATCCTTACCATTTTTATTTTAAACTTTAGCATAACATGTAAAAATAAAAATAACAAATTAATAATTACTATATAAGCGAATAAATATAGAAAAAAACAATAAATATCACGTAGAAAAGAGGATATCAAACAGATATCCTCAGAAGAAATAAACGATTATTTATCCAGTATTTCTAAGCATTTTTCGGGCTCTGGTGCAAAGAGAGAAGTTACTTTCACTTTATCCGACAACCCGTTTTCTTTCAGCATTTCTTTTAACACCTGCATAAAGATTCCTGATTTTTTCTCAAGAGTGCATTCGTTGAAAGTTTTATCCAGTCCTTCACGGCATTCAAATGAACCATACCAGTCAGCGCAACAGGTGTAGTCAACACCACAGCTTGGACTGCCGTCTACCCCAACAATTCCCAACACTTCGAACCAGTCTTCATTTGCCAGATATTCTTTGAGTTGTTGAATACACGGAGCAAGAATTTTACGACAATGATCGCGAAAAAAAGTATTGTCGAACTGATTGCTAACATGTCCCCAGCGTTTTGGACCATATAATGTAAATTCTGGACAAGGCAGTTGAATGATCTGTACTTCCTGATCAATTGCTTTGTGCATGAATTTTTTTCTGAGATTTTCTTCGGCGTCCATGTCAGTCTGATTATAAAGAACAACTTTTGAGGCAGTGTTCAAAATACAATGTGATACAAAAATAATTTTTTTCATATATAAAACCTCCGATTAGATGATAACATCACCATAACGCAAAGAAAGCTGTTCCATTTGTTCCTGATTAATTATAATCTTTCTTTTGTGTAAAGTGATATAATTATGTTTTTCCATATAGTCCAGATAACGATAAAGGGTGCGCAAATTGATATTGAGCTTATTTGCTAATCCCTTTCTGGTTAACGGGCATGTATATGGCAGTTTGTAACATGCCTGTCTGTACAGGTAATGCCCTAGGATATCTTTGGTCGGGAAAATTCTGTGTGTTTCTGCACGATCCATATTGGAACTTGCTATATGAGCAGTGATTATAAGTGCTTGATAGCAGAGTTTCGCATCTTGTTGAATAAAGTCCATGAATTCTTTTGCATTTACGCGGAAAAGGACACATGCTGTGTCAGCTACAACAAAAGCTGTATAAAAAGAATCCTTGTTGATGTATTCCATTAATCCCAGAATATGTGGCGGCTCAACATAGTCGATGATATCATTTGTACTGAAAGAAATCTGATTCATTATAACCGTATGACCGGAAAGCAGAAAATAAAAATATTCAGCAGAATCGCCCTGGTAAAGTATCGTTTCTCCTTTGGGGACAGTGAGAAGCTGGTTGCAAAGGTTAAGATGCGTAAATGATTGTAAAGGATTTTCTTTATCATACTCTTCTTTTAAGATGATTTCCAGAGCTTTTTTTGTATTTTTGTACATAATCTATAGAAACCTCCATTTTTAATAACTAGACATTGTGAAAAAATATAATAAAAGATGACAACTGTCATTTTCTGAATTATACGACTATGTTATATTAAAGTCAAGTAAAGTCAGACATTACGTAATGAGAAATGTGAAAATGTTGACAATACTGTCTGGAAGAGATGCCAGGAGGGGTAAAGGATTTTAGAAAATGCAGAGAATGCACAGGGAAATGAAGGAGGACATAGAAATGGAGAAAAAGAAATATTCAATTAAAGAAGATTTTTCAATGTTAGCGTTACTGATTATTCCAGTCGGAGTAGCAGTTAACTTTGTTGGAGGGCAGTTAGCATCTATTTTGAAGCTTCCAATGTATCTTGACACGATCGGAACAATTTTTGCTGCTATGCTTTGCGGTCCATGGGTTGGGGCAGTGACCGGAGGTCTAACCAATGTTGTCACAGGTATCGCAAATCCAGTAAACTTTGCATTTATTCCAGTTAATGTAATTGCAGGTTTGGTAACAGGTTTTCTTGCCAGAAAACAGATGTTTAGTGTGTGGTGGAAATGGCTGATTTCTATGTTTGTAATGGCTTGGGTATCCATTATTGTTTCAGCACCAATTGTTGTACTTGTATACGGTGGAGTTACAGGTGGAGGTACATCTATTATCACAGCAGCCGCAATGGCAGCAGGAGCCAACATCTGGGCAGCATTCTTCGGTACAGAAGGAGTATTCCAGGTATTAGACCGTATTATTTCATTCTTAATCTGTTGGGCAGTTATAAAAGTAATTCCACCAAGAACACTTGTTAAGTTCGGTTGTGGAAGTAACTATATCAAAGAGAAGAAGTAAGACAGACCCTCCTGGATACTTCTTACAAAAAATGATGATGACCTGAGAAGGGGATAGATATGGAAAAATCATATTTGGAAAAGATACAGATACATAAAGAAAATAAGCTTGCAGGACTTCATCCGGGGGCAAAATTATGGGTGGTTATTCTGTATACAGTTTGTACGTTTATTTTAAATTCCATACATTTGACGGAAGTCGGATTGTCATTGGCGGTGATTCCATGGTTTTTAGTAGTGCTGATTCTATGTGCTACAAGTGGAGCAATGAAAAAGTGCGTGAAAGCATTTAAGGCTGTAGCATTTATAGCACTTGTAATTTTTGTAGTACAGACATTCATTGTTCCTGGTGGTGAAGTATTGTGGAGATTCGGTATTTTAAGAATCTGTGAGAAGGGACTTCGTACAGCGATTTCATTATCGTTTATGGTTATGGATATAGCGGGAATTTTTGTCTGGTATTTCCAGACGACAAGTAACAAAGAAATTGCAAGAGCATTGGAAGAATCTGGAATGAATTATAAGGCAGTATATGTGTTTACATCTTCCTTATCTATGATAGATATTCTGAGTGGCAATAGCAAAACAATTATGAATGCTCAGAAAGCCAGAGGTGTTGAAACAGAAGGAAATATGATCGTACGTGCGAAAGCATTTTTCCCAACATTGGTTCCACTGATTCTCGGTGCTGTAATTGGATCAGAAGAAAGAGTTTTAACACTGGAAGCTAGAGGATTTTCGATGCAGTGTGAAAAAACACATATGTTTAATCTCGAAAAATCAGGCCTGGAAAGTACTGTTAAAATTGCATCAGTTGTAGTAACAATATTAGTGATTGCAGGGAGGGTGGCATTATGGATATTATAATGGAATGTAAAAATGTTGACTATTCTTATCCACTTACAACAGAACCTGCAATTAAGCATTTAAATTTACAGATTGAAAGAGGAAAGTTTTACGGAGTCATTGGTGAAAATGGATCAGGTAAGACGACATTATGTGCTTTACTGCGAGGATTTGCTCCAAGTTTTTATAAAGGAGAAATAAAAGGAGAAGTTCTTGTAGAAGGAAAGAACATCAATGAGTATGGTGGAGAACTCTCTCAGAAAATAGGATTTGTTTTTCAAAATCCATTCACGCAAATTAGCGGAGTTAAGGATACTGTATTTGAAGAAGTTGCCTATGGACTTGAAAACTTTGGTGTTCCGGTAGAAGAAATCGAGCGCCGGGTAATCGAGGTTATGAAGATGACGAACATTGAATCACTGGCAGAGAAGAATCCGTTTGAATTATCTGGTGGACAAATGCAGAGAGTTGCGCTTGCGTCAGTTATAGTTCTGGAGCCGGATATTCTGATTATTGATGAACCGACCAGTCAGTTGGATCCAGAGGGAACAGAGAGTGTATTTGCAATTATTAAGGCAATGAAAGATAAGCAGAAGACTATTATTCTCGTGGAGCATAAGATTGATCTGATTGCAGAGTATGCGGATGATGTTCTTGTCCTGAAAGATGGAGAATTGATCGCAGTGGGGGATAAGAATGAAATATTAACAGATATTACACTCATGGAAAAAGGAGTGGCATTACCACAGGTCGTTCTTCTGGCAGTAAAGCTTCAGAAAGCAGGACTTCCACTTACTAAAATTCCGGTAACTGAAAAACAGGCCATTGAGATGATTGGTCAGGCTATGAAAGAAAAGAGGGGATAGGTATGAGTGATTTGATTTTAAAAGATGTAAGTTTTTCCTATCCAGGAGGATTTTTGGCAGTTGATCACATTAATATGGAAATAAAAAGTGGTGAAAATGTAGCAATCGTTGGTCAGAATGGCGCCGGAAAAACAACCACTGTGAAGATGATGAATGGACTTCTAAAACCAACAGAAGGGGACGTTCTAATTGGAGATATGAATACAAAAGATTATACAACTGCACAAGTATCAAGGGTAGTTGGATACGTATTCCAAAATCCAGATGATCAGATTTTCCATGCAACGGTTGAAAGTGAGGTTCGTTATGGACCCAAAACTATGAAACTAGATCCTGCAGAGGAAGACCGGAGAGTGCAGGAGGCACTTGAAATTACGGGCATGGAAGAATTTAAGGATGAAAATCCAATGAATTTACCTCTTTCCATGAGAAAATTTGTAACCATTGCAGCCGTAATTGCGATGGGAACAGAAATTTTAATTTTTGATGAGCCAACGGCCGGTCAGGATGTGGAAGGAAACAAAAAATTAAGTGAGATTTTGAAGGTGTTACATGGACAGGGAAAAACTGTTATTACAATTTCTCATGATATGGAGTTTGTAGCTGCCAACTTTGATAAGGTGATTGTAATGGCGAAGAAAAAAGTTGTCCGGTCAGGGACACCAAAAGAAATTTTTTGGGATTTTGAGTCTTTGGAGCATGCAATGCTGAAGCAGCCGTATGTCAGCAGAGTATGTAAAGCGTTGAATATTGGTGGTAATGTCATCAGTATCGCAGACGCAGTAGAAGGGATTATAAGTCAATGTTAAAAAAACAGAATAAATACAAAATGGTAGCATTTCTGGCATTTGCATTGTACTTTTTGACCGGGGCGGCCTGCATTGTAGTAGGAAGCAGTTTGTCCCATCTGGTAAAGATGTATGGGATTGCATTAGATAAAGTAGTACTTCTTGGTTCTGCTTATGCGTTAGGACGAGTTCTTACTGTATATTTTACAGGAAGAATGGTGGAAAAGTTTGGACCAATAAAAGTACTGGCAGTCGGAACCGTGCTGATTGGAGCATTCTTAATCGGAATACCCACTGTGCCTGTATATTATGCAGGTTTGGCTTTTGCATTTCTTGGTGGAACTGGAATGGGAACTCAAGATACAGTGTGCCCGGTATTATTAAGTATGGCATTTCATGATACTTACGCAGGAGCAATGAGTGCAGGACAGGCATTTTTTGGCCTTGGCAATTTCACTACACCGTTCCTCGTTGGAATTATGCTGTCGGGAAAACTACCATTTTATTATTCCTATTATATTCTGATGATTGTGCCTGTGGTTATGCTTTGCTGTATTCCATTTGCAAAAAAAGAAATACAGGGAGCAAAACAGGAAGGAGAAGAGGAACAGGAACAACAAGTAAAACCGCTTCGGGCAAAGAAAATGAGCGTAGCATTTGGAGCAATTATTGTTGGAGATATTGCATACTGTGCAGTTGTCAATGGAATTATGACTTATACGTCAAGTTTTGCAGAAAGTCTGGGAATTGCATCTTCAACAGCAGCATTTATGCTGACAGTATATAATGTGGGCTGTTTTGTTGGCTCTATGGCATTTGTTGTAATCTTAAGAAAAGTAAGGGAGCAGACAGTATTGCTGGTCAATAGTGTTGGTGGTGTTGCAGCAATTATTCTGATGCTTTTAGTAGATCAGATTCCGGTATATTTTGCATGCCTTGCAATTGCAGGATTCTTCCTCGGAGTATTGTTCAGCGTCTATGTAACAATTGCGACAAGGATTGATTATAAACATGTCAGTAGAGCGGCATCGCTTATGGAAACAGCCGGTGGCGGCTCTGATATTTTGACACCTGTAATTACAGGTGCAATGGTAGGGTTATGGGGTGTGAGAATTGCGTATGTATATGTCATTATTATGAGTGCGGTCAGTATCCTGGCAGCAATTGTACTTCGCATGAACACATCAGAAGAGGAGGATTTGTAATGGCAATTCAGAGTAAAGAAGTATTAAATGAAGAAGGAAAACAATATCATATTCAATGTAAAAAAGGTGATGTGGGAAAATATGTGTTGGTGCCGGGTGATCCATTCCGTACAGATGCAATTGCACAAATGTTTGATGATCCAGTATTGGTTGCCCATAATCGTGAGCATAAGACATGGACGGGAACATTAAACGGCGAGAAAGTATCTGTTACAAGTACAGGAATGGGAGGACCTTCCGCAGCAATTGCGATAGAGGAACTGATTCATTGTGGTGCTGAAACATTTATCCGTGTAGGTACTTGTGGAAGAATCTGCCCGGAAAGTTATGATGAAAGTCTGGAAGGTGTTATTATTACAGGTGCAGTTAGAGATGAAGGCACGACAGTTCATTATGTACCGATTGAATATCCGGCAATGGCAGACCGTCATGTGACAGATGCTCTTGCAAGAGCCTGTGAAGCAAAAGGTTATAAATTTGCAGAAGGAGTGGCGCAGTCAAAGGATTCTTTCTATGGTCAGCATGATCCGGACAGTATGCCAAACAGCGGAAGACTTCATCAGAGATGGGAAGCATGGGAAAAGAGCGGTGTTATGGCTTCAGAGATGGAGACAGCAGCATTATTTATTGTATCCATGATTCGTGGAGTGAGAGCAGGAGCAATTATGGCTTATGGAAGTATGAATGACCATACAATTGAACTTGCATGTGATGCAATCAAAATTTTAATTGAAGAAGATAAGAAAAAAGCAGGAAAATAAACTCCGGTTATAACAATTAATTATAAGAAGACAGGGAGGAGTTGAATGATGGAAAAAGAAAAAAAGAAAATCATTATTGATACAGATTGTGGGTCTGATGATGCAATGGCGATTGCGATGGCACTCAATGATCCGACCTATGAGATTCAACTGATAACAACGGTATCTGGTAATGTACCGGTACAACAGGCGACAATTAATACACTCACTACAATCGAATATGCAGGAACTTATGAGCCTCCGGTTTATATGGGATGTGAAAAAATGCTGCTGCGTGAATTAGAGTGTGCATATGAGACCCATGGACAAGATGGCATGGGAGATATTGGGCTTGTGCCGAAACGATTGAAAGCTGCAGAAGGAAATGGTGTTATAAAATTAATAGAAGCGCTAAGAAACAGTGAACCAGGTGAGATTGATATTGTAGCGCTTGGACCATTGACAAACCTTGCAATTGCAATTCGTCTGGATTATGAAGTTATGAAAAAAGCTGGACGTATTGTGATTATGGGAACCGCAGGACTCGGAGATGGAAATGTAACTCCAGTAGCAGAATTTAATATCTGGCAGGATGCAGAAGCGGCGAAGATTGTTACAGAATCAGGTTTGGACAATATTATTTTTGTAGGCTGGGATGCATGTCTTGGAGACTGCATGTTAAATCCAAAAGAAATCAAGGAGATTCGGGAAAGTGGAAAGTTAGGGAAATTTGCCATTGACTGTAATAAAAATCTCCTGGAAATGAATCGGGAACGGTTTGGAGATGATTATCTGGATATGGCAGATCCATCTGCAATGTCAGCAGCGCTTTATCCTGAGTGTATTGAGAAGTGTGAAAAATATTATTGTGAAGTTGATGTATCAGCCGGACCAAGTTATGGCGCTGTACTGGTAGATGTAAATAATGTTACTGGAAAAGAACCCAATGTATATATATGTAGTAAATTATATGCGGACAAATATAAAGAATATATATACCGTACTTTGAAAGTGAAATAAGTTTTGCCCCGCCATGGATTGGCGGGGTATTTTACAATTTTAAATAGGAAGGATAATTTGACTATGGAAGAATTAAAGGTAAAATTTTTGATGGGACCTCCGGATTGTAATGATCCGCATATTCCAGAATACAGTGAAAATTATTTGAAAGAGCTTGGGAAAGTATTGGGAATGCCGGTAGTCTGTCGGGAAATCGAAGAGGTAAAGAATCAGGCTCTTTCGGTTTACTTTATAGCCTCTGGTGGTGCGGAACCGGGATTTAAAGAAGTATACAAACAAGTAGAAGAACCGTATATTTTATTAACAACACCAGCTTATAATTCACTAGCAGCTGCAATGGAAATTATGGGCTTTTTACAGGAACAAGGATTGGAAGGAGAGATTCTTCATGGTTCTTATGAAGAAATATCCAAAAGATTACATATATTATTGCGGACAGCAAATGCGAAAAAGAAATTAAATGGAATGAGACTGGGATGTTTTGGAGAACCAGGTGGTCTGATTGCAAGTAATGTGGAGTTTCAAATGTTTCAGTCTGCAACTGGTGCAATTATGGAAATGTATGATTTAAATGAATTGATTGATGAATACAGGGATGGTGGATATATAGAGAATAAATATACACAACAGTTATTGGAAAAAGGTTATAATTTAGAAGAAACAGAAAAAGCATTAAATGTGTATGGTGCTTTAAAAAGGTTAATAAAAAAATACGATTTGAATGCTGTGACGGTAAGATGCTTTGATTTATTAAAAGCAGTACATACAACGGGATGCCTGGCGCTTGCAATACTAAATGCTGAGGGAATTCCTGCTGCATGTGAAGGCGATCAAAAAAGTCTGATTAGTATGGTAATTTTAAATGCTTTAACAGGTGGGTCAGGCTTTATGGCCAATCCAAGCTGTATGGATTCTGAAAAGAAAGAAATCATCTTTGCACATTGTACATTGCCAATCGATATGCCGGATGATTATAATCTTACCACTCATTTTGAATCTGGAGTTGGAGTAGCAGTAGCAGGAAATCTTGAATCGCAGGAAATGACAATTTTTAAATGTGATGAAACAATGAAAAGATACTATGCAGGAAGAGCCACTTTGCTAGAAACAATGCATAGGAAAGATTTGTGCAGAACACAGATGAAATTATATTTGGAAGATGGAACAGAATATTTTGCTAAATCCCCAATTAGTAATCATCACATTATATGCAAAGGTGACTGGAAAGAAGTTATTGACCAGTTTTTTGAACAAATGTAAATAAGAGCATGATTTGGCAGATTTGGCGCATACTATCTCTACGAAAAGGAGGGCATCAGTATGTATAAATATCTGCCAATAACAGATGTATACGCAAGAGAAATATTAGATTCCCGCGGGAATCCGACGATAGAAGTGGAAGTGCTGGCAGGAGATGAATTCTGCGGACGGGCAAGTGTACCGTCGGGCGCTTCCACAGGTCAGTTTGAAGCACTGGAATTACGTGACGGGGAAAAAAGATACGCAGGGCTTGGTGTGGAACGGGCGGTAGATCATGTGAATGCAAAGATTGCACCTGGTATTATCGGAATGAACGTATTTGACCAGGCAGCTTTAGATACATTTCTTATAGGTTTAGATGGTACAGGGGATAAATCAAACTTGGGAGCCAATGCTATGTTAGGCGTATCCATGGCAACAGCAAGGGCGGCGGCGACTGCGATAGGACTTCCACTCTATTCCTATCTTGGCGGGGCAAATGCAAAGCGTATGCCGGTTCCGATGATGAATATTATGAACGGTGGCAGACATGCCGACAACACCATTGATATTCAGGAATTTATGATTATGCCGGTAGGAGCGAAAAACTTTAAAGAAGGACTTCGTATGTGTGCAGAAATCTATCATTCTCTGAAAAAATTGTTGAAAAAAGAAGAATTATCCACCGCTGTTGGGGATGAAGGTGGATTTGCCCCGAACCTTCCGGATGCCCAGGCAGCACTTGCCTATATCGTGCGTGCAACGGAAGAAGCCGGATATAAGGCAGGTACGGAAGTGTCATTAGCACTTGATGTGGCGGCAACAGAACTTTATGATAGAAACTTTAAGAAATATGTGTTCGAAGGGGAAAGTAAGACAAAAGATTACAAAGTCATTCGGTCATCAGAAGAGCTGATCGATTATTATGAAGGGTTAATTGAACAGTTTCCAATTGTATCGATTGAAGATCCACTGGACGAAGAAGACTGGGATGGATGGGAGCTTCTGACAACAAGATTGGGATTGCACACACAGCTTGTTGGAGATGATCTGTTTGTGACAAACACAAAGAGATTAAAAAAAGGAATCGAAAAAGAAGTTGCCAATGCAATTCTTATAAAAGTGAATCAGATTGGAACACTGACAGAGGCACTGGATACGGTAGAGATGGCGCAGAAAGCCGGTTACAGAACGATTGTATCACACCGTTCCGGGGAAACAGTAGATACCTTGATAGCAGATCTTGCAGTAGCAGTAGGGGCAGGTCAGATCAAGACCGGAGCGCCATGTAGAAGCGAACGGGTAGAGAAATACAACCAGCTTCTACGGATAGAAGAACGGCTTGGAGATGTGGCAGAATATCAGAATCCATTTAAATGATAGAAAAAATGTTATAATTGCACAAAAGGGACACCGTTAATCGTTGAGGGGGACGTAGCATTTTGCCAAAATGCTACGTCCCCCTCAAAATAAAGTGCTTGCGAAATCAACCTTACTGTGCTAAACTAAATATGGTTTATCTACAGGAGGTGTGTGTAATGGATATTTTAAAAATTGTTCTTATGATTTTATTTGCAATAGATTGTATCGCATTGACAGCCATTGTACTGATGCAGGAAGGTAAGTCTGCAGGACTTGGAGCTATCAGCGGAATTGCTGATACTTATTGGGGTCAGAACAAAGGTCGTTCAATGGAAGGAGCACTTGTAAAGTCTACAAAGTTCCTTGCGATTCTGTTTGTTGTACTGGCAGCAGTGTTGAATTTGAAAGTATTTGCTTAAGAGAAGAGGAAAAGCACTCCTGTATAGGAGTGCTTTTTTTGACAGTGGAGGAGCGATGAGCAATAAGACATTTGAGAAAAGAAAGAAAATTATATATGATTTTATCTGTGATGATATGTATGTGCCAATGAAGTTCAAAGAGATGGCTATGGTCCTGCAGGTGAATAAGGAGCAGCGGGATGAGCTTCGTCAGGTGCTGGAATCATTGGAAGAGGAAGGTAAGATCTGTCTCAGTAAGCGTGGGAAGTACTGTAAAGGTGAGGCGAAGCGTCTTCAGGGAACTTACCGTGCGAATCAGAGAGGGTTTGGTTTTGTTATCATTCCTGAGGAGGATCAGGATATTTTTATCGGGGAGGATGATGCCGGCGGAGCGCTGGACGGTGACATAGTAGAAGTGATTATTACGAAGGCTTCTGATCGTGATGGAAAGCGCCGGGAAGGTAAGATTGTAAAGATTGTGGAGCGTGGTCTTACAACAGTTGTCGGTCTTTATCAGAAGAAGGGCAACAAGAGTTATGGCTTTGTCATTCCGGATAACCAGAGAATTCTTCAGGACATTTTTATTCCAGAGGGTAAGTCAAAAGAAGCTGTAGACGGGCATAAAGTTGTAGTTGAACTGACTTCTTACGGCGAGAAAGGCAGAAGTCCGGAAGGAAGGATTGTAGAGATTATCGGTCATGTCAATGATCCGGGAACTGATATTATGTCTATTGTAAAAGGATATGATCTTCCGGTAGAATTCCCGGAGAAGGTGCTGAATCAGGCAGAGCGTGTATCAAAGCCGGTCAGTGAGGCAGACATGCAGGGAAGAAAAGACATCCGTGACTGGCAGATGGTCACCATTGATGGCGAGGATGCGAAGGATCTTGATGATGCCGTGTCTGTTGTGAAAGATGGTGAAAATTATATTCTTGGTGTGCATATTGCTGATGTTACAAACTATGTACAAGAGAATAGTGCGCTGGATCGGGAAGCGCTGAAGCGTGGAACAAGTGTATATCTGGCAGACCGTGTTATTCCGATGCTGCCACATACATTGTCTAACGGAATCTGTTCGTTAAATGCCGGAGAAGACCGTCTGGCGCTTAGCTGTATTATGACAGTAGACCCGAAAGGAATGGTCATTGACCATGAGATTGCAGAGACGGTTATCCATGTGGACCGCCGTATGAGTTATACAAGTGTGGCAAAGATTCTGGAAGACGAGGATCTGGCAGAAATGCAGGAATACGAGGAACTGGTGCCGATGTTCCAGCGTATGCTGGAACTGTCAAAGATTCTGAGATCCCGAAGAAAACAGAGAGGTTCCATTGATTTCGATTTTCCGGAAACGAAAATGATTCTTGATGAGAATGGCCATCCAATCGATATCAAACCTTATGACCGAAATGTTGCGACAAAGATTATTGAGGACTTTATGCTTCTGGCAAATGAGACTGTTGCAGAAGATTATTATTGGCAGGAGATGCCTTTTGTATACAGAGTACATGAGGCTCCAGATGATGAAAAGATCCGTGCGCTGGCAACATTTATTAATAATTTTGGATTCTCTATGCATATCGGGGCCAATGAAGTGCATCCGAAAGAGATTCAGAAATTACTTGGAAAAGTAGAAGGAACACCGCAGGAAGCATTAATCAGCCGACTTGCGCTGCGCTCTATGAAACAAGCCAGATATACGCCGGAGAACTCCGGACATTTTGGATTGGCAGCGAATTATTATACACATTTTACATCACCGATTCGTCGTTACCCGGATCTTCAGATCCATCGGATCATCAAAGATAACCTGCGGGGACGTATGAATGGTGAACGCATGGAACATTATCGCAAGATATTGGAAGAAGTGACGAAGCATGCCAGTGAGACGGAGCGGCGCGCTGACGAGGCGGAACGCGAGACTGTGAAGCTTAAGAAAGTAGAATATATGTCAGACCGTATTGGAAATGTTTACACAGGCGTAATCTCCAGTGTGACGAAATGGGGCATGTATGTGGAACTTCCGAATACGATCGAGGGTCTGATTCATGTTGCCAATATGCGTGATGACCATTATAATTACGATGAAAGCCGTTATGAGATGGTGGGCGAACGCACCGGAAAAGTCTACAAGCTTGGACAGGAAGTTCGTGTGAGAGTTGCTGATACAGACCGGTTGATGCGTACCATTGATTTTGTAATTGCGAAGGAGAGGGACGAAGAAAATGGCGAAGACGAATGGTAAGATGATTGCTAATAACAAAAAGGCATATCATGATTATTTTATACTGGATACTTACGAGGCCGGGATTGTGCTTCATGGAACCGAAGTGAAGTCACTTCGTATGGGAAAATGCAGCATCAAGGAGTCTTTTATCCGCATTGAAAATGGGGAAGTATTTATCTATGGTATGCATATCAGTCCATATGAAAAAGGAAATATCTTTAATAAAGATCCTCTTCGTGTGAAGAAGCTAATGTTGCACAAAGCAGAGATTAATAAATTGATTGGCAAGACAAAAGAAAAAGGAATGGCAATCGTACCATTAAAGGTATATTTTAAGGGAAGCCTTGTAAAAGTGGAGATTGGTCTGGCAAAAGGTAAGAAACTGTATGACAAGAGACAGGATATTGCCAAAAAAGACCAGCAGAGAGAAGCAAGCCGTGACTTTAAAATCCGCAATCTGGGCTAAGATGAAAGAAAATGTGCAGTAAATGTGGATAAGAATTGTAAAAGACGTAGAAAAGGTGGATAATATATGGTACCTGTAAAAAAAGAAGACTTGAGAAAATTAGTGACAGATACAACGGTTGAGATTTATGAGGAGCTGACACCTCAACTGGTGAAGCTGATTCAGGATACGAAGAAGAATACAGAACTGACAGAGGGGCAGAAGCAGGATGAGATTTCTCTTCATATGATGGGATATGTAAAATCCTGTACAAATGAGATCATCATACAGGTTCTGTCAGAGATTCTGGGACTTGAAGACGAGGATGAAGAGTAAAATTGTCCTGACCAGGTATAAATGCGATTTGTCAGAAAAAGAGAAAATATTGATTCAAAAAACAGAATTGTTGTTAGATAATACTGAAATGATAAAAAATATGAAAAAGTATAATAGATAGGACTTGATATTTTGAAGTATTAGTGTTAGTATATGTATACAAACGTCTGCCGACCAGTAAACTGGATGGATGACAATCGTCATTTTTAGAAGTAATTCAGGGCTTGTACTGGTTTCGACGGGGGTCTGGAAGTTGGAGAAGCCATCCGTAGCGGGACACTACGATAAAAGTTCCACTTTAAAATTAAACGCAGACGAAAATTTAGCGTACGCTGCCTAATTGCGGCAGCAGTCGGCCTTAGGTCATCCGTTGCTTAAGTAACCGGCTTCAAACAGACGGAGCACTTCGTTCTCAAAGCTTTGAGGGAATGGAAGATTTTATGAAGCTACTAAGATCAGTAACCCGTCATTAGGTGACTGATGGAGGGAATGTCAAAGTAATGACTGTGATGGGAGAAGCTCTGGTGGATGGGCTTTCGGACGCGGGTTCAACTCCCGCCAGGTCCACTAAAAAACAAGTCGAACTTTTTGTATGAAGGAATCATATAAGAAGTCCGGCTTGTTTTTGGTAATGAAGAAAATTATAATAGAACTGAATTTAAAGGAAAAAAGTATATGACGTTTTGCGGACGTTATTGTAGGAAATGTCTCAGTGCCATAAATGAAAATAAGGAGTGTGAAAACTATGCACCAGACAGGACAGATATACAGACCGCCATCAGAAGCCAGTGTACAGAGACTGGAGGTTACAATAGGCTGTTCTCATAATAAATGTTCTTTTTGTACCATGTACCGGAAGACACCGTTTCGTGTTGCGCCGCTTGAAGATGTGGAGATGGATTTAAAAGAACTTCATGACAGAGGCGAGAAGATTACGAGAATCTATCTGACGAACGGAGATCCCTTTGTACTTGGGACCGACAGACTTGTAAAAATTGCAGAGTTGGTTCATCAGTATCTGCCGGAAGTAGAGGTACTTACCTGCTATGCTTCTATTCAGAATCTGAAAGCAAAATCACTGGAAGATTTGAAGCTTCTGAAAAGTGTCGGATATGATGAGCTGTATGTAGGACTTGAGACGGCATATGCCCCGGCGGTAAAACTGATCAATAAGGGCTTTACAGTCGAAGAAGCTTATGAAAATATCGGAAAGCTGAAAGAGGCAGGAATGAAGTATTCAGCGCTTTTAATGCTTGGAATTGGTGGAAAAGGGCATAGCAAAGAAAGTGTAGAAGCCACGGCGGCTCTTCTGAACAAGTATCCGCCATACCGTGTATCTCCTCTTTCAACAGCGGTTTTACGCGGAAGTGAGCTGGAAGAGCTTTGCGATAAAGGAGAGTATGTACAGCTTACAGAGCGTGAACTGATAGAGGAAGAAAAAATGCTGCTTCGTGCATTAAAGATAAATGACTGCATTTTCTTCGGAAGTCACCCATATAATCTGATTACGATCAGCGGAGTCCTGCCACAGGACAGAGAGGAGATTATTAAGCATCTGGATTCTGAGATGGCGGCGTGGGATAGAGATCAGCCGGGATTTCTGGATACAGTTTGGAAGAGGACAGATATGTAGAAAAAAATGCTGGGCAGAAAAATGAATAATCTGCCTAGCATTTTTTGTAATAAAAATTTTCACACATAGCACATATTTTCCTGTTATACTATAAAATATGACGGGAAATATGTGCTATTCGCGTCTAAGCGTAAGAAATAAGAAATCAGAATGTACAGTTCGTACAGGGAGGTTTATGATATGGAAAAGATCAAGATATTAGTTGTAGATGATGAGAGCAGAATGCGTAAGCTTGTGAAGGATTTCCTTGGAAGAGAAGGATATCAGGTGCTGGAGGCAGGAGACGGTCTTGAGGCTATGGAGGCGTTTTACGCAGAGAAAGATATTGCGCTGATCATATTAGATGTCATGATGCCGAAGATGGACGGCTGGCAGACTTGCCGTGAGATCCGTCAGTCTTCTAAAGTACCGATCATTATGCTGACGGCACGCGGCGATGAGCGGGATGAACTTCAGGGATTTAATCTTGGCGTAGACGAATACATTTCTAAGCCATTTAGTCCGAAGATTCTTGTTGCGAGAGTGAATGCACTTCTGAGACGTTCGAATGTGTTGGATGCAGATGAGCATGTGGAAGCAGGTGGTATCGTTGTAGATAAGGCAGCTCATCAGGTGCAGGTAGACGGAAAAGATGTGGAACTTAGTTATAAAGAATTTGAATTATTGTCTTATTTCCTTGAGAATCAGGGAATTGCACTTTCCAGGGAGAAGATATTGAATAACGTATGGAATTATGATTATTTTGGAGATGCAAGAACTATCGACACTCATGTTAAGAAGCTTCGCAGCAAGCTTGGAGAAAAGGGTGAATACATTAAGACAATCTGGGGAATGGGCTACAAATTCGAGGTAAATTAAGATGAAGCATTTTAAACAAAAAGAAAAAAGAAAGCATTCTATTAAGAGGCAGATGATCGCAGTTTTTGCAGGCATGGTCATCTGTCTGCTTGCTATTTTGCTTGTTGTCAATGTAAAGTTCTTAGAGCCGTATTATATCAGAGACAAGGAAATGCAGTTCATTCATGTATATGAAGAACTGCAGAATGCTGTGAAAAAGGGTACGATCAGTAATGATGAAGTACAAGATGAATTACATGTCCTTTGTGAGAAGAGCAACATTTCCTATATTGTATTGGATATGGATAATGAAAAACTGATTACAAATGTGCATGATACGAATATGCTCAAGCAGCAGTTATCGGGATATCTTCTGAATCAGGCACAAAAAGGTGGGAAGGTGCTGGATAGCACAGACAATTATCAGTTGATGAGAAGTCAGGATCCATGGAATCAGAGTGAATATATTGAGATGTGGGGACAACTTGACGATAATGTGAATTTCCTCATTCGAAGTCCTGTAGAAAGTATCCGTGAAAGTGTTGCATTATCCAATCGTTTCCTAATATATGTAGGTATGGGAACACTGATCATCTGCATGGGACTTGTATGGTATTTCTCCAGAAGGATTACAAAGCCGATCCAGGAACTGGCAGAGCTGTCTGACCGTATGGCAAATCTGGATTTTGAGGCGAAGTATACAAGCGGTGGTAACAATGAGATTGGTGAACTGGGTGATAACTTTAATCGTATGTCGCAGAAGCTGGAAAAGGCAATTTCTGAATTGAAGCAGGCAAATAACAGTCTGCAGCAGGATATTGAGCAGAAAGAGAAGATGGAGCAGATGCGTACGGAGTTTATGGGAAATGTATCTCACGAGTTGAAAACTCCGATTGCTCTGATCCAGGGATATGCAGAAGGACTGAAAGAAGGAGTTAATGATGACCCGGAGAGCCGTGACTTCTACTGTGATGTTATTATGGACGAAGCAGGTAAGATGAATCGGATGGTCAAGAATCTGATGACACTGAATCAGTTGGAGTTCGGGAATGATAAAGTAGAATTTGAGCGTTTTAATCTGACAGAGCTGATTGGCGGAGTACTTCAGAGTATGGACATTCTGTCACAACAAAAGGATGTTAAACTTATTTTCAGGGAAGAAAATCCAGTTTACGTCTGGGGGGATGAGTTTAAGATTGAACAGGTCGTGCGTAATTATGTAAGTAATGCCTATAATCATGTCAATGAAGAAAAGATTATTGAAGTGAAGATTTTGCGGGAAGACGGACTTGCAAAAGTGACTGTATTTAATACCGGAAAGCCAATACCGGAGGAAGATGTTCCGCGTATCTGGGATAAATTTTTCAAAGTGGACAAGGCTCATACACGCGAGTATGGAGGCAATGGAATCGGACTTTCTATCGTAAAAGCCATTATGGAATCCATGCATCAGCAATACGGTGTGAAAAATTACGATAATGGTGTTGAATTCTGGTTCACACTTGATGTACGATAGAAGAAACCACAACAAAAGAGAAAGATGTGCGTTAACAGGCATAAAGGAATGAGAAGAAAGGGACACGAGCACATGATAGCAATTATTGATTACGATGCAGGGAATATAAAGAGCGTGGAAAAGGCTATGCACCTTTTAGGACAGGAAGTTGTTGTAACAAGAGACAGAGAGTCGATTTTAAAGGCAGACAAAGTAATTCTTCCGGGAGTCGGAGCTTTTGGAGATGCTATGAGCAAGATTAGACAATATAATCTGGAAGAAGTGATCCATGAAGTCGTGGAAAAAGGGACTCCATTTCTTGGAATTTGTCTGGGACTTCAGCTTTTATTTGAACGAAGTGACGAGACACCGGGAGTAGAAGGACTTGGTATTTTAAAAGGAGAGATTCTTCGGATTCCGGATCAGCCGGGACTTAAGATTCCTCATATGGGCTGGAATTCTCTGAAGTATCCGAATGAAGGTAGATTATTCCGTGGAATACCGGAAGATTCTTATGTATACTTTGTACATTCTTATTATCTGAAGGCAGAAGATGAGAGTATTGTAACAGCCACAACAGAATACAGCACATTGATCCATGCATCTGTAGAAAGTGGAAATGTATTTGCATGCCAGTTCCATCCGGAAAAGAGCAGTGATGTTGGAATACAGATTTTGAAGAATTTTGTTGAGTTATAGACAGGAGGAACGGTATATGCATACAAAGAGAATCATCCCATGCCTGGATGTAAATAACGGACGAGTTGTAAAAGGTGTGAACTTTGTAGATTTGAAGGATGCTGGAGATCCAGTGGAAATTGCTAAGGCTTATGATAAAGCAGGAGCGGATGAACTTGTTTTTTTGGATATTACAGCTTCATCCGATCGAAGAAACACAGTTGTAGATATGGTCAGAAAAGTAGCTGAGACAGTATTTATTCCATTTACTGTTGGTGGAGGAATCCGTACGGTAGACGATTTTCGGGCACTGTTGCGAGAAGGAGCAGACAAGATCTCGATTAATTCATCAGCCATTGATACTCCGAATCTGATTTCGGATGCGGCAGACAAGTTTGGAAGCCAATGTGTGGTTGTGGCAATCGATGCAAAGAAACGTGCAGATGGCAGTGGTTGGAACATTTACAAACATGGTGGAAGAATTGATGTAGGAATTGATGCACTGGAGTGGGCTCATAAGGTGGAAAAACTGGGAGCAGGAGAGATACTCTTGACCAGTATGGATTGTGACGGAACAAAGGCAGGGTATGATCTGGAACTGACTCGTGTAGTTGCAGAAGCAGTTAATATTCCGGTCATAGCCTCCGGCGGTGCAGGCAATCTGGAACATTTTTACGATGCGCTGACAGACGGAAAGGCAGATGCAGCATTGGCAGCATCTCTGTTCCATTATAAAGAATTAGAGATTAAGGAAGTAAAAGAATATCTTCGTGGCAGAGGTGTTTCTGTGCGATTATAACAGATAAAAGGTATGGGTAATTGTAACTTAAAGTTGCAATTACCTATATCTCTATCTAGAAAGTAAAAAGGAGAAAAGAAAATGGCAGCAATTAATAATGACTGGCTTGAGGCTTTGCAAGGGGAATTTAAAAAGCCGTATTATAAAAAACTATTTGAGACAGTAAATGAAGAATATCGAACAAGACAGATATTTCCACCGGCGGAAGACATTTTCAATGCCTTTCATTTGACACCATTACATAAAGTAAAGGTTGTGATTCTTGGACAGGATCCATATCATAATGTAGGACAGGCTCATGGACTCTGTTTTTCTGTAAAGAAAGGTGTGGATATTCCACCATCACTGGTAAATATCTATAAAGAACTTCACGATGATCTGGGCTGTACCATCCCGAATCATGGCTGCCTGACAAAATGGGCAGAGCAAGGTGTTCTGATGCTCAACACAGTATTGACTGTACGGGCACATCAGGCGAATTCACACAGAGGTATTGGCTGGGAGGAGTTCACGGATGCAGCAATTATGGCACTTAATAGCCAGAATCGTCCGATTGTATTTATTCTTTGGGGCGCTCCGGCACAGAGAAAAGCCAGCATGTTGAATAATCCGAACCATCTGATTCTGAAAGCGCCACATCCAAGTCCGCTTTCCGCTTACCGTGGTTTCTTTGGAAGTAAACCATTTAGCAAGACGAATAAATTCCTGGAAGCAGGCGGTGTGGAACCAATCGACTGGCAGATTGATTAGTAATAATTAAGAGAAAATAAAGGAAGACTATTGACAAACATACATATCAGGAATATATTTAAAACAAACATATGAACAAATGCTCAATTGTTAATGCAACGTGCAGGAGGATAAAATATATGAAAGATATGGAGAAAGAATTACACGAGCACCATCACCATGAGGAAGAGTGTGAATGTGGTTGCGGCTGTGGACATCATCACCATGACGAAGAGCATGAACACCACCATGATGAAGAATGCGGCTGTGGTTGCGGCTGTGAACATCACCATCATGAACATGAAGCTCATGAGCATCATCATCACCATGAGGAAGAATGTGGCTGTGGTTGTGGACATCATCACCACCATGACGAAGAGCATGAACACCATCATGACCATAAGCAGGAGCACGAGCACCATCACCATGATGAGGAGTGTGAATGCGGCTGTGGCTGTGGACATCATCACCACCATGATGAAGATCATGAACATCATCATGAAGCAGTGGAGCATGAGCCTTGTGTTATGCCGGCAGGTGTAGCGCAGAAGACATACATTTTGGAAAATCTTGGATGTGCGAACTGTGCAGCTAAGATGGAGAGAAAGATTCAGGCGTTACCGGAAGTTGAAGGTGCAACATTGACTTATGCAACAAAAAAACTAGTTGTCGCATCAGATCATCAGGAGCATCTCCTTTCCAAGATTCAGGAAATCTGTTCCTCTATCGAGTCAGAAGTACAGGTTGTTGCAATGCCGGATGATCAGCCGATCAAAAGAGAGAAGAAGAACCCGTTTGAAGAGAATAAAAAGGATATAGTACTTGTCGGAGCTGGAGCGATTCTTTTTGCAGCAGGTATTATTGCAGAAAAAACACTTCCGAATCCGATGATCAGTGCATGTATTTTCATTATTGCGTACTTACTTCTTGGACTTGAAATTGTAATGAAAGCGCTGAAGAATATGGCGGGAGGACATTTGTTTGATGAAAACTTTCTGATGGCAGTTGCGACAATTGCAGCGTTTGTGATTGGTGATTTTGCAGAGGCAGTCGGAGTTATGCTGTTCTATCGTATCGGAGAGTTGTTCGAAGATATTGCCGTGGAAAAGAGCCGTGGACAGATTATGGATGCCGTAGATATGCGCCCGGAAGTTGTTAATCTTGTCGTTGGTTCAGAAGTAAAAGAAATTCCATCACAGGATGCAAGGGTAAAAGATATTATTATGATCCGTCCTGGTGACAGAATTCCGCTGGATGCAAAGGTTATCGAGGGTGAGAGCCGGGTAGATACTTCACCGGTCACAGGAGAGCCGGTACCGGTAAGAGTTGTTCCGGGAGACGAACTGATTTCCGGTTGTATCAATGAACAAGGTGTATTAAAGGCTGAGGTTACAAAACCACTGAGCGAATCCATGGTCACAAAGATTCTTGATTCGGTGGAAAATGCAGCGGCAAGTAAGCCGAAGATCGATCGTTTTATCACAAGATTTGCGAGAGTTTATACGCCAGTTGTTGTTGTGGCAGCAGTTCTTACTGCAATTATCCCTTCTATTGTAACGGGAGACTGGAACCACTGGATTTACACAGCGATTACATTTCTTGTAATCAGTTGTCCGTGTGCACTTGTATTGAGTGTACCATTGGCTTTCTTCTCGGGAATTGGAGCAGGATCTAAGAGAGGAATCCTCTTTAAAGGCGGTTTGGCTATTGAGGCATTGAAAGATGTTAAAGCAGTCATTATGGATAAGACAGGAACCATCACAAAGGGGAATTTTGCTGTACAGAAAGTCACGGCAACAAGAAAACTGACAGAAAAACAGGTGCTGACTATGGCGGCGGACTGTGAGCTTGGTTCAACACACCCAATTGCGATCAGCATTGTTCAGGAAGCAAGAAGACAGAATCTGACGCTTACAAGACCGAAAGAAGTGGAAGAGATTTCCGGTAAAGGTATCCGTGCAACATTCCCGGAAGGAACTGTTCTCCTTGGAAATTATACACTGATGGAAATGTATCAGGTAGATACGACAGGATACGAAAAAGGCGGTTATGGCTCAGAAGTCTTACTGGCAGTTGATGGTGTGTTAGAAGGATTTGTAATTGTAGCAGATGAAATTAAGACTGATGCGGCTGCTTCTGTAAGTAAGATGAAAGCTCTTGGAATTGCAACAGTTATGTTAACTGGTGATGAGAAGAACAGCGCGCAGGCAGTTGCAAAAGAGACAGGAATTGATGAAGTTTATGCACAGCTTCTTCCACAGGAAAAACTGGAGCATCTAAAGAACGTTCGTAAGAATCACGGTGCTGTCATGTTCGTTGGAGACGGAATTAATGATGCACCGGTATTGGCTGGTGCAGATGTGGGAGCAGCAATGGGAAGCGGAGCAGATGCCGCAATAGAGGCGGCTGATGTGGTATTTATGAATTCTTCAGTAGAAGCAATCCCACAGTCTATCGCGATTGCGAAGAAGACAGGAAGTATTGCAATTCAGAATGTAGTATTTGCGCTGGTGATCAAAGCAATTGTTATGATTCTTGGTTTTCTTGGATTTGCGAATATGTGGCTTGCAGTATTTGCTGATACAGGTGTAGCAATGCTATGTGTATTGAATTCCATCCGCGCAATGCATGTGAAAACAAAATAACGATAACATAACATTACAAAAGTGTTAAATTATGCCAAATGGTTGAAATAGTTTTCTCCATTTGGCATAATTAATATAAACAGGCATTTGTACAGGCATAGTCTGGCTTTGAAAATTGTAATTTTTAAGATTTAAGCCTTACAAAAAACATGACAGTCGGGTCATGATAGTCTGTAGTTTGAAAGGATGAAATATATGGGAAAGACAGAAGTTGAATGCTGCGATGTGACATGTATTCATAATGAGAACGTAAAACTGGCTTTGGAGCAGATGCCGGATGAAGAACTGCTTAATAGTCTGGCTGATTTTTATAAAGCATTTGCAGATGGAACAAGAGTGAAAATTCTGTATGTATTGCAAAAATCAGAGATGTGTGTGTGTGATTTGGCGGAGATACTGGGAGTTACACAGTCAGCAGTCTCCCATCAGCTTCGTATGTTAAAGCAGATGAAACTTGTGAAGAACCGAAGAGACGGGAAGACTGTTTATTATTCGCTTGCAGATGGACATATCCAGTCTATTATCAGTCAGGGTATGGAGCATATTACAGAATAAAAAGATATGTTAAGATGACTGACCAAAGCGTTTTCCTGCATCTGGGCAAAGCAAAGATGCAAGTCTCAAAATAAGAAAGAGAATGTGGGAATAGAGTTATGAAAAAGCAGTTAAAGAGAAAATGTATAGTCTATGGATTGGGGATAATCGTATATACAGGTGCTGTCTGGGGGGCAGCCCGATTTATGCTGTCCGATCAAGAAAAATTCGCAATATTTCTGGGAACCTATTTACTGATAGGATATGGGGCATTTCAGAAATTGAGTGAAGAGATTATGGAAAAGAGATTCCCGGTAGAATATATATTAGTTATCTTTGCAACAATTGGAGCATTTGGCATAGGGAAATATATGGAAGCTGTGATTGTTATGCTTATGTTTGAACTTGGAATGCTTGCGGAACAGATCGCGACAGACCGGACAAAGAGATCTATTGCAAAGATGATCGATCTGAGACCGACATATGCTATTCGTAAAGTAAAAGGGCAGGAAGTACAGGTAGATCCTTCGGAATTAAAGATGAGTCATATTATTGTGATCAAACCAGGAGAACGAATTCCAGTCGATGCGGTTGTTCTGGCTGGAAGCTCAACTATAGATACAAAGGCAATTACAGGAGAGGCAATGCCGGTGGAAGTGTATAAAGGAGATAAGATTTACAGCGGCTGCATTAATCTGAGCGGTGTGCTGGAAGCGCGAGTGACAAGAATTTACAAGGATTCAATCGTCTCAAGAATTATGGAAACCGTGGAGGAGGCGCAGAACCGTAAATCCCAAAAAGAAGCATTTGTGACGAAATTTTCCAAAGTATATGCACCGATCATGGTATTGCTGTCTGTGTTGATCATGGTTATTCCGCCGTCTACATTTTCTTATGGAAACTGGGAGACATGGATATATAAAGGGCTTATTTTTATAATCGTGGCATGTCCATGTGCGCTTGCAGTGGCAGCACCACTTGCATTTTTAGGTGGAATTGCTTCAGCAGCCAGACAGGGAATCGTGGTCAAAGGTGGTAATTTTCTGGAAAGTCTGGTGAAAGCAGATACATTTATCTTTGATAAAACAGGAACTTTGACACAAGGAGAGTTCCGGGTGGCAAGAATAAAAGCAGTGGGTATGACAGAAGAAGAGCTTTTAAAGCTGGTCGCTCATGTGGAGAGTTATTCCAATCACCCGCTGGCAAAATCACTGGCAGATGCATATGGAAAAGAGCTGGATACTGACAGTGTCAGAAGCGTAAAAGAAAAGCCTGGATTTGGAATCAGTGCGACCTATGAAGGTCAGAGAGTGCATGTTGGAAGCCGTCGTATGATGGATGCAAAAAAGCTGCTGGTAGATGAAATTAATGAACCGGGAACAGTCGTCTACGTATGTGTGGGCAGAGAGTATGCAGGATATGTACTCGTTCAGGATCAGGTGAAAGAAGAGGCGAAAGCGACGCTTACATGGCTGAAGGAAAAGTATCGGGCAATTTTGGTGATGCTGACGGGAGACACAGAAAAGACGGGACGGGCGGTTGGACGCGAACTTCATATGGACTATGTTTATACGGACTTACTTCCGCAGGATAAACTGGAACAGTTAGAAGATTTTATGTCTATTCAGGGAGAGGCAGAGAAGCTGGTCTGTGTCGGTGATGGAATTAACGATGCTCCGATGCTGGCGAGAGCAGATATAGGAATTGCCATGGGAAATCTCGGGTCAGAAGCGGCAATTGAGGCAGCAGATGTGATTCTTGTAAAAGATGACCTTCATGGAATAGTAGCTTTGATGAAAATTGCAAAAGAGACACTGCGCAGTGTATCACAGAATATTACATTTGCAGTATTTATAAAGATACTTGTGTTGTTTATGGCAGTTATTGGATATTTTGGTATGTGGGAAGCAATTTTAGTAGAGATGGTCGTGGTGATACTGGCAGTGATTAATTCAGCAGGAGTTGCAGGATATACTGCTTAGACAGGAGGAAAAAAGACAACAATTATGAAATGCTATAAAAGAATTATACCGCTGATACTGGTGTGCATGATGCTTGCCGGTTGTGGTCAGAATGTATATAAAAAGGGTGTGGAAAGTCTGGAAAATAAAGATTATGCAGCAGCACAGGAGAATTTCCAGAAAGCAGTAGAGGATAAGAAAAATGTGGCCGATTCCTATCGTGGACTGGGAATTGCATATTATGAACAGGAAAAATACAAAGATGCGCTTGTTGCATTTGAAAATGCAGTTTCAGCCGGAACGAAGGAGACAGGAACAATCTGTAATATGATGGCAGTGTGTAAGATGCAGACAGAAAACTATGAAGATGCTATTTCTTATTATGAAAAAGCATTGGATCATTCAGATTGTTCTGACGATATGAAGCAGGAAATTCAGTTTAATGTAATAGTCTGCTATGAAAAACTGGAAGACTGGGACAATGCAAAAGCAAAACTGGAAGATTATGTGACTGCATATCCAGATGACGAGAAAGCTGCTAAAGAAGCAGAATTTTTAAAAACCAGATAAGGGAAGTTTAAATGATAGAATTAAAGAAAGAGACAGAACGTGTTATATTGGTAGGGGTATGTCTTCCGGGGCAGGAGGATATCGATGCTTCACTGGAAGAACTAAGTGAGCTTGCGAAGACAGCCGGTGCTGTTACAGTAGGAAAAGTTGTGCAGAGCCGGGATCAGGTACACCCGGGAACTTATGTCGGAAAGGGAAAGATTGATGAGATCAAAAGCCTTTTGTGGGAGCTGGATGCAACAGGAATTATCTGTGATGATGAATTGTCGCCGGCACAGATGAAGAATCTCCAGGATGAACTAGATGCAAAGGTTATGGATCGGACTCTGGTTATTTTGGATATATTTGCTGCAAGAGCATCTACCAGTGAAGGAAAGATTCAGGTTGAGCTGGCGCAGCTTAAGTACCGACAGACGAGACTTGCCGGATTTGGAACTGCCATGTCAAGGCTTGGCGGTGGTATCGGTACGAGAGGTCCGGGAGAAAAGAAGCTGGAGATGGACAGACGTCTTATTAAAAATCGGATCGCACTTCTGAATCGGGAGCTAAAGAGTGTAAAGCAACACCGTGAAGTGACAAGAGAAAAAAGAGCAAAGAGCCGGATTCCGGTCGCAGCAATCGTGGGATATACGAATGCCGGAAAGTCAACACTTCTCAACGCTTTGACTGGTGCAGATATTCTGGCGGAAGATAAGTTGTTTGCAACACTGGACCCGACGACAAGAAGTCTGAAGCTTCCAAGCGGTCAGGAGATACTTCTGACAGATACCGTAGGTTTTATCCGGAAGCTGCCACATCATCTAATCGATGCATTCAAAAGTACACTGGAGGAAGCAAAGTATGCAGATATGATTCTGCATGTGGTTGATGTCTCGAATCCTCAGGCGGATGAGCAGATGTTTACTGTTTATGAGACACTTCAGGGATTAAAAGTCCAGGATAAACCGATTATTACCGTATTTAATAAACAGGACCGACTGGAAGGAATACCAGTTATTCGAGATTTTAAGGCAGACTATACGGTTTCAATATCTGCAAAGACTAAAGCAGGACTCGGGGATCTGCTGGAGACGATTGAAGCGCTTCTTCGCCAGCAGAAGGTTTATATAGAGGAAGTATATCCGTACAGTGAAGCCGGGAAGATCCAGCTTATTCGAAAATATGGAGAATTACTGGAAGAGAATTATACAGAAGAAGGTATCCAGGTTACGGCATATGTACCTGCTGATATTTATCCGCAAATTGTTGTCAACAGGTAAATCTTATTATGTTTTATAGTGTATCATTTTTTCATACATTTAAACGACAGAAAAATCATTATATACATTGAAAAAGAAATTGATGCCTGTTATGATAAGAATAGTGAAAATTGTCTGAAGATTTAAAACGGAGGTATGTTATGAAAGTGGTATTAGAGCGTTATCATGGATTAAGCAACGATTATGTAGTGTTTGATCCAAATAAAAATGAACTGGAACTGACACCGGGAAATGTTAAGATGATTTGTGACCGTAATGCAGGACTTGGAGCAGATGGAGTCCTGGAAGGTCCGGTTATAAAAGAAGACGGCATGCATGTCAAAGTATGGAATCCGGATGGAAGTGAATCTGAAACAAGTGGAAATGGTGTCCGTATTTTTGCAAAATATTTAAAAGATGCAGGCTATATCCAAAAGAAGAATTTCAAATTATATACCAGATATGGGGAGGCAGCAGTTACATTTTTAAATGAAGACGGAAGCAGACTCCGCGTTTCTATGGGAAAGATTTCTTTCTGGAGTGATGAAATTCCGGTGACAGGAGAGAAGAGAGAAGTTATCAATGAAGATATGGTATTCGGAAGGACATTGTATCCGGTTACTTGTGTAAGTGTCGGTAATCCGCATTGCGTGATTCCGATGAGAGAAATCTCTAAGAATATTGTATGCAAGATTGGTGATTATTCCGAGTGTGCGAAGTATTTTCCGCACAGAATCAATACACAGATTATGAAAGTCATCGACAAAGAGAATATCGCTATTGAGATTTATGAACGTGGTGCAGGCTATACTCTGGCATCTGGAACAGGTGCATGTGCAGCCGCAGCCGTGGCACATAAGCTTGGTATGACGAATAATAAAGTAATCGTACATATGCCGGGAGGAGATCTTCAGGTGGAAGTAGAAGATGACGGAACGGTCTTTATGACAGGAGATGTATTCTACGTGGCAAAGATTACGCTCAGCAGTGAATTTACGGAGAATTTAAGAAGCCTGTAAGAAGGAGAGATATGTCTTTAAAATTCGTATTTGGGCCGTCTGGCTCAGGAAAATCTTATCAATTATATGATTATGTGATCCGGGAATCTGTAAAGTTCCCGGATCGTCAGTATATTGTCCTTGTACCGGAGCAGTTTACGATGCAGACGCAGAAGGATCTTGTCATGCAACATCCGAATCATGGAATTATGAATATCGACGTACTTAGTTTTGTGAGGCTTGCTTATCGCATCTTTGAGGAGACCGGTGGGCAGGCCCTTCCGGTGTTGGATGATGAGGGAAAGAATCTGATTCTGCGAAAGATTGCCGGTGATTATGAAAAGGATTTAAAAGTCTTAAAGGGAAATATGAAAAAGCTTGGCTATATCAGCGAAGTCAAATCAGTGCTTTCAGAATTTGATCAGTACGATATTGGGGAAGAGGAACTGAGGCAGATGAAAGTAGCAGCAGGGGAGAATTCAAGGCTTTATTATAAACTTCAGGATCTGGAAGTTCTGTATATTGGTTTTAAGAAATATCTGGAAGATAGATTTATTACGAAAGAAGAACTCCTGGACGCACTTTGCCGTGTAGTGAAAGGTTCGGATATTTTAAAAGAAAGTACGATTGTTCTGGACGGATTCACAGGATTTACACCAGTACAGAACCGGCTACTTGGAGAACTTCTTGAAGTATGCCGGGAAGTGATCGTAACTGTAACGATGGATGATCGGGAAAATCCGTACGTTTATAAGCACCCATATCAGTTATTTGCACTCGGCAAGCATACCGTGACATCGTTAATACAGATTGCGGCAGAGAGAAAAGTGAGTGTGGAAGCCCCATTGTGTCTGTACGAACGTCCACTCTATCGATTCTGTGACAATTCGGCTATGGAGTTTCTGGAGAGAAATATATTCCGCTATAGCAAAGAATGTTATAAGGAAAAACAGGGAGCAGTCCGGGTACATGTGGCCAGAAATCCAAGAGAAGAAGCGATGAAAGCTGCAGGAAGAGTTCGGAACCTGGTTCGGACAAAAGGATATCGTTACCGGGATATCGGAGTTATTGTAAGCAATATGGAGGTGTATGGTGATGACCTGGGACAGGCATTTGACCTCTACGAAATTCCGGTGTTTATGGATCATAAGCGGAGTATTCTTTTGAATTCTTTTGTAGAATATATCCGGAGTCTTCTGAATATGGTGAAGGATAATTTCAGTTATGAGAGTGTATTTCGTTTCTTAAGAACAAATCTTAGTGGTTTTACTTATGGTGAAGTCGATGAACTGGAAAATTACGTAATTGCGCTTGGAATCCGTGGATATAAGAAATGGCAGGAGAGCTGGATCCGCCGCCCGAAATATCTGGAAGAAGAAAATCTGGAAATTCTGAATCATAACCGGGTTCGTCTTGTGGAAAAGGTGGACACGCTTGTGTATGTATTAAGACAAAGGAGCAAGACAGTCAAAGATGTGACGATGGCGCTTTATGAGTTTATGGTGAGAGAAGAACTTCAGTTAAAATTGCAGCGTCAGTCGGAAGCATTTCAAGAGGCAGGAGAACTTGCGCTTGCCAAGGAATACAGTCAGGTTTATCGTATTTTGATTGAACTATTTGATAAATTCGTAGAACTTCTTGGTGATGAGAAGGTGACCATGGATGAATATCTGAAGCTTTTAGACGCGGGTCTTGAAGAAGCAAGAGTCGGAGTGATTCCACCTGGAATTGATCAGGTTGTTGTTGGAGACATGCAACGTACAAGATTAAAAGATATTAAAGCACTTATTTTTGTCGGGGCAAATGATACATTTCTTCCGGGAGCATTAATAAGGAGTGGTCTTCTTACAGAGCGCGACAGGGATAAGTTTGCAACAGGAAAAATCCATCTGTCACCGGGAGGTAAAGAGAAAGCGTACGAGCAGAAATTTTATCTTTACATGAATCTGACAAAACCTTCTGAGACGTTGGATATTTATTACAGCAAGGTTTCCGCGGACGGAAAAAGTATCCGCCCATCATATCTGATCCAGGAGATGCAGAGATTATTTTCGGGTCTGGAAATAGAAGACGAAGAAAAACAGGCATTTTCTGCCCAGGAGTGGACCCCAAAGCTTGGTATGCAAAAAGTTATCAGAGGATTTCAGGACGGGAATGCTATGGATCAGGAATGGCAGGAATTATATTCCTGGTACAAGAGACAGCCACAGTGGCAGTATCGTGTAGAAGAACTTATGAAATCAGGATTTTATACCCGGCCGGCAGATGGACTGACAAAAGAGGTGGCTAAGCAGCTTTATGGAGAACATTTTCAGGACGGTATTACGAGAATTGAACGGTTTTCAGCCTGCGCATTTGCTCATTTTCTTACTTATGGACTGCGCCTTCGGGAGCGTCAGACATACGAATTCCAACCGCTGGATCTGGGAAATGTGTGCCACAGTGCCCTGGAGTATTATTCCAGAAAGCTAAAAGAAGAGCATTTGTCCTGGACAGAGATAGAGGAAGAAAAAAGACAAGAATACATTGATGATAGTGTGGAACATGCCATTTCCGACTATGGGAATTCGGTGCTTTACAGTTCGGCGCGCAACGAGTATATGATTGAGCGCATGAAGCGTCTTCTGACGAGAACTATATGGGCGCTTACAAAGCAGTTGGAAGCAGGAGATTTTGTGCCGGTGGCTTATGAAATGCGTTTTGAGAATGGTAAGATTGACCGTGTGGATCTGTGCAAAGACAAAGACAAGGTCTATGTCAAGGTTCTGGATTATAAGACCGGGAGCAAGGCCTTTGATGTGGTGGCTTTATATCATGGGCTCCAGCTTCAGCTTATGGTCTATATGGATGCAGCAGTAAAAATGACTCAAAAACATTACCCGGACAGTGAAGTGATTCCGGCAGGTGTCTTTTATTACCGGTTAAATGATCCTCTTGTGGAGAAGAAAGTGGTTGGAGAGGAAGAAGAAATCTGGCAGAAAGTACTAAAAGAGCTGAAAGTGGATGGCGTGATGAATTTGAAAGATGAGACACTGGAGCATCTAGATCATTGTCAGGTCGGAGAATCTGCTGTCATTCCTGTGAAATATAATAAAAATGGTAGTCTGTCAAAAAATTCAAAAGTTGCATCGGAGCAGGAATTTGAAGTGATGATGCGCCATGCCCTGGGGAAAGTTTTTAAGGTGCATCAAAAAATATTAAGCGGAGAAGTTGCAGCATTTCCATACCGGAGAAAACAGGAGAGTGGCTGTGATTATTGTGCATACCGGCATATCTGTGGCTTTGACCAGAAAATACCGGGATACAAATATCGGGATATTTTTGAGATGACACAGTCAGAGGTGATAGCAGCCATGGAAGCAGATGCAGTCAAAGAGAACATGAATCGGGACGATCATGAAAAGGAGCAGGAGAAAGGAACGGGCTCATGGGAGTAAAATGGACAAAACAGCAGCAACAGGTCATTGATCTTCGGGACCGCAATATTCTTGTGTCTGCAGCAGCAGGTTCGGGAAAGACAGCAGTGTTGGTAGAGCGTATTATTACAATGCTGACTGATGAGGAACACCCGGTCAATGTGGACGAACTTCTGATTGTAACATTTACAGAAGCAGCGGCAGGTGAGATGAAAGAACGAATCCGGGGTGCCATTGAAAAGGCATTAGAAGAGAATCCGGAAAATGAACATCTGAAAAGACAGGCGACTTTGATCCACAATGCGCAGATTACAACAATTCACAGTTTCTGTCTTTCCGTAATCCGTGATCATTTTCATGTAATCGATATTGATCCAGGTTTCCGTACTGCAGAAGAAGGAGAACTGAAACTTTTGCGGCATGATGTATTAGATGAACTGCTGGAAGAAAAGTACGCGCAAAAAGAAGAGCGGTTCTTGCGGTTTTCTAATGCCTATGGTGGAAGAAGAAATGATAAAAAGCTGGAAGAAATGATTGAGAAGGCTTACGATTATAGTCGGAGCTATCCAGACGGAGAGGGCTGGCTTGATTCTTGTGTTGATGCATATAGAGTCGACTGTGCAGAAGATCTGGAAAAAAGTGATTATGGAAACAAAATTGTAATCTGGGCGAAAGCCTACCTGGAAGAAGCAAAACTATTGAATGAACAGGCAACACAAATTAGTCTGGAAATAGATGGCCCGGCTGTGTATGAAGAGGCTTTGAAGCTGGATGTTAAGACAATAAGAGAGCTCTTAAGTGCAAAAAATTATAATGAGCTGTCTGGGCGCATCCAGAATGTAGAGTGGAGCAGGTTTGCATCATGCAGAGATAAGACTGTATCGAAAGAAAAAATAGAAGCAGTTAAGGATCTTCGTGAGCAGGTGAAGGGAATTGTCAGTGGTCTGAAGAAAGATTATTTTTATCAGAAACCGGAAGAAATGGCAGCAGATATGCAGATATGTCTTCCTTATATGGAAGAATTGGTGGGCCTGGTAAAATGTTTTTCACAAAGATTTGACGTAAAGAAGCGCCAGGAAAATGTTATTGATTTTTCAGATATGGAGCAGTTTGCACTTCAGATCCTGGCAAAAAAAACAGAAGAAGGGTTTGAACCTTCTGAGGTTGCAAAGGAATATCAGGATCAGTTCCGGGAGATTATGATTGACGAATATCAAGATAGTAATCTGATCCAGGAGACAATTTTGACCAGTATTTCCGGTGTTTCGAAAGGAAAATATAATATTTTTATGGTGGGAGATGTCAAGCAGAGTATTTATAGCTTCCGGCTGTCCAGACCAGAGCTTTTTATGGAAAAATTTGACACGTATGATTTGGAAAAAGGACCAAAACAAAGGATTGATCTTCATAAAAACTTCCGGAGTCGAAAAGAAGTACTGGACAGTGTGAATTACATTTTTCGGCAGATTATGATGCGAAATCTTGGAGAAATTGATTACGATGACAAGGCGGCATTGTATGTGGGTGCAGAATATCCTGAAAATCCGGGGTGTGAAACAGAAGTACTTGTATTAAATACAGAATTGAAAAAATATGACCGTTCCATAAAAGCCTCCAAACAGGAGATGGAAGCCCGGATGATCGCAAGCCGGATCCGCAGGCTAATTGCAGAGCAGAAGGTTCTGGATAAGAAGACAGGAAAGCTGCGTCCGGCAAGATATTCCGATATTGTCATTCTTACAAGAAGTGTGAAAGGGATTGCTGACATATTCGTACAGGAACTGAATCGGGAAGGGATTCCGGCATTTTCAGGTACAAAAGAAGGCTATTTTGCGACGCAGGAAATCGGAGTGCTTCTGGATTATCTGAGAGTGCTGGATAATCGGAAACAGGATATTCCACTGGCGGCAGTTCTTATGTCGGCATTTTGTGGACTGAACGAACAAGAAATGGCAGTGATCCGAAGTTCTGAAGCTTTTGAAATTCCATTTTACCAGGCGGTAGAAAATTATCTGGAAAACGGAGAAAATACGGTAATATGTGAGAAACTCAAACATTGCTATGGAAAAATGAATGATTTCCGCGAAATTGTTCCGTATACACCAATCCATGAACTTCTACGGAGTATTCTGACACAAACCGGGTATGGTCAGTTTATTTCAGCAATGCCGGGAGGCGCGCAGCGTGCGGCAAATGTAGAAATGCTGATTACAAAAGCGCAGGCATTTCAGTCTTCCAGCTATAAAGGACTTTTTCATTTTGTGCGTTATATTGAGCAGCTTCAGAAATTTGAAGTGGATTATGGTGAGGCAAGTCTGGAGGATGAGCAGTCAGACACAGTCCGTGTCATGACAATCCATAAAAGTAAAGGACTGGAGTTTCCAATCGTGTTTGTAGCAGGAACTGGTAAAAAATTCAATGTGACGGATCTTGCCGGACAGGTGATTATTCATGCCAGACTGGGAGTCGGTATGGACGTGGTAGATTTAGATAGAAGAACGAAAATTCCAAGTCTGGTAAAAAAAGTGATTCAAAAAGAAGCGAAGCTTGATAATTTAGGAGAAGAACTTCGTGTGCTTTATGTTGCACTGACAAGAGCAAAGGAAAAGCTGATTATTACAGGAACCTGTGATAATCTAGAGACAAAAATGGCAAAGACACTGACCTTTGCACAGAGAAGTAGTGCTATTCAATATCTGGACTGGATCATACCGGCACTTGCATATATACCAGAAGAGATACCAGTCACTTTCGAAGAAGTGTTGCTAGAAGAGATTGTCCGTGATGAGGTGGAGACGGAAGTATCCGGAAAAATACAGGAAGAAATATTACGAAGATGGGACACTTCAGCAGAATATGATGCAAATGTAAGACAGGTATTAGAAGAACAGTTCGCATATCAGTATCCATATCCAAAGAGTCATGCCAGAAAGATGAAATTTACAGTATCCGAGCTAAAAAAAATGGCTTATCAGGCAGAACTTGACGATGAGGAAAATGCTTTGGGAGAAGTAGTTTTTGAAGAACCGGAAGTTGTACCGCTTCTTCCTAAATTTATGACAGAAGAAGAAACGCTGACCGGAGCTCCGCGAGGAACTGCTTATCACCGCGTCATGGAACTTCTTGATTTTGAAAAAATGTATGATAGGCAGACGCTGGAGACAGAGATAAACACATTTGTAGAACAAGGGCGAATGACGCGGGAAATGGCAGATTCCGTCCGGACAGCCGATGTGTTGGGATTTCTTGATAGCTCTGTGGGAAAACGAATGAGAACAAGTGCAGATTGTGGAAAACTGTGGAAAGAACAGCCATTTGTACTTGGGATACCGGAGCAGGAATTATATAAAGATGAGCCGGAAGGCGACTTTGCTCTTGTACAGGGAATCATAGACGTGTACTTTGAGGAAGAAGACGGACTGGTCGTACTGGATTACAAGACAGACAAAGTATATAAGATAGAAGAACTGGTGGAAAAATACCATGCCCAGCTAGATTACTATGGCAGGGCACTGGAACAGATTACCGGGAAGAAAGTGAAAGAAAAGGTGCTGTACTCTTTTACTTTGGGCGAAGCCTGCAGTTTGTCTTAACAAATATTAATTACTAAAAAGGATGCATCAAGTGTATATTCTAAGCTCCCCACACAGGGAATTACGATGAACCTCTAAAAACAAACATCATATTCGGCAGAGACCTCTATGATGTTAAGAGTTTCATTTCCATTGTGTGGAAGTCGCGTAGAATATGCACTTGATGCTGTTTTTATCTCAGTCGAGAAGACTCCCACTTCAGGTGGTGAGTAATAGCAAATTTGTCTCAGTGGGAGTCCAATCTCCGACTGAGATAAACGCTCCGCGAGGATGCGCAGTGATTCTGATAGGAATATGTCAGCTTCTCTGACCAGAATCACGCGCCAAGTCTCACGGACGTTCGACTTGAATGAAAATATCTGTTAAGACAAAATGCAGGTTGTTCAATTTTTGCAACTGTTTTCTCTTGACTTATAATATTATATGCCATATAATATACAAAAGCATATATTATACAGCATATAATATATGAAACAAAATAATATAGCGAATCTGTAAAGATAATTGCATGACAATTTTTGGTTAAATCCAGATTTTGCAGAAAGGGTGTGGTGAAATGGTCTTTAATACAGGTGCAGCTCTTTTGGATGCGATTGTTCTGGCAGTTGTGTCACGGACAGAGGAAGGCACTTATGGTTATAAGATTACACAGGATGTGCGTGAGACGATAGAGGTGTCTGAATCAACCCTCTATCCAGTTCTTCGAAGACTTCAAAAAGATGGGTGTCTTGAAGTGTACGACAGACAATATGATGGGCGCAATCGAAGATATTATAAGGTGACTTTGGCAGGAAGGGAAAAGCTTGATATGTATCGGACAGAATGGACACAATATATGAACAAGATCAATCAGTTATTTGCAGGGGGTGAGAAGTAATGAACCGAATCGAATATATGACAAAACTGGCATCGCTTTTACAGGACATCCCGGAAGTAGAGAGAAAAGATGCTATGAAATATTATAATGATTACTTCGATGAGGCCGGCGAAGAGAATGAAGAACAGGTTATCCGGGAATTTGGCGCTCCGGAGGAAGTGGCAGAGAATATAAAAGCAGATTTAAAAGGCAAGACGGAAAATACAACGCATGCTCAGCAGGAAGAATATCAGTCAGCAGGACAGCAATATCAGATGAATCATCAGGAGAATAAGCAGTCATCGGAATATCAGTATGGGACATCAGATGATCAGAAAAAGAAAAATGCCCGTATTGGAAAAATTGTTTTAATTGTGGCTCTTGCGATAATTATAGGACCGGTCTTGATTCCAATTATCGGAGGTATTCTGGCTGCAGGGCTGGCAATGGTGTTAACTATCATTGTTGGAGTATTTGCATTGGTTATTGCCGGGGCTGCCATTGCAATTGTAGGAATTTCGCTGGTAATATCCGGTTCCGTTATACTTCTGCCACAGACGGCCGCAGGATTGGCATTGATTGGCAGCGGTCTGATCATAATGGTTCTTGGTGTGGTTGTAACAGTAGGATTTGGAAAACTCTGTGAAGTAGTACTCCGTGGACTGGCAAAGGGAATGAAGTACCTCTGGGAAAAGATTTCTCATAGAAAGGTGGTAGCGTGAAGATGAAAAAAGGATGGAAAATATTCTGGCTGACCTGTGGTATTACGTTGGTAGTCGGTATTGCACTTTTAGGCATTGGACTGGGAATGGGCGCAACGATGGAAATAGTGAAAGAACGTGCTCCAATAAAAGAGACTTATAGTCCGAATATTCAGGAAAGCTATCAGGGCATCCGAGAATTGGATCTTGACATAGCAGCAGGCGAGATAAAAATATTAAAAGCACCAAAAGAACAGCAGGAGATTACTGTAGAAACACAAAAAATATCCAAAAGTCTTAAGTTTAAGTGTTATGAAGAAGAGGGAGTATTAAATATTACAACAAATAAAAAAGTCTGGAATTGGATTTACGCGCGAAATCATGCACAAGATGCAAAAATATATATTTATATTCCAGAAGGCTATAAGCTGGAAGAATTAGAGATGAATCTGAGTGCAGGCAGCATTTATATAGAAGATATCCATACAGAAGATTTAGATATAGATGTAGATGCCGGTGAGGTTCAAGTGGAGTCTTTTCTGACAAATGATCTGACAATGAATTGTGATATGGGGCTGATCGAAGCGCTCGGAAAGACACTGGGAGATGCAGATCTTGAAAGTGGCGTCGGGGAGATTAACTTTACTGCCATCGGTAATGAGACAGATTATAATTATGATCTGAATTGCGACATAGGAAGTATTGTGTGTGGCGAAAGAGAATTTACGGAGATTGGAAGTGAATATCAGATTGAAAATCAGTCCGATAAGACAATGTCAATTGAATGTGGAGTTGGGGAGGTAAATGTTCAATTTCAGGCAGAACAATAATAGGAAATGTGAAAAAATAAGCCGAAGGTAAATGTTTTGGCGAATAAGAAATACAGATGTGTTAACAATACTGGTGTAGAAAAATATGTTTCGGCCATATGAAGGAAAGGAGTTTGCCATGGCAAAAAAGAAGGATACACCAGTTCGTCTGGATCAGCTTACAGAAGAAGAGAAGATGAAATATGAGATAGCCGATGAGTTAGGACTTTTAGATAGGGTTATGAAAGACGGATGGAAATCGTTGTCATCAAAAGAAACTGGGAGAATTGGTGGAATACTTGCCAGAAAAAGGAAAAATCGAAGTAAGAAGTAACAAAAATATTACAAAAAATATTACGAATATTAACAAATGTGAACATTTTACAAGAAACCTTGAAAAACATAGAATCGTTTGCTATAATCGAACAGCTACAAGATGTTGACAAATATGAGTGAGATTATGAGCAAAAAGATAAGTGTTTTAGATATATCCATTGATAATTTTACAGCAAAAGAAGCTATGCAGGAAGCGCTTGCTTATATGGAATCGGATCTGGTGAGTGTAATCGAACTTGTGACGATAGAAAGTCTTATGGAACTGGGAACAGAGGCTGAGTTAAAAGAAGAGATCGAGAATTTCGACCTTATACTGGCTGGTAACAAGACAATTCTGGAAGCAGCAGAGATTACAGATCACAAGTGTCTGCGAGAGACGGAAGACAAAACATTTTTAAAGATGTTTTTAAGATATCTGGCAAGAAAGCATAAGCGGGTATATCTTTTGGTGGAATCGGAAGAAGAAGGACAGAAGATGTTCGGACATTTTGAAGAGTATTACAGAGGAACCCAGATTGTAGGTATGGCGAAAGTATCTGCAAAGAATCGGGCAGATGATATGCTGATCAATTCGATCAATGGCGAGGAAGTAGATTGTGTCTTGTCGGCACTTTCTTCACCGCTGCAGGAAGAACTGATTTCCAAGAATCGTAATGTGATGAATGCAAGAGTATGGCTTGGACTTGGAAAAGATGGAATTCCAGTGGTAGCGAAAGGCATTGGTGGGGGCAGAATCGGTCAGTTTTTTATGAAACAGATTTTTAAGAAGGAAATTGAAAAGAGTAAAAAAAGAGGAAACTAACAAAAAAACTGTAGTTTTCTCTTTATTTTTTTGTCAAAATATATTAATATAGAATTTGAGAATATGCTCTTTTACTAAAAAACAGGGCACTTTGTTGTGAAAAATGCATATTGATATGAGTGGAGGAGATGGATATGATATCTAATCAGATACTTCAAAACACAATTGAAGGATTGAAAGGAATTACAAGAATTGACTTCTGTGTGATGGATACAGATGGGAAACCGCTTGCAAGTACGATGACAGAACAGGAGAATTATGAAGAAGAAGTGCTGGCCTTTGTGGATTCTCCGGCAGATAGCCAGGTTGTGCGTGGATATCAGTTTTTTAAGATCTTTGAAGAACATCAGTTGGAATATGTGCTGTTGGCGAATGGTGGCAGTGATGATGTGTACATGGTTGGAAAGATTGCAGCATTTCAGATCCAGAATCTGTTAGTTGCATATAAGGAGCGTTTTGACAAGGATAATTTCATTAAGAATTTGCTTTTGGATAACCTGCTTCTTGTAGATATTTACAATCGTGCCAAAAAATTACATATTGACACAGAAGTGCGTCGTGTTGTATTTATAATTGAGACGGATCATGAGAAGGACAGCAATGCTCTTGATAATGTACGTAATCTTCTGGGAAACAAATCAAAAGATTTTGTGACAGCAGTAGATGAGAAGAATATTATCATTGTGAAGGAACTTGAGCTTGAAGACGGGCACAAGGAACTTGAAAAGATGGCGAACGGTTATCTGACACTGTTGAAAGATAATGGGGAAGAAGACGCCCTGATCGCATATGGTACCGTCGTACATGATATCAAAGAGGTATCTAAGTCTTATAAAGAGGCGAAACTGGCGCTTGATGTAGGTAAGATATTCTTCAGCGAGAGAAATGTTATTGCTTACAGTGCGCTTGGAATCGGAAGATTGATTTATCAGTTGCCGATTCCACTCTGTAAGATGTTCATCCGTGAGATTTTTGAGGGGAAATCGCCAGATGACTTCGACGAAGAGACATTAGCAACTATTAATAAGTTCTTTGAGAACAACCTGAATGTATCAGAAACATCCAGACAACTGTATATTCATCGTAATACGCTTGTATACAGACTGGATAAACTTCAGAAGAGCACTTCGTGTGTTTGAGGATGCCATTACTTTTAAAATCGCTCTTATGGTAGTGAAATATATGAAGTATATGGAATCGATGGAGTATTAAATAATTAGGAGGAAACTATGATCGAATTAAAGGACGTAACCAAAGAGTACTCGAAGGGAATCTCTGCGCTAAATGGTATCAACCTTAAGATTGAGCAGGGCGAATTCGTATTTATCGTAGGTGACAGTGGATCAGGTAAGTCAACACTTATCAAATTGATCATGAAGGAGCTGGAGCCTACATCAGGTACTATTGTTGTGAACGGACATAATCTGGGCCGCATGCGCCATAGAAAAGTTCCGATGTACCGAAGAAATATTGGAGTAGTGTTCCAGGATTTCAGACTTTTAAAGGATCGTAATATCTATGAGAATATTGCTTTTGCACAGAGAGTTACAGAGACCTCTGCAAGAGTGATCAAGAAAAAAGTACCGGCAGCATTGTCACTGGTGGGACTTGCACAGAAGTACAAAGCATTTCCAAAGGAGTTATCCGGTGGAGAGCAGCAAAGAGTAGCGATTGCAAGAGCAATCGTGAATGAACCGGCGATTCTTCTCGCTGACGAGCCTACAGGAAATCTGGATCCGACAAATTCATGGGAGATCATGAAGCTTTTGGAGGAGGCGAATGACAGAGGAACTACCGTTTTGGTCGTAACTCATAATCAGGAAATTGTAAACGAGATGAAGAAGCGAGTTGTTACGATGAAAAAGGGAGTCATTGTAAGCGACGAGAAAAAAGGTGGGTATAATAATGAAAATTAGTACTTTTGGATATTCTATGAAGCAGGGTGTCAAGAACATAGGGAGAAATAAGATGTTTTCCATTGCATCTATTGCGACTATGTCAGCTTGTATTTTCCTGTTTGGCCTGTTTTATTCTATTGTTATGAATTTTAATTATATCGTACAGAAGGCAGAAGAGGGAGTTGCCATTACGGTATTTTTTGATCAAGAAGCAACACAGGAACAAAAAGATAACATTGGAGCTCAGCTTAAGAATGAAGACGGAGTATTAAGCGTCACTTATGTGAGTGGTGATGAAGCATGGGCAAAGTTCCAGAAGCAATATTTCCAGGGATCAGAAGAAGCAGCAGAAGGATTTAAAGATGATAATCCGCTTGCAAATTCTGATAACTATGAAGTATATATGTCTGATGTTTCCAAACAGAAAGATGTAGTAAGTTTTGCAGAAAGCCTGGATGGAGTCCGTAAAGTCAATAAATCAGATGTCGTTGCGAAGACGCTGACCAGTGTAAATAAACTGGTAGGTTATGTATCAGTTGCCATTATTGGAATTCTGTTAGCGGTATCTATTTTCCTGATCAGTAATACAGTTACCATGGGTATTACTGTCAGAAGAGAAGAGATAGCTATTATGAAATATATCGGAGCGAAGGATGGATTTGTCCGAGCACCGTTCGTGTTTGAAGGATTGCTCATCGGAGCAATCGGAGCTGTGATTCCACTTGGAATTCTGTACTTTGTATATGAGAAGGCAATTCACTATATTCTTGAGAAGTTCCATCTTCTTCAGAATATCATTAATTTCCTTCCGGTCACACAAGTATATAGAACACTTTTACCAGTAGGAATTCTTTTGGGAGTGGGAATCGGTTTTGTAGGAAGTTTCTTTACAATCAGAAAACATCTGAAAGTATAATAACATACGTACTTAATTGATAAGGGGGTACATATGATAAAGGGGAAGAAAATTATCAGTGCTTTACTGATCGGTACATTATGCCTGGGAATGTCGACACAAGTAAGAGCTACCGAGATTGATGACACGAAGCAAAAGGCTGAAGAACTTCAAAAACAGAAGGAAGCGGCAGAATCGGAACAGAAGTCACTGGAAACGCAGCTTATGGCAATTGTTTCGGAGATGGAAGATACGAAAGATCAGATTTCTCAGAAGGAAGAAGAGCTGGGGCAGAAAGAAGAGGAGCTTTTTGAGGCTCAGGCTCAGGAAAATGATCAATATGAGAGTATGAAAAAGCGTATCAAATACATGTATGAGAATGGAAATACAAAATTTGTTGATATTTTATGTCAGTCAAAAGATATTGGCGAATTTTTGAATAATGCAGAATACATATCCACTATATCATCATATGACAGAGAACAATTGGTGGCATATCAGCAGATTCGCAAGAAAGTTCAGGAACAGCAGGCTGCACTGGAAGAGGAGTATGCAAAACTAGAAGACCTGCAGAATGATCTGATTGCAAAGCAAACGAATGTCGAGAGCTTGAAAGCCAGCAAGGAAAGCGAGATTTCAAGTATCAGCGGAGAGCTGGAGCAGACGAATCAAAAGCTTGCAGAACTTCAGGCGGCCGCAGAAGAGGCGGCAAGAAAACAGAAAGAAAAAGAAGCCGCAGCTGCAGCAGCAAAGAAGAACAATAATAGTGGAAGTGCGGGAGGAGCTGTAGTCAGTGGAAATGGAATGTTTACGCATCCTTGTCCGGGATATAGTCGTATTTCCAGCACATTTGGATATCGTAATGCGCCACTTGCCGGAGCCAGTACAAATCACAAAGGAGTTGATTTTGCAGCATCAACTGGAACACCGATTTATGCGGCAGCAGCCGGAACTGTAACTTCAGCAGGTTACAGTGGTAAGGCTGGAAATTTGATTATTATTAACCATGGAAATGGACTTCTGACTTATTATATGCACTGCAATACAATTTTTGTGTCAGCAGGACAGAAGGTCAGTAAAGGACAGAATATCGGGCAAGTAGGAACAACAGGAAACTCTACGGGACCGCATCTGCATTTTCAGGTGATGAACAATGGAACACCGGTAAATCCGATGAATTACTTGTAGAAAAATAAGCTTCTGGCAGGATTGCAGAGGCGTTCTTGAATCAAATTGAATTTAAGACAGACGGGACTAAAAATATGAAAAATAAAAAAGGATTTTTACAGGGGGCGCTTTGTGGCGCCCTTGCCATGTTATTGGCAGCAGGACTGGTATCATGTGGATTAAAAGCAAAAGACAGCAACAGTGGAGAGAAAGATACAACAGAAGCAATCAGTTCAGAGACCGATAAAAAGCTGGAAAAACTGGAATCTTTGATCAACCAGTATTATCTGAAAGATGTAGATCAAGATGAACTTCAGCAGGGAATTTACGAAGGATACATTGCCGGATTGAATGATCCGTATTCTGTATATTATGATGAAGAAGCTACGAAGAGTTTTCAGGAATCTACAGATGGAGAATATGACGGTATTGGTGCGGTGATGTCGCAGAATAAGGAGACTGGAATCATTACCATCAGTCAGGTATATGAAGGTTCACCTGCAGAACAGGCTGGAATGAAGGATAATGATATTCTCTATAAAGTAGAAGATGAGGAAGTGACAGGAAAAGATCTGACAGAAGTCGTCAGTAAGATAAAAGGAGAAAAGGGAACGGATGTTAATTTGACAGTTCTTAGAGGTGACGACAGAGAAGAGGTTGCAGTAACAGCAACCCGCGATACGATTGAGTATCCTACAGTAAGCTCTAAGATGCTGGATAATGGAATTGGGTATCTTAGAATTACAGAATTTGATTCCGTGACATATGACCAATATAAGAATGCCTATAATGACCTGAAAAACCAGGGAATGAAAGGAATGGTCGTAGATTTGAGAAGTAATCCAGGCGGAAGTCTGAGTATTGTGTGTAAAATATTAGATGAGATCCTTCCAGAAGGAAAGATTGTATATACTCAAGACAAAAACGGAAAAGAAGAAGACTTCACATCAGATGAAGAGCATCAAATCGATATTCCAATGACTGTTCTTGTAAATCAATATAGCGCCAGTGCTTCTGAGATTTTTGCAGGTGCGATTCAGGATTATGATCTGGGTGCAATTGTGGGAACGCAAACTTATGGAAAAGGTGTTGTACAGCAGATCTTTGATTTGAAAGACGGAACTTGTGTGAAACTTACAATTGCCAAATACTTTACGGCAAAAGGTCAGGATATTGATGGAAAAGGAATTACACCGGATGTAGCAATTGATTATCAGGCAGATGAAAACAATCCGGAAGCAGATAATCAGTTGAATAAAGCAATTGAAACCCTACAGGGAGAGATGCAGTAAGCAGCTCAATTGGGGACACCGTTAATCGCAGATGGGGACGTAGCAAACTTTTAAAATGCTACGTCCCCAATTAAGTTGCCAAGCATACAACAAAAAGGTCCGGTGGACCTTTTTTAGTTAAAACTGTGAAAATTTTGATCCCATCCACGGCCGGATTCCGGCAATCATTTTTTCGTCAGGCTCAATCAGAATATTATACATCTGCTGATTTAGAAAAATAATGATGGAATAAATTGCCGCATTTCCCTCTCCGGAAGTATAATCACAGGTTTTTACTGGCTTAAAAGAAGCAAGCTTACTGGATCCTTTTGGAGCGATCATCTCAGCTTCTTTGATATCAAAAGAGCAGAGTTCTTTTCTTTTTGACTTGCTGTAAATTGCGGTGATGTCCAGTTCATGGTTGACCAGTGAATACTCATACTCAACACTAAGATTTGGAAAAATGTAAAAATAAGCAGTGACACCAAGTACTACAGCGATGATAATAGACAGAAATCCTAGAAACAGAGCACCGATCGTTAGAAATAAAATTATGAAAACTACAACGATGATGCGAATAACTAACGGATTTCCTTTTTGTTTTTTTGTTATAAGTTGTTCATGAAAATTATCATTCATGTGAAACATTCCTTTCTGATTGTAAGTAATTCAGTATCATGATCGCAATTTTAAAGGTCATAGCGTCCTCGAACTGACGAAGGTCAAGACCTGTTCTTTTTTCGACTTGTTCCAGTCGGTAAATAAGTGTATTGCGATGCATATGAAGCTGTCGTGCAGTTTCTGCAATGTTCAGGTTGTTCTGGAAGAATTTGTCGATGGCAGCTAAAGTGTCCTTATCTAAATGTTCGGAAGTTATATCACCGAATATCTCAAAAAGAAAATCTTCGCAAAGTTTTTCGGGCAACTCGTGAATCAATCGTCCAATCCCTAACTTGTTAAAAGGAAATACAGATTGCTCTGAATAAAAAAGTTTACCAACTCTCAATGCAAGCGCAGTCTGTTTATAAGCAGAAGGAAGGGCGTGCAGATCGGGAATAAGATCGCTGTAGGCAATCTGTACATGAGTCAGCGCTTCCATACTCAGAGTATCGATCATGGTATGTGCCAGATTGTGAATATCTTCGGATGTGCAGCCATCTTTTACCGGATAAAGCATTGCAAGTTGAAATTCATTTACAGGAACGAGATATATTTTTTCTTGAAGTGGAAACAACTGTTTCAATACCTCTGTAACTGTTTCGTCCATTTTTTTTGAGGATTCGAGCAAAAAAAGATAACGAGGTTTTACAGCACGAATATGTAATCTGGCGGCACGTTCACTAATCTCGCAATCCTGTGCAGTACCTGTCATGAGATTTAACAAAAAATAATTCTTGTTATACTTCTCTTTATAAGCAGCACAAAGAGAACGAATCTGCCGGATTGACTCGTCTATCTTCTCTTTGGAAGCTTCCGGTTGTATGTGAATATCCAAAGCGATGCCGGTTGCCCGTGTAAGTTCTTCTAATGCTTTGGAAAGTTCCTGAGATTGCTCCATAAAAATAACCCTCTTTTGCATAAATTAGAAAGAGCTGCACCTTCGTACAGCTCTTTCATTGTATCTTCCATAACAGTAGAACCGTTATTGTTATTTTATACGATTAGTTTGAAATCGTCAACTCTGTCTCTTTGTCGAAGATATGGATCTTGCTCATGTCAAATGTGAAGGAAGCTTTATCTCCGCTTCTGAGCTCTGTTCCGGAACCAACTCTTGCAGTTACCTGAGTTCCTGCAACATCGAAGTATAAGAATACTTCAGCTCCAAGAAGCTCATATACGTTAATTGTAGAGTGAACAGTACCTGCATTCTCACCTGTAAATGTAGCTGCAACATGTACATCCTCCGGACGGATTCCGAGGATAACTGTCTTTCCGGCATATCCTTTATCGATGAGAGCCTGTTTTTTATCAGCTGGCACTGGAAGCTCATGTCCACCAACAGAAAGTGTAACATCAGATCCATTAACCTTAACTTCAGCATCTAAGAAGTTCATCTGAGGTGATCCGATGAATCCAGCTACGAACAGGTTGCATGGTTTTGTATAGAGGTTCTGAGGTGTATCTACCTGCTGAACAACTCCATCTTTCATAACAACAATTCTTGTACCAAGAGTCATAGCCTCTGTCTGGTCATGTGTTACATAGATAATTGTAGCACCTAAATTCTCATGCAGTTTTGCAATCTCAATACGCATCTGAACACGAAGTTTTGCATCCAGGTTTGAAAGAGGCTCGTCCATAAGGAATACCTTTGGTTTACGAACGATTGCACGTCCCATAGCAACACGCTGTCTCTGTCCACCGGAAAGAGCTTTTGGCTTACGGTCAAGAAGTTTCTCAAGGTCGAGGATTCTTGCTGCCTCGCGAACTTTTTTGTCGATTTCGTCTTTTGGTACTTTACGAAGTTTCAGTCCGAATGCCATGTTGTCATATACTGTCATATGTGGATAAAGAGCGTAGTTCTGGAATACCATAGCGATATCTCTGTCTTTTGGCTCTACATTATTCATTACTTTTCCGTCAATCTTCAGTGTACCGCCGGAAATATCCTCAAGACCTGCTATCATACGAAGTGTTGTTGATTTTCCACATCCGGAAGGTCCAACGAAGATGATGAACTCTTTGTCAGCGATTTCAAGATTGAAGTCTTTAACTGCCTGGAATCCATTAGAATATACTTTCTGGATTCCCTCTAATGATAAACTTGCCATTTTGTGTAATCCTCCTTAAAGAAAATAAATAGTTCTCTTGTAATCTGATATCAGTATAGAACAAACGGGAGGGAGGTACAATGTAAGCAGTGACTAAAAAATTGGTGAAATGATGTACATTTTGACTAGTTGAATCTGATATTTTGTTTTATAAAGATTATTTGATAAAATATTAGATTAACTGTTTAACTGTTTAAAATGCAAAGAGGGATTGATTTCTTGTCAAGTGAGCTACTAGTGTGGTAAAATAAATTAAATATGTAATTTCTAACAAAAGTAATAAAGATAGAAGCAGGAGGATGAGATTGTGATTAATCAGTTAATTGCGAATATTAAGAAGACGGGCGCGCCGATCGTGGTTGGTCTGGATCCAATGTTAAAATATATTCCGGAGCATATCCAGAAGAAGGCGTTTGCTGAGTTTGGTGAGACACTTGAGGGAGCTGCAGAGGCTATATGGCAGTTCAATAAGGAAATTGTGGACAAGACTTATGATCTGATTCCAGCTGTGAAACCTCAGATCGCTATGTATGAGCAGTTCGGTATTCCGGGACTTGTTGCATTTAAGAAAACAGTAGATTACTGTAAATCAAAAGGATTGGTTGTAATCGGAGATATCAAACGTGGAGATATCGGATCAACCTCTTCTGCTTATGCGGTTGGACATATTGGTAAGGTGCAGGTAGGAAGCAAGACTTACGCACCATTTGATGAGGACTTTGTGACAGTCAATCCATATCTTGGATCTGACGGCGTGAATCCGTTTATAGATGTATGCAAAGAGGAAAAGAAAGGTCTTTTTATCCTTGTTAAGACTTCTAACCCGTCAAGTGGAGAGTTCCAGGATCAGATGATCGACGGACGTCCACTCTATGAGCTGGTCGGTGAAAAAGTTGCACAGTGGGGAGAAGACTGCATGGGTGACGAGTATAGCTACATTGGAGCAGTTGTCGGAGCTACTTATCCGGAGATGGGAAAAGTACTTCGTAAAGTGATGCCGAAATCTTACATCCTTGTGCCGGGATATGGTGCGCAGGGAGGAAAAGGAAAAGACCTGGTACATTTCTTTAATGAAGATGGACTTGGAGCAATCGTAAACTCTTCTCGTGGAATCATTGCGGCATACAAGCAGGAAAAATACGCAAACTATGGTGAAGAAGCATTTGCAGATGCATCCAGAGCAGCAGTAGAGGACATGGTTGCTGATATTAGAGGCGCATTGGAGGCAAGATAAGATGGCGGATAAGAAAAAAGAACAGGCAATGGTTGTTTCTCAGGAGCAGATCGCTGATGGGATTTTCAGTATGTGGATTCATACAGAGGCAGCGCAGAGCGCCAGACCTGGACAGTTTATTTCCATGTATACAAAGGATGCAACAAAGTTATTGCCTCGTCCGATCAGTATCTGTGAGATTAACAAAGAAGACAGTCGCCTTCGTGTTGTATACAGAGTGACTGGAGAGAATACAGGAACAGAAGAATTTTCAAAGTTAAAAACAGGAGATGCAATCCCGATCATCGGACCTCTTGGAAATGGATTCCCGTTTGAAGCGGCTGAAGGAAAGAAAGTATTTCTTATGGGTGGTGGAATTGGTGTACCACCGATTCTGGAACTTGCAAAACAGATGAAATGCGACAAAAAACAGATTGTCGTAGGCTATCGTGATGCACAGACATTTTTAAAGGAAGAGTTCGAGCAGAACGGTGAGTTATACATTTCCACAGAGAATGGAAGTGTCGGAACAACGGGAAATGTTATGGACGCAATCCGTGAAAATGGACTGGAAGCGGATATGATCTATGCCTGTGGACCGACTCCTATGCTTCGTGCGATCAAGCAGTATGCCGAGGAACATAAGATTGTATGCTATATATCTCTGGAAGAGCGTATGGCATGTGGAATTGGTGCTTGTCTTGGCTGTGTGTGCAAGACAAAAAAGAAAGATGCCCACAGCAATGTGTGCAACAAGCGAATCTGTAAAGATGGTCCGGTATTCCTTGCTACGGAGGTGGAAATCTAATGAATATGAATGTAAACATCGCCGGAGTAGAATGGAAGAATCCGGTTACAGTAGCATCTGGAACATTTGGTTCCGGAGAAGAATTTTCTGAATTTGTGGATCTGAATAAACTGGGAGCTATCACGACAAAAGGTGTAGCTGATGTGCCATGGGCTGGTAATCCGACCCCGCGTGTGGCAGAAGTTTACGGCGGTATGATGAATGCAATCGGACTTCAGAATCCTGGAATTGATCTGTTCTGCGAAAGAGATATTCCTTATCTTCAGAAGTATGACACGAAGATTATTGTAAATGTATGCGGTCATGCACCGGAAGAATATTTCAGAGTTGTAGAACGTCTGGCAGATGAGCCGATTGACATGATGGAAATCAATATTTCATGTCCAAATGTTAACGCCGGATTTCTGGCATTTGGGCAGGATGCAAAGAATGTAGAGAAGCTTACCGCAGATATTAAGAAAATCGCAAAACAGCCGATCATTATGAAACTGACACCGAACGTAACAGATATTACTGAGATAGCAAAAGCTGCAGAAGCGGGTGGAGCAGATGCAATTTCTTTAATTAATACATTGACAGGTATGAAGATTGACATCAACCGCAAGACATTTGCGCTGGCAAATAAGACAGGAGGAGTGTCAGGTCCAATCGTGAAACCGGTAGCTGTGCGCATGGTATATCAGGCAGCACATGCAGTCAATATTCCAATCATCGGAATGGGCGGAATCGCAAGTGCAGAAGATGCAATTGAGTTTATTTTAGCAGGAGCGAGCGCAGTATCTGTCGGAACAGCAAACTTCCATAATCCTGCAGTGACTATGGAAGTCATTGACGGAATCGAAGCTTATATGAAGAAAAACGGCTTTGAGAACGTGGCTGACATGGTTGGCATTGTGGAGTAGTATAAAAACGGTATAAAAATAGTGTTAAAATGCCACTGAGATTGCAGAATGTAATTTTCAGTGGCATTTTGTATGAAAGGCAAAAGAAATGTTAAATGTATTTTTAGTTGGTATTGGTGGTATGGTTGGGTCTATGCTCCGTTATGGAGTGAGCATGCTTCCGATGGAGTGTGGTGATGGATTCCCGATAAAAACATTGCTTACTAATATTGTGGGCTGTTTCTTGATTGGAATTATTGTGATGCTAAGTGGAAAATACAGTAAACTTTCTCCGGAGATGACATTGATGTTAAAAACTGGTGTGTGTGGAGGCTTTACTACATTTTCTACATTTGCATTAGAGTCCGTGACGTTGATTCAAAAAGGTGATATTCTTAGTGGACTACTGTATATTGTGTTTAGTGTGGCAGGAGGCATGTTGGCAGTAGTGCTTACGCAGTTTTTGTAGAGAAGAATCGATAAGTTTTTGGAACAGTTACAGTTTGAAAATGTCTACAGTGTATGGTAAGATAGAAAGAAATAAAAGAACGTATCAGGTATATGCACCTGTAGAATATGGAGGAAGAATAACAATGGAAGCTTACAAACAGGAATTTATTGACTTTATGGTAGAGAGCGATGTGCTCAAATTTGGAGAATTTACATTAAAGAGTGGAAGAAAGTCCCCATTCTTCATGAATGCGGGAGCATATGTGACTGGTTCACAGCTTAAGAAGCTCGGAGAGTATTATGCAAAAGCAATTCATGAGACATATGGAGATGACTTTGATGTACTGTTCGGACCTGCATACAAGGGAATCCCGCTTGGAGTTGTAACAGCAATCGCTTACAGTGAATTATATGGAAAAGAGGTTCGTTATTGTTCTGATCGTAAGGAAGAGAAAGATCACGGTGCAGATAAGGGAAGCTTTCTTGGAAGCAAGTTAAAAGATGGTGACCGTGTGATTATGATCGAGGACGTAACAACTTCCGGAAAATCTATGGAAGAGACTGTTCCGAAGGTAAAGGGAGCTGCTGATGTTACAATTGTAGGACTTATGGTATCTTTGAACCGTATGGAAGTTGGAAAAGGCGGAGAAAAATGTGCCCTTGATGAGATCAAAGACCTGTATGGATTTGAAACAGCAGCAATTGTAAGTATGGCAGATGTAGTAGAGCATCTGTATAACAAAGAGTGTCAGGGAAAAGTTGTCATCGACGATACATTGAAGGCAGCAATCGACGCATACTATGAGCAGTACGGTGCAAAATAAATGATGCCAGAGTCAAAAGGTCTAAATCCACATGAGCTTGCTCATAAGTGGATGAAAGACCTTGGGACTCGCCCCTGATATGAGCCTAAAAGTGGGATGTCAATCCCACGATATGCGAATATCAGAGAGGATTGCGGGAGTGTGAAGCACGTAGCAATCCGTAGGCATCACAAAGCCCTGACAGGGTTTGAATGATAAGAAATAGAAAGAGGATAATATGAACGAGAAGGCATATAAGACAATGAGCCTTGCAGGTGCGTCCGGAATCACAGTCGGGATCATTGTGATGGTCACAGGCGTGGCTGCAGGAATTATCTCCATTGTCAGCGGAGCAAAGTTATTAAAAGACAAAAAAGGACTTACGTTTTAAAATCTGATAAGATCAGAGGATAAGACATTTGACTGGACGGAAAGGAAGCAATATTTTTGAATTCCAGAAAAAGAAAGGCACTCAGAGGACTTGGAAAAGTATTATTTGTCCTTTACATCGGGTTCCTGATATATTTTCTTATATTTTCCGACTGGTATGGCAGAACGGGCGAGATGCAGGAATACCATTATAATCTCGTCCTGTTCAAAGAAATCAAGAGATTTTGGCAGTACCGGCATCAGTTGGGATTTTTTGCCATGTTCACGAACCTGTTTGGAAATGTAATTATATTTATACCATTCGGGTTCTTTTTACCTATGGCAAGCAAATATCGTAGCTGTTTTGCTACACTGTTCTGGAGCTTTGGATTAAGCTTGTGTGTAGAAACATTTCAGCTTCTTACGAAAGTCGGAAGTTTCGACGTAGATGATATTCTACTTAACACGATCGGAGGAGTTGCAGGTCATATTATATTTGTGATCTGTGTAGCAATAAGGAGGAGACATGTTCGGAAAAGATAAGAAAAAACGAAGCAGACGTGTAAATACAAAATATGGCCAGAAGACTTTGAAACATGCGAGAAAGGGAATCCAATCCTGCATGATGGCTGTGCTTTGTGCAGTGATTTTAATTGTGATGATTCTTGTGTCATTTCTGATGAAGGGAAATGTAAATATAATCGTAGGATTTCTTTGTTTTGCACTGCTTGCACTGGCAGTTTATGGATTCAGACTCGGACTTCGGGGTCTGAATGAACGAGATAAGAAATACATAACCTGCAAAGTCGGAATCGGGGTAAATGGATTGGTTCTTGCAGGAGTTGCAGCAATATTTATCAGGGGGCTTGTGTAGATGACAGAGATGAGATATGAATTAGCAATCGAGAGAATTGAGAATATAAAGGGGGAAAATACAGTCAGTGAAAAATACCGGGATTATTTCCGGACACTGGCTGATTTTGCACTTTTAGTTGATAAATTAAAAGAAAAAATTGAAAATGGTGAGTATTATAAGTTTTCAATTGAAGAATTAGAGTGTTGGAATACACATTTGTATGATGATGTGCTTGGAGAGCATTATAAGACAAGTTATGCCAATCCGGCATTTGCAACAGAAAAATTCGGCATAGAATACGGCCGGCTTTTGAGTTTTCTATATACAGAACTTCGTGGTGTGATTCCATATGCATTTGAAAAGAAAACAGAATATCTAGATATTTTGTTTGAATTATTCATTGAAGTTTATAATCAGTTTGAGGAAGAAAACGAGCCGGAATATGAGCATGTGAGACAGACGATTTATTGGTATGCCAGCGATTATTGTGACGTATTTTTGGCAGACCGCATCAAAGAACAGATTGACCCGGAAGATAATTTTGCTGCGGATCTGATTATGAACAGTGATTTTAATGATGTGCGTTATCTCTATTATTACGGAGAGTATGTCAGTGAAAACGAGAAGCGCACTGCCATACACCTGAATGAGCTGCCACTTGAGACAATACAGAAAATGGCAGATGTGTATACAGAAGGTTACCGGATTGGATTTGTAAATACAGGCAAGAATCTGTCAAAGAAAGCAACAGTCAATATTCGCTATACGCTTGGGTTCGAGCGGGTGATTCGGATTGCTATTGAGAATTTTCGGAAAATGGGACTAAAGCCGACGATTTACCGTGCCGGTGTCAGTGTCCTTACAAAGAGGCAACATTTGAAAATCGGATATTACGGAGGTATTGCAAATAAGCAGTACGAGTATGACCACAAGGACGATCAGGCACTGATCTTAGATCGTCAGTTCATGGAACGGAAGCTGGAAGTCATGCGGACAACTTACGAACAGTATAAAGACCTGGCAAGACGTCATGCAGGTCCGGCATGCATGGAGACATTTGGCGAGGAGCCATTTACACCAGCGTCAAAATTAGAGGCGGTAAAACTTAATGATAAGCAGAAGGAAATCTCGCTTGAATATGACAGTAAATCCAGTCAGATTGTAAATAGCTATATTCCGGGAGACGAGAGAAGTTTCACAATCGTAGCGTATCCTGTTCCGGAGATTGGAGATCAGTACGAAGAGATTTTTGATGAGATTATCAAGATCAATACATTAGATGCAAAAGTTTATGAGAGGGTTCAACAGACCATTATTGATGCATTAGATCAGGGAACAAGTGTGCACATTCTTGGAAACAACGGTAACCATACAGATCTTCGGGTGCAGCTTTATAAATTGAAAGATCCAAAGAAGGAGACGATTTTTGAAAACTGCGTGGCAGATGTTAACATCCCAGTGGGAGAAGTTTTTACATCACCGGTTCTGGAAGGAACGAACGGGGTTCTTCATGTAAGTCAGGTTTACCTGAATGAACTATTATACAAAGATCTGGAAGTGACGTTTTCAAATGGAATGGTGGCAGATTACAGCTGCAAGAACTTTGAACATGAACTGGAGAATAAAGAATACTTTTTAGATAATGTTCTTTATCGTCACCCGACATTGCCGCTTGGCGAATTTGCAATCGGTACGAACACGACTGCGTATGTAGCAGCGAAGAAATACAATATTGCCGATAAGATGCCAATTCTGATCGCCGAGAAAATGGGACCGCATTTTGCAGTTGGCGACACATGCTATAGCTGGGCAGAGGACATTAAAGTATACAATCCAAATGGCAAAGAAATTGTGGCAAGAGATAATTCGGTATCCATTCAGAGAAAAGAAGACGTCTCAGCAGCATATTTCCATTGTCATACAGATATTACGATTCCTTATGAAGAATTGAAGAGTATTACCGTAGAATGCGCGGATGGAAAAGAGATAGAAATTATCCGTGACGGAATATTTGTGCTTCCAGGTACAGAGATTTTAAATGAACCATTGAAAAATTCTAATAAATAGGGTATGATTTATTTGTTGAACTTATAAGAAAGGGTGAATGCTATGCCAAGAGTAGGAATTATAATGGGAAGTGACTCAGACCTTAAGGTCATGAGCAAAGCAGCAGTCATGCTGGAAGAATTAGGAATTGATTATGAGATGACAATCATCTCCGCACACCGTGAGCCGGATGAACTGATCGAGTGGACACGCAGTGCAGAAGGACGCGGAATGAAAGTTATGATCGCGGGAGCTGGAATGGCAGCAGCCCTTCCGGGAATGTGTGCAGCATTGTTTGCCCTTCCGGTTATCGGGGTTCCGCTTTCGGGAAAGAATCTGGACGGAATGGACGCAGTCTTTTCTATTATGCAGATGCCACCGGGAGTTCCGGTAGCAACAGTAGCAATTGACGGAGCAAAGAATGCAGCGATTCTTGCGGCAAAGATCCTTGCAGCTTCCGATGACGCATTACTTCAGAAGTTAAAAGATTATACAACCGGACAGAAAGAGGCAGTGAAAGCAAAAGCAGCAAAATTAGATGAAGTTGGATATGAGGCATATCTGGCATCTAAGTAAAAAGATCAGTAAATAAAAATACAATAAACGTACATAAGGAGACGAGTTATGGATTATAAGAATGCAGGTGTGGATATCGAGGCTGGTTACAAATCAGTAGAACTTATGAAAGAGCATGTAAAGAAAACTATGCGCGAAGAAGTACTTGGCGGTCTTGGTGGATTTTCCGGTGCATTTTCTCTTGCAAAGATTAAAGAAATGGAAGAGCCGGTTCTTCTTTCAGGAACAGACGGATGTGGAACAAAAGTAAAACTGGCTATGATCATGGACAAGCATGATACTATCGGAATTGATGCAGTTGCAATGTGTGTAAATGATATCGCTTGTGCAGGTGGAGAACCATTATTCTTCCTGGATTATATTGCATGTGGAAAGAATTACCCAGAGAAAATTGCTTCTATCGTAAGTGGTGTGGCAGAAGGATGTATCCAGTCAGAAGCAGCACTGATCGGTGGCGAGACTGCGGAACATCCGGGACTGATGCCGGAGGATGAGTATGATCTTGCAGGATTTGCAGTTGGTGTATGTGATAAGAAGGATATGATCACAGGTGAGAATTTAAAAGACGGAGATGTTCTGATCGGTATGGCATCTACAGGAGTGCACAGCAATGGATTTTCTCTTGTAAGAAAAGTATTTGACATGACAAAAGAGTCTCTGGACACATATTATGATGATCTTGGAACAACACTTGGCGAGGCACTTCTTGCTCCGACCAGAATTTATGTGAAAGCATTAAAGAGCATTAAAAATGCAGGTGTGACTGTAAAAGCATGCAGCCATATTACAGGTGGCGGTTTCTATGAAAATGTGCCAAGAATGCTGATTGATGGAGTGAAAGCGGTTGTTAAAAAAGACAGCTATCCAATCCCGCCAATTTTCACAAAACTTGCAAAAGAAGGAAATGTTGATGAGCATGCGATGTATAATACATACAACATGGGTATCGGAATGATTGTTGCAGTTGATCCGGCTGATGTAGATAAGACTATGGAAGCAATTAAAGCAACAGGAGACAAACCGTATGTGATTGGTCATATTGAGGCTGGAGAAAAGGGAGTTACATTATGTTAAATGTAGTAGTTCTTGTATCTGGTGGCGGAACGAATCTTCAGGCTATTATTGATGCGGTGGAAAATGGGACAATTACGAATACGAAGATTGCAGGCGTGATCAGCAATAATAAAAATGCATATGCACTTGAGCGGGCTAAAAAACATGGAATTGCAAATTGCTGCATTTCCCCAAAAGATTATGCCAACAGAGCAACATTCAATCAGAAATTTCTGGAGAAGATGGATGCACTGAATCCAGATCTGATTGTGCTGGCAGGATTCCTTGTAGTGATTCCGCCAGAAATGATTGAAAAATACCGCAATCGTATCATTAATATCCATCCGTCTCTCATTCCGTCATTTTGCGGAACAGGCTATTATGGATTGAAAGTTCATGAGGCAGCACTCGCAAGAGGAGTCAAAGTTGTGGGCGCGACGGTTCATTTTGTAGATGAAGGAACAGACACCGGTCCGATTATTTTACAGAAGGCAGTGGAAGTTGAAGAAGGAGATACACCGGAAGTATTGCAGAGACGTGTCATGGAGCAGGCAGAGTGGAAGATACTTCCGAAAGCAATTGACTTGATCGCAAATGGAAAAGTAAAAGTAGAGGATGGAAGAACTCATATCATATAGTAAGAATACGAACTGTAGGGAAACTTGCAGTTCGTTTTGATACATGAAAACCTATATCGTAAAAGCAGCAGGAGGGAATAAAATGAAAGTATTAATCGTAGGTGGCGGCGGAAGAGAGCATGCAATTGCACAAAGTGTTGCAAAGAGTGAGAAGGTCGATAAGATTTACTGTACACCGGGAAATGCCGGAATTGCAGCACTGGCAGAATGTGCACCTATCGGAGCGATGGAGTTCGATAAGATTGTAGCCTTTGCTAAGGAAAAAGAAGTAGATCTTGTAATTGTAGGAATGGACGATCCGCTTGTAGGTGGTCTTGTAGATGAACTGGAAAAAGCAGGGATTCGTGCATTCGGTCCAAAGAAAAATGCAGCAATTCTGGAAGGCTCCAAAGCATTTTCAAAAGATTTAATGAAAAAATACAATATCCCAACTGCAGCATATGAGAATTTTACAGATCCGGATGCGGCAATTAAGTATCTGGAGACAGAGGCAAAATTTCCAATTGTATTAAAAGCAGATGGACTGGCTCTTGGAAAAGGAGTTTTGATCTGCAATACACTGGAGGAAGCAAAAGATGGTGTCAAAGAGATTATGCTGGATAAGAAATTCGGTTCTGCAGGAAATGAGATGGTCATTGAAGAATTTATGACAGGTCGTGAAGTTTCCGTACTTTCTTTTGTAGATGGCAACACAATTAAGACCATGACAAGTGCTCAGGATCACAAGCGTGCCGGAGATGGAGATACTGGACTTAACACTGGAGGAATGGGAACATTTTCACCAAGTCCATTTTATACAAAGGAAGTTGAAGATTTCTGCAACAAATATGTATATCAGGCAACAGTCGATGCCATGAAAGCAGAAGGCCGCCCATTCAAAGGAATTATTTTCTTCGGACTCATGCTGACACCAGACGGACCGAAAGTACTGGAGTATAATGCCAGATTTGGAGATCCGGAGGCTCAGGTCGTACTTCCAAGAATGAAGAATGATATTATTGAAGTCATGGAAGCCTGCATTGATGGAACATTGGATCAGATCGACCTTCAGTTCGAAGACAATGCAGCAGTGTGTGTCGTGCTTGCAAGTGACGGATATCCGGTAAAATATGACAAAGGTCTGCCAATCACAGGATTGGAGGAATTTGATAAACACGATGGTTACTATTGCTTTCATGCCGGAACAAAATTTGACGGAGACCAGATCGTTACAAACGGAGGACGTGTCCTTGGTGTGACTGCAAAAGGAAAGGATTTGAAAGAAGCGAGAGCTAATGCTTATGCAGCAACAGAATGGGTAAAATTTGACAATAAGTATATGAGACATGATATTGGAAAAGCTATTGATGAAGCTTAGTTTACTATTATCGGAAGTTTGACTGGAAGTAAAAACTTGACAAATCATTTCAAAAGGATAAGATAAAATAGACAAGATGTAAGTCTTGTCTATTTTCGTATAGGAAAAGGCATTTTGTTAAAAAGAACAAGTACAATAGAAGCAGGAGGGCGTCATATGGATTACATACACGAGATTGGGAAGCGTGCAAAAGCAGTGTCTGCACAGGTTCAGCATCTTTCCCAAAATCAGAAAAATGAAGGACTTCGAAGAGTAGCGGAAGAACTGGAAAATCAGAAAAGCTATCTTATGGCAGAAAATGAAAAGGATATTGAAAAAGCTGAGAAAGACGGTATGAAAGCATCTCTGATTGACCGTCTTCGCCTGACGGAAGAAAGAATTGCCGGAATGGCTGAAGGTCTCAGACAGATTGCTGATCTGGAAGATCCAATTGGTGCAACATTGTGGGAAAAGGTCAGACCGAATGGCCTTCGTATTGGAAAAAGAGTGGTTCCACTTGGGGTGGTCGGAATCATTTATGAATCGCGCCCGAACGTAACGGCTGATGCATTTGGACTTTGCTTTAAGACAGGAAATGTTGTAATCCTGCGTGGAGGTTCTGATGCAATCCATTCCAATCTTGCTGTGACAAAAGTGATTCAGGACGGTTTGAAAAAATGTAATCTTCCTGAGGACGCAATCCTTCTTGTTGAAAATACAGACCGAGCGGTCGTAAATCAGATGATGAAACTGAATGAATACATTGATGTTCTGATTCCGAGAGGCGGGGCAGGACTTATTGCAAATGTAGTGCAGAACAGTACAGTTCCGGTCATTGAGACAGGAACTGGAAACTGTCACATTTTCGTGGACGAGACAGCAGATCTTGACATGGCAGTACCGATTGTTGTCAATGCAAAGACGCAGCGACTTGGCGTATGCAATGCATGCGAGTCACTTGTAATTCATGAAAAGATTGCGGAAGAGGCAGTTCCGGCTATTTATAAAGCACTTCATGAAAAAGGTGTAGAAGTTCGAGGCGATGAGCGTATCCGTGAGATTGTACCGGAGATTGTGCCGGCAACAGAGGAAGACTGGGGCACAGAATATCTGGATGCAATCATTTCCGTGAAGACAGTTTCTTCCATAGAAGAGGCAATTGCACATATTAACAAATACAATACCGGACATTCCGAGTCCATTATTACAAAAGATTATACAAATGCATTAAAATTCCAGGACGAGATTGACGCGGCAGCAGTTTATGTCAACGCATCGACCAGATTTACGGACGGATTTGAATTCGGATTCGGAGCAGAGATAGGAATCAGCACACAGAAATTGCATGCAAGAGGACCAATGGGATTAGAAGCACTTACCACGACAAAGTATGTGATTTTTGGAGATGGACAGATTCGCCCGTAAGAAACAGAAAAAACTATGAATTTGCTTACGAAAGTATTTGAGCCGTCACTCCGTTGCACAAAGCATTCCGACAAGCCTGACAGAACAAAAATCATGTCAGCAAAGGCTACCATGATTTTTACAGTCTTGTCTCCATAATGCAAAGTCGGACGGTCATAATACTTTCGATAGCAAATATAGAGTTCTACGAATTTTGCAAGTTTCTTAGAGGGAATTAAGAGGTAGACTTTGGGACGAAAGTTTATCATATGTCGCACTTTTACAGGCAGAAGGATAAAGAGTAAAGATTAAAATATGCTGTGAAATTGTGCAAAAGTATTCATGAGATTGGATAATATGCATAATATTAAAAAGTTATGCATAAACACTTGAATATTATACATATAAGTTGTATAATCATGCACATGGATTGAAGTGTATACAATGATAGTTTTAGATTTTACAATATAAGGAAGGTACAAAAATGATAAAAGTAGGAATCATCGGAGCCACAGGCTATGCAGGTGGAGAACTCGTTCGTATTTTAATGGGACATAAGGAGGCAGAAATTGTGTGGTATGGCTCAAGAAGCTATATTGATCAGAAGTATGCAGATGTATATCGCAATATGTTTCAGATTGTAGATGCAAAATGCATGGATGACAATATCGAAGCATTGGCAGATCAGGTAGATGTGATTTTTACAGCGACTCCTCAGGGATTTCTGGCTTCTGTCATTAACGAGAATATTTTAGGCAAGACAAAAATTGTAGATTTAAGTGCAGATTTCCGTATCAAAGATGTTAAGGTATATGAAAAATGGTATGGTATCGAGCACAAGAGTCCGCAATTTATTGAAGAAGCTGTTTATGGACTTTGCGAAGTGAACCGTGATAAAGTAAAAGGCGCAAGACTGATCGCTAATCCGGGCTGCTATACAACTTGCTCTATTCTGACAGCATATCCGCTGGCAAAAGAAGGGATCATTGATATGAGGACACTCATTGTAGATGCGAAATCCGGTACTTCCGGAGCAGGAAGAGGAGCAAAGGTTCCGAATCTTTTCTGTGAAGTCAATGAGAACATGAAAGCTTACGGTGTAGCATCTCACAGACATACACCGGAGATTGAAGAACAGCTTGGATATGCGTCAGGTGAAAATGTGACCATCAGTTTCACACCACATCTTGTTCCGATGAATCGTGGAATACTGGCAACAGAGTATGCTACATTGAAAAAAGATGTAACAGGTGAAGAAGTAAAAGCAATTTATGATAAATATTATGCAGACGAGAAGTTTGTGCGTGTGCTTGATGAAGGCGTATGTCCGGAGACAAAATGGGTAGAAGGCAGCAATTATGTAGATATCGGATTCAAATTGGATCCAAGAACGAACCGTATTGTTATGATGGGAGCCATCGATAACCTTGTAAAAGGTGCAGCTGGACAGGCGGTTCAGAATATGAACCTTCTTTTCGGACTTCCGGAAAGCGAAGGACTGGAACTTGTTCCGATGTTCCCATAGAACAAATCTGAGGGGAGAAATAAAATGATACGAACAATGACAATTGAAGATTATGAACAGGTGCATGATCTTTGGATGAAAATACATGGTTTTGGAATTCGAAGTGTGGATGATTCAAAAGAAGGTGTGGAGCGTTTCTTAAAGAGAAATCCAACAACGAGTGTGGTGGCAGTTGAAGATGATAAGATTGTTGGTGCTATTTTATGTGGACATGATGGAAGACGGGGGTGTCTCTATCATGTCTGTGTGGATGAAGCATACCGCATGCGCGGAATCGGAAAAGCAATGGTTGTATTTGCGATGGAAGCACTAAAAACAGAAGGAATCAACAACGTTTCTTTAATTGCATTTACAAAGAATGATATAGGAAATGCATTCTGGAAAGAGATTGGCTGGAAGAAGCGGGAAGATTTGAATTATTACGATTTTATATTAAATGAGGCGAATATCACTGCATTTATTCAGTAACTGAGAATGAGGCAAGTGCGAAGTGCAGAGCAATCTGCAGGCATCATAAGAATGCCGCGGCATTCTTGAATATGAAGAAAATGCTTTGTAAAATAAGTGAATAAATAGAAGGAAACTTCAGGAGGAATATATGAAACAGATAAAAGGCGGCGTAACAGCTGCGAAGGGATATGAGGCTGCAAGTACAGCCGCAGGGATTAAATATCAGGGACGTACCGACATGGCATTGATCTATAGCCAGGTGCCTTGTGTATCTGCAGGAACATTTACAACAAATGTTGTAAAGGCAGCCCCGGTTAAATGGGATCGCCAGATAGTAGACAGTGGCGCAGGCGTGCAGGCAGTTGTTGTAAACTCAGGAATTGCTAATGCATGTACCGGTGAAGAAGGCATGGGATATTGCAAAGAGACAGCCGAGGCAGCAGCGAAAGCGCTTAATATTGACGCAGCAGGTGTCCTGGTTGGTTCTACAGGAGTCATCGGAATGCAACTTCCGATGCAGAAGCTGGTGGACGGAATCCAGGTGCTGGCAGGAAAGAAAGCAGAAGGTCTACAGAGCGGACACGATGCAGCTCTTGCAATCATGACTACTGATACAGTAGAAAAAGAGATGGCAGTTGAGATAGAGATTGGCGGCAAGACAGTCACAATCGGAGGAATGTCAAAAGGTTCTGGTATGATTCACCCGAATATGTGCACGATGCTTGCATTTATCACAACAGATGCCGCAATTACAAAAGAGGCACTGCAGAAGGCGCTGAGTGAAGACGTAGAAGATACTTATAACATGATTTCTGTAGATGGAGATACATCTACCAATGATACAGCAATTCTTCTTGCAAATGGTCTGGCAGGCAATCAGGAGATTACTTACGCAAGTCCGGAGTATGAGACATTTAAAGAGGCACTTCACATGGTCAACGAGACACTTGCCAAGAAAATGGCAGGAGATGGAGAAGGAGCGACTGCTTTATTTGAGGTGAAAGTCGTGGGAGCAGAGAGTATAAAGCAGGCAAAGACACTTGCAAAATCAGTTGTATGCTCCAATCTTACAAAGGCTGCAATTGCCGGACATGATGCAAACTGGGGAAGAATTCTCTGTGCAATGGGATATTCCGGTGTACAGTTTGATCCGGAAAAGGTGGATCTGTTCTTTGAAAGTAAGGTTGGAAAGCTTCAGATTATTGAAAATGGTGTGGCAACAGATTATAGTGAAGAAGTAGCCACAAAGATTTTATCTGAGCCTGAGATCACAGCAACGGCAGATATCAAAATGGGCGATTACAGTGCGACCGCATGGGGCTGTGATCTGACACATGAATATATCAATATTAACGCAGATTACAGAAGTTAAAGTACAGATAATTGTTAGAAACTAGTAGTTGGACGACAGAAGGGAAGTTTTTGGACATGAATAAAGATATGCAGCAATATTTGGATAAAGCAGAAGTACTGATTGAGGCGCTTCCATATATCCAGCGTTTTAACCGTAAGATTATCGTAGTAAAATATGGTGGAAGTGCCATGGTTGACGAGGAACTCAAAGCAAGAGTCATTCAGGACGTCACACTTTTGAAACTGGTAGGCTTCAAACCGATCATTGTTCATGGCGGCGGCAAGGAAATCAGCCGCTGGGTTGGAAAAGTTGGTATGAAACCGGAATTTAAGAATGGACTTCGTGTGACCGATGAGGCAACTATGGAGCTGGCTGAGATGGTTCTGGGCAAGGTAAATAAAAGTCTTGTTCAGCTTGTAGAGAGCCTGGGAGTCCGCGCGATCGGCATCAGTGGAAAAGACGGAAGACTTCTCTCTGTAAAGAAAAAATATGCAAATGGTGAAGATATCGGATTTGTCGGTGATGTGACAAATGTAAATGCAGATATTCTTTACGATCTTTTGGAAAAAGATTTCCTTCCGATCATTTGCCCGGTAGGACTGGACGATGACAACAATACATACAATATTAATGCAGATGATGCAGCATGTGCGATTGCAAAAGCCATGAAAGCAGAGAAGCTTGCATTTCTGACAGATATTGAAGGAGTTTATAAGGATCCACAGGATTCATCCACACTGATTTCTGAACTGACAGTATCAGAGGCTCATAAGTTGGTGGGAGATGGATATATCGGTGGCGGAATGCTTCCGAAGATCAACAACTGTATCGAGGCTATTGAGAGTGGGGTATCCAGGGTTCATATTCTGGATGGAAGAATTCCACACTGCCTGCTGCTTGAAATCTTTACAAACAAAGGAATTGGTACAGCTATTTTAAATGACAGTGAGAGAAGGTATTATGATGGAGAATAATCAGACAAATACATATATGGAAGAGACAAACTCAGAACTGGTCCATACATATAACCGTTTTCCGGTTGTCTTAGATCATGGTGAGGGTGTTTATCTTTATGATACAGAAGGAAAGAAGTATCTGGATTTTGCGGCAGGAATTGCGGTATGTGGACTTGGATACAGTAATGAAGAGTATAAGACTGCATTAAAAAATCAGATCGATCTTCTGACACATACTTCGAATTTATACTATAATACAACTTGCGGAAAAGCAGCAAAAGCACTTTTGAAAGCATGTGAGATGGATAAAGTATTTTTTACTAACAGTGGTACGGAGGCAATTGAAGGTGCATTAAAAGCTGCCAGAAAATATGCTTACAAAAAAGGTACCGGACGTTATGAGTTCATTGCTATGGAAGATTCTTTCCATGGAAGAAGTATGGGAGCATTGTCTGTTACCGGAACAGAGCATTACAGAACGCCATTTGAGCCACTGATACCGGGCGTGAAATTTGCAAAATATAATAACCTTGACAGTGTAAAAGCACTGGTAAGTGATAAGACATGCGCAATTATTCTAGAAGCTCTTCAGGGGGAAGGCGGAATCACTCCGGCTACTGATGAATTTATGAAAGGACTCCGCCAGATTTGTGATGAAGAAGGAATTCTTCTGATTTGTGACGAGATTCAGTGTGGTATGGGACGTACAGGTTCTATGTTTGCATGGCAGGGATATGGTGTAAAACCGGACATCATGACGATGGCAAAAGCAATTGGAAATGGAGTTCCGGTAGGAGCATTTGCCATGACAAAAGAAGTGGCAGAATATTCTCTTGAGCCGGGAGATCACGGAACAACTTATGGTGGAAATCCGCTGGCGTGTGCAGCAGTTGCCAAGACGCTGGAGTTATTTGAAAAATATGATCTCACAGCTCATGTGCGTGAGATTGGCGCGTATCTGACAGAAAAGCTGGATGAACTTGTTGCAGCAAATGACGCAGTTTTGGAGAGACGAGGAATTGGACTTATCCAGGGGATTAAGGTTAAGAAGCCGGTAGGAGAGATTAGCTCGGAGGCACTGAAAGAAGGACTTCTTATTATCAGTGCAAAGGGGAATGTACTTCGCCTGGTTCCGCCACTTGTGATTGAAAAAGAGCATGTAGATGAGATGCTGGAGATTTTGAAAAAGGTTCTGTAATAATAGCAGAGTGAAAAAATGTGGAGCAATCCGCAGGCATCATGAAATGTATCTGGCATTTATAAAAAGGAATATAAAAACCGACGCACGGATATACTAATTACGACAGGTAAGGAGGTATCGCAATGGTCGGTTTTTTTATTGCTCTTTTATCAGGGGCATTGATGAGTATACAAGGTGTTTTTAATACAGAAGTTACCAAGACGACAGGTATGTGGGTTGGCAATGCATGGGTGCAGCTTACTGCATTTGCCGTCTGTCTGATTGCCTGGCTGATTGCAGGTAGAGATAATCCGATGGTACTTATGAAAGTAGAGCCCAGATATCTGCTTTTGGGAGGAGTGATCGGAGCTGGAATTACACTTACAGTAATTCTGGCAATGAACCAGCTTGGCCCGGCAAAAGCAGCATTACTGATCGTTATCGCACAGTTGATCGTAGCTTATGGGATTGAACTTCTCGGATTGTTTGGGGTTGATAAAGAACCTTTGGAATGGAGAAAAGTAATCGGCATGGGGATAGCACTGATTGGAATTGCAATTTTTCAGTGGAAATAATAGAAGTGATTTTACGTCTCTTTGGCGGATCGCAGTTGCAATTTTGGAATGGAGATAGTAAAATAAAACTGTCTTACATTTTGAGGGTACAAGCCACTTTGTATGAGAATTACAAAGGAGGACATATGAGTAGGACAAGGTGGAATTACAGGTATTTTATCAGAAGCGTGGTTGTAATTATGTGCGTGGTATTTTGTGTGGGCTGCCAGAAAAAGTCACAGGAGACAGATCTTAAGACAGTGTCTGTCAGGGAAGAAGAACCGGAAAGTACACCGGAAGACTCAAGAGAAGATACCACAGAAGATGTCGGAAAAGTGAAGGAAGAAGACACTGCTAAGAAGAAAGATGATGCGGTGCCTGACACAGAAGATAGACCAGAGAAGCTGTATGTACATGTGTGCGGCAATGTAAATCAGCCAGGAGTCTATGAATTACAACAGGATAGCAGAGTTTTTGAAGCGATAGAGGCAGCAGGAGGTATGACTACAACTGCCGCTTTTTCTTATCTGAATCAGGCTGAGCTTCTAAAGGACGGGCAGCAGATTTATGTTCCGTCACAGGAAGAGGTAGATTCCGGAAAAGTTACGTCAACCAGAAATGCATCTGAGAGTGATGAGACATTCAGTGTGCAGGCTGTGGAAAATGTATCCGGGCAGGATGACGGAAAAGTTAATTTGAATACAGCTTCAAAAGAAGAATTGCTGACGTTAAATGGAATTGGTGATGTGCGTGCACAGGCAATTTTAAAATACCGGGAAGAACATGGCGAATTCCGCTCAATAGAAGAGCTTATGGAAGTAGAAGGAATTAAAAAGGGGACCTTTCAGAAATTAAAAGATCAGATTAAGATTTGACAGGGGAGACTGGCAATGAGCAGAAAAGTATTAGTAGTAGACGATGAAAAACTGATTGTGAAGGGAATAAGGTTCAGTCTGGAACAAGATGGTATGGATGTGGACTGTGCCTATGACGGTGAGGAAGCATTGAAACTGATCCGTGAGAATAAGTATAACATTATTCTTTTGGATGTGATGCTGCCTAAACTGGATGGATTTCAGGTATGTCAGCAGGTACGTGAATTTTCTGATGTGCCAATTGTGATGCTGACAGCAAAAGGCGAGGATATGGACAAGATCCTCGGACTGGAATATGGTGCAGATGATTATATCACGAAGCCATTTAACATTCTGGAAGTGAAGGCAAGAATCAAGGCAATCATGAGAAGAACCGAAAGACAGACAGAGGAACGGCCGGAAGGAAGACAGATCGTCAAAGGCGATATGAAGATCGACTGCGAAGGAAGAAGAGTTGTGATCGGAGAACGGGAAGTGAATCTGACAGCAAAGGAATTTGATCTTTTGGAGCTTCTTGCAATGAATCAGGATAAAGTCTATAGCAGAGAGAATCTTCTGAATATCGTATGGGGATATGAGTATCCCGGTGACGCAAGAACTGTCGATGTACATATCCGGAGACTTCGGGAGAAGATAGAAAAGAATCCGAGTGATCCGAAGTATGTACATACGAAGTGGGGAGTTGGTTATTATTTTAGGGGTTAAGAAGTATTTGAAAAGAAGCAGACTAGGGAGTCTCAGGTTTCAGATTGGATCCCTGATCATTCTGGCAGGGATCATTCCGGTGCTGATCATTGAAGGGGTACTCCTTAGTACTTATGAAAAAAGGGCAGTGAATGTACGCACTGCCGAGATTCAGAGTCAATGTACAATTCTATGCAATCAATTGGGTGACAGCAGTGACCTGAAGGGAAAAAATTCAGAATTTATAAAGACAGAACTCGACCAGTTGACAAATATTTACAATGGCCGGGTGATGTTGATCGATGATAATTTTCAGATTATGGAAGATACATATGGAATGGACGATGGAAAGACCATTGTTTCAGGTGATGTGATTCAGTGTTTAAAAGGGCAGGGAACCAGCCATTATGATTCAGGGAACCGCTATATTGAAGTGACTTCACCGATTGCTGATTCACAGACCAATGAAGTAAAGGGCGTTATGTTAGTCAGTGTGTCCACAGATACGATCGTAGATACACTTCATGAACTTCGGTCAAGTGTCAGAACAGTAGGAGGCGTAATCCTGATCATCTGGGTGCTTATAGCACTGGTATTCAGTAAGCTTATGGTCCGGCCATTCATCAGAATTACCAGATCACTGGAAAATGCAACGGCAGGCTATGATGAAAGTATGCTCCATGAAAATGCATATACAGAGACGAGACAGATGACAGAAGCATTTAATAAAATGCTGGGAAGACTCCGGGTGTTGGATGATTCAAGGACAGAATTTGTGTCAAATGTGTCTCATGAATTGAAAACACCACTTACGTCTATGAAGGTATTATCAGATTCATTGCTGACACAGGAAGATGTTCCAGTGGAGTTGTACAAGGAGTTTATGGGGGATCTGTCAGAAGAAATAGAGCGTGAGAACAAGATTATTAATGATCTTCTATCTCTCGTTAAAATGGACAAAACAGCGGATACGATGAATATTTCTTCCGTGAACATTAATACTCTTGTGGAAAGAATATTAAAACAGCTTCGTCCAATTGCGGCAAAAAATAATATAGAGGTGGTGTTTGAAAGTTTCCGACCGGTGACTGCGGAGGTAGATGAAGTAAAATTATCGCTTGCAATCACAAACCTGGTGGAAAATGCGATTAAATATAATCAGGAAAATGGCTGGGTGCATGTGGCGTTAAATGCAGATCACAAGTTGTTTTATATTGAAGTGGCTGATTCCGGCATTGGAATCGCACCGGAGGAGACAGATCATATTTTTGAGAGATTCTACCGGGTAGATAAGTCTCACTCCAGAGAAATCGGAGGAACCGGACTTGGACTTGCGATTGCAAGAAGTGCAATTGTTATGCACAGAGGTGCGATTAAGGTTTACAGTCAGCCGGGAAAAGGAACAACATTTACAGTGAAAATTCCATTGACTTACGTGTCATAGAAAGGAGAGGCAGTATGAAAAAACGAAGGAAATTTACAGCTTTGTTAGGTATTCTTATATGCGTGGCTCTCCTTATGTCCTGTAAGAAGAATGATATGGGTGAGGAAACTTATGAACTGTATTATGTAAATGTACAGACCCAGGCACTGGAACAGGAAAAAGTTCAAATAGAAGGGGATACTACGGAAGAGAAGATTGAATCTATGCTAAAAGAACTGAAGAAAAATCCAGAAGATGTAGAAGTAAAGAGTACATTTCCCAAAAAGATAAAAGTGGAAAAATGGGAACTTACAAATGGACGACTGGGGATATCTTTTAATCAGGAATATAAAAATGTGAAAAAAGTGCCGGAACTTCTTTTTCGTGCGTCACTGGTTCAGTCACTGATACAGATTGATGGGGTTGATTCTGTAAAATTATATATTGGTGGGGATCCATTGTGTGATGCGAATGGTAACGAAATCGGAGCTATGAATGATGAATATTTTGTTCAGAATATAGGTTCCACACTTCATACATATCAAAGTGTAGATCTTGAATTGTATTTTGCAAACAGTGAGGGAGATAAGCTTGTGACTGAGACAGAACATGTCCGGTACAACAGCAATACATTGAAAGAGAAGTTGATTGTAGAAGAACTGATGAAAGGACCTTTTGCAGAAACTTATAAAAAGGTCATTCCTATGGATACGGTACTTTTGGGTGTGTCTGTGAAAGATGATGTATGTTATGTGAATTTTGATAATGGATTTTTGAATATGACAGATATACAGCCGGAAGTTACTATTTATTCTATCGTAAATTCTATAATTCGAGGAGGAAGTGCATCAAAAGTACAGATTCTGGTTAATGGAGATTCAAATCTTAAGTATCAGGATCAAGTGGATCTTAGCCAGCCGCTTACAGAGCGGGAAGATATTGTGGAGGATTAATCATTTGAAAAACAGACCACTATGCAGTTTATGCCTGGTGATCGCAATTTTAATCGGAATCCTGACAGCCGGGGCGGGTGCGAAGTTCGTGTCAGAGCTTCGCCCTTCTCCTGTTGAACAATATGGAGAAAAAGATGATTGGCTGATTGTCAGGGGCCAGGTATACAAAAAAGAAGAAAAAGAAAAGTATCAGATATTATATCTGAAAAAATGTTCTGTCTATTTTCAGAAAGATCAACAGAGTCAACAAAATCAACAAAGTCAGCAATCGTTAATAAAAGAATCCAGAATGCTCATTTATGATGAGAAGAAAAATAAGATACAGATAGGAAATGAGGTGGAGGCGGAAGGGAAGCTTAGTTTTTTTGAAACTGCGCGTAATCCGGGGAATTTTGATCAGAAAGCCTATTATCAAAGGCAGAATATTCACGGAAAAGTATGGAGTGAAACTTTAAGAATAACAGACCATACAGTAAAACGGATACAAAATGTATTGGAGAATATACGAGTACATTGTAGAAATACATTACTGAGTGAAGCGGGAGAGAAAAACGGCAGTATTTTAAGCACCATACTTCTTGGAGAAAAATCCCAGATGGACCCAGAGATAAAAAAACTATATCAGGTGAACGGAATCGGACATATATTGGCAATTTCCGGTGTTAAGACTTTAAAGTTGGATATCCCCCTAGTGCCTGAAACCCGCATAAAATGGGCACTTATGCCACTACATATCGCTAAAATTTACATTTTAAAACTGTGCTTAGACGAGGAAATTATTCCTCGTTGTCGTTTCCCTTGTTCAAGGGGGTATCTCACAAAATGTATAAATCAGCAAAAGAAGCAATAATTCAGCGTAAGTTTAATCTTATGGCAGAAGTCTAAAAAATGGCAAAAGGAGAAGATGAATATGGCATATAAAAAATATAGAGAAATGAAGGTTTATGAAGCAAGAGGGTACCAGTATAAGCAGACACCGAGTATTGTTTTGAAAGGAAAATGGCTTTCAGAGTTGGGATTTAACATTGGAGAACAGATTGAGGTGAAATGTGAGGATGGACGGTTAATTATAACGAAGGCGAATGAGATATGGAGTGCTGAAGCTTAATAGAGGCTTTTACTTTTTAAACACTGTTCATTATTATATCAAAAAATAAAAATGAAAAAGCTATAAGACATTAAAGCTAGATTGAGTTGATACCAACCCAATGAATAGTATTTTCCGTTCAAACCAACTAGGGCTTCTTTTGGTTGATTTCCGGCGGTAATACGAATATAATATTTATTAGGTGAAAGTATGCGATTTCATAGGAGAAAATGAATGGAATATTTAACAGTGAAAGAAATTGCTGAAAAATGGGGAATCTCAGAAAGGCGCCTTCAAACGATGTGTAAAGAAGGAATGGTTGAGGGGAGTAAAAGATTTGGGAGATCATGGGCAATTCCAGAGGATGCGGTAAAGCCTGTTGATCGTAGAATAAAATCTGGGAAATATATGAAAGGTAAAAAAACTAGAAAAAATGACGGAGGTAAATATAAATGGCGAAAAATACAGCCGACATAGGATTTGAAAAACAGATATGGGATGCAGCCTGTGTGCTTCGTGGTAACATGGATGCGTCAGAATATAAGAATGTTGTACTGGGGTTGATTTTTCTAAAGTACATTTCAGATCGATTCGATGACAAGTATCAGGAGCTGAAAGATGAGGGCGACGGATTTGAGGAGGATATTGATGAATATACTTCCGAAGGCATTTTCTTTGTACCTGTAGGTGCACGTTGGAATGAGATTGCAGCGAAGGCACATACACCAGAAATCGGTACAGTTATTGATGATGCCATGCGTGCTATCGAAAAGGAAAATAAGCGTTTGAAAGATATTCTTCCTAAGAATTTCGCACGTCCAGAACTGGATAAACGAAGATTGGGGGATGTGGTGGATTTATTCACTAATATCCAGATGATTGAACACGGCAGCGAAAAAGATATTTTGGGACGTACATATGAGTATTGTCTTTCCATGTTTGCAGAACAGGAAGGAAAGCGTGGTGGTGAATTCTTTACTCCGTCATGTGTAGTTCGTACTCTGGTAGAGGTGCTGAAACCATATAAAGGTCGAGTATATGATCCTTGTTGCGGATCAGGTGGTATGTTCGTTCAGTCCGCAAAGTTTGTAGAAAACCATAGTGGTAATATCAGCAATATCTCTATTTATGGACAGGACTCCAATCCGACTACATGGAAGATGGCGCAGATGAACCTTGCGATTCGTGGAATTGAGCCGGATCTTAGCACTTACGCAGCAGATACCTTTTTAGATGACCGTCATCCTACATTGCGTGCAGACTATATTATGGCAAATCCCCCATTTAACCTTTCTGACTGGGGTGCTGATAAATTAAAAGAGGATGTGCGCTGGCAGTACGGTATGCCACCTGCAGGAAATGCCAACTTTGCATGGTTGCAACATATGATTTATCATCTTGCACCGGCCGGAAGAATTGGTATGGTTCTTGCTAATGGTTCATTATCTTCTCAGTCAGGTGGTGAGGGTGAAATCCGTAAGAATATTATCAATGCAGATTTGGTTGAATGTATTGTTGCAATGCCTACACAGCTTTTCTATACGACGCAGATTCCGGTTTCACTCTGGTTTATCAATAAACAGAAAAAACAGACCGGAAAGACACTGTTTATTGATGCTCGTAAGATGGGAACTATGGTCAGTCGCAAACTTCGTGAGCTTACAGATGATGATATTAAGAAGATTTCAGATACTTATGAATCATTTGCAGACGGAATGCTGGAAGATGTGAAGGGCTTCTGTGCTGTTGCTGATATAGCAGAAATCGAAAAGCAGGATTATATTCTTACTCCGGGGCGATACGTTGGCATTGAGGAACAGGAAGATGATGGGGAACCATTTGAAGAAAAGATGGATCGTCTGACATCGGAGCTTTCGGAAATGTTTGCTAAGAGCCATGAACTCGAAGATGAAATTCGTAGGAAACTGGGGGCGATTGGGTATGAAATTTAATATATGGGAAGATTGTCCAAAAGTTCCAATTACAGAATTACTTTCTTTTATTGTTGATAATAGAGGGAAAACCGTTCCTACAGCGAATGATGGATGGAAGCTTATAGCAACAAACTGCGTTACAAACAACACACTGTTTCCAGTATATGAGAAGGTGAGATATCTTACACAAGAAACTTATGAAACGTGGTTTCGAGCACATCCTATGCCGGGAGATATTTTATTTGTTAACAAAGGTACTCCAGGACGGGTTTGTATGGTTCCGGATCCAGTAGATTTTTGTATAGCTCAGGATATGATTGCCCTGCGAGCTGATGATAAGAAAATTTATAACAAATACCTTTTTGCTGTTTTAAGAAGCCGAGAAATTCAACAACAGATATATAATACAAATGTTGGGGATGTTATACCGCACTTTAAGAAGCAATTTATGGATCAGTTATTAATTCCTGTTCCAGACAGAAAGATTCAAGAGAAAATAGGAAACCTATATTATCAATTGAGCTACAAAGTGGAATTAAACAAAAAGATAAATGAGAATTTAGCGGCTTAAAGGTCGAGGTCGGAAACATCAATTTCGCCGGACATCAGCTTTGGCAATAAGGCATCACGTAATTCCGTCAATTTACGAGATTGGTCTTCATTTTTCTTCATCATCTCGTACATTGGAGCAACGGAATTTTCAAATTGAAGCAATGCTTCTGCGGAGGGAATCCTGAGTTCCAAGGCATTCAGGATTGCTGTTGTCATGCTTGGCACTGCTGATCCTGCATTCATAGAGGCTAGATCTTTGGATTTTACAAAGTGATATACAAACTTTGCCACATTAGTTTGTTTCATCTCTGTATAAAACATGGTATCAACGGACCAAAATGGCTGATTGACATACATCACATTGTTAAGAGTACCTTTTCGAGGAATAAGAACAGACTCCTTTTCATACAGTGGGCGTTCTACATACCTCATAATTCCGCCTGATCCGTAAACGGGATAAACGCCATCAGCTAATTTTTTATGATCTTTGCCATATTTGACATTAATCAAATCTGAGAGATGACCAAATGGCCAGTTAGGATCAGCCTCGATAAGAAAAAATTGTTGATAAATAGCCTGTGCCTGATCAGCTAAATTCTCATTTAACCGAATAACTCCTACCAACGGCAGGGGTAAAAACCAACGGAACTGCCGTTGATTCGTTCTCTGGAAATAAATATAAGGAGAACGAATTATGAAACAAAAAATTATGGAAGGGATTGTGCAACAGATGTTGCCATATCTCAATAATGTACAGTTACAAAAATTACAGGAGGTCTTAGAATATTCGTTTTATAATTATGAGATTTCCAGCAAAGTAGAAGAAACGGAAGACGATAGCCAAAAACTGATTGACGCTTTTGTGTATGCAAAACGAATTGAGGGATGTTCAGAGAAAACACTGAAATATTATCGAACCACAATAGAAGCGATGACGGAAGTTATAAATAAAGGGGTCCGTCATATGCAGACAGATGATCTCAGGGCATATCTGACGGAATATCAAGAAAAGCATGGCTCAAGTCGTGTGACGATTGACAATATTCGGAGAATCTTATCAAGCTTCTTCTCATGGTTAGAAGATGAGGATCATATTTTGAAAAGCCCAGTGCGTAGAATTCACAAGGTGAAGACAGCTACTAATATCAAAGAAACGTACACAGATGAAGAGTTGGAAAAGATGCGTGATAATTGCGTGGAGCTTCGAGATCTGGCGATTGTTGATATGTTGGCTTCTACAGGTATGCGTATTGGAGAGATGGTGCTGTTGAATAAAGTGGACATCAATTTCAATGAGCGTGAATGTGTTGTATTTGGTAAGGGTGATAAGGAACGCGTAGTTTATTTTGATGCGAGAACTAAGATTCATCTGCAAAATTACATTAATAGCAGAAGCGATAATGATCCAGCTTTGTTCGTAACGCTGAGAGCACCACATACAAGAATCAAGATTGGCGGTATAGAATCCCGTTTACGAGAAATAGGGAGATCCTTGGAAATAGAAAAAGTCCATCCGCACAAGTTCAGGAGAACACTTGCAACGATGGCAATAGATAAGGGTATGCCAATTGAGCAGTTACAGCAGCTATTAGGACATAAACGAATAGACACAACCTTGCAGTATGCAATGGTTAAGCAGAGCAATGTAAAACAGGCTCATAGGAAATATATAAGTTAGGAGAATGATTTATGAATATATGCAAGTTGGGTGACATTGCAAAGTTCACAACGGGAAAGCTTAACTCAAATGCAGCACAGGATAATGGCAAGTATCCATTTTTTACCTGTGCACCAGAAGCGTTAAAGATAGATGATTATGCTTTTGATACAGAAGCAATCATACTGGCAGGAAATAACGCGGATGGAAATTTTCATATTCAACATTTTAAAGGAAAGTTTAATGCATATCAAAGAACATATGTGATTGAAAGCTCGGATGAGAATAAAGTTTATACAAAATATTTATATTATGCATTGAAAACATGCTTGTTGCATTTTAAACAAATATCACAAGGGTCTGCTACAAAATTCTTGACGGCTAAAATTTTGAATTCATTTGAATTACCAATACCAGAAATAGAGATTCAGAAAAAAATAGCAGGAACACTTGGAAATTTAGATAAAAAAATTAAAACAAATGAAGCGATAAATGAGAATTTAGAGCGGCAAGCACAAGCCTATTTTGAAGAGCTTTTTGTCGTTAATGCTGATCCAAATTGGCCGGAATGCACGCTTTCAGATATCGGTTCTATCGTTGCAGGCGGAACCCCTTCAAAATCGAAGTCGGAATACTATGCAGATCAGGGTATTGCATGGATAACGCCCAAAGATTTATCAGTCGATAAGTCAAAATTTATCTCTCATGGCGAGAATGATATCTCTGAGTTGGGATTTTCCAAGAGTAGTACAAAAAAAATGCCTGCTGGAACTGTACTTTTTAGTTCAAGAGCTCCAATAGGTTACATTGCCATAGCTCAAAACGAACTCACTACCAATCAAGGATTTAAATCCGTTATTCCAAATGAGAATATCGGTACTTCCTACGTGTATTTTTTACTAAAGAATCTTCTTCCGACAATCGAAGGTATGGCTTCCGGATCAACTTTCAAAGAAATATCCGGAGCAGGAATGAAATCTGTGCCTACGGTTATGCCTGATGTTAATATCATTCAACTTTTTAACAATTTTTGCGAACCTATATTCAAGGAACAAGAGATCCTTGAAGCAGAAAATCGCAGGCTTTCCGCTTTGCGCGACTCACTATTACCCAAACTGATGTCCGGTGAAATTGATATCTCCTCCCTAGACATCTAAGCCACTAAATTCTCATTTAATATTTGAGGGGAGAATTTTATATGCTAAAAGACTGGAATTTTTGGTGTTCTGTGATTACGGCTTTAACGGCTATACTGGCATTAGTTTTATCTGTTCGCCAAATAAGTCTTAGTAATAAACACCAGTTATTTGACCGTAGAATGGAAGCGTACATGCTGACAAATGGACTTATCGCTCTTTGCAAGGATAATTATATGTGGCTTTCTCCGAAAAGAGAACAAATGCCGCAGTTTGCCAATGATTATGTTTTTATATGGCTTACCAATAATACTTATATGGAAAAACAGGCAGATGCTATTGAATATCCGTTAGAGCAGCCTTTTCACAAAGAATTTTTGCAAAAAAGAGAAGAAATAAGAATCACGGCGGCAGAAATTGATTTGATTTTTAAGGGAGAAGCAGCATTAGCATATAGCAATTTTTTAAGAAACTATGAGGCTGCTTTGGCTGTAATGTATGAATATCAGATTATTATTGATAAAATGCAGAAAGAAAATGAAAAACATCCAATGACGGTAGAGGAAGCGGAAAAAATGTTTTCAGAAGAAAAATATAGAGAGAATCTTTATAATGCATTGGATAATCTTAAAAAAGCATATGATGCAGTAGCAGAGGAAAAAGTAGAAAAGCAGATAAAGAAGCAGCTTAAATTGGTATAAAAAGGAGGTCCATCATGCCGAGTTTGTTTACAGAAGATACTTATGAACAGGCCATTATTGAACTGTTTGAGAATATGGGGTACGAGCATTTGTATGCACCAGATTATGATAGAGATTATACTAGCCCGCTTCTGGATTCTGTTCTTCGGGATAGCTTGGTGCGTATCAACCGTGGCTTGCCATTAGATGCGATTGAGGAAGCAATAGCGAAGTTGAAAAATTTTGATACAGGAAGTTTATTACAGAAAAACATTACTTTTATGGATTATCTGCAGAATGGTATTACTGTGAAATTCTTTGTAAAAGGTGAGGAGCAGTCTTCAATTGTTCGGTTGGTGGATTATGAGAAAGAAAAGAACAATACTTTTTATGTGGTAAATCAATTTACATTTCTGGAGAATGGTAACAATCGTAGACCGGATATAATTTTGTTTATTAATGGCCTTCCATTGGTTCTTATGGAATTAAAGAGTCCAGCAAAGGACGAAGTAGGTGCAGAAAATGCATATAATCAGATTCGCAATTATATGCAGGATATTCCGTCTATGTTTTATTATAATGCAATATGCGTTATCAGTGATCTTTCTACAAATAAAGCAGGAACAATTACTTCTGGCTTGGATCGATTTATGGAATGGAAAACAAAGGATGGAAACTATGAAGAAACAGCATATGCTCAGTTCGATGTATTTTATGAAGGAATGTTTCAGAAAGATCGTCTGTTAGATATTTTGAAGAATTTTATCCTTTTTTCAGGTAGTGGTCAGGGAAGATTTAAGGTTCTGGCGGGATATCACCAGTATTTTGCAGTTCGTAAGGCTATTGAAAAAGCGAAAGTAGCAACAAAAACAGATGGAAAAGGTGGCGTGTTCTGGCATACACAAGGATCTGGGAAATCATTGTCGATGGTATTTTATGCGCATTTATTGCAGGATGCTCTGGATAGTCCGACGGTTGTAGTTATGACAGACCGGATTGATCTGGACGATCAGTTATATTTACAGTTTTCCCAATGTGCAGATTTTTTAAGGCAGACTCCAGTTCAAGCAGAAAGTAAGGAACATTTAAAAGCATTACTGGATGGTAGAAGTGCGAATGGAATTATCTTTACCACTATGTTTAAATTTGAGCGTGGGGAGAAGCCTTTGTCAGAACGCAGGAATATTGTGGTTATGGCAGATGAGGCACATCGAGGACAATATGGATTTGATGAAAAAATTGTCATATCGAAAAATGAAGATGGAGAAAAAGAGGCACATACAGTAATTGGAAATGCCAGAATTATCCATGATGCATTACCGAATGCCACTTTCATTGGATTTACAGGTACACCTATTTCTGCAAAAGATCGGAATACTCGTGAAGTGTTTGGTGAGTATATTGATGTATATGATATGACACAGGCAGTGGAAGATGGAGCAACCCGTCCAGTTTATTATGAAAGTCGTGTTGTGCATTTGAAATTGGATCAGAATACGTTAGCTCTTATAGATTCTACATATGATATATTGGAACAGCAGTCAGATAGTGCCACAATAGAAAAGAGTAAAAAAATGCTCGGACAGATGGAAAGTGTTCTGGGAGCAGATTCCACAATTATATCTTTATGTGATGATATCGTGGAACATTATGAAAAATATAGGGCAAATCTGCTGACAGGAAAAGCAATGATCGTAGCGTATTCCAGACCGATTGCTATGAAAATATATCACCAGATTTTAAAAATCCGACCGACATGGAAAGAGAAGATTGGTGTGGTCATGACGAGCGGTAATAATGATCCGGAAGAATGGAAAGAAATCATCGGAACTAAGTCGCATAAAGAAGAGCTTGCAAGAAAATTCAAAGATAATAATGATCCAATGAAGATAGCCATTGTTGTAGATATGTGGCTCACAGGATTTGATGTTCCTTCTTTGGCTACCATGTATGTGTACAAGCCAATGCATGGGTATAATTTGATGCAGGCAATCGCTCGTGTTAATCGTGTATTTAAAGATAAAGAGGGCGGATTGATCGTAGACTATGTTGGAATTGCATCGGCATTAAAGGCTGCAATGAAAGAATATACGAAGCGTGATCAGTCTAAATATGGCGATATGAATATTGCAAAGGTGGCGTATCCAAAATTCCAAGAGAAACTGCAGGTATGTAAGGATTTATTACATGGTTTTGATTTCAGCGGATTTTTTGGTGGATCTCCACTTACAATGGCAAAACTTATTACTGGTGGTGCAAACTATGTGTTAGATGCAAAAGTACCGGACCGAAAGGATCTCTTTTTAAAAGAGGCTATGCTTCTAAAACAGTCACATTCGCTTTGTTCTAGTATGACTACGGAACGTGAACGTCATGAAGCTGCTTATATGGAAGCGGTTCGTTCTACAGTTATTAAGGTTACTTATGGCGGAACAGGGGGTAAAAATCTATCCCTGAAGGAAATTAATGCTCAGATAAATGAATTGCTTAAGGCGGCAGTCCAGAGCGAGGGAGTCATTAACCTGTTTGATAGTAGCAAGACAGGTGGAGAGAACTTCAGTTTGTTTGACCCTGCAGTATTGGATGAAATTTCTCGAATGAAAGAGAAAAATATAGCTGTAGAAATTCTGAAAAAGCTAATGGCCGAACAGGTATCTCTGTATAAGAGAACAAATGTGGTTCAGTCACAGAAGTTTTCAGAAAAAATCGCCCAGTTAATGAATGCCTATTATAATGGGCTGATTACAAATGAAGAGGTTATAAAAGAGCTTCTGAAAACAGCAGAGGAAATTACAAATTTGTATAAAAATGGTCAGAAGCTCGGTTTGACACAAGAAGAGTTGGCTTTTTATGATGCTCTTACTAAACCGGAGCATATTACTGATTTTTACAAAAATGATCAGCTTATAGCACTGACAAAAGAATTGACAGAAATGCTTCGAAGGAATAGAACCATAGATTGGCAAAAAAAAGAAACAGCTAGAGCGACAATGCGTAAGATGGTAAAGCGTCTATTGAAAAAGTATGATTATCCACCGGAAGATTATGATTTTGCAATTACTACGGTAATTAGCCAGTGTGAGTTATGGACTGATAATAGTAGTGGAATGTAAAAAATTTGTTTTCGTGAATCGTACTGAGGGATAGGGTGCAGTACATCTAAAAATTTCAGGTGTAAAAATATGTGATTATTATTTGTCGGATACACGCATGGATATTCAGAAATTAAATCTGTGATGTAAGGTAGTGGTGCTAGTGTATCTAATTATGAAAAATAATAATCAGCAGGCAGAAAAGAGGTGCGACGAACATGGACTGGAATCTGTTTTGGACGGCATTTGGTGCAATTGGCGGTACTCTTGGTGCTGTTGCTACAACAGCAGCAGTTGTGGTTGCATTATGGCAAACAAAATATAGTCAAAAGAAAATTATAAAACTTGCCTTTTCAGATAATTTTCAATTATATAATCCAAATACGGGAGAATCAGTCAAATTTATTGGGATAAGTGTTACTAATACAGGTAACAGAAAGGTTATCATCCGTACATGGGGAGTGCATCTTAAAGAGGGAAGTGCTATTGTGATGCCACCTGTGGATGCGAATGGAATAGAAAAAATGGTATATACAAAGCTGCCACAAACATTGGATTTGGAAGAATCCATAGATCTGCAGTGGCAGAAAGATAAATTTCAATTATTTTTGGAAGCTAATGAGGATAATATAGAGAAGAGTAAGCCGTTAGTCTTTTATGTAAATGATAGTACAGGAAAACAATATACAGTAAAAACAAAAGAGAATGCTTCGTGTTATTTCAAAGAATAGGGCTATTGACAAAACGAACAAATGTTCTTATAATTAAAGCATCGCTACGTTAGGATACATATCGCAGAGTAACACTATCAGGTTGGTTCACTTTCCCTTGACTGACCACAGTAGTAGGAGGCGATGGTTACATGACATTTGAAATCGGTTCGACAGCTTATATTGTCGAGAGCAACCGGATTATTCGTGAAGTGACTATAGTTAAGCGGAACGGAAACTTTTATATAATCCGGTTTGGTACAAGAGGCGGCATCCAAGTGAGAAGCAACAGGCTTTTTGCAAGCTATGATGATGCGGATTCTTCCATACATAGAAAGACAGAAAAAAGGACGGGATATCGTTCTCCATATGATTACATACACTAAAGTAAATGGAAGGGGATAATTTTGCAAAAAAATATGATTGACAATCCCCTTCAAATTTTATATACTTTAGTTAGCAAGTTAGCGAACAAGCAAGCGTGCTAATATATGAACACCGATATAAAAAATGAAATGAAGAAATGAAAAAAACGAAAAGAAAAGCGAAAACAGAGAAAAGGTGAAAATTATGATGTATGCGAATTTTGGAGAATTTATAAGTAAGAAGAGAGTTGAAAAGAAAATCACATTGAGGAAAATGGCTGATATGTTAGGGGTATCTGCACCGTTTTTGACTGATGTGGAAAAAGACAGACGCAACCCCTTCGATATGGAAAAACTTACCCAACTCGCACAGATACTGAATTTATCAAAAGAAGAAAATGCACAGATGCTTGACCTTGCTGGAAAGAAGAGAAATGCCGTAGCACCGGACCTTCCAGAATATATTATGGAACGGGACTATGTCAGTGCAGCTTTGAGGACGGCAAGGGACTTGGATGCAGGAGAAGAAGAATGGAACCAGTTTGTCGAGGAACTAAGAAAGCGAAAGGGGTAAGAACCTGTATATGTATAGACCTGAAATTAAAAGAAAGAGATCTGGGGCACCAGTGTTAAGCAGAAAAGAGATTGATGTTATTGGACAGAATATTGTCGGGGATTTTATGCCGGAAGCATTAAAATCTCCACAGGAAATAGATATCGATTTGTTGGCACAAGATTATCTGGGAATGGATCAGGACTTTCAGTACCTGTCGCATTGCGGTGTTTATCTTGGTATGACGGTGTTCAATGACACGGACAAAGTACCCGTGTATGATCCGCAGAATAATTGTGCGGACTATATCAGTGCAAAAGCACATACCGTGATAATTGATAAGACGCTCTTGGAAGAAAATCAGGAACACAGATATCGTTTTACGATGGGACACGAGGCAGGACATGAGTTTTTGCATAAAGAATATTTTGCCTATGATCCTGACCAGATAACGCTGTTTGACCTGATGGGAGAAACTCCGGCACCAATGGTTCAGTGTCGTGTAGATACAAAAAAGATGGATTGCCGGACAGCAAAGAGCTGGACAGACAGGGACTGGATGGAATGGCAGGCGAATGCATTATCATCTGCAGTTCTGATGCCTGTTTCAATGGTACGGATGGTAGCTGAAAATTTTAAACGACCAGGACTGCAGCAGATTTTTTATCATTATGCCCTGGCAGAAGAAGTTGCTTCGATATTTAATATATCATTTGAAGCAGCAGGATACCGATTGAAACAGCTTGGATATATTCCACAAGAGGCGCATCTGAGCACAGATATTCTTAACATGATTTCTTTTGATTTGGCTTGTAATTACTAGCAGAAGGTTGAAGTATGCGGATTACAGAATGATCCGCATATTTTTTTGACCTAAGTGTTAGCAAGTTAGCGAACAAATGAACAAAAGAAAATATGAATATTATGTTGATTCATGGAACATATTGTAATGTTGACCCACATAGTAATAATATGGGTTTCAGAATAAAATATGAAGTAATATTAGGAAATATGCACACTTTTTGGTTCTAAAATTCGACATTGATTAATATCCTGAAAAAGGGAAATGTGAATTTGTGGAAAGAAGGTGAGAACACATGGCAGATGGAGTAATACATAGATGCACCAAGGAATGCCCATATAATAAGAAATGTTTTGTATGCAAAACAGAATCTGAAGTATCAGGGAGTGTTGTGGTGCTTCATAAATGCAGGATTACGAAAGAGGATATTCCGATTCAGATTGGAAAAGAAGAAAATGCCTGTGTTTTATGATGGGCAGAACAGTAAACTTAATAATCGGACTAGCTTGTAAAGACAGCCACTAGGATGTGCTGATATTACAGTAGCCTACGAAACAGGGATGTTAGTAGAATGCTGTAAAAAATCAGAAATTCTAGTGGCTTTCTTAAATTCACCCATTTATAGCCAACAGCCTGTTTATCGGACAGTCTGTTGGCCTTTTTGTTTCTAAAAAGGAAAGCTGACGGATTGGGTTAATCACGCAGATAAATTTCTACATTGCAATGAACAAAAGATTAAAGATTTTCAGGAACAAAAGGGAGAACAAGTATATAGATGCCTGGCTATGATGCAGATTTGGGCAGTATCGATGTTCTTCTGAACGATGAGATTCAGTTCAGTATTGGATGTAAAAATACCTAACCTTATATATTCTCTGCACCTCTGGTTTTATTTTACGGAAAATCGTCAGGTACGAGGAGAATAAATTATTAGGCATAAAAAATGAAGTTTTGATACATCTGAAAAATTTTTGAAAATTATTTTTTAATCGTGCAAAAAGTCTGCACCTTTAAAAATTATTCTTTAGTCACAAAGCAAGGGAACAGGAAGGAGGTGAGCGAGAGATGGCAAAAAAGAGTATGACACCAAGTGAGCGCCGTGAGGCGATTCTCAGGGTCTTATGCCAGAGAAGACAGGACAAGATTGATAATCTTGCCGAAGAATTCGGTGTATCGGTCCGGACAATTAAAAATGACATCGAAGAATTAACTCTCGCTCACCCAATTGAGACGGTTCGTGGAAGATATGGCGGAGGTGTAAAAGTTGCTGATGGATATTATGTCGGACGCAATTACCTGAAACCGAAACAGCAGGAACTGTTAAAAAAATTGCGGTCAACACTTCAGGGTGACGATCTTGAGGTGATGAACAGTATCCTTCGTGATTTTGCTTTGTAAGAACTATATTTACGAGAACCCCACGGCCATGAGAGCCGAATGAGAAAGGATGAATTATTATGATGAAAATTTTTATCTGCAGCCCGTATCAGGGCAACATCGAGGAAAACAAAAAGAAGGCAGCATATTATGCAAAGATCGTTGCCAGAGCCGGGAATGTCCCAGTTGCACCACATATCTATTTTCCAACCTTCCTTGATGAGAAGAATCCCAATGAGAGAATGACGGGAATTGAAATGGGACTGGAACTCATGGATACATGTGATATGGTCTATGTTTTCGGTTTTGAGATTACGGAAGGCATGAGATTCGAACTGGAACATGCCAAGGAGATGAAGAAGCCTGTAAGACTTTATGACAGAAATTTTGAACAGATTTGTGTCAAAACGATTCCGATTGATGACCGTGCCAGTGATGAGTACCGTTCCCTGGTTAAGGGGCTGAAGCTCATGAGATAGGAGATCCGATATGTCAGGAAGAGTAAATGTCCGTTACGGACTGAATCAGGGTGACCGAATTATGGTCACCCGTGGAAAAAAGAAGAAAAAAGCAGCCGTTGTAAAGGAGTACCCGTTCCATATTCTGATGGATTGGGGAAAGTACAAGTCCAGTGTAAACAAAGTTGATGTGTATACAGGCGATGTGAAGCTGGCACGCATTTGAAAGGAGAGAACGCAATGAGCGAAGCATTGTTATTGGTAGCCGAGGGCTACGAGCAGATTGCTGCAGGAATCAGAAAGATGGTCGCAGCACAGAAAGATACATCTAAGAAGGAAGAAAAGCCTGTGAAGAAGGAAGAAAAGAAGGAAAATCCTGTGGCAGATACACCGAAAGATGAAGCTGCCCCGAAGGAGACAGCCGTTGACAGAAAGACGGTCCGTGCTTTCCTTGCGGACAAGTCCCGATCAGGAAAGACCTCCGAGGTAAAGAACTTGATCGAGCAGTTCGGTTTCCAGAAGCTGTCGGATGTTCCTGATGAAAAACTGCCGGAACTGTATGAGAAAGCACAGGTGCTTTAATGGGCGGCCACGCAAGATACTCGCCATCGTCCGGCAAAAGACGCCTGGAATGCCCTCCATCGTTACTGTTGGAGGAGCAGTTCCCGGATGAAGAGTCACCCTTTGCAGCAGAGGGTACTGCCGGACATGCGATGGCAGAGTATCTCATCAATAAGTATCTGAAGAAAAGAACCAAGAGACCCGTATCTGATTATTATTCGGATGAGCTGCTCGAAGCAGTGGATGACTACGTGGAATATAACATCGGCCAGATCGAACAGGCAAGAAAGGACTGTGATGACCCGTTCATCGGAGTGGAGCTGAAGGTCAGTCTTGCACACAGAATCATGGACTGTTTCGGTACTGCAGATATGGTGGTAGTCGATTCCCATAAGATCCACATTATCGATCTGAAGCTCGGCAAGGGCGTGGTGGTCGATGCGGAACAGAATGTCCAGCTTATGATCTATGGACTTGGAGTTCTGGACATGCTTGGTTTCTTATATGAGATCGACACGGTGGAGCTTACCATTGTCCAGCCAAGGATCGAACATTTTTCCACTTGGGAGATATCAGCCGGAGATCTGCTTGTATGGGGAAAGGACGTTCTTGAACCGGGAGCAGCAAAGGCTCTTGCCGGAGAGGGAGAGTTTAAAGCCGGAGACCACTGCCGATTCTGCAAGGCAAGATTTACATGCCGTGCAAGGGCAGAGGAATACCTGAAACTTGCACAGATGGAATTTGCCGAGCCGGCCCTTATGTCGGATGAGGAAATTGCAGAGGTTCTTTCCAAGGCAGATGCCCTGAAGAAATGGGCCGAAGAAGTTTACACCTATGCACAGAATGAAGCAGTGGTCAACCATAAGGAATGGCCTGGATACAAACTCGTTCTGGGAAGAAGCAACCGTAAATATACGGATGAAGATGAAGTGGCAGAGGCAGCACAGAAAGCCGGATACACAGACATCTATAAAAAGAGCCTGATCGGCATTACTGAAATGGAAAGGCTGATGGGAAAAAAGAAATTTAAAGAGATCCTTGGCTCCTTGGTATACAAGCCTGACGGCAAAGTCACACTGGTGCCGGATTCAGATAAAAGAGAAGCAGTTAAAACAGCAACCGCAGAAGCGGATTTTAAGGAGGACTAAATTATGACAACAGCTAATTTAACAAAAGTAATCGTACCTTGCAGACTCAGCTATGCACACCTGTGGGAGCCGGATTCCATCAATGGAAGCGAACCGAAGTATTCCGTATCCTGCATCATCGACAAGAATGATAAGGAAACCATCTCCAAGATCAAGAAGGCAATCGAAATCGCTAAGGATGAGGGAAAAGGCAAGTGGGGAGGTAAGATTCCGGCGAACCTGAAAACACCGTTAAGAGATGGTGACATCGACAGACCTGAAGACGAGGCGTATGCAGACAGCATGTTCCTGAACGCCAACAGCAAACAGGCCCCTCAGATCGTGGACAGACAGGTACAGCCGATCCTTGACCAGAGCGAGGTATATTCCGGCTGTTACGGAAGGGTATCCATTACTTTCTATGCTTACAACAGCAACGGAAATAAGGGTATCGCAGCAGGACTTGGAAATGTGCAGAAGTTAAGGGATGGAGAGCCTCTCGGTTCCAGAGCAAATGCCAAGGATGAGTTCGAGGCAGTGGATGCAGAGGACGATTTCCTCTCATAGGAGCATAACGGCAGTATTAAACCGGGCGGTGGTTTCCACCGTCCGTGTACATAAAGGAGATGTTATTTCATGGAAGAACTGATGAAGGAGCTTAACAGCATAAAGAAGTATATCCCGTATAACACATACCGCACCATCAAAGGGCAGATGAAGTCTGGCAATATGGCAGCAGCAAGAACGGGGATCAGCAGAATAAAGAAAAGAGTGGAGGGACAGGCTTATGGACACACTTGCAATTGATATTGAAACTTACTCAGATGTATCACTCCCGGACTGCGGGGTACATAGATATGCAGCATCGGAGCAGTTCGAGATCCTTTTGTTTGCATACAGTCTGAATGATGAACCGACAAGGATCATTGACCTTGCATCCGGGCAGACGATGCCGGATGAGATCATGGAATGCCTTATGGATGATTCCGTGGTAAAAACAGCATTCAATGCTGCCTTTGAGCGTAACTGTATCAACCGATTCTTCGGACTTTCCTTAAAGCCGGAAGGATGGAGATGCACGGCAGTTCAGGCATCCATGCTGTCGCTCCCGCTGTCACTGGAAGGCGTGGGGGGAGCACTGAACCTTGATAAGAAAAAGATGTCGGAAGGCAAAGACCTCATCCGCTATTTCTGTATGCCGTGCAAGCCCACCAAGGCAAACGGGGGCAGGACAAGAAACCTTCCGTCCGATGCTCCTGAGAAGTGGGAGCTGTTTAAGACATACTGCATCCGTGACGTGGATGTGGAAAAGCAGATCAGAAGCAAGCTGGCGAAATTCCCCATACCAGACAGGGAACAGGAGCTTTACTGCATGGACCAGAGGATCAATGACCGTGGGATCATGGTTGACCGTGAACTGATCAGCCATGCAGTGGCGTGTGATCTTTTATATAAGGAAGCAGCATCCAAGAGGGCATACGAGATATCGGGACTGGAAAACCCGAACAGTGTATCACAGCTTAAGGACTGGCTGAATGAAAAAGGTATCGAGGTGGATTCCCTTGCCAAGGCAGCCGTGGAAGAACTGGTGGAGAAAACGGAAGGGGAAGTATCCGAGATGATGAAGCTGAGGCTTTCCATGTCAAAAACCTCGGTAAAGAAATATGAGGCAATGGAACGCTCCGTCTGCCCGGATGGAAGGGTGCATGGATTATTACAGTTTTACGGGGCCAACCGTACAGGAAGATGGGCAGGCAGACTTGTACAGATCCACAACCTTCCGCAGAACCACATGGAAGATCTGGAACTGGCACGATCCATCGTAAAGGAAGGCAGATATGACCTTGTGGAGCTTTTATATGATTCCACCCCGGAGGTGCTGTCGGAACTGATCCGTACTGCATTTGTGGCAAAGCCGGGATGCAGATTCATTGTCAGTGACTTTTCCGCAATCGAGGCGAGGGTCATGGGATACCTTGCCGGAGAGGGATGGGTCATGGAGGAGTTCCGTGGTGCAGGAAAGATCTATGAGCAGACGGCATCCAAGATGTTCCATATCCCGATCAAAGAAATCACAAAAGGAAGCCCGTACCGTGCAAGGGGAAAAGTGGCATCACTCGCCTGTCAGTATGGCGGTGCGGAAGGTGCGCTTGTCAGCATGGGAGCATTAAATTTTGTGGAAGAAGAGGAACTGAAAGGACTGGTGCAGTCATGGCGGACAGCAAATCCGCACATCGTGAATTACTGGTATGAAATTGACGGTGCGGTAAAGGCAGCCGTGAAGGAGCGGAAGATGACCACGGTCGGAAGGGTGACGGTATATTACCAGTCCGGGATGTTAAAGATTGTACTGCCGTCAGGAAGGGTGCTGTCTTATGTAAGACCGAGGATGACCGTGAACCGATTCGGTTCGGAGAGCGTCAGCTATGAAGGTGTCGGTACGAATCGCAAGTGGACGAGGATCGAATCTTACGGGGCAAAATTCTGTGAGAATATCGTTCAGGCAACCGCAAGGGATGTACTGGCAGAAGCAATGCTCCGTCTGGGAAAGAAGGGATTTGATATCGTGTGCCACATCCATGATGAAGTGGTGCTTGAAGTGCCGGAGGGAATATCTTCGGTGGAAGAAGTAAATGAGATCATGGCGGTATGCCCTGACTGGTGTGAGGGGCTTCCGCTTAAAGCTGCCGGATTTGAAAGTCCGTTTTACAAGAAAGATTAGGAGGCAGAAACATGTTTGTATCAATCGGAAACTCAAGAATGGATAAAAAGTTTAACTGCACGGATATGACATATGAAGATTTTGTCAGCCGTCTGTCCAAGACAAAATATACTGCGGAAACAATGGAGCAGTACAGGAAGATGCCGAAAGGGCAGCAGGACAATATCAAGGATGTCGGAGGTTTCGTGCTTGGAAAGCTGAAGGGGGGACGCAGGAAGAAGGACTGCGTGATTTCCAGATCCGCTATCACACTTGATATGGATTACGGAACACCGGGTATCATTGATGAACTGGAAATGTTCTTTGACATGAAGATGGTGGTGTATTCCACGCATAAGCATACGCCGGAGAAGCCGAGACTGCGTATCATCATATTTCTGACAAGGGACGTGACACCCGATGAGTACGGGGCAGTCAGCCGTATGCTTGCATCGGATATCGGAATCGAGCTTTTTGATGATTCCACCTATGAACCATCAAGACTGATGTACTGGCCGAGCACTTCCAGTGACGGTGAGTATGTGTTTCAGGAGATCGAAGGGAACGAAGTCGATCCCGATGAAGTGCTGTCCCGTTATAAGGACTGGCATGATGTATCAGCATGGCCGGTCAGCAACCGTCAGGCATCCGTTGTGCAGAGGGATATAAAAAAACAGGCTGACCCGCTTTCCAAGGACGGGCTGATCGGGGCCTTCAACCGCACATACACGGTGACACAGGCAATCGACAAATTCATCCCAGATGTGTACAGGCATTCAAGGGCAATCCCCGGAAGATATGATTATATCCCAGCGGACTCGGCTGCCGGAGTTGTGGTCTACGATGACCTGTTCGTATACAGCCACCATGCAACAGACCCATGCTGCGGAAAGCTGATGAATGCGTTTGATGTGGTAAGGCTTCATAAATTCGGTGACAAGGATGCAAGGGTAGCCGAAGGGACAGAGCCGGGAAAACTCCCTTCTTTTAAAGCCATGCAGGATTTTGTTTCTGCAGATGAAGAAGTGAAGAACACACTTGCCAAGGAAAGACAGGAGCTGGCGGTACAGGAATTTTCCACGGAGCCGGATGAGGACTGGCAGAACAAGTTGGTACTTGACCGTAGGGGAAATATCAAGGATACCCTGCAGAACATCGCACTGATCATCCGCAACGATGAGAACTTCAAGCACATCGTGTACAACGAGTTCAAGGATACCATTGATGTCATCGGTTCGCTTCCGTGGAAACAGGTAAAACCCGGATGGAACGATTCTGACCTTGCAAATGCAAAGGTGTATTTCGAGAGGGTGTACGGGATCTGGTCACCGACCAAGTTTAAGGATGCACTGCTTGCCGTGGTGTCATCCGACAGGCTCTACCATCCGATCAAGGATTATTTTGCAACGCTTCACTGGGATGGACAGGAGCGTATCGATACACTGCTCATCGACTATTTCGGTGCGAAAGATTCACCGTACACAAGGGCAGTCATCCGCAAGACACTGGTGGCTGCGGTAGCACGTATCTATAAGCCGGGAGTAAAGTTCGACTCCATCCTCGTGCTGAACGGACCGCAGGGAATGGGAAAATCCACCTTCTTTGCCATCCTTGGAAAGCAGTGGTTCTCGGATTCCTTATCCATTTCGGATATGAGGGATAAGACTGCTGCCGAGAAGCTGCTCGGAAACTGGATACTTGAGATCAGCGAGATGAATGGTATCCGCAAGACGGAAGTCGAAGTAGTAAAATCCTTTGTCACCCGTCAGGATGATAAGTTCCGTCAGGCATACGGGGTCAATGTAGAGTCACATCCAAGAAAATGCATCATTGTGGGAAGCACAAACTCCGAGGGCGGATTCCTTCGTGACGTTACGGGCAACCGAAGATTCTGGCCCGTGCATGTGCCGGGGACAGGAAAACACCATCCGTGGGAGCTTGACTGTGTCGACCAGATCTGGGCAGAGGCAATCCATCTGTATAACGAGGGCGAGGAGCTGTTCTTAAAAGGTGCGGAGGCAGAGGAAGCATACAAGATGCAGCAGGAGGCAATGGAGTCGGATGACCGTGAGGGCATCGTGCAGGACTATCTTGACAGACTGCTGCCGGATAACTGGTCATCAATGGATGTCTACCAGAGAAGGGCATTCCTTGGCGGAGGAGAGTTCGAGACGGTCGGTGTCAAAGGAACGGTCATGCGTGAGCGTGTGTGCATCATGGAAATCTGGGTGGAGTGCTTCGGCAAGGAGCGTCAGAACTTAAAGAAGGCGGATTCCTATGAGATCGAAGGCATCTTAAACAAGATCGGGGGATGGAAGAAGTATGATTCCAATACCACGGGCAAGACCAAAGTCCCCCTTTACGGAGTGCAGAAGACTTTTGTGCGGATGGATGAGAAACCAGAGGAAACCCGTTAGGCGGTTTCCGGGGTTTCCCAGATGCAGATGGACAACGGTAGTCGGAAACCGTGCTGACACCTTGGAAAATAAGGGGTTGCGGTTCTTAGTTTCCCAGTTTCCCATTAAATCCAGTTGAGAATTAAAAATAAAGATAAAAAGAGCAATTCATGTATATATGCGCGTATAGGAGTTGAAGGCATATGGCAACCGCAATCGGCAAAGGAGGTATCTGGTTTTGCTAGAAAGTACAGTAGAGAGACATTTGAGGGAAGAAGCTAAAAAGCGGAAAGGCATGGCACTGAAGTTCGTATCACCCGGTATGAATGGAGTGCCTGACCGCATCGTCCTGATGCCGGACGGGAAAATGGCATTTGTGGAACTGAAAGCACCGGGGAAGAAGCCGAGACCGCTTCAGCTGAAGAGAAAGCGGATGCTTGAGAGGTTAGGTTTTCCCGTTTATGTAGTTGATAATATTGAACAGATCGGAGGTATCCTTGATGAAATACAAAGCACATGATTATCAGCAGTATGCAACAGATTTTATAATCAGACATCCCGTGAGCTGCCTGATCCTGGATATGGGACTTGGCAAAACGGTCATCACGCTTACGGCATTGTGGCTTCTGCTGTTTGACTATTTTGAAGTGAGACGGATCTTGGTGATAGCACCGAAGCGTGTGGCAGAGACCACATGGCCGGCAGAGATAAAAAAGTGGGAGCATCTTTACGGCATGACATTTGCCGTGGCAATGGGAACTGCAGAGCAGAGAAAGGAAGCACTTCTGTCAGGAGCCGATGTGACAATCATCGGAAGGGACAATGTTTCATGGATGACAAAAAACATATTTTTTGATTTTGACATGGTTATCATTGATGAGCTGTCGAGCTTCAAGTCCCCGAAGGCACAGAGGTTCAAAGACCTGAAAAAAGTAAGGCCGATGGCAAAACGTGTGGTCGGGCTTACGGGAACACCGGGAAACCTCATGGACTTATGGGCAGAGATCGGAATCCTTGATATGGGGCAGAGGCTTGGAAGATATATCGGCGGCTATCGTGACAGGTTCTTTCTGCCGGATAAGCGGAATCGTGAGATCATCTTTTCGTATAAGCCGAGGGAAGGGGCAGAAGAAAAAATATATGAACTGATCTCCGATATCAGCATTTCCATGAAAGCCGTGGATTATCTTGATATGCCGGAATGCATAAACAATCGTGTGACCGTATCCATGTCGGAATCCGAACAGGCACTTTATGACAGGATGGCAGATGAAATGATCCTTGAATACGGGAAAGGACAGGACATTGATGCGGTAAATGCAGCTGCCTTAAGCAACAAGCTCCAGCAGATGGCAAACGGTGCGGTCTATGATGAATCCGGCAATGTCCGTAATATCCATGACAGAAAACTGGATGCACTGGAAGACCTGATCGAATCGGCAAACGGAAAACCGCTTCTGGTTGCATACTGGTTCAAGCATGACAGGGAGCGGATATTAAAACGGTTTCCGGCAAGGGATATCAATACAAAGAAAGATATCGAAGATTGGAATAAAGGAAAAATCCCTGTGGCTCTGATCCATCCGGCATCGGCAGGACACGGACTGAATCTTCAGGAAGGCGGTTCAACTATTGTATGGTTTTCACTTACTTGGTCCCTTGAACTGTATCAGCAGTTGAATGCCAGACTTTACAGACAGGGGCAGAAACACACGGTTATCATAGAGCATCTGGTGACAGAAGGAACGGTCGATGAAGATATCCTCCGGGCAATTGAAAAAAAGGATACTACACAGAATGCGATGATAGAAGCAGTAAAGGCAAGGATTGGAGGTATGACGGATGACGGCAGACGCAATGATGAAGGAATATAAGAACATGAAAAAGGAACTGACCGTGACTGAGTTCCAGCTCCGTCAGTTTCAGGGAGTGAGCGAACAGGACATGATCGATTCCATGCTCTATTCCCATCAGGAAGGGGAAAGGGTGCAGACGAGCACTCTTTCTGATAAAACGGCAAACATAGCGATCAAGTATAAGGCAGCAATGGAACGGGAGAATGACGAGTGGTACGGTTTTCTTTTCCAAAGATATATGTTCCTGAAGGAAGAACTGGATTTTTTCGAGCATGCAGTGAACGGACTGGATGAAAGACATAGAAGCATTATCACGGATCTTCTGGATGAGGATATGACATGGGACATCATGATGGAAAGATACCATGTGAGCCATACGATGATCGGGAAATACAGAAAAGCAGCATTGAAGGAACTGGATAAACAGTATGAAATGAGGGACAGACAGGTGGAAGCCTTTGTCCTCGGATAGGAGGTTTTTTATGTGTAAGCGTGGCGATATTTATTATGTGAATTTTGGAGAGAAGGCCGGAAGCGAACAGGGCGGTGTGCGTCCGGCACTGGTGGTAAGCAATAATAAGGCAAATAAGCATTCGCCTGTGGTTACGGTCATTCCGCTGTCGGCAAGGGTGTGGAAAAAGAAGTATCTTCCGACCCATGTGCAGATTCCGCTGAAGAAAAGCAGCGGTCTGAATAAACCGAGCATGGCACTGGCGGAACAGGTGGAAACCCTTGATAAAACAAGGCTTGGAGAAAGAATTGGGGAAGTGCTGGATGACATGGTCATGGAGCAGATTACCGTGGCACTCCAGATACAGATAGGCGCATATGCAGAGTACAATTAAGGCAGTCAGACGGCTGTCTTTTTTGTTTGCGTTATGGTAAAATATAAATATATAAAAGCACATTGAAACTAATCAGATTTGAATTCGAAAAGGAGGATGGTTATGACTTTTTATGATTCACATGGCAAAGCAATAGCGTATTTACATGATGACGGAATTCATATTTATCTTTTTAATGGAAGACCAGTAGCATATTTATATGGTGATGCCGTTTACGGATTTAATGGTCATCAATTTGGCTGGTTTGAAGATGGTTGGATTAGGGATTTAAATGGCTGCTGCGTTTTCTTTACGGAAAATGCAACTGGCTCTGGACCAGTAAAACCAGTTAAATGTGTAAAGCCAGTCAAAGGAGCTAAATATGCGAAGCCAGCTAAATGTGCCAAGTATGCCAAACAGGCCAAGGCTGCGAAATCATTATCTTGGTCCAGATTATCTGGAAATCAGTTTTTTGAACAATAGATAAGAACGGCAATTGTGTTGACATAGAAGAATAGCAGGGGGTATTGGTGATGGAAGAAGTACAACAGAAGAATCCAGAAGAGATAGAGAATGATAAGAAGGGATTTGTTAAGTGGGTTAAAGAACATAAAGACCAGCTTGCTTTAGCGGGGGTGAGTGTTGCAGCAGTTATTGCAGTGATACTTGGACTGAAGAATAAGGATAGTATTACAAATGTATGGCTGACTTTAAAAGATGAAATCAAAAAAGGCAAACCGCTATCAGCTAAATGGTATGAAAAAGCTGACTTAGAAGAGCTTAAGGATGTAAGAGATTCTGTTCAGAAGGCATATCTGAATCCAAAACTTAGTATGGAAACCAGAGGTCATTTGTGGGATCTACTTCCAGTAATTGATAATGCAATTGGTAAGCGGGAGTGGGCAGGAAAAGAGTATGGATTTCCTGTAAAGAGCGAGAATGGCTGGCATCTGTCGAGTGATTAAAGGAATAGGTGCACTAGAGGTTTACTAAAGGTGCACTAATGGTTTACTGACTTTTTAATTTGTATCTGCTATGATTAAGATGGCAAAAAAGAAAGGGAGCGGAAACGCTCCTTTTTATGTTGCCGTAAGGCGGTGTCTTTTCAATCCTTTCACACCGCCCGTGTACATAGAAGGGAGGAATGGCAGATGCCGATGAAACCAAAGAAGCCGTGCAGACACCCCGGATGCCCAAAGCTGACAGACGGACTGTACTGTGAGGAGCATGAAGCACTGCACCGTGGTGACAGGGCGAGCAGCAGCAAGCGTGGTTACAACAGGCAGTGGCAGAAGGCAAGGGCAAGATACCTGAAGGCACATCCTTTGTGTGTTCAGTGCTTAAAGGAAGGCCATGCAGTGACAGCAACTGTGGTCGATCATATCAGACCGCACCGTGGCGATCCCGTCCTGTTCCGGGACGAGAAGAACTGGCAGAGCCTTTGCAAGCCTTGTCATGATAAAAAGACATGGAACGAAGATAACAATCCTGAGTATCGGTTCTGACGGCAGACCGTGGGGGTATCTAAATCTCTACAGTCTGAACCGCTGAAGACCGATGGCCCCCTTTGCGTGAATTTTCGCAGAATTAAACAGGGGGGATATAAAAAGGGTATGATAATTTTCGCAGAATGTACTTAAAACACGGCAAAAAGGGGTATTTCCTTTTGCCAGAAAATCAGGGAAAACGCATTATTTAAGGCTGGAAAACAGTGTAAAAACATTGTTTTTCCGGTCTTTTTTTGTGTGCCGGAAGGAGAGTGGAAAGGATGACTGACACACAGGCAAAGCAAATCAACGAGATGCGGATGAAGGGGATGGGCTATAAAGCCATCGGAATGGCAATCGGACTATCCCGTGACATCGTAAGGAATTACTGCAAGAGGCACAACCTTGCCGGATATGCCACGGTGGTTTCAAAAAATATGAAACTCATGGTGGACGGTAAAGAGGTGTGCCACTTCTGCGGTAATCCGATCACGCAGCCGAAGACTGGCAGACCGAGAAGGTTCTGTTGCGAAAAATGCAGAAGGGAATGGTGGAAGGCACACCCAGAAGCAGTGAGGAAAAGTGAGAAGGCTTCTTACACGCTTGTATGTGAGCAGTGTGGGAAGCCTTTCATTTCCTATGGAAACAAGAACAGAAAATACTGTGGCCGTGAATGTTATTTCCGGCACAGGTTTTTAGCAGAGGAGGATATGGAAGATGCAGTTTCAGAGTTATAAAATAGCAGACCTTATCCCGGCTTCCTATAATCCAAGGAAGAAATTAAAACCAGGTGATAAGGAGTATGAAAAAATCAAGAATTCCATTAGGGAGTTCGGTTATGTCGAGCCGATCATCATCAACTCAGACATGACCATTATCGGAGGACACCAGAGGGCCACGGTCCTTGCAGACCTCGGATACACGGAAGTGGAATGTATCGTGGTCGATATCGACAAGAACAAGGAGAAGGCACTTAATGTAGCGCTTAATAAAATTACAGGTGAATGGAATAAGGAACTTCTGGCCGACCTCATCAAAGACCTTGAGGATTCAGAATTTGATGTCAGCATCACGGGTTTTGAACCGCCAGAGATCGAACAGCTTTTTAATTCTGTGCATGATAAGAAGATCATGGAAGATGACTTCGATGTGGAAGCGGAGCTTGCAAAGCCAATCGTGGCAAAGACAGGTGATGTATGGCTGCTAGGAAAGCACCGTGTTATCTGCGGTGATTCCATTCTGCCGGAAACCTACGATAAGCTGATGGATGGACAAAAAGCAAATCTTGTCCTGACTGACCCGCCATACAATGTAAATGTTGAGGAGACAGCCGGCAAGATCAAAAATGACAACATGCCGGATGAGGATTTCTATAAGTTCCTGTTTGCTGCATTTGTAAATATGGAGCAGTCGATGGAACAGGATGCATCCATTTATGTATTCCATGCAGATACGGAAGGGCTGAATTTCAGAAAGGCATTCAAGGATGCAGGTTTTTATCTTTCCGGGTGCTGCATCTGGAAGAAGAACGCACTGGTTCTTGGAAGAAGCCCGTACCAGTGGCAGCATGAGCCGTGTCTGTTCGGATGGAAGAAAGGCGGGAAGCACCAGTGGTATTCCGACAGGAAGCAGACCACCATCTGGGAATATGACCGTCCGAAGGCGAGCAAGGATCATCCGACCATGAAGCCAGTGGCGCTTATGGCATATCCGATCCAGAACTCATGCATGAGCAACTGCATCGTGCTTGATCCGTTCCTTGGTTCTGGCTCTACGCTGATCGCCTGTGAGCAGACACACCGTATCTGTTACGGCATCGAACTGGATGAGAAGTTTGTGGATGTGATCGTAAACCGCTACATTGAACAGTGCGGTTCGGATGCGGATGTATTTGTCATCCGTGACGATATGAAAATTTCATATCAGCAATTATGCAAGGTAGGACAGTATAATGAGATAGATAGCCTTTCTTGATGTATGTTCCGGCATTGGCGGCTTCAAGCTCGGTTATGAAACTGCTGGACATAAATGCATCGGATCTCAGCAGCACTTATGGAAAATGCAGTTATTACAACAGTTATTTAAGCGGTTGCGATGTTGCTTCCGGAGTCCAGAAACGGACAGTACATTTTCTTTTGGAAAGTACCATTATCTGCTTGACTATACGGGCATTCAGAGTGATATATGGTATTACCAAAAGGAAAGGAGACCAGCAGAATGGAAATTATTACAAATGCTGAAAACAGGAAAGAATTAGTAAAAGCCTTATCCGGATATTTCGGACAGAGATCAGAATATCTTGGACCGCCATCCTTTGCATACCGCATCGGAAACATCAAGGTGGACAGGGACGCAAAGATCATATTTGAAGATGATAGCATGGAAGACGAGGTGAGAAGGGTGCTTTTCCAGAATGACGTGGCAGAAGAGATACAGGAAACACAGATGGAAGAACCGGAAGCAGAGATCAAAATACCGATCGGCAGCATGACACCACAGGGCATCATCAACCTGATAAACATGATGCATTCCAAACAGTACCTTATCAACAGGGCAGTCGGAAGGGAGTGCATTTCCATAGCAGACAGCCTTATAAATGCCCTTGCCGAAAGTACCTTCGAAGATACGGAGACGGCAGCAGGGTTCATTACGGAACAGGGCGGATGCAGCGGTGTTACCTTTGCAGACGGGAACATTGAGTTCACGGGATTTCCGCATACCGATGACATGATGGAATACTGCAGACTTGCATCGGCAATGGTAAAGAAAGCATCGGAACAGAAACGTGTGAATCCGAAACAGACCATTGAAGAGAATGAAAAATATTACATGAGGGCATGGCTGGTATCCATAGGATTTGGCGGGAGCGAAGGAAAGGAAACAAGATCCTTCTTCCTTAAGGGGCTGAAAGGCCATACGGCATTCCGTACCCCGGAAGATGCGGAAAAGTGGAAAGCCAACCGCAGGGCAGAAAGGGGGTCAACGGTATGTTCGGAGTAAGCAGACAGACACTTGAGAGACTGAGGAAGGAATATCCTGTAGGAACCAGGGTGGAGCTTATCCGCCTTGATGACCCCTACCGGAAGATCCCGTCAGGAACCACCGGAACCGTGGAATATGTGGATGATGCAGGACAGCTCCATACGGTATGGGACGGACACGGGTCACTGGCGATGATCTATGGAGTGGATGAATGGAGAAAGGTTAAAGACTGATGGATAAGATTGTGAAGGTCTGCTATGGTAAAGAAGAGACATGGGAATCGAAGAAAGCTGCGGAGCAGTTCTTCCTTCGAGCCATGATGGGATCTGATGGCAGCGAAAGGGAACGCTATACAAATATCTACATAAAACTGCAGATGGGGATGACCTTCTGCACAGATGAAGAATTTTAAAAGGGGATAATGAAGTGAAAGAAGTCAGAGGAAAGCTGATGGCATTGATGAAAAAGCATCAGATGGATATAACGGAGTTTTCGGAAAAATGTGGAATTAAGGAAGAACGGGTGGAACGGCTGCTTGGCGGCAGGGGAAAACCCAGCCATTTGGAGCGAATGTGTATCGCAGAAGCTTTTGGGATGACAGAGGAAGAGCTACAGGATATAGAACCGCTTTCGCAGACAGAGGTCCGGGAGGTGCAGACAGACGGCATTGAAAAAGTGATCGCAGAACGGCTGCAGGAGATCGTAAAGATTCATGGGATAGGAATTCCTGAACTTGCAGAACGGTGTGGTTTAAAAAGACAGAGAGCAAAGAAACTTATGAATGGTGAAGTTAAGATGAGCATTGCAGAGGCAGTCAGTATTGCCAATGAATTTCAGGTCTCTTTGGAATATCTGTTAGGAAGATATCCATATCCGCTGCCAGCACCACAGACAGAGGAAGAATGGATGGTATACGAAAAACTCGGGCAGATGGATGAAAATGAAGCTCAGAAATATCTAGAAATGATGATGCCGATGAAATAGGACTTGCCATAATTTACACAGGTTTCGGAACAGATCTTTGTGCAGTTTATGGGTGCGATATAACTGGATATATATGTGTTTTAGAGCGAATATGTACCTACCGAAAGGGAAGAAAACAAACGGAGGTACAAGCCATGAACGAAAGGATTGCAAAACAGATCGAGGAAATGAAGAAACAGACCATCGGGGTCGAGGTTGAGATGAACAACATCCGAAGGGATAAGGCTGCAGAACTTGCAGCAGCATTTTTCGGAACAGGAAGATTTGAAAACACGGCTTCCAGAAACGGATATTACACATGGTCAGCATGGGATGCAAACGGAAGGGAATGGAAATTCCAGAAGGATTGCAGCATTTCAGGACCGGATGATAAAAAATGCGAACTGGTCACACCGATCCTTCACTACGAAGACATCGAACTTCTCCAGGAACTAATAAGAAAGCTCAGACACGCAGGAGCCAAGAGCGATGCCACAAGGGGATGCGGAGTCCACATCCACATCGGAGCAAACGGACACACACCGCAGACTTTACGAAACCTTGCAAACATCATGGCGGGACATGAGAATCTTTTAGCGGATGCCTTAAACCTCGACAGCTGGAGGATGAACCGCTACTGCAAAACGGTAGACCCAAGATTCCTTAAGGAACTCAATAAAAAGAAACCGAAAACGATGGCAGCCCTTGCAGACATCTGGTATACGGCAAACGGGGCAAGCTACGGAAGAGACCATCATTACAACGACAGCCGATACCATATGTTAAACTACCATGCTACTTTTACAAAAGGGACGGTCGAGTTCAGGCTTTTCCAATTTGATGCCCCGGCTGACGGAAAGCTGAACGGACTGCATGCGGGACAGCTGAAAAGCTACATCCAGCTCTGCCTTGCCTTAAGCCAGATGGCAAAGGAAGTAAGGACGGCAAGCCCGAAACCGCAGCAGACAGAAAATCCGAAATATGCAATGAGGACATGGCTTTTACGCCTCGGATTCATCGGGGATGAATTCAAGACCGCAAGGGACATCCTTACAAAGAGACTTGCAGGAGACACCGCTTTTAGAAGCGGAAGGGCAGCTTGAAGGGCACAGCCTCCTGCCACCTTGGAGCATTGACCGCCATGTGCGGTCTTAAGGTGGTAGAAGGGTGTTCCCTTCAGAAAGGATGGAGCATTATGGAGAAAAGATATTACATTGCTTATGGCAGCAACCTGAATTTACGGCAGATGAAAATGCGTTGTCCGACCGCAAAGGTCATGGGGACGGCAGTCATCAAGGATTACGAACTGCTTTTCAAGGGAAGTCTTACAGGGGCATACCTTACGATTGAGCCGAAGAAAGGCAGTGAGGTTCCCGTTGCGGTCTGGACTGTTACCGAAACAGATGAAAAGGCACTTGACCGTTATGAAGGATGCCCTGTTTTTTATTACAAAAAGGATATGGAACTGGATATCAGGGGAATACGGACGGGGAAAATGAGGAAAAGAAAATGCTTTGTGTATATCATGCACGAAGAGCGGAAAATCGGGATTCCTTCCCTTTCCTATGTAAGAACATGCCTTGAAGGTTATATCAGTTTCGGATTTGATGAGCATTATCTTTCCGAGGCACAGATCAGGGCGGTGAAGGAGGCAGGATATGAAGACTGAAACATTAAGAATAAGGATCTGCCCGAAATGCGGGGCAGGATACACACGGACACCTGCCCTTTCAAGGGAAGATAACCAGACGCTTATCTGTCCAGACTGTGGAACCCGTGAGGCACTTGCAAGCATGGGCGTGAGCAGGGAAGAACAGGAAGAAATTATAGAGACCATACACAGGTCAAACAGATAGCGGTTATGTAAAAAGGCTTCTTCGGGAGTCTTTTTTTGTTGCCATTTTTTTACAGGGAGGTGAGGACAGTGGCACAGAGAGGAAGAAAACCAAAGCCTACGGCAGTAAAGGTGCTTGAGGGCAATCCGGGCAAGAGAAGCCTTAATACGGGCGAACCAAAGCCGGAGAAAAAAGCCCCGCGCTGTCCGGCATGGCTTGAGGATGAGGCAAAGAAAGAATGGAGAAGGATGGCGAAACAGCTGGAGCATCTCGGCATCCTGACAGAAATAGATATGGCAGCATTCGCAGGATACTGTCAGGCATATGCGAGATGGAAAGAAGCAGAGGAGTTTATTACACAGCACGGGACCATCGTAAAGACCCCGAGCGGATACTGGCAGCAGGTACCGCAGGTATCCATCGCACAGACATATCTGAAGATCATGAATAAGTTCTGTGAGCAGTTCGGACTGACCCCGTCTGCAAGAAGCCGTATCTCCACGGACAGCGGGGAAGATAAGCAGAATGATGAAATGGAGCTTCTGCTTGTGAAAGGCGGTGCAGGATAATGTTTGATGAAGCAAAAGCAGATCATGCAGTCAATTTTATAAACTGCCTGAAACACACCAAAGGAAGGTGGAGGGGAGTTCCGTTTGAACTTCTCCCCTGGCAGGATGAGATCATCCGTACCCTTTATGGGACGGTAAAGGAAAACGGATACAGGCAATACAATACCTGCTACTGTGAGATACCGAAGAAAAACGGAAAATCGGAGCTGGCGGCTGCCATTGCACTGTATATGACATGCGGTGACGGTGAGTGGGGAGCAGAGGTCTACGGCTGTGCTTCCGACAGACAGCAGGCTTCCATCGTATTCGATGTTGCGGTGGATATGGTAGACCAGTGTCCGGCACTGAAGAAAAGGATCAAGCCCGTCATGTCCGTAAAAAGGCTTGTATATAAACCGACCAACAGCTTCTATCAGGTGCTGTCGGCAGAGGCGTACACCAAGCACGGTCTGAATGTTCATGCGGTCATCTTTGATGAGCTGCATGCACAGCCGAACCGGGAACTGTTCGATGTCATGACCAAAGGTTCTGGTGATGCCAGAACACAGCCATTGTTCTTCCTGATCACAACAGCCGGGACAGACAGGAATTCCGTGTGTTTTGAACAGCATCAGAAGGCTCTGGATATTATTGAAGGAAGAAAGATCGACCCGACTTTTTATCCGGTAATTTATGGGGCTTCTGATGAGGATGACTGGTCGAGTGAGGATGTGTGGTATAAGGCAAATCCGTCACTTGGATACACGATTGACATTGAGAAAGTGCAGAATGCCTATATCAGTGCAAAAGAGAATGCAGCAGAGGAGAATGTGTTCCGGCAGCTCCGCCTGAATCAGTGGGTGAAACAGAGCACCCGGTGGATGCAGATGGATAAGTGGGATGCCTGTTCCTTTGCAGTGAATGAAGAAGAGCTTCTCGGAAGGGAATGCTATGGCGGACTCGACCTTTCAAGTTCCACGGATATCACGGCATTCGTGCTTGTGTTCCCGCCAAGGAATGATACCGAAAAGTATGTGATCCTTCCGTATTTCTGGATACCGGAGGATAACATGAGGCTGCGTGTACGAAGGGACCATGTTCCGTATGATGTCTGGGCAGCCGAAGGGTGTTTAAAGACTACAGAAGGAAATGTCATCCATTATGGATTCATAGAGCAGTTTATTGATGAACTTGGTACGAAGTTTCATATTAAGGAAATTGCCTTTGACCGATGGGGAGCAGTACAGATGGTGCAGAACCTTGAGGGCATGGGCTTTACCGTTGTCCCGTTCGGACAGGGATATAAGGATATGAGTCCACCGACCAAGGAACTGATGAAGCTGACACTGGAAGGACGGATCGCACATGGCGGTCATAAGGTGCTGCGGTGGATGATGGATAATGTGTTTGTCCGTCAGGATCCTGCAGGGAACATCAAAATGGATAAAGAAAAATCCACAGAGAAGATCGATGGGGCTGTTGCAACCGTTATGGCACTTGACCGTGCAATCAGAAACGAAGGTAGTGACGGAAGTGTATATGATGACAGAGGAATTATAGTATTTTAACAGCGGAGGTATCGTATGGGAATTAAGAGTTTATTTGGATTTGGACAGGCGAGGGATAAGCCTGTGGACAAGGCAGCAGATGCAGGATATTCATTTCTGTTCGGAAGAACAACAAGCGGAAAGCCTGTGAATGAAAGGACTGCAATGCAGACTACGGCAGTATATGCCTGTGTCAGAATTCTTGCGGAAGCAGTGGCATCTTTACCGCTTCATGTATATGAGTATCAGGATGACGGCGGCAAGAAGCTGGTGCATGATCATCCTTTATATTATCTGCTCCATGACGAGCCGAACCCGGAGATGACTTCATTTGTGTTCAGGGAAACACTGATGAGTCATCTTTTAATATGGGGAAATGCGTATGCCCAGATCATAAGGGACGGGACTGGAAGGGTGCTTGGGCTTTATCCGCTCCTTCCGGATAAGATGGATGTGCAGAGGGATGACCGTGGAAACATCTATTATGTGTATTCCAGAAACAGTGATGAAAACCCCATGTTCAAGGAATATGGAGATATCAGGCTGAAAGCTGAGGAGGTGCTTCATATCCCCGGACTGGGATTTGACGGGTTGATCGGATATTCCCCGATTGCAATGGCAAAGAACGCTGTCGGAATGACACTTGCCTGTGAAGAATACGGGGCGAGTTTCTTTGCAAACGGGGCAAATCCGGGAGGTGTTCTGGAGCATCCGGGAGTCCTGAAAGACCCGTCAAAGGTGAGGGAATCCTGGAACTCCGTATACCGTGGTGTGAATAACGCACACAAGATCGCAGTGCTTGAAGAAGGAATGAAGTACCAGCAGATAGGCATCCCACCGGAAGAAGCACAGTTCCTTGAGACAAGGAAATTCCAGATCAATGAGATCGCAAGGTTATACAGAATACCACCGCATATGATAGGTGACCTTGATAAATCGAGCTTTTCCAATATTGAGCAGCAGTCTTTGGAGTTCGTAAAATACACACTTGACCCGTGGGTGATCCGGTGGGAGCAGTCCTTACAGAGATCACTCCTTCTGCCGGGAGAGAAAGGAAAGTATTTTATCAAGCTGAATGTGGATGGCCTCCTCCGTGGGGATTACCAGTCAAGGATGAACGGCTATGCGGTCGGAAGGCAGAACGGGTGGTTTTCTGCCAATGACATCCGTGAGATGGAGAACATGAATCCGATCCCGGATGAAGAAGGAGGAAGCCTGTATCTTATTAACGGTGCTATGACAAAACTTGCAGATGCGGGTGCATTTGCTGGGAAGGATACCGGACAGACACAGGAAGAGAAAAAACTCCCTGCACAGGAAAACAGCAGAAAGAGAGGTAAAAGATGAAGCGGAAGTTTTGGAACTGGATAAGGAATGAAGATGAGAGCGTGCCTGACATGGAAAGGACGCTCTTTTTAAATGGCATGATCTCGGATGAAACATGGTACGGGGACGAAGTCACCCCGCAGCTTTTCAAAGATGAACTGAATGCCGGAAATGGAAATATCACGGTGTGGATCAATTCACCGGGCGGTGATGTGTTTGCAGCAGCCCAGATCTATAACATGCTCCGTGATTATAAGGGAAGCGTGACGGTCAAGATTGACGGCATTGCAGCTTCGGCAGCATCCGTGATTGCTATGGCAGGAGATAAGGTCTGTGTATCCCCGGTGGCTATGATGATGATTCATAATCCTGCAACGATGGCAATGGGTGAGGCGAAGGATATGCAGAAAGCAATCGCCATGCTGAATGAGGTCAAGGAATCCATCCTGAATGCCTATGAATTCAAGACGGGGCTTACCCGTGCAAGGCTCTCGCACATGATGGATGACGAGACCTGGTTCAATGCAAAGAAGGCGGTGGAGCTTGGCTTTGCGGATAAGATCCTTTTTGATTCCGATGAGGATGAGAAAAAGAAAAAGCCGGATGATCCGGAAGAAAAGCCGGAGGAAGGCAGTGATGGAGAGAAAGGGGACGGAGAGGATGATAAGGACAAAAACGGGAAAAAGAAGCTCCCGTTCCAGCAGGATTCCATGATGTTTTCTACCAAGGCGATGAATGAATCGTTCCTTTCCAAGGTGTCTGATATGGATGCCATGATACCAGTCAACCAGTTGGAGAAGAGACTGAGTCTCTTAGCACATTAAGGAGGATATTGAACTATGAGTAAGATTTTAGAATTAAGAGAAAAGAGAGCGAAGGCGTGGGAAGCTGCAAAAGCATTCCTTGATGCAAAGAGAACACAGGAAGGTTTTGTTTCTGCTGAAGATGCAGCCACCTATGACAAGATGGAAGCGGATGTCGTAAATCTTGGAAAAGAGATCGAGAGACTGGAAAGACAGGCTGCCATTGATGCAGAGCTTGCAAAGGCAACAAGCACCCCGATCACCAATCAGCCGCATGCCGGAACTGGCGGGGAGACAAAAACAGGAAGGGCAACCGATGAGTACAGAAAAGCGTTCTGGAACGGTATGAGAAACAAGATGTCATACGAAGTACAGAACGCTCTTTCTATTGGTACGGATTCCGAGGGTGGATATCTTGTGCCGGATGAGTATGAAAGAACACTGGTGGAAGCCCTGAATGATGAAGTATTCTTCCGTAATCTGGCTACTGTTATCAAGACATCGAGCGGTGACCGTAAGATTCCAATCGTCACATCAAAGGGTGAGGCAGCATGGATCGATGAAGGAGGTCAGTTTACAGAATCCAATGACAGTTTTGGGCAGACAACCATTGGGGCTCATAAGCTGGCAACCATGATCAAGGTTTCAGATGAGCTTTTAAATGACAGCGTGTTTAATATCGAACAGTATATTTCCAGGGAGTTTGGAAGAAGGATCGGTGCAAAGGAAGAAGAAGCCTTTTTCATCGGTGACGGAGCAGGAAAACCTACAGGTATTTTCAACGCAACAGGCGGTGCTGAAACAGGAGTGACAGCTGCAAATACCACCATTACGTTTGATGATGTCATGGATCTTTACTATTCCCTTCGAGCTCCATACCGTAACAAGGCAGTATGGCTTCTGAATGATTCGACTGTTAAGGCAATCAGAAAACTGAAGGATGGAAACGGAAATTATATCTGGCAGCCATCTGTAAGGGAAGGAGAGCCGGACAGGATCTTGAACCGCCCTTACCGTACATCCATTTATGTGCCGGAGCTTGCAGCAGGAAAACGTGTGATGGCATTCGGTGATTACAGTTATTACTGGATCGCAGAACGCCAGGGCAGAAGTTTCAAGAGACTGAATGAGCTTTATGCTACAACGGGACAGGTTGGATTTCTCGCTTCCGAGCGTGTTGACGGCAAGCTGATCCTGTCTGAGGCAGTGAAAACACTCGATGTGAAAGCTGCCGGAAAGTAGGTGGGCTGAATGTTTGTAACGCTTGAGGAAGCCAAAGGGTATCTGAGGGTGGATTCATCAGACGAGGATAGTTTTATCCTCGATCTGATGGAAACTGCAAATGCTTTGATTAAAAATGTAACAAGACGGACTCCAGCGGTACTTAAAAAGCATGAAGCAGTTGTGCGGACAGCGGAATTGTATGTGATCGCTTACCTTTATGAGCACAGGGAGGAAGCCGACCATAAGGCCATGACGGAGACCGTGAAATATCTGCTCTTTGGCATACGGAAGGAGAAGTTTTAATGATCGAGTTGATGCGTGACCGGATCACGCTCCAGAAAAGTTCCGTGAAAACAGATAAGATCGGAAACCATACGGCAGTCTGGGAAGATGTGTATTCCTGTGCTGCTTATGCCAATAACCTGTCTGGAAAAGAATACTGGGCAGCAAAGCAGTTGAATGCCCAGTCTGAACTGGATTTTATTATCCGGTACTGCAGCGAGGTGGCAGCCCTGGACAGTGAGCATTACCGCATCAGGTTCCGTGGGGATCTTTATAATATTACGTTTATTGATAACGTGCAGTATAAAAATAAATCTGTCAGGATCCGTGCGGAACGGATCAAACGGTGAGGTGAATTGGAAATGGCAAAGAAGATCAAAGCGGATGCCCTTGCATCGGAAGTCATGAAGGAGCTGGACGATTATTCCAGTCTGACTACGGAAGTGATGAAAAAGGCGGTCAGGAATGCCGGAAAAACAGTCCGGGAGGAGATTGCGGACACAGCACCGAAAAAGACCGGAACTTATGGAAAAAGCTGGGCGGTCAAAAAGACCGGGGAAGACAGTAAGTCCCTGCAGGTGACGGTACATTCCAAAAACCGATACCAGATCGCTCATCTCCTGGAGCATGGACATGCAAAAAGGGGAGGCGGCCGGGTAGCAGCAAGACCGCATATTGCACCTGCAGAGGAGTCAGGAATCCGCCAGCTTGAGGAAGAAATCGAGAGGGGGATCCGGAATGGATGATCTGGTTAAGATGATGGAAGAAACAGGACTGCCATTTGCCTACGACCACTTTGAAGAGGGGGAAGCAGCAGAACCGCCGTTTGTGTGCTATCTTCTTCCGCAGAGTAATCATTTTTCTGCGGACGGAAAGGTGTATCTGAAGATTACGGAAGTCCATATCGAACTGTATACCGACTGTAAGGACTTGTCGGCAGAACAGAAAGTAGAAGCCGTGCTGGATAAGCAGGGTATTTTTTATGAGAAATCCGAGGTATGGATTGAAAGCGAGAAATTGTATGAAGTCCTGTATTCATTTGAGATGGAGGTTTAGACATGGGAAATAAAGTAAAATATAATCTGAAAAATGTCCATGCAGCAAAGCTGAAGGAAACAGTGAGCAGCAGCGGTGAGACAACATTTTCTTATGAAAATCCAAAGGCAATCCCCGGAGCAGTCAGTATCAGCCTGGATGCAGAAGGGGAATCCACACCGTTTTATGCAGATGGTATCGTATATTTCCGTTCCGTAACGAATAACGGATACAGCGGTGATCTGGAAATTGCACTGATTCCGGAGTGGTTCCGGACGGAGATCTTACAGGAGAAGCTGGATGGAAAAGGCGTGCTTGTGGAAAGTACAAACATCGGGGAAAGTGTAAAATTTGCCCTGTTATTTGAATTTGACGGGGATGTGAATAGTATCCGCCATGTGATGTATAACTGTACGGCATCCCGCCCATCCATCGAATCCGAAACAAAAGAAGATACGATCGAGCCGGGAACGGAGAAGCTGTCGCTGACGGCTGATCCGAGGAGCGACGGACTGGTAAAGAGCCGTACCGGAGATACCACGGATGCAGCGACATATGCGAACTGGTATAAGTCCGTATACATTCCGTCAGAAACAGAAGAAAGCAGTGCGAAAGGATAAGGTGAAAGGGTATGTTAAAAAGAGAAATTGAAATTTGTGGGAAAACGATCCCATTCCGGTCATCTGCGACCGTTCCGAGATTATACCGTGCAAAGTTCAAGAGGGATATTTTTAAGGATCTGTCGAAACTGGAAAAATCCTATAAGGGTAAGACCGAGGATGGGGATGAGTTCCAGATCGATGACCTGGAGATCTTTGAGAATGTTGCATATATCATGGCCTACCATGCGGATAACAGCATCCCGGCATCCATTGATGACTGGCTGGACCAGTTTGATATGTTTTCCATCTATGAGGTGCTGCCTCAGATCCTGGAACTGTGGGGTGATAACCTTGCAACAGAGGTGGCAGCAAAAAAAGGTCTGGCAGAAGTGAACGGGAAATGACAACACCGCTGTTCCTTCTGCGCAGCGTAGAGATTGGAATATCCATATCGGATCTGGATCTTCTGACGGTGGGGCTGGTGATCGACATGTGGACGGAAAAAGCAAATGATGGCGTGAAATATAATAAGATCGCCACGCAGGATGATTTTGATAAATTCTGATAGCAGCATCAGAAAAATCATGTTATTATGATATTGTATAATTTCTGTTTGAAAGAATACAGAAATTATTCTCCACTCCTGAGAAAATAATTATGCAGGGATAATCCTTGGAAAATATTCTATGGATTCAGCTTAGAAGGTGACAAAAGTGTCCGCTATCTTCTGCAGGTTATTTAATGGAATCAGGAAGAAAGGAGGATAACTATGGCTAAGAGAAAAGGAGTATCCGGTAAAACTCATACGAAACAGCAGCTTAATGATTATGCCAATCAGAATAATCCGAATAATAAGGCATGCCGGGCGAGAAGAACAAACGAAGGAAAAGCCCGAAAAACAGGGAATCACTTTGACCGGGATATGATTTATTATGAGCCGGATTTTGGCTTTGGCTGGTGTGATGACTAGGAATCTGAGAAAGGCAGGTATTTGTATGGGAAACTTTTTTTATGACCTGTTTAATGGAAAGACGGGCTATACAATATCGGATAGCATGGCAGTGGATGAAGATGGTGATCTTTTAATGAGGTTATCTGATCATACGGTTATGGATATGGATACAGGGGAAATTGGTTTTTTATCATCGGCAGGAAATCTGTTTGATGAGGAAGATGACTGGTAATGTAAACCTGATATGACGAATGGAAAAGCATCGCATTTGCGGTGCTTTTCCTATACTTAGAAAATTATGTTTTTATGAAAATGAGGCATCGATCATTTAGTTGTGATCGGTGCTTTTTTTCTGCCATGACGGGGGAGGTGTGTGCAGGTGGCAAGCAGGATTAAAGGAATCACGGTCGAGATCGGAGGAGATACCACTGGTCTTGACAAAGCCCTGAAAAATGTAAATGCAACGATCAGGACGACCCAGTCTTCGTTGAAGGATGTCAATAAGCTGTTGAAACTGGATCCGGCAAATACAGAACTGCTTGCACAGAAGCAGAAACTCTTAAAGGATGCCATTGGTTCTACCAAAGAAAAACTGGATGCTTTAAAAACAGCACAGGAACAGGCAAAGCAGCAGCTGGAGAACGGGGATCTGGGACAGGACAAATATGATGCCCTTCAGAGGGAGATCATCGAAACGGAACAGGAACTCCAAAAGCTGGCACAGGAAGCAGTCAATTCCAATGCTGCCCTTGCAAAAATCGAAGAGGTTGGTGGGAAGCTGGAGTCAGTCGGAAATAAGATATCCGGTGTCGGAACAAAAATGCTTCCCGTTACAGCGGCAGTTGCAGGTCTTGGTACGGCAGCCGTGAAGACTACGGCAGATTTTGATTCTTCCATGAGCCAGGTACAGGCCACAATGGGAATTACGGCTGATTCCATGTCAAAGGTGGATGGACAGTCAGTAAATACAATGGATACCCTGCGTACCCTGGCGAAGCAGATGGGAGAGAAAACAGCCTTTTCTGCAAGTGAGTGTGCACAGGCACTTAATTACCTTGCTTTGGCAGGTTATGATACACAGCAGATGTGTGATACGCTTCCAACGGTACTGAATCTGGCAGCTGCAGGAGATATTGATCTTGCATCTGCATCGGATATGGTAACGGATGCAATGTCAGCCCTTGGCATGCAGACGGATGAAGCCAATACAATGGTCGATCAGATGGCAAAAACAGCATCGACAACGAACACATCCGTGGCGCAACTTGGGGAAGGAATCCTTACCATTGGTGCAACTGCCAAATCCGTAAAAGGCGGTACGGCAGAATTAAATACGGCCCTTGGTATTCTGGCCAATAATGGTATCAAGGGAGCAGAGGGCGGTACACATCTTAGAAACGTGATCCTTGCATTACAGAGTCCGACCGATAAGGCAGCTGCCTGTATGGAGAGTCTCGGCCTTCAGGTTTATGATTCGCAGGGAAACATGCGGAGTCTGAACGATATCCTTTCTGACCTTAATAAGTCTATGGACGGCATGACCTCTGCAGAGAAGAATAATATCATCAGTACGATCTTTAATAAAACGGATCTGGCATCCGTAAATTCCCTGCTTGCAAATACCGGGGATACCTGGGACAGTCTTCAGAAGTCCATTACGGAATCCGGTGGTGCTGCACAGCAGATGGCAGATACACAGCTTGATAACCTGTCCGGTCAGATCACCATCTTAAAATCAGCGGTGGAAGGTCTGGCCATTTCTTTTGGAGAGGCGCTTATGCCTGTGATCCGGAGTCTTGTCTCCAAGATACAGGGATTTGTAGATAAGCTGAACAGCATGGATGAATCCCAGAGAAATCTGATCATCCGTGTTGCAGCGGTGGTTGCAGCCATCGGACCGTTCCTGATCATTCTTGGAAAAACGATCTCAACCGTATGGACAGCGATGAAAGGCTTTTCTTCCCTTGCCAAAGGAATCGCAAGTCTTGGAGTAAAGATCGCAGGAAGCAGCGGTTCGGTAACCGGGCTTGCAAGTGCACTTGGGGCGGTAGCAGGACCTGTGCTGGCGGTTATTGCCGTGGTGGCCGTTTTAGTGGCTGCGTTTAAACATCTGTGGGATACCAACGAGGAATTCAGAAATGTCATGACAGCAATCTGGGAAGGTATTGTCAAGAAGGTACAGGCATTTGTTGAAGGGATCAAGGAAAGGCTGGCAGCCCTTAATATTGATTTTACTGCAGTGGTAAATACACTGAAAAAAATCTGGAATGGTTTCTGTGAACTTCTGGCACCTGTGTTTGAAGCAGCATTCAGTATCATTTCAACAGTTCTTGGTACAGTGCTTGATGTACTGACGGGACTGCTGGATGTGTTTATCGGACTTTTCACAGGAAACTGGGAGCAGATGTGGTCGGGGATCAAGGAGATATTCTCCGGCATCTGGAATGGGATCACTGGGATCTTTACGGCAGCATTGAATCTTATCCGTGGGATTGCGGATACAGTCCTTGGATGGTTTGGGACAAGCTGGAATGCAGTATGGACTTCTGTATCCACATTCTTTACAAATATCTGGAACGGGATCACGTCATTCTTTACCGGAGTATGGGAGACCATCAAGAATGTGGTACAGATAGGAATCCTGTTTATTGGTTCGCTTTTGGAAGCAGCATTTAATATCATTACACTGCCGTTCCGCTTTGTATGGGAGAACTGTAAGGAGACCATTATTTCCGTATGGAATACGATAAAAAGCACGGTTTCGACTGTGATCGATGCCGTGGCATCGGTGATCTCTACAGTCATGAATACCATAAAGACTGTGATCAGCACCGTCTGGGATGCAGTCAGTACAAAGATATCTACCGTGCTGAATGCCATTAAGTCAGTGGTAACCACGGTATTTAATGCAGTAAAAACGGTAGCAGTTACGGTGTGGAATGGAATCAAAACCGCAATCAGTGCGGTCGTTGACGGCATTAAAAGCAAGGTGTCTTCCGTATTTGAGGCTTTGAAGAATACACTTTCTTCTGTTTTTAATGGAATCAAATCGACAGCGGTATCTGTTTGGAACGGAATCAAGAGTGCAATCGTTACACCGATTGAGGCAGCACGGGATACTATTAAAGGAATCGTGGACAAGATCACGGGGTTCTTTAATAACATGCATTTGTCGCTTCCGCATATCAAGTTACCGCATTTCAGTATCAGTGGGAAATTGTCGCTTGCTCCGCCAAGTGTACCGCATCTGAATATCGATTGGTACAAGGAAGGCGGTATCATGACAGGACCGACCATCTTTGGCATGAACGGGTCGAGTCTTATGGCAGGAGGGGAAGCCGGAAAAGAAGCGGTTCTTCCACTGAAAGGCTTTTATGAACAGCTGGAAAATATCCTGACAAACAGGCTGAATACTTCGGCAATGGAGCAGTATCTGGCTGTGATAGCAGAAAACAGCGGAAAGGGCATCTATCTGGATGACGGAACGCTGATAGGAAAACTGGCACCCGGGATCAATCAGAAACTGGGCATGCAGAAATTTAAAGCAGAAAGGGGCATGGTCTGATGAGCGAATATACAACCGCAGGATTTGGGGCAACGATCAATGGAAAGCACACATGGAAAGATTATGGTCTTGTGATCGGCAATACGGATATCGTAAGTGAGCCATCCCCGAAAACTAATTATATCGAAGTGCCTGGAAGCAGTATCAGAATTGACCTTACGGAAACGCTGACAGGACAGGTGGAATATGAGTCCAGACAGCTTAAGTTTTCTTTAGGAAAAATGGAAAGGGAAGATTTGTGGCCGGTGTTTTACCGGACATTTCTGAAGGCATATCAGGGTAAAGAAGTACGGGTTGTTCTGGATCAGGAGCCGGATGTGTATTATCACGGACGTGCAGAAGTTTCGGGGTTTTCCAGAAATGGAAGGCTCGGTACATTTACCCTGACGGTAGATGCGGATGCGTATAAATACGAAATTAATGTGTCTAGCGAGGATTGGCTGTGGGACGTATTGAATTTTGAAACAGGGATCATCCGTGATTACCGTGGGATCAGTGTTTCTGGAAGCAGCAGTAAACTTCTGGAAGGAAGCGGCATTCCGGTTGTTCCTGCATTTCTTGTCAGCAACCTTGATGAAAGCGTTTCGAACTATATTACTTTTAATGGGACGAGGTACACTCTGCAGGAAGGTCGGAATCGCTTTGCGGATCTGATCATTCCGGCAGGAGGTGGAAGACTCTATTTTTACGGAAAATATACAGTAAATATTGAGTTCCGGGGAGGGAGTCTGTAAATGTATAAAGTGTTTTATGACGATCAGCTTTTGTATCTTCCGGGAGATCAGGAGCTGATCATTTTTAATACCAAGCTGGAACTGGCAGATAACAAATCCGGCTCATTTGAGTTTGATATCCCGGCAGTAAACCCGATGTATGACAAGATGAAAAAGCTGACTTCTGTCATCCGGGTAGAAAAAGATGGGGACAGTATTTTCTATGGACGCATCCTTAGTATGGAGAAGAACTTTTATAATACCCGGACAGTGGTGTGCGAAGGGGAACTTGCCTATCTTCTGGATTCGATACAGGAGCCGAAGGCATACCACGGCTATACTGTGAGGAGCTTCTTGAATACCCTGCTGGCTGTGCATAACAGGCAGACAACAATGGAAAAACGGCTTGCTGTCACATTTAACTCCAAATGTGCGGGGGAAAGCGGATCTTATGATAACCTTTCCCTTTACTATCAGTCGGGAAGTACCACATATGCTGTTTTTACGAAAAAAAAGGCGGATGATGTGGCTGGAAAAACATTTATTGTACCTGCCGGAGACTTTTATGTGTACTGGCATACGGACGCATCGGTTAATAAATATTATGGATTTTCCATAGACAGCGTAGAGTTCACAGCGGGAGTTCCGGACACAGCAGTTGTATCAGCACTCCCATCTTATACGGCAGTGGAAACAAAGAAAGTTTCTGATATGCAGAGTGCGCATAATCCGTATGATAACAGTTCCAATCTTTTGTGGCATTACACCCATACGTTCGACAGGAAAGACCTGTATCCAAAAATGTTTGTTACAGGGATGGTTACGGTGGAAGACAGCAATGACAGCATTTACCGCTATACAAACTGGGAAAATACGCTGGATGATATTCAGGATAAGCTGGTAGACAGACTTGGAGGGCATTTACGGATCCGGCATTCCGGCACGACCCGTTACCTGGATTATATCGCAGATTATGATAATACCAATACACAGGTCATTGAGTTTGGCAGCAATTTGCTTGATTATACGGAAAATGCGGATGCATCTGAGATTGCAACCAGGGTGATCCCGCTTGGGAAAAGGTTAGAGGAAAGTTCGATTGAAGGACTGGAAGAGTATACCACGATTAAAAGTGTGAATAATAGTGTCCCGTATATAGAATCCACGGATGCCGTAAAAGTGTACGGTGTGGTGACAAGGACTGTGAGTTTTGAGGATGTCGGAGAGCCGGCCAATTTGAAGAAGAAAGCAGAGAAATATCTGTCAGATATTCAGTTTGAGAACCTGTCTTTGACCTGCAATGCCGTGGACCTGAACATGGTGGATGTGGATATCGAACGGATCAAACTGGGGGATTCCATCCGGGTCGTGTCAAAACCACACGGAATGGACCGGTATTTTCCGGTTACTGCACTTACCATTGACCTGCAGAATCCACAGAATAATACGGTAACGCTTGGAACAAGTGTAAAGGCAGGAATTTCAGAACGTACAACAAATCAGAACGACTCGCTTGTACAGAAGATCCAGTCACTGCCGCCACAGTCTGATACCCTGCGGATGGCGATAGAAAATGCAACAGCCCTGATCACGGCAGCAACCACGGGGCATGTGGTGACAAGACCGGAAGAGATCCTGATCATGGATACTGCAGATAAGGATACCGCAAAAAAGGTGTGGCGATGGAATTTAAATGGTCTGGGATATTCCAGTACGGGATATAACGGGACGTTTGGAACAGCCATTACGATGGATGGAAAGATCGTAGGGAAATATATTGCTGCCAGAAGCATTTATGCAGATTCCTTTATTGCAGGAGAACTACAGACTGCGTGGAATGGAATCACGGATTATATCCAGCTAAAGAACGGGGAACTGCAGGTATTTAATACTTCTGATCAGCTGGTGTCAAAGTTCAATTATAATGGGGAGCATTTTTACAGGGACGGCACTTATGTAGGTAAGATTGGAACTAACAAGTGGTCAAGCAATGCAGCACACAAAGGGCTGGTGTTTGATCTGGAATATACCGGAAAGTATATGGCATGGTGTTATCAGAAAACAAGCGGAGCTTCATCCTATACCACGATGCTGTGTTTTTCACAGGGAAACAGTATCTATACGGAACAGGGGCTGCATCTGGGCTGTGATTTTTATGGGGAGTGGAATACGCTCTACAACATTAAACTTTCGGGTGTTTCTTCTGGCGGATACAGTGCATTTACTGGAACGATCCCAATCATCATGAATATTACGGATAAAGGAAATGGGGCAATCAGCTGGACTTACAGTAAGCTTCAGGTAAAAAACGGCATCATAGTCGGATACTGGAATTAAGGAGGTATAAAGTGGAAAAAGAAATCGAACTGGAACTTCCCCGTGGGGAAAAGCCAAAGGAAGGAAAAACAGAAATGGCAGAAAAAACAGTGGAACTAATGTCTGGCTCACCGCTTGAAATGAAGCTGGAAGAAGTTTTAGGTAAGGTTACTGCTATGGAATCAGCTATGACAAAAATGACAGCATTGTTTGAGGGAGGTGCATTTAGTGGAAAAGCAGGAAAAGAATAAAACAGAACAGAATCCCATGCCTCTTGGCATGATTCTGGATCATGCAAGGGAGGACATGACAAAATCAGTGGTTGCACTGCAGCAGAAATACGGGCTTCCGGCAAGTCTTCTTGATGTGATCCTGACAGGCGTGCTGTCAGAAGTACGGGAAATGAAGTGTATGGAGTACAGGCAGCTGAAGGAGGGAGAAAAAGATGGCAAATGTCACAACGTATCTGAATAAGATCCTGTCTGCGGTATATGGAAAAGATGTCAGGCAGAGTATTTATGATTCCATCAATGCAATCAATACACAGGTGGAAGGGTATGTATCTGCTGAGAAAAGCCGTGTAACAGCGGAAGCTAATAGAAATAGTGCTGAAAAAATCAGGGTATCAAACGAGAACGATAGGGAAGCCGCTGAAGAGGAACGTTTAACAAATGAAGCAGAAAGGCTGGAGATATATGATGATCTGTGCTCTCAGGTAGCTGATATGCTGGATGAATTGAAGAATGTGGCAGAGGGGAAAATTACATTTTCTGCGATTTATCCTGTGGGTAGCATTTATATGTCCGTGAATAATACCAGTCCGGCATCCTTGTTTGGCGGCACATGGCAGTCATGGGGAAGCGGACGTGTTCCGATTGGCGTAAACACATCGGATTCAGAATTCTCTACAGTGGAAAAAACAGGTGGAAGTAAGTATCTGCAGAGTCATACCCATACTTTTACCGGAACAGCGGTCACGGTGACAGGTGGGTCACATTCCCATACGCTTCCATATCCTGTTCCTTCAGAACCGGGTTATGATTACGAAGGAGAATCTTATAATGCTCCTTTTGGTACTTATAGTCCGCAGAGTGAACTGATAGAGGAGACAGATTCAGAAACCCACAGCCATACTTTTACGGCAAAAGGTACACTTAGTTCAACCGGAACAGGAAACGGTCAGAACCTCCCGCCTTATATCACCTGCTATATGTGGAAGCGTATTGCATAATTTTAGTAACTGGTATCTCTTAGGAGGTGCTTTTTTTATACCCAAAAATCAAAGGAGGAACTCATTATGAAGGAATTTTGGAACACGGTACAGTTTGTTTTTACAGCAGTAGGAGGATGGCTTGGATATTTCCTTGGCGGATGCGATGGTCTGATCTATGCACTGCTTGCATTCGTTGTGATCGATTATCTCACGGGAGTGATGTGTGCGGTCAGCGATAGGAAGTTATCCAGTGCAGTAGGCTTCCGTGGAATCTGCAGAAAGGTCCTGATCTTTCTGCTTGTCGGAATTGCAAACATCCTGGATGTGCAGGTGATCGGTACGGGCAGTGTGTTACGGACAGCGGTGGTCTTCTTCTATCTTTCCAATGAAGGCGTGAGCCTGTTGGAAAATGCATCGCATCTGGGACTTCCTGTGCCGGAAAAAATCAAGGAGGTTTTGGAGCAGCTCCATGACCGTTCAGAGAAAGGAGAATAACCGCTATGAACAAGAAAGAATTTATCACAGCGGTTGCAGGATATGTGGACAAGTATGCTTCAGCGTATGGCATTCTTGTCCATTCTTCTGTTATTGCACAGGCAATTTTGGAATCCGGCTGGGGGAAAAGCACCCTGGCTGCGAAATATCATAACTATTTTGGATTGAAATGCGGAACAAAGTGGAATGGTGGTTTAGTCAATCTTTCAACTAAAGAAGAATACACACCCGGAACACTGACGTCAATCCGTGACAACTTCCGTACCTATTCTTCGATGGAAGAAGGAGTAAAGGGATATTTCGAATTTATCCAGCTTTCCAGATATCAGAACCTGAAAGGCATTACGGATCCAAGGAAGTACCTGGAAACTATCAGGGAAGACGGTTTTGCGACCAGTTCTGATTATGTGAAGAACTGTATGGCTCTGGTAGAGCAGTATGAGCTGAGAAAATATGACAATGCAAAGGAGCGAGAGACTATGGCAAAAACAGCAGCAACATTGATTGCACAGGCAAAGGCATGGGTCGGATGCCGTGAGGCAGACGGATCCCATAAAAAGATCATTGATACTTATAATGTACACAGACCATTGGCAAGAAATTATTCGGTAAAATATACCGATGCGTGGTGTGCCACGTTTGTATCAGCATGTGCCATTAAGACAGGTATGACGGATATTATCCCGACAGAGTGCGGATGCGGTCAGATGATCGCCCTGTTCCAGAAGCTGGGGGAATGGGACGAAAATGATGCAAGAGTTCCAAGACCGGGGGATATTGTTTTTTATGACTGGGATGATTCCGGTAAAGGTGATAACACCGGATGGCCGGATCATGTCGGAATTGTAGAAAAGGTATCCGGAAGTACGATTACGGTAATCGAAGGAAATAAAGGAAATGCAGTAGGGCGGAGAACCCTGCAGGTAAATGGAAAATATATCCGTGGATATGGAGTACCGAAATACAACAGTGGATCTTCACAGAATACTTCTTCTGGGAATGCCAGCGGGAGCAGCAGTTCTGGCGGTATCAATAAAACACCGAAATGGGTAGGGAAGGTTACGGCTTCATCCTTAAATGTCCGCAAATGGGCAGGAAAGGAATATGGCCGGATCAAATCTTATCCATATCTGTACAGAGGGAATCTGGTAGATGTCTGTGATACCGTAAAGGCGTCAGACGGAAAAGCGTGGTATTATATCCGCATTGCAGGAAAATACTATGGATTTGTTTCTTCAGATTATATCGTGAAGGCATAGGAATATGGCTGATGGTCAGTAATGGCTGTCAGCCGTATTTTTTTCAGTTTATGCCAAGGAAAGAAAGGTGAAAGGGTATCCAAGAAAACACTTGCTATTATTGGCTTTCAGAGTGATATATAGACTACCAAAACGGAAGGAGGTATGGCTTGTGGAAATTCAGATCAGGGAAGGCAGCAGGGAGCAGAAAAGAAAATTAAAAGTCTGTGCATACTGTCGTGTATCGACAGATGCGGATGAACAGGAAAATTCGCTGGAAAATCAGGTCAGGCATTATGAGACGGTCATAAAAGCCAATCCAGATTATGAATATGCCGGAGTTTACAGTGATTTTGCCATATCGGGATTTAAAGAAAAGAGACCCGGTCTGCAGAAAATGCTTGCCGATGCAGAAAAAGGTAAGATAGACCTTATATTAACAAAATCAGTATCACGTTTTGCAAGAAACACCTCAATCGTTCTGGAAGCTACACGAAAGCTGAAAGAACTGAATGTAGGTGTTTTTTTTGAACTTCAGAATATCAATACCCTGTCAGGGGAAGGCGAACTGATGCTTACGATCCTTGCAGCATTCGCACAGGCAGAAAGTGAAAGTGGAAGTGCTGGTGCAAAGATGGTGTATCAGAGAAAGTATGAGGCAGGAATTCCCGTACAGTACCTTGAGCGGTCTTTCGGTTATACAAAAGACGAGAGAGGAGTATTTGTTGCTGACGAGGCAGAATCCGTATGGGTAAGAAAAATCTATGAGATGGCAGCAGACGGATATACTCCTGCATCGATCAAACGATACTTGAATGAAAACGGAGTAAAAACGGTAGGCGGTGTACAGTGGGTAGACAGCACCGTGTTCCGGCTTCTTGAAAATGAGATTTACAAAGGCGATTACATCATGCATAAGCACTTCGTGAATGAAGAGAGAAAACTGGTCAGGAACAGGGGAGAAGTGGATGCCTGGTACATCGAAGATGACCATGAAGCTATTGTTTCCCCTGAACTCTGGCAGAAAGCACAGGATGCATTGGCTGTAAAAAGGGATTATCTTGCGGAAGGCTCAGTGATTGAGGAGTTCACGGAAGAAAATTATCCTTATATGAATAAAATCTATTGTGCGAAATGCGGATATCCCCTTTATAAACGCATTTACAGTAAGGGTAACAGGCTCAACTGGGGATGCAGCGGGACGAAGCGGTATGGAAAGAGTTTCTGTGATGGCATCAATATCCCAGATGGTGTGCTTCGGAGTGCATGGCATTTTGAAGAAAATACTTATATCGATGAGAAAGCATCTGATAAGGGCGTGAAGGAATTTACTTATTTAAAAGAACGCTCATGGAAGAGACGGCATAAGAAGAAACAGCCGTCAGCAATTCCTGAAAATACGGAAACAGAGTATCCATACAGAGAGAAGATCTTCTGTGCGTTATGCGGAAGCAGACTTGTAAGGTATGTGAATCCCCAGAACCATAAAGTTACCTGGGTATGTAACCGAAGAAAACGGAAAGGAAAAGAAGCCTGTGATGGGACAAGGGTTCCTGACACCGTCATAAAGGGATGGGGAGAAATCAAGAATGATATTTATATTCAGAGAAAGGACGATAAGAATGGCAAGAAGCGTTACAGTTATACCAGCAAGAAACCGTCAGGTATCAGGGTATAGGGCGGCACCGCAGAAGAAGATACGGGTTGCAGCCTACTGCCGTGTATCAACGGATCAGGAAGACCAGCTTCACAGTTTTGAAGCCCAGGTCGATTATTATACGAAGTACATCAATGACCATGAAAATTATGAAATGGCCGGAATTTATGCAGATGAGGGTATTTCGGGAACCAATACGAAGAAGAGGGAGCAGTTCAAACGTATGATCGCGGACTGTGAGAAGGGAAAGATCAACCTTGTCATAACAAAATCCATCAGCCGTTTTGCCAGAAATACGCAGGACTGCCTGATGTATTCCAGAAAGCTGAAGAACCTCGGAATCGGCATTATTTTCGAGAAGGAAAACATCAACACACTGGATTCCACGGGTGAGCTTTTATTTACGATCTTAAGCTCCCTTGCACAGGATGAATCGAGAAACATTTCAGAGAACTGCAAATGGGGAATCCGTACAAAGTTCAAGAACGGTGAGATGCATCTCAATACATTCAAATTCTTGGGATATGATAAGGATGAGAATGGAAAGCTCATCATCAACAGGGAACAGGCAAAGACGGTGAGACGCATTTACAGGGATTTCCTCTGGGGGCTGAATCCCGCACAGATTGCGAAAGAGTTGGAAGATGAGCAGGTGCCGGGATGCCTTGGACAGACCAAGTGGTATGCAAGCACGGTGATCGGAATCCTGAAACAGGAAAAGCACATGGGTGATGCGCTACTGCAGAAAACTTATACGGCTGATTTCCTTACCAAGCGTCAGGTAAAGAATAACGGGGAAGTGGCACAGGTCTATGTAAAGGACAGCCATAAGGGAATCATTGATAAGGAAACATGGAATGCGGTTCAGGAAGAATTTGAACGCAGGGAGAAATTCACGCAGAAGCATGGGACAGATCGCTACAGTTACGGTTCAGAATGTTATCCCTTCTGCGAAAAGATCTTCTGTGGGGAATGTGGAAGCCTTTTTACAAGACATTCCTGGAAATCAAGAGGAATCATACAATGGCAGTGCAAGAATCACCGTAAGGATGGAAAAGTTGCATGCACCAATGCCTATGTAGATAATGCGGATTTGGAAAAGGGATTTGTAAAGGCATTCAATCGATTGGTCGGTGAACGGGAAAAGCATATAGAAAGATGGAATTCCATGAAATTAGATGGGACTCCGCTTGAGAAGATAAGGGCGGGGCAGATGATGGAAGCAACCGAAAGCGGACAGCTTCAGCAGTATGTTCCTGAAGCCGCACAGCTTGTTTTGGAAGAAATAACAATATTCGGTGCAAAGAAATATGAGTTTGCATTCTTGGAAGGCAGCAGGGTAAAGGTTTCCGTATGATCATTCGGAAACCTCCTCATCATCACCCAAGCCAAATAAGTCAAGCTGCCCGCTCTGAGGCATATCATCAGTTTCTTCTTCCGGTTCTGGTTCATCAGCTTTCTTCTGTGGGAGTTTATGCGTGTAGAGCTTATCCCACGGAAGCGGATTCCGGCATTTTTTGTTATATCCGATAAGGAGTGCTTCTGCAAATCCAAGAGAGCCGGAACGCCTGTCCTTGGCAGTACGAGCCAGTTCCTTGATGGATATTCTTCCAAGTTTTTCTTTAAAAATATCATCTTTGACTGCATCACCGTAGGCATTCAGGAAACGTGCCAGTCCGTTCATCATATTTGCACTGAAGGACTGGGAAGCACCTTCCCATGTTGCGACAATCAGGCGGATCACATGATCGAGCATGTGATAGCCGTATTTGTCGTGGATGGTCTCAAGAGTAGCAACAGCACAGATGCCGCCTGGAACAGAGGAAGAGGTGATGGAAAGGTCATAAGATTCCACCAGATCACGGATGATAAGCTGTTTATCATTTCCAGCCTCAATGTTTGCCATGAATATTTCATAGGGTAGCAGGGGCTTTACATACTTCATCTGATTAGCGAAAATATCGGCTTCGTGTTCGTAAACGAGGTCATCATAGACCATGCACCATACAGGAGTCTCTCTTGAACCGGAGACGAGTGCCACGATTTCAATGGTGTGCTGTCCGTTAAAGACATAGTTGATGCCGTTACGGCGGCTGACTTTTACAGGATTTATCTGGTACAGATCGAAGTTTGCGGCGGCACGCTGGACATGATGCTGTGAAAGATTTCTCTGATATTCCTGATTGGATACAAGATTTCTGATGGGAATCTGCTCAAAGTGTACTTTTGGAACATACTGCATGAGATCAGTTTGTTCCGATATTGCTTGGTCATCTGTCATTTTAATCCTCCTCCAACTGCGTCAGCAGTCTGTTTATTTTTCGTGTAAGATTTATGATCTGTGTTCTAACTTCCTGCCGAGCAGAAGCGGATGTAGAAGGAAAATCTGTAAGTTCCATTGTCCTTGATATAGTCTTGGACCATGAAGGAATGGTAAATTTAAGGCTTGCCAGTTCTGCATCCGGGTCAATGATAGGCATCTGTTTGATGCCAGCCTCGGCACTTTCTCTTTCCCGTCTGCGTCTTCGGGAATCCGGTTTTCCTGTCGGAAGCCGCTGCCACCGCAGTTCATGCCGTAACTGCGAGTAACCGATGCGGTCGATTGAACCGCTGTCGAGCAGTCTTTTCAGACCATTGATATCTTCAATGGGAAGCCGTGACAGCTCTATGACATTTTCGTGGGATACACGGAGACTGCCGTTTAATATTTTCATTGTTATTTCAGGACCTTTGGTGCGGAGCTCATCGAGTGCCCTTGCGTACACATCATATTTTGTAACGGTGGAAAAGCCGAAGTTATATTCTTTCCCGATAATGGTTGCAATCTCCGTTTTCTGTACATACTTCTGGGATATCTGTCCGTCTGCGTTGAGCTGTTTCTCAGGATGATTTTTCAGAAAATCAGCACTGGCAATATTCATGTCTGCTCGGAAGCGCCTGCCAATAAGATATTTTTTGTATTCGCTTGTGAGGTCCTTCCGTTTAAGCTGCTCTGTACATATGTAGGCTTCCGCTTCGTCACGGCTCTGGAAGAAGAGTCTGCGTATATTGAAGTGGATATCCCACTTCCGGCAGATGGAATAACGGAGATGTCCATCTATGAGGATGTTTCCCCAGACACATATAGCTTCATCACAGCCATGATCGAAGATATCTTCTTCGAGATCTTCTATATATTTTTCTACTCTTGGCTGGATGAGCTGCAGAAATTCAGCATCGGTTTCAAAATCTGGAATCTGATGATCACTCATACGATTTCACCTATTCTGACAGATTCATCCACGAGGATACATTCCTGCATGGAAAAGCTTGCCAGTCCTTCTTTTTTATTTATTGCACCATAGATGCGGTAGGATCTGTTATTGGAAAGTTCCGCATTGGTCTGTTTTAAAGTCTGGAGCAGTTCACGGCTATATAATTCGTAACTGTTTCGAATGTCGGAATAGCATGCCCTGACATGGTGGGCAAGGTAATCCTGACGGACGCTTTTCCTGACGGCAATCATATGGGTGTCGGGATTTACCAGAAGCTGGATATATTCCGGATCACCAAGCATATGAAGAGTATGTTTGTGTATTCGGATGCGGTTTTTCTTTAAGTCAATGCATAGGATTGGCTGTGAAGAGGGATGATTGCTCATAGTGTGTTTCCTCCTTTTGTGGTTCGGCTGGATTTTTGGGTTCTTCTGGCGGTGTGTTCTCTGAAATTCCAAAGACAGCATAGCCGTCAAACATATTGATCTGTAAGTTGCTCTGGTGTTCCTCAATCGGCACACCGAATTGGTTCTGCCATTCCGCTGGATATGTAGGTGTCCGGGATGTCTTTATCTTTCCATCGTCTTTTGCTGTACGCACATATATTTCGGGCGTGGTAAGGTCAAAGACGAATAAGAGTTCATTATCAGACCGTATCAGTTTGCCGAGCAGTTTATAACGGTAACTGGAATTCCATCCCATCAAGGTTATTACCTTGGCAAAAAAGATTCGGCATGTGATCTGCCTTGGGGAACGCTTCTTTGTAGCAGAGCACCATCGGAAGGAGTCTTTTTCATCTTCCTGGCATGGGCGGACGGCAAGTTTCTTTTCATCTGGGTTCACAAGGATCTGTACAAAATCTGTCTTAGGCAGCTTTTTGATACATGCAGTATTTACGGATACTTTGTTGGCATTAAATGTAAAGGATGGTTCATAGGTGTGGGCGAAGAATTCTCCACGCACTACCTGATAACCCTCATAGCTGAAGGCATCGTCCTCGATGATCTGTAAGTCCCTTGAAGAGGACTGGATTAAGGTTTCATTGTTTGGCTGTTCATTCATTACGGTTCTCCTTCATGTCAGACATGAGTTGTTCTATGCTTTTTTCTACTTCATCAGGACTGGTCACCTGTATGTCTGACTCTTTGTATGCAACTGCTTCGTTGGAAAGGGTGTTCTGGTCATTGAATCTGGCAAATTCCTGTGCCTGTGCATGGCAGTAGTAGTTGCTGCCGAAGGTGTCAGCCCAGTCAGGCGGATAGGCACGGACATTTTTTTTGAGATTGTCAGTAAATGGTTTTACGTCCGTTGGTGCATCTGGTAGCTGTTGTTCATCGATCACATCATTTGGAATAAAAATTTCAGTTTCTTCCAGATTGAAGATAAGGACAGCATCCGATCCGTTTCCACGCTTGATTCCTGTTATGCGGTATCTGCAGTCTGCGTTCCAACCGAGAAGTGCATAGATGGTAGGCATAAAAGCTGTACCGCTGATTGCCCTTGGGGTAGAAATATTCCCTCGCTTTTTTGCCCACTGCATGGCGTTTCGGTGCGTTTGTGGGACGGTTCTTACGGCAAAGAGATGTTTGTTCGGATGGATCAGAAGTTCTACCAGTGTGCTACTCAGTTTTCTAACGGCAGTGGTTGAAAATTTAATATCATTCAGACTGAATGTCACGATAATGCGATCAGTGCTGTCAAAAAACTGTGAGCGTGCAATTTCATAACCACGCAGGTCAAAGTCCCCAGACTGTACTTTCACGGGTGACGAGGGTGGGAGAAACTGTTCTGTACCGCCATATACACTTAGGGAAGCATTGATATAATCATCCTCTTTAAAGCCGGCCCATCGTGGGTTGATAGATACAAAGCCTTTCAATACTCCATCTGGCAGGACCTTTAATTCCGGCAGTATTCCTTTGTTTCCATACTTAGCATTGCTGATGAGCCGCTGTACGGCAATGAAATCGTCACGGGATACAATTGCTTCATGGTGATTGCGCTTTCTATATTGTGGGCGGTTCTGCATGTTCTTTTTTGATTTATGATTCAGGTAATTCGGAGTATAAGTCTTTCGGGCAAGAACATCACCACAGTGTCGTTCGTTCTGCAGTATCTGAAGGATTGAACCGGGAGACCATACGGTATTTCCTTTTTTGGTTTCACAACCCAGTTCCGTCAGGGTATCAGCGATTTCCTGACAGGTGCAGCCGTTCAAGTACATCATAAATATGAGGCGTACAATCTTTGCTTCTGCTTCATTGATCACAAGATTTCCATCTTCATCGTGGTCGTAGCCGAGAAGCGTGGGAGTGAGGAATATTCCCCTTCGGAATCGCATTTCAATAGAAGCATTCATGATCTCACTTTTGGTATGGCTTTCCTCCTGTGCCAGGGTGGCCATGAAGGAGAGTACCATTTCGCTTTTCGGATCAAAGGTATTCAATCGCTCTGTCTCAAAAAAGACACCGACCGGATGTGGGAGAGCCAGCAGTTCACGGACATATCCGATGCAGTCTACAACATTCCTGGCGAAACGGGACACGCTCTTAGTAACGATAAGATCGATTTCTCCTTTTTTACAGTCTTCAATCATCTGCTTGAACTGATCACGGTGCTGCAGGGAAGTACCGGATATGCCTTCATCCGCATAGATCTGTACAAGTTTCCAGTTTGGACTTTTGCTGATGACATCGTGGTAATGGTTTTTCTGTAACTCATAAGAAGATGTCTGTCTTGGATCGTCAGTGGATACCCTTGCGTAGACGGCTACCCGTTGTTCGTTTTCAACAGCGAATATGTCTTCCTGTGGAAGTGCCGGAATTACATCAAGCTCATCAATGCTGACCCCTTTATATCGTTCCCTAATCTTATTTTTCTGGTCCGCAATGGAGCCGGATTTCTGTTCGTTTTCTTTCATGTCTTACCACCTTTTTCTTATGATGTGGTTTATTATAAAATTTTCATAAGAAAATAAAATAGACCATACGGACAAGCATATCCGTATAGTCTATTTCAAAGCGAAATTTTATGTGTGAAAATAGTGTGCCGCAGCATCTAGGCTTCGTCATCCGAGATATGCCATCCGTTTTTATGCATGCTGTCAATGCTTGCTTTTACCATTTCATAAATGAAGCGCTTCTCATTTTCGGTGCATTCAGCCATCAGCAGATCGAGGTCAGTCTGATAAGCGGTCGGATTATGAAGCTGGACTCCGGCGAGCAGCTCATCGACTGTTATTCCAAGGGCGTTTACAATTCTGATGATAGACTCAAGACTCGCTTTGCGCTTTGCATTCTCGATATGGCTTATGTAGGAGATGGAGAGTTCCGTTTCCTCTGCAAGCCGTGCCTGTGAAAAATTGTTCTGTTCCCTGACTTCCTTAATGCGGTATCCGATCTGTTTATGATTTACAGATGCAAGTGATTCATTCATAATGTTACCTCCTGTTTCTTTTTCTTACGCAAATAGATTATCCGTCAGCGAGTGATAAAAAGTTATGTAATTTAATAAAGCGGAATGGAGTATTGCTGAATAACGAGGTGTCAATATATGTAGACATTTGTCGAACAATTTTGATTGATGGGCGGTATAAAAGATGTTATGCTGATGTTGGAACTGATAATATGGAAGTGAAAGAAACAAGGAAAAACAAGGAATTATAAGAAATACATATTGAACTGCGGTGTGCTGCTGTTCATATTTTTTTACCCTTATAGTAAAGTGCGATGGAGTAAATTACTAAAGAGATATGGTTCTAATATTTATTCTGGTTTGCGGTTAAAATAAATGTATCGCAGAGCAGAAGAGAGGTGTAATTTACTTGCGTACAGAGGACTATATCCCGAAAAGGGTAAAAGAATTATGCAGCAAGCATAAGGTTTCCAAGTACCGACTCGCACAGCTCACTGATATGTCACAGACCGCTTTAGGGAATATAATCAAGAAAGAGAGCATTCCAACGATACCGACTTTGGAAAGAATCTGTGATGCATTCGGAATTTCACTAGCACAGTTTTTTGCCGGGGACGGCATGAGACCAGATCTGACAGATGAGCAGGAAGAGATATTGGAAACATGGGATAACCTAAATGCTGATGAGCGGAGAATTTTAATGAACTTCGTGAGATCTTTGAAGAAATAGGGGAAGCAGTTCAATTGTATCTGATTGATTGTTTCCCCTTTTTCTATGCACTTTCCACGGTAGAAGAAAGCAGTGAGGATACAGAATGAGTGTAAAAGATGAGGAGTTCAAAACAAAAATCTATGATCTGATGAATGGAAGCTACAACCTTGAGGAATACCCAGTTGTAGAAAGTAGCTTGGTAAAAGACGAATTTGCGGAAGGAGAATACTGTGAAAAATTATATTCACAGATGCTGGAAGCCTATGAGAGAGTATGCAGAAGACTTGGAAGGCCAGGCGCGGAAGACGAAGATGTAGAGATTATCATATCGAACCTCATGAACATAGGCAGACATCAAAGTATGAAAATGTTTGACTATGGGGTGCTTTTTACAGAAAGAGAAAATTAGTAAGCTGATTATCGAAAAATAGTGTGGCTATGATTTGACAGTCACACTATTTTTGTTACAATATATTATAAGAAGTTTTTGTTATATTACAGGATATACAAAGGAGGGATAGGATGATAAAAGTACCAGATTTAACTGCTAATAACGCCTTAGAGTTTTCAGGTGAACTTCAAGATTATCAGTTATCCGAGGGAGAGGTATTTGACTTTTCAGAGGTACATAATTGCGATCCATTTCCGATGTTAGTTGTGTCAAGAACTATTTGGCAACTGAGAAAACATTCAGATGTAAAAAAATGTGTGGCACATGAGTGTAAAAATGGATATGCAGAACATATGCGTTTTTATAGGGCAATAGGAATAAAGCAAGGAAAAGATTTTAGCGAGAATTATGGAAATCAGAGATATCTTCCAATAACTTGCTTAAAAATATCGGATTTAAGGGAAATAGGAGCTGCTAGGCTTGAACGTATACAGGAAGTAATTGTGAATAAGTCAAAGTTAATGGCAAATGTATTATCACAGGGAAATGCTTCCTATAAGAAATGGTTAAGTTATGCATTGACTGAGATTATGAGAAATATTCCAGAGCATAGTCAGGCTGATGCAATATGGTATTGTGCACAGTATTGGCCTTCATTTGATTTGGTAGAACTTGCGATAATGGATGAAGGAATAGGGATTAAAGGAAGTCTATTAAGTAACAGTGCGTATGAGGAACTTATCCATAATGATGAAGAGGCATTAAGGTATGCAATAAGCCCAGGTATTTCAAGAACCTTTGTACCGGGAGGACAAAATCTATCAAGTGATGATTGGGCGAATTCTGGCTACGGATTATTTATGATAAGTCGTATATGTGCTGAGCTTGGAGGAAGTTTTATTATAGCTAGTGGAGATGCAGCATTAAAAGTTGATAAAAGCGGTATGAAAACATATCCCAAACCATGTCATTTACAAGGTACTGCTATTTGTCTCCGTGTACGTTTATCTAGTATGGGAAATTATGAAGATGTTGCGAGAAAAATCCTAAATCTTGGAGAAAAAGAAGCAAAGCAAAATGGTAGAGCCATTAAGTCAGCTTCAAAATCTACACGAAGTATATTAGGATATGAAGAATAAAGAAAATGAATAGGGGATAAGGGGGAGTGGAAGTTACCCCCCTTATCCCCTTTGCTTTTGTGGGTATAGAAAAATAACTACATTATAAAAAGGTTTTCTTTTGCCATCTATAATAGACAGGAAAAAACCTTAGACGGGTTTGCACCTGTCGGTAATCGGGATCGGAATTTATCAGTTACTTAGAAAACTGACAGGAAGTTATACGATAGGAGGAATCGGAGGCATCTTCTTTTTCTTTCTTTATGTATTGATGATTGGGGTTACAGTATCTGTGATCCGTGCCGGTATTATGTATTTGTTCCGGGTAGGTGCAGAAATCGCGGGGAGACATTATGACAGTGTGACGGCACTTTCTGTGGCAGCGGCAGTAGTACTCATCTGGCGGCCGCTCAGTATTTACGACGGGGCGTTCTGGCTGTCATTTTTTGCAGTATTTGCAGTGGTGGTTATAATGCCAGCCGGACAGATGGAGAAAGCAAAAACAAGAACAGAGATAGACATTCAGAAAAACAGAGAAAATAAGGCTTGGATAATACAAATAAAAAGCATGATAATAAGCAACATAGAAATGCAATTATTTCTTTTACCTGTTGTTCTGTATTTTTTTTATGAATTTCCACTCTATGCAACATTTTTAAATCTGCTTGTAATTCCGCTCATGACAATTTTGCTGAGCCTGGGAATTACTGGAAGTTTTATATGTATGTTGTGCTCTGGTATGTTCAAGATTCCAGGAAAGTGTATGCTGGGAATCTGTGGCTTTATTCTGACGATTTATGAAAGATGCTGTGAGTTTTTTTTGGAACTTCCTGGGGCAAGAGTCGTTATTGGAAGAATTAAGATCTGGCAGATATTGTTCTACTACGGCTGCGTCGTGGTCATATGTGTTATATACTACTATGAAAAGAAACATACTCAGAAAAAAGAGTATGCGAAAGGGCAGGAACGCAATGAAGCACAGGAATGTGAAAAACAAAGAAAACGTGGAAATATATTGACAGGAATGTTATGTGCTTTGGGATTATTTGTTCTGCTTCACCGTTTTGATAGTTTGTCGCAGATGCAAGTGACGGTGTTGGATGTGGGTCAAGGTGATGGAATATTTTTAAAGAGTCCCGGAGGTATGACCTGTATGATTGACGGAGGGAGCAGTGATGTGAAGAATGTCGGGCAGTACAGGATCGAGCCATATCTGTTATCGAAAGGAGTCGGGACACTGGATTATGTGTTCATTTCCCATGGTGACAGTGATCACACGAACGGGATTGAAGAAATGATATCGAGGCAGAAAATCGGTGTGAAGATTAAAACGCTTGTATTTCCAAAAGAAAGTGTCTGGGACGAAAACCTGAAGAAATTAGCAATATATGCAATAGAAAATGGAGTGCAGGTAGCGGTTATGGAGCAAGGACAGGAGATTGAAAAACAGGGAATGAAAATCCTCTGTCTTTGTCCGGGGAGTGATTATTCCGGAGAAACTGGTAATGGAGCTTCCATGGTTTTATCTGTCAGTTACCGGGAATTTGATTTTTTATTTACCGGGGATGTGGAAGGTATGGGGGAAGAAAAACTTTGTGAATCTATAGAAAAATATTGTCCTGAAAAAGCATTTGAGGTATTGAAGGCGGCACATCATGGTTCCAGAAATTCCTCTTCTGAAATATTTCTTCAGAAAGTCAGACCAAAGTACACAATCATATCGGCTGGGATAGAGAATTCATATGGGCATCCGCACAGAGAAACTATTGAAAGATTAGAAAAAACCGGCAGCCGGATCTTAGCTACGGCAAATTGTGGAGGAATTGAAATCACGGTTGAATTCGGTGGGAAAATTCAGTATACTCTTAAGGAAGGGAGCGAAACGACAGCTTATGAAGAATCTGAATGAAGATTTGAAAACAGGGAATATCAAGCAGGCATATCTTTTGTATGGAGAAGAGGCTTATCTGAAAAAGCAGTACCGTGACAGATTGACAAAAGCTGTGCTTCCGGAAGGTGATACAGTGAACTATGCGCATTATGAAGGCAAGGGGATCAATGTACCGGAGATTATAGATCTGGCAGAGACAATGCCATTTTTTGCAGAAAAGCGTCTCATTGTGATTGAAGATTCTGGCTTATTTAAGAATGCAGATGCAAAGTTTGCAGATTATATTAAGAGCATGCCGGAAACGGTCTGCTTTGTATTTGTGGAGAGTGAAGTTGACAAGCGGAGTAAGATGTATAAGGCTGTAAAGGATACTGGAAGAGTGGTCGAGCTTGGAAGACAGGATGAGAAGACATTGCTTTTGTGGCTTGCTGGTAATATAAAGCGTGAAGGCAGGCAGATTAAGCAGTCCACTGCAGAATACATGTTGTCCCGAACTGGAACCGACATGGAGAATCTGGAGCGGGAGATGGAAAAGCTGTTTTCTTACACGCTTGGAAGAAATGAGATTACGGTGGCGGATATTGATGCAATCTGTACGACGCAGATCACGAATAAGATTTTTGATATGATTGAAGCAGTTGCAACAAGGCAGCAAAGGAAAGCTTTGGATTATTATTATGATCTGTTGGCGTTAAAAGAACCTCCGATGAGGATTTTATATTTGCTGGCGAGACAATTCCGTCTGCTTTTGCAGGTGAAAGATCTGATGAACCAGGGAGCAGACAAAAGCACCATCGCAAAAAAAGCGGGACTTCATCCATTTGTGGCAGGAAAATACATGCAACAGAGCAGAAGCTTTACAATGAGAGAACTAAAAGGTATCATGGAAGAAGCGGCAGATACAGAAGAAGCTGTAAAGACCGGACGGCTCAGTGATACAATGAGTGTAGAGTTGTTCATTGTGAAGTATAGTGCACCAAAGAAGTAGCGCATTAGCATTGTGGGAGTGCATCGCATGAAACAATCTGTAGGTATCATAGTTGGGGCTTTTGACTCCAACATCATTATAATAGAAAAAAGTTTAAGATAAAGAGATAAAGAGGTAGAAGATAAGTGGCAGGAATAGATCAAAGTAAAATTCGCAATTTTTGTATTGTGGCTCATATTGACCATGGTAAATCAACATTGGCAGACCGTATCATTGAACAGACAGGGCTTCTGACGAGCCGCGAGATGCAGGCACAGGTGCTTGACAATATGGATCTGGAGCGCGAGCGCGGAATCACGATCAAGGCTCAGGCAGTCCGTACAGTATATAAGGCAAAAGACGGAGAAGAGTATATCTTTAACCTGATCGACACACCGGGACATGTAGATTTTAACTATGAAGTATCAAGAAGTCTGGCAGCGTGTGATGGTGCGATTCTGGTCGTAGACGCAGCTCAGGGAGTAGAGGCTCAGACACTGGCCAATGTATATCTGGCGTTGGATCATGATCTGGATGTAATGCCTGTTATTAATAAGATTGATCTTCCAAGTGCAGAGCCGGACCGTGTCATTGAAGAGATTGAAGATATCATTGGAATCGAGGCACATGATGCGCCACTTATTTCTGCAAAGACAGGGCTGAATGTAGATCAGGTTCTGGAGCAGATTGTGGAAAAGATCCCGGCACCGGGCGGAGATCCGAAAGCACCATTGAAGGCATTGATTTTTGATTCACTATATGATTCTTATAAAGGGGTTATCGTATTTTGCAGACTCCGTGAAGGTACCGTGAGAAAAGGTACGAAGATCCGTATGATGGCGACAGGAGCAGAGGCAGATGTCGTTGAAGTCGGATATTTTGGAGCCGGACAATTCATTCCATGTGATGAGCTGGAAGCAGGTATGGTAGGCTATATTACTGCCAGCTTGAAGAATGTCGGAGATACCCGTGTAGGAGATACGATCACAGATGCAGCGAATCCTTGCGAGGAGCCGTTGCCGGGATATAAGAAAGTGAATCCGATGGTTTACTGTGGACTGTATCCTGCGGATGGGGCAAAGTATCCGGATCTTCGGGATGCTCTTGAGAAGCTTCAATTAAATGATGCGTCCCTGCAGTTTGAGCCGGAGACTTCCATTGCTCTTGGATTTGGATTTCGCTGTGGCTTTTTGGGACTTCTCCATCTGGAGATTATTCAGGAGCGTCTGGAGAGAGAGTATAATCTTGATCTTGTTACAACAGCACCGGGAGTTATTTATAAAGTATACAAGACGAACGGAGATGTCATAGAACTGACAAACCCGTCTAATCTTCCGGATCCATCTGAGATTGAATATATGGAAGAGCCGATGGTAAAGGCTGAGATTATGGTAACATCCGAATTTATCGGTACGATTATGGATCTATGTCAGGAGAGACGAGGAGAGTATCTTGGCATGGAATATATTGAAGAGACCCGTGCAGTTCTGCATTACAGACTGCCGCTCAACGAGATTATCTACGATTTCTTTGATGCATTGAAGTCCAGATCCAGAGGATATGCTTCTTTTGATTATGAGATGGACGGATACCAGAGATCTGAACTTGTGAAACTGGATATTCTGGTCAATAAAGAAGAAGTAGACGCTCTTTCCTTTATCGTCCATGCAGATACTGCATATGAACGTGGAAGAAAGATGTGCGAGAAGCTTAAAGAAGAGATTCCAAGACAGCTCTTTGAAATCCCGATTCAGGCGGCTATTGGTGGAAAGATTATTGCCCGTGAGACTGTAAGAGCAATGCGAAAAGATGTGCTTGCAAAATGTTACGGTGGTGATATCAGCCGTAAGAGAAAGCTTCTTGAAAAACAGAAAGAAGGAAAGAAGCGTATGCGTCAGGTTGGTAACGTAGAGATTCCTCAGAAAGCATTTATGAGTGTACTGAAGTTGGATGACAAATAATGAGATTATTAGAATTATATATTCATATACCATTTTGTAAAAAAAAATGTAAATATTGCGATTTCCTCTCAGGTCCGTCAACGGCGGATGAGAGGAAATCTTATGTGAAAAGCCTTTGTCAGGATATTCGCTCATACGCGCACCTGGCGAAGGCTTGCCGTGTTATCAGTATCTTTGTCGGTGGGGGAACGCCTTCTACTTTGACAGCTTTTCAGATGCAGCAGATATTTTCAGCAGTCCGTGATACATTTGTTGTAGAAGAAAATGCAGAGATCACAGTTGAGATGAATCCAGGAACTGTAGACGGGGAAAAGCTTTCCGGTTATAAAAAATGTGGAATTAACCGATTAAGCATTGGCCTGCAATCTACAAAAAATAGAGAACTTCAGATACTGGGTCGTATTCATACATATGAAGAATTTCTTGAAACATATCATATGGCAAGAGCAGAAGGATTTGAGAATATTAATGTTGATCTGATGTCAGCAATTCCGGGACAAAGTCTTACTGACTGGGAGGAAAACTTAAAAACAGTGGCAGAGCTTGCCCCGGAACACATTTCTGCATATAGTCTGATCGTGGAGGAAGGTACTCCATTTTATGAGGAGTATGGGGAAGGGCGTCATGCAGACGAATTACCTGATGAAGAGACAGAGCGTAAGATGTATTGGAGAACGAAAGAAATACTTTCGAAATACGGATATGAAAGATATGAGATTTCTAATTATGCAAAGCCTGGATATGCTTGCAGACATAATATCGGATACTGGGAGCGAACAGAATATCTGGGAATTGGAACCGGAGCTGCATCACTGATCAATAACAGTAGATTTAATTATGGAGAAGAGCCGGAAAAGTTAACTGTATCTGCACAGATGGAAGAGACGATGTTCCTTGGCCTGCGTATGATGAAAGGTGTATCAAAAATAAAATTTCTTAAGATGTATGGTGAGAGCATGGAGAACGTTTATGGAAATGTGATAAGAGACATGGAACAGAAAGGACTTCTGGAAGATGGCGAAGACTTTGTGAAACTTACAGATCGTGGAATCGATGTCAGCAACTATGTTATGAGTGAGTTTTTGTTGTAAAGATTATTCTTGGATTTGTTGATCTGATAACATAAAAACGATAAAAGAAAGTTTTAGGATTATATAGCAATAAAAAAGTTTACAGTAAACAGCAACGACACGGGGAAAAAGATGGAGACTAAGAAAAAGAAAATAGGTTTTATTCTAAATCCATATGCTGGAATTGGTGGAAAAGCCGGTCTAAAAGGAAGTGACAATTACAAAAAAATAGAAAAGCTTTTGCTGGAAGGCTGTGAAAGAACAGCCCCCAAGAGAGCAGAAAGCTGTATGAGCAAAATTGCAGATCTTACCGCAAGTTTAGTTGCAGGAGATAAAGGATTGGTGGGAGAGAAAAATTTTTCAATCCTAAGTGCACCAGGGAATATGGGAGAAGCTTTGCTTAAGAAACTTAAAATCCCATGTGATGTGGTGTTATGTCCAAAAGCCGACACAAGCAGCGCAGAAGATACGAAGCTTTGTGCACAAATTATGAAAGAACAGGGGGTGGATCTTCTCGTGTTTTGTGGAGGAGATGGGACTGCAAGGGACATTTGTGAAGCTGTTGGTACGGATGTGACGGTTCTTGGAATCCCGGCAGGAGTGAAGATGTATTCTGCGTGTTATGCCTGTAATCCATATCAGGCAGGTGAGATGTTGACAGGGTGGCTTGAAGGAAAAGAGATGTCTTATGAAATGAGGGAAGTTCTTGATATTGAAGAGAAGGATTTAGATTCCAGAAACGTAAGCCCCCAATTGTACGGATTTTTGGAAGTATTAAGTGATGGAAAACATTTACAAAAGGCAAAAGAATTGGATTTGGGGTCAGGCGAGTCCGCAACTATAATAGCGAGGGCAGCAATCTTGCGAATGGAAAAGGACTGGGTTTATATTATCGGCCCGGGAGGAACGACCTGGAAGATAAAAGAGTTATTGTGTGAAAATGACGAGCAGGAGGATACTGGGAAAAAGAACGTACATGGAACTGTCCGTGGAGTGGATGTGATCAGAAATGGTAAAATCATACTTCGAGATGCGAATGAAAGAGAATTGTGGAACTGTGTCAATTCATACAGTCATATAAAAATTCTGGTGACCTGTATTGGTGGAAATGGTTTTTTGTTAGGAAGAGGAAATCAGCAGATTAGTCCACGGGTAATCAGAAAAGTAGGAAAAGAACAGATTGAAATTGTAGCAACAAAAGAAAAACTGGCAGGACTTGGCGGACAGCCGATGCATGTAGATACCGGCGATGCAGATGCAGATGAGTATTTAAAGGGGTATTATAAAATTATATTCAAAAATTCTGATTCTGCTATTTACAAGGTTGGATAAAGAAAGAATCTGCAAATAGCCTTTGGTAAAGATGAATATTATGGAATATTTAAAGAAGTCGACAAATGGTCGACTTCTTATTTTGTTTTTTGGTGAAATATTGCAAAAATATCAAAAAATTAACAAAATAACTTGACGTAACCACTGTTTGAAGACTAATGTATGTGTTGTAAGTGAAATAAATAAAAATGTTTAGATAATCAATAAGTGAACTGCCATGAAAGGAGTGATTCTTGTGGAAAACAGTTTTGTACATCCATATATGCCTAATAGTGTACCAGAGAATAAGAAGGCAATGTTGGATGAATTGGGAATCAACAGCGTAGAAGACATTTACAAAAGTATAATTCCAGATGAATTGCTGTATAAAGAACGATTAGATATTCCGGAACCGATCAGAAGTGAATATGAACTGAAAAGACATGTGATGGGAATTTTGAATCGTGATATTACAACGGAAGAATATACGAGCTTTCTTGGAGCCGGGTGTTACAAACATCAGGTGCCGGCAATTTGCGATGAGATAAATTCCAGAGGTGAGTTCCTGACTGCTTACTGCGGAGATACATATTCTGATCATGGTAAGATGCAGGCAATCTTTGAATACACAAGCATGATGGGAGAACTTCTGGACACAGATGTTGTAAGTTATACAACTTATGACGGCGGTCAGGCAGTGGCATCTTCGCTTCGTATGGCAGTCAGAGCAGTCAGAGAAAAAGGAATGGCTGGAAAAGTGATTCTTGTTCCGAAGACTATGAATCCGGAAATATATTCACAGGTCGTACAGTATTGTAGAAATGTGGCAGAAGTAAGAAAAATAGCTTATGAACCAGAGACAGGACTTATGAATCTGGAAGAGTTGAAAGAACAGTTGGCAAAGAAAAATGTTGCGGCTGTATTTTTTGAAAATCCAACTTATCTTGGTAACTTTGAGACAAGAGGAGAAGAAATTGCAAAACTGGCACATGATGCAGGAGCTTATTGTGTTGTACAGACAGAGGTGGCAGCGCTTGGAATTATGGAGAGCCCGGTAAATCAGGGTGCTGATATTGTATGTGGAGATATACAGCCTCTTGGAATGCACATTCAGTTCGGCGGTGGTCAGGCAGGATTTATTGCATGTAATCAGAATATGGATCTGGTAGAACAATTTCCAACTTATATGTACGGAATTACAGAGACAGAGAAAGAAGATACATATGGATGGGGAAGAGCGATGAATTATCGAAGCTCTCATGGAAGCCGTGAGAATGCAAAAGAGTATTTTGGAACAGAGACAGGTCTCTGGGCAATTACGGCAGGTGTGTACCTGGCAAGTATGGGGCCGCAGGGCATGTACGAACTCGGTGAGACGATTATTCAGAATGCAGCATATCTGGAGGATATTTTAGATGAGATTCCGAAAGTTCGGGCAAAGAGATTTGAGAATGCGAAGTTTCAGGAGTTTGTAATAGATTTTAACCAGACTGGAAAGACGGTTGAAGAAATTAATAAAGAATTGTTAAAAGAGAACATATTTGGTGGAAAAGACTTAAGTCATGATTTCCCAGAGCTTGGGCAATGTGCACTTTATTGTGTATCAGAGATTACGACATTAGAAGAGATGGAGCATCTTTGTGATGCCCTCAAGCGGATTGTAAAGGGGGAATAGTGATGGGATATTATAAGACAAATCGGGATTTCCACGAAGCAAGATGGGACGAACCTATAATTATGAAACTTGGCAATCCAGGTGAACGAGGAATATTAGTTCCAAAAGCAGATGAAAAAGTTACAAAAGCAACAGGAACCGTAAAAACGCTGCTTCCGAAAAATCTGATTCGAAAAAAAACACCTAAGCTTCCGGAAATGTCTCAGATGCAGGTACTCAGACATTATATGAGATTATCTCAGGAGACGATTGGAACAGATTTTAATATTGATATCGGGCTTGGAACCTGTACTATGAAGTATAGTCCTAAGATACACGAACAATTGGTGAGATCTGAAAAATTAAGCGAAGTTCATCCATATCAGGACGAGTCGACTATTCAGGGAATCCTGGAAATTATGTATCGAGATGAGCAGTACATCAAGGCAATTTCGGGTATGGATAAAGTAAGCTTACAGCCAGGAGGCGGTACTCAGGCAATCTTTGCAAATGTAGAGACAATTCGTGCTTATCATGAATCCAGAGGTGAGGGTGAACAGCGAAATGAGATTATTACGACCATTTTATCGCATCCGGGCAATCCAGGTGCCGCTGCAACGCTTGGATATAAGGTAATCACTTTATATCCAGATGAAAACGGTGTGCCAGATATAGATGCTCTAAAAGCAGCCGTTTCTGAACATACAGCCGCACTTATGATCACCAATCCGGAAGATACCGGAATCTACAATGAGAAAATTAAAGAATTTGTAGATATTGTTCATGCAGTTGGAGGCTTATGCGTATATGACCAGGCAAACTTAAATGGACTGTTCGGAATTACAAGAGCGCGAGATGCAGGATTTGATATGTGTCATTATAATCTGCACAAATCCTTTTCTTCACCGCACGGATGTCAGGGACCGGCAGCCGGAGCACAGTGCGTATGTGAGAAGCTTGCAAAGTTTGTTGCAGCACCGACAGTAGAATTTGACGGAGAAAAATATTATCTGGATTACAATCGTCCGGATAGCATTGGAAAGTTAAGAAAATTTTATGGAGTGCCTGCGGTTCTTGTGAGAACCTATGCATATATTCGAACTCTCGGCCCGGATGGAATGAAACAGATTGCAGAAATGTCGATTTTAAATAATAATTATATGTTGAAAAAACTTTTGGAGATAAAAGGAATTTCCTTGCCATATGCGAAAGGAAAATACAGATTAGAACAGGCAAGACTGAGCTGGAAAGAATTGACGGATGAGACAGGCGTAACGACAGATGATATCTGCAGACGAATCGTGGATTATGGTTTTCAAGATTATTTTACAAGTCATCATCCAAGAATCATTCCAGAACCTTTTACACCAGAGCCTGTAGAATCTTACTCAAAGGATGATATTGATGAATTTGTAGATGCATATCGTCAGATTGCAGAAGAAGCATATACTACGCCACAAGTTATAAAAGAAGCACCGCATCATGCGGCACTCGGATCCAGAATCCAGGAAGATGGTCTTACCGAGTGGAAAAAATTTGCAACAACATGGCGTGCATATATAAAAATGAAAAAAGACTCTTAATCTGATGAAACAGGAGGGTGGTGAAAAAATAATCGGTATGTGAGATGTCTTGAAAATGTTAGAAGGGAGAAGATAGAATGATTTTTGATGGACATGGAGATGTGTGGACAGATGTAACTTGCCGTGCAGTAGATCACGGAGAAAGAGATATTTTTCGTAAGCATCATCTGCATAAGTTCCAGGAAGGTGGTGTTACAGGAGGAATTTTCGTAATCTGGATCGATCCACCATATGATAGTGATCCAGTGAAACGATCCAAACAGATTGTAAAGAGTATTAAGCAGGAAATGGAAGATTCTGCAGATATTCTGAATTTTGTGAAGAAGTACGATGATTTTGAAAAAGGCACAAAAGAAGGAAAATTAAATATCGTAACCGGAATGGAAGGGTTAAGCCAGATTGGGGAAGACATTGATATGATCAACTATTTTTATGATGAAGTAGGTGTCAGACATGCAATGCTTACCTGGAATGAATTAAACGCATTGGCAACCGGATGGCCGGTGGATGTAACAAGGGGACTTACAGAAGCAGGAAAGAAAGCCGTAAAGCGGATTCAGGATCTTGGAATGGTGATGGATGTATCACATCTAAATGACAAATGTTTCTGGGGCGTCATTGATCTGGCGCAGGGACCGATTATTGCATCACATTCCAATGCACGTAGTGTATGTCCGGCAATGCGCAACCTGACAGATGACATGTTGAAGGCGATTGCTAAGACTGGTGGTCTGGTGGGAATGAACAGTATGAGAGAGTTTATTTCTGAAAAACACGATGAACAAAATGTCGAGCATTTGGCAGACCATGTCGAGTATATTGCTGATCTGATCGGAATCGATCATATTGGTCTTGGATTTGACTTTGATGACTACCTTGGAGGAGAGGCGCTTAAGACATTCAGTGATCATGTCGATTCACCGAGTGGCGACGGTATTTCTAATGAGGCAGAAGCAAAGAATATCCTGGCAGTATTAAAGAAGAGGGGATACAGTCAGGAAGATCTTGACAAGATTGGCTATAAGAATTTTTATCGAGTATTCAAAGAAGTATGGAAATAAAGAATACGAAAAAGTAACTTGTTTATAGGATTGAGAAAGGCAGGAATTCATATGAAAACATTAATTAGTGCGGATAATACGTGGGCGTTGTTTGCAATATTAGTAGTCGTCGCAGCATTAGCTATCTGGATGGAGCAGAAGTACAAATGGGCAGGAAAAGTAACAGGTTGTGTTATTGCTTTGATTGGAGCTATGATTCTTTCTAACATCCGGGTAATCCCGACAGATGCACCGGCATATGATTTTGTATGGTCATATGTTGTACCACTTGCAGTACCACTTCTTTTGTTTAATGCAAATGTGAAGAAAATCTGGAAAGAAAGTGGACGTGTGCTTGTAATTTACCTGATCAGCGGTATTGGTACACTGGTCGGTGGTATTGTAGCATTTTATCTGTTACATAACCAGATTGCAGATCTGCACAAGATAGCAGCTATGATGGTTGGTTCATACACAGGAGGAAGTGTAAACATGGTAGCCATGTCTGATGCATTTGGAGCAAGCGGAGATATGGTATCTTCTTCAGTGGTAGCAGATAACCTTTTGATGGCACTTTATTTCTTCGTACTGATTGCAATTCCAACAATTAAATTCTTCTTGAAGAAATTTAAACATCCATATATTGATGAAGTAGAAGCAAGAAAAGCAAGTGGTGAAAGTGAAAACCAGGCAGCAAGTTACTGGAAAGCAAAACCGGTCGCACTGATCGATATCGCAGAGGCACTTGCGATTGCATTTGCAATCGTAGCAATTTCTACAGCAATTGCAGATTTCTTTGCAGGATTGATTCCAACAAGTAATTTTGGACTGGCATTATTAAACGGTCTTCTTGGAAACAAATATTTGATCATGCCTACATTGACCATGTTATTGGCAACAATTAAACCAGAATTTATGGGAAATATTGGTGGCGCACAGGAAATTGGTACATTCCTGATTCATATCTTCTTTGCAGTAATCGGTGTTCCGGCATCTATCTACCTGATCGTGACACAGGCACCATTACTCCTTGTATTCTGTGCAATCATCGTTGGTATGAACATGATCGTCTCCTTTGTATTTGGTAAGATTTTCAAATTCAACCTGGAAGAGATCTGTATTGCATCGAATGCAAATATAGGTGGACCTACAACAGCCGCAGCGCTTGCAATTGCAAAAGGATGGCAGGCAATGGTAGTTCCGGCACTTCTGGTCGGTACTCTTGGATATGTCATTGGTAACTACTATGGAATCTTTATAGGAACATTCCTTGGAAGATAATGATCATACAAATCCGGGCTAAATAAAAAGAGAATGAACTGTATTTGCAATGAAAATTAAAATACAGTTCATTCTTTTTTTGGGGATATACCTATAATAATTCGGCCATTAGATTGGCGTATATCTTTTCATTCTTTTGTGTCCAGTTTGCTGCAATTGCCATTGCTTCAGATTCCGTTGGAACAGTGAGCGTCAGGTCGATTAAAGGAGCATCACGTTCCAGTATCTGACAGCGGACACAATATTCCATGTTGGGATTTCGATAATAGTCAGCTTTTATGGCAACTTCATTTTTCAGTTCATATTGTTTATTACTGAGAAAACTGTTAATATCTTCCTGGATTGCAGGTGAAATATCATTTTTAAAGTAATGAATTGTTTCCTCGCCTTCTTCTGTCAGGTGATAAAATGTTCTTGTGTGCGTGGACTCTTCACGAATAAATCCAGAATCCAAAAGCTCTGAAAGAGCCTGTTGCAATTTAAAATACGTCGTGTAGCCTTCGTTTAAAATGAATTCTGAAATCTGGGAATTAGTCAGTGGGAAATCCACCTTATCCAGCATATACAGAATGATCAGTTTATAAAGTTTAAATGCTTCTGCCATAATTTACAACTCCTTTCCCTGCCAGATGTCGTGAATCTTGAACCAGGACTGCATCTGGTTTAAGACATGTCGTTTGTTTGTGCTCCAGGTAGGAGCAATCAGAAGATCTTTTGGACCGTCCCCGGTGAGCCGATGAATGACGATATCCGGACTCAGATTGCAGATACAGGAACTTAAGACTTCAAAATATTCTTCCATGGAATAAACAGAAAATCTGCCTGTCAGGTAATCGTCCGCGAGATCTGTATATTTCAGAACATGTAAAAGCTGTAGCTTGATTCCCTGAATGTGGCGTTCATTCAGATAATGCATAGTCTCAAGATTCCGCTTGATATCTTCTCCTGGAAGTCCGAGAATCGTGTGTACGATTACCGGAATACCCAGTTGACGAAGTCTTTTTAATGCATGTTCAAATACCGGAAGATCATAGCCGCGCCGGATATAAGATGCCGTATCTTCATGAATTGTCTGAAGTCCAAGCTCAATCCAGACAGGTTTGATCTGATTTAATTCATGAAGAAGATTTAAAATATCTTCGCCGAGACAGTCCGGTCTTGTTGCAACAGAAAGAATTCTGATATCCGGGTGCATGATTGCCTCAGTAAATATTTTACGAAGGTAGTCTACAGGTGCATAAGTGTTCGTATATGCTTGAAAGTATGCAATATAAGAACCGCCTCCATATTTGGCGGCGACTTTAGATTTTCCATGTTCAATCTGTTCACGAATCGTCTCGGAAGGTGATTCGGCAAAATCACCAGAACCACCCTGGCTGCAGAAAATGCAGCCACGGGTTCCGCATGTTCCATCCCGGTTCGGACAAGTCATGCCTCCGTTCAGTGATAGTTTATATAATTTGCTGCCATAGGTGTTTTTGAGATAATAGTCCAGGGAATGGTATCTCTTTTCGCCCCAGTAAACGGCCATTAAATCAATTCCTTCACAGCTTCGCTTACAACGTCTGCAACGCGAGGGTCGAAAGCTTCCGGAAGAATATTGTTTTCGTTCAGTTCTTCATCCGGAACAAGGCTTGCGATTGCTTTTGCAGTTGCAAGTTTCATCTCTTCTGTAATCTTAGTTGCGCGTCCTTCCAGAGCGCCTTTGAAGATTCCAGGGAAAGCAACGACATTGTTGACCTGGTTCGGGAAGTCTGAACGTCCGGTTCCAACAACTTTTGCTCCGGCTTCTTTTGCGAGGTCTGGCATGATCTCTGGTACAGGGTTAGCCATTGCAAAGAGGATAGCATCTTTGTTCATGGAAGCGACCATTTCTTTTGTGACAATATTCGGAGCAGATACACCGACAAAGATGTCTGCACCATTCAATGCATCAGCAAGGGTTCCTTTTTTGCCTTCCAGATTTGTTACTTCGACCATCTTTTTCTGCATCCAATTCAGATTCTGAGAATCTTTTCCGAGGATTCCACTGATATCGCACATTGTAATATGAGAAAATCCGTATGTGAGAAGCAGTTTTGTGATTGCAACACCGGCACTTCCGGCACCATTTACAACGACTTTACAGGTCTCTTTGTCTTTTCCTGTTACTTTTAATGCATTAATGATTCCAGCAAGAACCACAATGGCAGTTCCGTGCTGATCGTCGTGGAAAACAGGAATGTCGAGAAGCTCTTTCAGACGTTCCTCAATTTCAAAGCATCTTGGAGCACTGATGTCTTCTAAGTTAATGCCTCCGAAAGCAGGAGCAATATTTACAACAGTTTTGATGATCTCTTCAGTATCCTGAGTGTCCAGGCAGATCGGCACAGCATTGACACCACCGAATTCTTTGAAAAGGACAGCTTTTCCTTCCATAACAGGCATGGCAGCCAGCGGTCCTATATTGCCAAGTCCAAGCACGGCACTTCCGTCAGATACAACAGCAATTGTGTTGGATTTGATTGTATATTTGTATGCGGCTTCTTTATCTTCAGCGATAACTTTGCATGGCTCAGCAACACCCGGTGTGTAAGCAATTGCCAGATCTTCGCGAGTCTTTACATGAGACTTTGCGATGGTTTCAAGTTTGCCGTTCCATTCTTCGTGCATTTTCAGAGCTTTTTCTTGATTTGTCACGTTAAATACCACCTTTTTCTACTATATTTTGTATATGGGGATTTGAACAAGGTCACCCCTTGTATACCATCATATCATTTTAAGATTACCAAATCAAGAAATGTCTTTGAAAAAAGGCTTTTAAAAGCGAAACATTTGTAGTATAATAAACTTTAGTTTCAGATGAAGTCTATTCTGACAAAGAATCCCGTGATGACATATAAGCCTATAATTGAAAGGAATATAAAGCGATGATGAAAGAAAAATATGAAACATTACCGTTGACGACGTTAAAAGAACTTGCAAAAGCAAGAGGCCTGAAAGGTATTTCTACAATGAAAAAGGCCCAGGTAATCGAATTGATGTTACAGGAAGATGAAAAAGAACAGGAAAAAGAAAAACAGGAAAAGCGTGAGACAGTAAAAGAGATGTCTGCGAATACCGGAGATAAAGAAATCCATGATATTGACCGCCTGGACAGTGGCATTGTTGCACGCGGAATTCTGGAGGTTATGCCAGATGGGTTCGGATTTATCCGAAGTGATAATTATCTTCCAGGAGATAATGATATCTATATTTCGCCGTCTCAGATCCGTAGATTCAATCTGAAGACTGGAGATATTTTGGAGGGACATACTCGTATTAAGACACAGCAGGAGAAGTTCAGCGCACTGTTATATTTGACTAAAGTGAATGATACAGATCCAATGGAACTTCTCACACGTAGCAGTTTCGAGAAGATGACACCGATTTTTCCAAATGAGAGAATGCGTCTGGAGTGTGGCAAGACAAGCACGTCTATGAGAATTATGGACTTGCTTTCTCCAATTGGTAAAGGTCAGAGAGGAATGATCGTATCACCTCCGAAAGCCGGTAAGACAACACTTTTAAAAGAAGTTGCATTGTCTGTTCTTAAGAATAATCCGGAAGTGCATCTTCTGATTCTTCTGATTGATGAACGTCCGGAGGAAGTTACGGATATTAAAGAGACCATTCAAGGAGACAATGTAGAGATTATTTACTCTACATTTGATGAGCTTCCAGAACATCATAAGAGAGTATCTGAAATGGTCATTGAACGTGCAAAGCGTCTTGTAGAACATAAGAAAGATGTTATGATTTTGCTTGACAGCATCACACGTCTTGCAAGAGCGTATAACCTGACTGTTTCACCATCCGGAAGAACACTTTCCGGTGGTCTTGATCCTGCAGCGCTTCATATGCCAAAGCGTTTCTTTGGTGCTGCAAGAAATATGCGTGAGGGTGGAAGCCTTACAATTCTCGCTACAGCACTGGTAGATACAGGAAGCAAGATGGACGATGTTGTATATGAGGAGTTTAAAGGAACAGGTAACATGGAACTGGTACTTGACCGTAAGCTTTCTGAAAAAAGAATGTTTCCTGCTATTGATATACCGAAGTCAAGCACTCGTAGAGAAGATCTGCTTCTTAACAAAGATGAGCAGGAAGCTGTGGAGATCATGCGCCGTGCACTCAATGGAATGCGTGCGGAAGAGGCGGTGGAGAGTATCCTGAATATGTTCTCCAATACAAAGAACAACAATGAGTTGATTGAAATGGTAAAAAAGAAAAAAATATTATAGACAAGCTGGCAATCGTGTGGTACAATAAGAAAGCTGTTTAGAAAATATTCGCGTTTGACGCAACTAAAATAAACGCAACAATAATAAAGAAGAGGTGAAAATCATGAAAGAAGGAATACATCCAGCATACTATCAGGCAACTGTAACTTGCAACTGTGGTAACACATTCGTAACAGGATCTACAAAAGAAGATATCCACGTAGAAATCTGTTCTAAGTGTCATCCGTTCTACACAGGACAGCAGAAAGCAACACAGGCTCGTGGCCGTGTTGATAAGTTCAACAAGAAGTACGGAATGAAATAAGTTCGAAGGTTATCGGGGTTGAGGTTTTTTAAATCTCAACCCTTTCTTCTATTTATATCAGATATGAGGAGAGCAATTATATGAAGTCATCCAATATTGGGGGACAGGCAGTCCTTGAAGGAATTATGATGAGACATGGAGACGACTATGCGGTTGCAGTGAGAAAACCGGATGGAGAGATTTTTGTACAGAAGGAAGAATATCACAGTGTGATCAAATGGAAAGCTTTAACGAAGATTCCGTTTATCAGAGGGGTGTTCAATTTTATAGATTCTATGGTTCTGGGAATTAAGACGTTGATGTTTTCAGCTGAATTTTATGAGGACGAAGAGGAAGTAAAAAGCGAAAAAGAACTGACAGAGGAAGAAATCGCAAAGAAGGAAAAACAGGAAAAATGGATGATGAATGCGACAGTTGCAATATCTGTAGTAATTGCAGTAGCAGTATTTATGGTTCTGCCGTATTTTCTGTCTTCATTATTAAAACCACTGATGCCATCGTATCATTTGAGAACATTAGTGGAAGGATTTGTGAGGATTGGTATATTTATTCTCTATATTGCATTGATTTCAAGAATGGATGATATCCAGAGAACATTTATGTACCATGGCGCGGAGCACAAATGCATCAATTGCATTGAGCATGGACTTCCGCTTACCGTTGATAATGTCAGAATCAGTTCCAGACAGCATAAGCGCTGTGGAACAAGCTTCTTATTCTTCGTACTGGCAATCAGTATTATTTTGTTGATGTTGATTCAGGTGGAATCACCGCTGATGCGTGTGATCGTGAGAATTGCCCTGATTCCGGTCATTGCAGGAATTTCTTATGAAGTACTGAAACTTGCAGGAAGAAGTGAGAATCCGATTATCAATCTTTTAAGCAGACCAGGACTTGCAATCCAGAAGCTGACAACGAAAGAACCGGACGATTCAATGATTGAAGTGGCAATACAGGCAGTAGAAGCAGTATTTGATTGGAGAGCATATGAAGCAGAGAACTTTAAAACTGCAGAGGATTTATAAAGAAGGATCTGCGTATCTGGAAAGCAGACAGATACCAGATGCTCAAATCGATGCATGGTATTTACTGGAATATGTGACTGGAATCAGTCGTGCTTCCTACTATGGAAATCCGGAAAAAAATATTTCGGAAGAGGAAGCGAAACGGTATTGGGAATATCTGGAAAAGCGTGCACGAAGAATTCCACTTCAGCATATTACGGGAAGTCAGGAGTTTATGGGATATGAATTTCTTGTTAATGAGCATGTGCTTATACCAAGACAGGATACAGAGAATCTGGTGGAAGAAGCATTGAAAGTGATAAGACCGGATATGCATGTGCTGGATATGTGTACTGGTTCGGGCTGTATACTGATCAGTCTTTTAAAGTATGCGGCAGAAAGAAAGCACATTACAGGGGGGGAAGCGGTTGGCGCAGATATATCAGCAGATGCGCTTGAAGTGGCAAAAAAGAATGCTCAGAGACTTAAGGTTCCTATTATATGGGTACAGAGTGACATTTTTGAAAATGTATCTGAAAGTTTTGACCTTATTGTGTCAAACCCACCATATATTAGAACGGAAGTGATCCAGGGACTGGAGGACGAAGTAAAGCTTCATGATCCGTGGATCGCGCTTGACGGACATGAAGACGGACTTTACTTTTACAGAAGAATTGTAAGCGAAAGCATTTCACATCTGAATGATGGTGCATGGCTCATGTTCGAGATCGGCCATGACCAGGCAGAAGATGTATCAAAGCTTATGAAAAATGCAGGATTTTGCAATATATATGTGAAAAAGGATCTGGCAGGACTTGACCGTGTAGTGTGTGGCATGTACAATAAAAGAGTTGTAGAAAATTCAAGTCGAACAAAAATGTGAGACATTGGTCAGGATAGAGAATACCGAAGTGAGGATTATGTTTAATGTTTGCGCCGGTATATGGCAGTTATAGTAATATTGCAGGTAAACAGGAGGAGATAGAGATGTTTGATAAATTAGAAGATCTGCTAATTCGATTAGAAGAAATCTTGAGCGAACTTCAGGAACCGGATGTGGCAAGTGACCCAAACCGTTTCCGTAAGCTCATGAAAGAACAAAGTGAGCTTACACCAATCGTAGAAGCATACAAAGAATATAAAGCATGCAAGCAGAACATTGAAGAAAGTCTGGAACTTCTGAATGAAGAGTCTGACGAAGATATGCGAGAACTTGCAAAAGAGGAGTTGAATGAATCGAAAGCAAGAGTAGAAGAGCTTGAGCATGAGCTTAAGATCCTGTTGCTTCCAAAAGACCCTAATGATGACAAGAACGTAGTAGTTGAGATCCGTGCTGGTGCCGGTGGAGATGAAGCAGCACTTTTTGCTGCAGAAATTTATCGTATGTATCTGCATTATGCAGAGAGTAAACGCTGGAAAGTGGAATTGGTAGAGTGCGAAGAAATTGGAATCGGTGGTATGAAGAATGTTACATTTATGATTGATGGACAGGGCGCATATTCTATGATGAAATACGAATCCGGAGTACACCGCGTGCAGCGTGTGCCGGAGACAGAAAGTGGCGGACGTATCCACACATCAACAATCACAGTAGCAGTTATGCCGGAGGCAGAAGATGTGGATGTTCATATCGATGAGAAAGATATTCGTATCGATGTTATGAGAGCATCAGGAAACGGTGGACAGTGTGTCAATACAACAGACTCCGCTGTACGTCTGACTCACTATCCAACTGGAATTGTAATCTACAGCCAGACAGAAAAATCACAGCTGCAGAATAAAGAAAAAGCATTTGCACTTTTGCGTGCAAAACTCTACGATTTGGAATGTCAGAAGCAGCATGATGCAGAGGCAGAAGCAAGAAAGAGCCAGATTGGAACAGGAGACCGCTCTGAGAAAATCCGTACTTATAACTTCCCACAGGGACGTGTCACAGATCACCGTATCGGTCTGACATTATACAAACTAGACAAGATCATGAACGGCGATATCCAGGAAATCATCGATGCCTGCATCGCTGCCGATCAAGCCAAAAAACTCGCAAACATGGACGAATAAGCTATGAGGGCATAATATAACGGAAGGACGATTAAACCTGCTTGCAGGGAGAATCGTCCTTTTGTTATATTGTGTGAGAATGCAAACGAGCACCGAGAAGAAGCAAAGCGGAATCGAGGTGGGCGGGTGCATGCCCTCATAGCGAAGCGCGAGAGTCAGAGTACTCTTATTTTAATCTATGTGAGTCAAACGAGCACTGAGATGGAGCAGAGCGGAATCGAAGTGGGCGTTCGTGCTATGAAAAAGAAAAGAGGAGCCAGATGCTGCTTGCAGCAAACTGACTCCTCTTTTTAGCCTTCGATTGATTTTAAAGATTTTCCGTTATACACACATGTAGTTTCCTTGCCGGGAACTATTGTCACCATATAACCGTCTTTGCCAAAGTTAATTGCAACAACTTTTCCGTCTGTTGTATGGAAAATCTGAAGCAGTACAGCATTAGAATCATATTTTTCTCCAAAATAATCATTAAATGTAGTGTCCCATGTATTTTTTCCAGAAGGCGCAGTGAAAAGGTACTGTGCATTAGATTTATCAGCACTATCCAGATAAGATAATACCTGTCGGGCAATTCTTCTGCTAGATGTATTGATTTCTGTTTTGTCATTGGGATTTCTCTGTACAGCATTCAGAGCAGCATTTGTAATTCTGCCCAGATTCTTTATTCTTTTGCCATCGATTTCCGTTGCAAATCTGCATGGCGGTTTAGTGGAATCAGGGTTTGTAAAGCTTTCAGGATACATAGCATAGCATTCTGACATGGCTGCCTGTGCAGCTTTCCAAGTATCGGTTGCTTCTGTTATAATTGCTTTTTCTTTTGCCTTTCGTATGTATCCGGTTAAAGCCGGAATCAAAAGTGCGGCAAGAATTGCAAGGATTGTCAGAACCACAATGAGTTCTACTAATGTGAAACCCTGTTTTTTCTTTTCTGATTTTATAATTATCGTCTTCTCTCTATAATATAATGTTGTTGAGTTTTTGGTATCATATAATAAAAATGATTACACATAATATAATTAATGATACCGTATGTATAGGAAAACGTCAAGAAAAACAAAACTCAATTCAATCAATTCAGATATTGCTATAATTATATCCTATAGCAAACTATAAAAATCTAAACATAGACAAACTGTTTTCCTACAATTATAATAGGAAAAGTCAAGAACATAAAAACTAATGAAAAAAACTTGTAAGGAGTGATCAGTTATGAAGAAGAAAAAAGTATTAAGTACATTATTGATAGCAGGAATGGTAGCAAGTATGATGGTTGGTTGTGGAAAATCAGCAGATGATAAAAAAGAATCTGACAATTCCGGAGTTACCACTTATACAGTTGGAACAGAAGGAGCATATCCTCCGTTCAACCTTGTAAATGAAAAAGGCGAACCGGACGGATATGATATTGCAGTTATGAAGGCAATTGATGATCTGAATCCAGATGTTGAATTTAAATATGAAGCAACAGGCTGGGATGGAATCTTTACAGCTCTCGAGTCTGGCAAGATTGATGTGATTGCCAGTCAGTGTGGTAAGAATGAAGAGCGTGAGCAGAAATATCTTTTCCCGGATATTCCATATACAGAGACTCAGGCAGCAATTGTATTTAAAAAAGACCGTACAGATATTTCCAGTGATGTAAACAGTATTGCAGGAAAAACGATTGTATCTGCAACCTCAGGAGCACAGACAAACTGGCTTGAGAATTATAACAAAGAGCATCCGGACAAAGCAGCCAATATTATGTATGCAGATGGAGATATGAGCAAGATGCTTCAGGAAGTTATTAACGGAAGAGCAGATGCACATATTGCTTCTATTAAAGTAACTGCTGATTATGTTCTCAAAGAGCAGGGACTTGACAGTGAACTAGAGTGTCTTCCATTTGAGACTGGTGATGAGACAACTACATACATGCTTCTGAGACAGGACGAGTCAGGAGAGAAGCTGAAAAAGATTATTGATGACAGTCTGAAGACGTTGATTGAAAATGGTACATTAAAAGAATTATCCGAGAAGTATCTTGATGGAGATTATGCACCACAATTATAATCGAGAAAGTGTCTTATATCTTTAAAGAAATAAGGAAAAATGTAAGATGCACGCCGTATGAGATGCGACGTGCATTTTGTGCAATACGCCGTTATACAGAAATCGTTCTTGCACGAATTTCTATAGGGCGATTCATAAGTTGTATCGGAAACCACAAGAGTTCCGAATAAAAGAGAAAGATTGGTGTAAAAGAGATGGGGAAAATATTTAGTGTTGAATTTCTGATCCAGTCCATTCCGCAGATAGCAGTATATCTGCCGATCACACTTCTGATTACAATTGCCAGTTGTGTAGCAGGACTGATTGTAGGGTTCTTTATTGCGTTGGCCCGTTATTTTGAAGTACGGGTACTTAAGACAGTTGCGAAAGTATACATATCATTTATCCGTGGTACGCCGACTATGGTACAGTTGGTGCTTGTGTATTACGGAATCCCGATACTGCTTCGTGTGATGAACGAAGCATGGGGAACAAGTTTTGATATTAACGGAATCCACCCGGTCGTATTCGCAATTATTACACTGGGACTTAATGCAGCGGCATATATGTCAGAGATTATCCGCAGTGCATTGATGTCCGTAGATGAAGGACAGGTAGAAGCTTGTTATAGCTTGAATATGACGAAGTGGCAGGCGCTTATAAGTGTTGTAATCCCGCAGGCATTTGTCGTAGCACTTCCAAGTCTGGGCAATAACTTTATATCATTATTAAAAGAGACTTCTCTTGTATTTAACATTGCAGTTGTAGATATTATGGCACAGGCAAGAATCGTTGGAGCGAGATCTTATCGTTACTTTGAGGTATATATTGCAGTATCTTTGATTTACTGGGTATGCTGTATGCTTTTGGAACGTCTGCTTGCAAAGATAGAGACCTATGTGCGTAGAAAAGAGAGGAGAAGTTAAGATGTCGATAGTAGAAGTAAGAGGACTTTGTAAAGCTTTTGGTGATAATCAGGTTTTAAAAAATCTGGATTTTCAGATAGAAAAAGGTGAAGTTGTAACGCTGATTGGACCAAGCGGAGGCGGTAAGACAACGCTTCTTCGCTCTCTCAACTGGTTAAATGTACCAGATGCAGGGAGAGTTACCATTGATGGAGTTACAATTGAAGCCGGAAAAGAGAATAAACAACAAATCCGGGCACTCAGAGAAAAGACGAGCATGGTATTTCAGCATTATAATCTCTGGAAGAACAAGACTGCTCTGGAGAATATTACGGAAGGACTGATTCGGGTTCAGAAGATGCCGAAAGTCCAGGCAGTGGAGAAAGCAGAACATTTGCTGGAACGTGTCGGACTGATCGAGAAGAGAGATGAATACCCGGTACGTCTTTCCGGAGGGCAGCAGCAGAGAGTAGGAATAGCGAGAGCACTTGCAGCAGAACCGCAGGTTATGCTGTTTGATGAGCCAACAAGTGCTCTTGATCCGGAGTGGATCGGGGGAGTTCTTGATGTTATGAAAGAAATTGCAGCAGATGGAATGACGATGATTGTAGTATCCCATGAGATGCGCTTTGTAAAAAATGTTGCCTCCAGAATCTTATTCCTGGAAGGTGGACAGATTGTAGAAGACAATACACCGGAGAAATTGTTTAATAATCCGGAGAATGAACGTACAAGAGCATTTTTGGAGATGGCAGAATTGTAAGAAACAAAAAAAGTTTTATTATAAAATGAAGACAGATTAGAAAGCTGAAATAAGAAAATTAAATCTGGGACAGGTACTTTTTAAAGAAGTCCCTGTCCTAAAATATTTAAGACAACAGGCAATTGCGAAAATGAAGGAGAAAATAAATATGGCAACAGATTTTGATAAAGTAATCAATCGAAAAGGAACACATTCTTTAAAATATGATTTTGCGACAGTAAGAGGAAAGAAAGCGGATATACTTCCACTTTGGGTGGCAGATATGGATTTTCAGGCACCAAAAGCAGTCAGAGAGCGCTTATTTGAGATTGTAGAGCATGGTATATTTGGGTATAGTGATACCCTGGAGGATTATTTCAGAGAAGTGAAATCCTGGTATAAGAGAAGATTTGACTGGGAAATCGAGAGTGACTGGATCATCAAGACACCAGGAATTGTATTTGCACTTGCAATGGCAGTAAAAGCCTACACAGAGCCGGGAGAAAGTGTTCTGATGCTGCAGCCGGTTTACTACCCGTTCAGAGAGGTCATTGAAGACAATGGAAGAAAGCTGATTGGAAGTCCATTAAAATTAGAAGATGGGCACTACACCATTGACTTTGAGGATATGGAGAAGAAAATCCGGGAAAATGATGTAAAATTATTACTTTTCTGCAGTCCGCACAACCCGGTAGGACGTGTGTGGAAAAGAGAAGAGTTGGAAAAAGTTGCAGCGCTCTGCTTGAAATATCACGTGACACTTGTCAGCGATGAGATCCACAGTGATATTGTATACAAAGGACATAAACATCAGATGATGGCATCTATTTCAGAAGAGATTGCAGATATTACTGTCACATGTACCGCACCATCAAAAACATTTAATGTGGCAGGGCTTCAACTTTCCAACATTATCATTTCCAATCCAAAGCTGCGTGAGAAATTTAAACACGAAGTGATGCAAGCGGGCTACAGCCAGCCGAATCTGATGGGAATGGAAGCGTGTCAGGCTGCTTATGAAAACGGCGAAGAATGGTTGGAAGAGTTACTTGTATATCTTCAGGGAAATGTGGACTTTGTCCGGGATTATCTGAAACAGGAGATTCCGAAAATCAGGCTTATTGAGCCGGAAGGAACTTATCTGCTTTGGCTGGATTGCAGAGAACTGGGGTTATCAGTAGAAGAACTGGAACATCTGGTCGTTGATAAGGCAAATCTCTGGCTGGATCCGGGATTTATTTTTGGGGCAGTAGGAGAAGGATTTGAACGAATCAATATCGCATGTCCGCGTCAGACGTTAAAGCAGGCAATGGATCAGCTTAGAGATGCTTTGAATGCAGAGGCATTCTTGAACTAGGGATTTGTAAAGAATGGTAGATAAGACAGGAGGAAAATCGTGATGGCAGAAGAATTACAGACATACTTATTGGAACATTTTCAATGGCTGCACAGACATCCGGAACTTGCATTAAAGGAGTATGAGACAACCAACTATGTAAAAAATGTATTAAAACAGACAGAAGGTGTGGAGCTTTTGAATCTGGGACTTGATACAGGAGCGCTTGCAAAGATCGAGGGAAAAGAGCCAGGGGGTGTTGTTGCAATCAGAGCGGATATTGATGCGCTGCCGATCCTGGAAGAGAGTGGACTTTCTTACAGTTCAGAAAATGATGGCTGTATGCATGCTTGTGGACATGATTTCCACACGACAGCACTTCTTGGAGTGGCAAAACTTCTTGGAGGAGAGAGAGAGCATATAAAAGGTACCGTCATTTTATTGTTTCAACCTGCCGAAGAAGCAGAACATGGTGGTGAAAAAGTTGTAAATACCGGAATGTTTGAAAAATATAAGATTGAAAAAATCTTTGGACTTCACACAAAACAAAACATGCCAGTCGGAACGATTGCAATTGCACCAGGTCCATTTTCAGCGGCGGTAGACCGGTTCTTATATACGGTAAAAGGAATGGGATGCCACGGAAGCACCCCGCAGACAGGTCTGGATCCGATCCCGGCAGCAGCAAGACTGGTAGGAAGTCTTCAGGAAATTGTAAGCCGAAGAATCAGTCCGACGGAGACGGCAGTTATCAGTGTGACTCGTTTTACATCAGGCACAAGCTGGAACATTATCCCAGAGACCGCCAGGCTAGAAGGAACCGTTCGCACATTTAATCCCCAAGTGCGTGAGCAGATTGTGAAACTGATGCAGGCACAGGCTGAAGGTCTGGAGCGGGAAGGATATCAGGTGGAATTTACATGGATCCCGGGCTGCCCGGCAACGAACAATGATGCAAATCTGGCAGAACTTGTGCGAAAAGAAGCAATGGAAGAAGGATTCCATGTGACCTTGCAGCATCCGGAGATGGGAGGAGAAGATTTTTCCTGTTATCAGGAGTTGGTTCCGGGAGCATTTTTTCATGTGGGGACCGGGGGAAAATATCCGGCGCATAATTCTAAATTCACAGTAGATCCGGCAGCACTTTTGGGAGCTTCCAAACTGATGAGTGAGATTGTGAAGAAAGCGCTTAAAGCTTCATAGATATTGCAGCTATGAAGCTTTGTTTTTTGGCAGAGCAGTAAAAAGCACATAGATGATATCAGTGGCATGCCTTGTAATGAGTATAGAAAATGTGCTATACTCGGAAGAGTAAAAATTACAGTTATCAGATGGACGAGAACTGCGATGAGTACAATGGCGGGGAATTCCTTCGTTGGATGTGCTCTTTACTAGTTTTGAATTGGAGCATAGAATGAAAGATATTATTTTTAAGAGAACAGAGCTGGAAGACAAGGAAATCATGACAAAGTATTTCGATGAGCATCCGAGCAGAAGTTGTGAACGTACATTTGTCAATGTGTTTTTATGGTCCAGGCAGTACCCGGTAAAATGGGCGATTGTTGAAGGAGCCATGGTGTTCAAAAGTGAAGATGAGGGACATGTTGCCTATGCATTTCCGGCAGGGACAGATGAACATGTGAAGCGTGCATTGGATAAGATGAAAACATATAGTGAGGAGCGAGGTTATCCGTTCCGTATGTATAATGTGACACCGGATGATTTTGCACGACTGGAAAGCTGGTATCCGGGAAGATTCGAGATTGAGTATGACCGGGACGAAGCGGATTATGTCTATGAAAGCGAGAAGTTAGCGACTTTGTCTGGTAAGAAGATGCATGGAAAGAAGAACCATGTGAATCGATTCCAAAAAGAATTTGAAGGACGCTGGAGCTACGAATCCATGAAAAAAGAGAATCTGGAGGAATGTTTCCAGATGGCTTTGAAGTGGAGAAAAGAGAATGGCTGTAATGATGATACAGATAAGAATGCAGAGATGTGTGTGACAATGAATGCACTCAGACTTTTTGAAGAACTTGACCTGAAGGGAGGTATCCTTCGAATTGATGGTAAAATCGTAGCATTTACCATCGGAGAACCAATCTGCCCGGATACATTTGTTGTTCACATAGAAAAAGCTTATGCAGATGTGCCCGGAGCATATACTATGATCAATCAGCAATTTGTAGAACATGAGTGTATGGATTACAAATATGTGAATCGGGAAGATGATGCCGGTTCTGAGGGACTCAGAAAAGCAAAGCTTTCCTATAAACCAGTATTTATGGTAGAAAAAGGACATGTACATGAAAAGGAGATAGAAAAATGATAGCAGATAAAATGAAAAATATGGTAGCGAACAGTTCCGCTATTCGTGCAATGTTTGAGGAAGGAACACGTCTGGCAGGAATTTACGGACGTGAGAATGTATTTGATTTCAGCCTTGGGAATCCGAATGTTCCGGCACCGCAGATTGTAAAAGATGCAATTGTCGAACTGGTCAATGACACAGATCCGGTTGTGCTTCATGGCTATACGAACAGTAACAGTGGATATCCGGAAGTAAGAGAGGCAATTGCAAAGTCTCTGAATGAAAGATTTGATACAAAATTTTCCGGCAAGAACATTGTCATGACTGTCGGAGCGGCAGGTGGATTGAATGTCATTTTAAAATCTCTGATTAATCCCGGAGATGAAGTGATTGCATTTGCACCATATTTTGGAGAATATCGTTCTTATACAAACAACTATGATGGAGTTCTGGTCGAGATTTCCCCGAATACAGTTGATTTTCAGCCAAAGCTTGATGAATTTGAGCAGAAAATCACACCAAAGACAAAAGCTGTCATTGTAAATACACCGAATAACCCGACAGGTGTTGTATATTCAGAGGAGACAATCAAGAAGTTAGCGGCAATCATGGAGGCCAAACAGAAAGAATATGGAACAGAGATTTTCCTGATTTCTGACGAACCATATCGTGAACTTGCTTATGATGGAGTGGAAGTTCCATACCTGACGAAATATTATGATAATACGATTGTAGGATATTCTTTTAGTAAATCCCTGTCACTTCCGGGAGAACGTATAGGATATCTTGTTATTCCGGATGAGGTTGCAGACAGCGAAGATCTTCTTTCCGCTGCCAATGTGGCAACAAGAATCTTAGGTTTTGTAAATGCACCAACTCTGCAGCAGAAAGTAGTAGAAAAATGCCTGGATGCAAAGACAGACCTTTCTTTCTACAACAGAAACAGAGAAGATCTATATAACGGATTGAAAGAATGTGGATTTGAATGCATCAAACCACAGGGAGCATTCTATCTCTTTGTAAAATCACCAGTTGCAGATGAAAAGGAATTCTGTAATGCAGGAAAGAAATATAATATCCTGATGGTACCGGGTAGTTCCTTTGCGTGCCCGGGATATGTAAGACTGGCATATTGTGTATCTCATGAGACAATCGTGAATTCGCTTCCAAAATTCAAAGAACTGGCAAAGGAATACATGTAATGTTCAGGGGTCGCGGCGATGAACAAATTTAGCAAAGATACAGGAGCATAGTATGAAAGCATTTGAGAAGAACATAAGAAAAGTAGAGCCATATGTACCAGGTGAACAGCCACAGCGCAAAGTCATCAAATTAAATACGAATGAGAATCCGTATCCACCGGCACCGGGAGTCACAAAAGCGTTAGAAGAGATGGATACAGACCGTTTCCGCCTTTATCCGGATCCGACTGCAGCACCACTTGTAAATGCGCTTGCGGACTTTTATCATGTGAATCCGGACCAGGTATTTGTAGGTGTAGGATCCGATGATGTATTGTCTATGTGTTTCCTGACATTTTTTAATTCCGAAAAACCGATATTTTTCCCGGATATTACTTATTCTTTTTATAGTGTATGGGCGGATCTGTATCGGATTCCATATGAATGTCAGAAACTGGATGAGGATTTCAAACTTGTAAAAGAAGACTACTATAAGGAGAACGGGGGAGTGATTTTCCCAAACCCAAATGCACCGACAGGAATCTATGAGGATCTGTCAGTAGTAGAAGATATCATTGCACATAATCAGGATGTCATTGTGATCGTGGATGAAGCGTATATTGATTTTGCAGGACGTTCCGCACTGGAACTGATTGACAAATACGATAACCTGATCGTTGTCCAGACATTTTCCAAGGCAAGATCTATGGCGGGTATGCGAATCGGCTATGCTATCAGCAATCCGACATTGATCAAATACTTAAATGATGCGAAATATTCATTTAACTCTTACACTATGAACCAGACTTCAATTGTGTGTGGTGTGGAAGCTGTGAAAGACAGGGAATATTTCGAGAATGGCGTCAGAAAAATTGTTGAGACAAGGGAGTGGGCAAAAGAAGAACTTACAAAACTTGGATTTACATATCTGGATTCCGGGTCCAACTTTATATTTGCAAAGCACCCGGAATACGATGCGAAAGAGCTGTTTGAGGCATTAAAGGCACATGATATCTATGTGCGATTTTGGGGCAGCGAGAGAATCGAGCAATATATGCGTATTAGCATCGGGACAAAAGAAGAGATGGAACAATTATTTGCATTTTTGAAAGAATATATGTGGCGGGGTTCTGAACAGTTACAAAAATAAATGAAAAAATAAGGAGAGATGTATGACACAGTCATTAGTACAAGGAATTATTGATGCACTCAGTGGAAGTGTTGGAAAAGAGGCAATTGTATTTATTATTTCCATGATTCCGATTTTGGAACTTCGTGGAGCACTTCTTGTAGCAGGACCGCTTCTTGGAGTGCCGGTCGCGAAAGCGATTCCATTATGTATTCTTGGGAATATTATACCGGTTCCGTTTATCCTGCTTCTGATCACACCGATTTTTAACTGGATGAAAGGAACAAAACATTTAAAACCGCTGGTAGATAAGCTGGAAGCAAAAGCAATGAAGAAAAAAGACCAGATTGAAAAATATGAATTCTGGGGACTTGTATTATTTGTTGGTATTCCGCTTCCGGGAACCGGAGCATGGACAGGTTCACTCATTGCCGCACTTCTCGGTGTGAAATTTAAGAAAGCATTTCCGGCAGTCATCATTGGAATCTGCATGGCAACTGTAATTATGTGGTTCATATCTTATGTGCTTCTTGGTGGAGTACAGATTTTAGGATAGTGCAGTCTTGAATGAATAAGAGAGAAGAAACATAGAAGGAGAAAAAATATGTCTATGAAATTCAATACGACACTGCCTTCTCCGACAGAACTGAAGGAAGAATATCCTCTGTCAGAAAAGCTTGCAGAGTTAAAGAAAAAAAGAGATCAGGAGATTCGAGATATTTTTACGGGAAAATCGGACAAATTTGCAGTCATTATCGGACCGTGTTCTGCAGATAATGAAGATTCAGTGTGTGAGTATGTGAATCGTCTGGCAAAAGTCAATGAAAAAGTAAAAGATAAACTGATGATTATTCCAAGAATTTATACAAATAAACCAAGAACGACCGGCGAGGGATATAAAGGAATGCTCCATCAGCCGGATCCGGATAAGGCACCGGATCTTTATGCGGGAATTATTGCAATCCGTCATATGCATATCCGTGCTATGGAAGAAAGCGGACTGACCGGAGCAGATGAGATGTTATATCCGGAGAACAGAAGCTATCTGGATGATATTTTATCTTATGAGGCAATCGGTGCACGTTCTGTGGAAAATCAGCAGCATCGTCTGACAGCAAGTGGAATGGATATTCCTGTCGGAATGAAGAATCCGACCAGTGGAGATCTGTCGGTGATGCTGAATTCTGTAGTGGCAGCCCAGATGGGACATCGTTTCATTTACAGAGGTATGGATGTACAGACGTCAGGAAATGATCTGGCACATGTGATTTTGCGTGGAGGCGTAGACAAATATGGAACATGCCAGCCAAATTATCATTATGAAGATTGCCTGCGATTATTTGAACTTTATCAGAAGAAAGATCTGAAAAATCCAGCAGCAATTGTTGATGCGAACCATTCTAATTCAAATAAAAAATACAAAGAACAGCTTCGTATTGTCAGTGAAGTGCTTCATACACGAAGATATAATCCGGATCTGAAAAATATGATCAAGGGTGTTATGGTGGAAAGTTATCTGGAAGAAGGAAGACAGAATATCGGACCTGATATGGTATATGGAAAGTCCATTACGGATCCTTGTATTGGCTGGGAAGATACGGAGCATCTAATTTATAAAATTGCAGAAGAGTGCTAGAAAATAAAAAAAGAAAAATAATAAGTGCAGATTAAGAGCTTTCTGAAGCATCTTTTTCTTTCAAAAGTTTCATATACTTTTTGAGATCACGTTTGCTGCTTCGGGAGAGGCTTCGGTATGCAAGCAAAAGATTCAGCTCATCATCAGAATTGGTTGTAAGCCGGGAAGGAGAGAGGGTGATAGTATCCTCTTCGTCATTCAGAAGATAATCAACAGGGACCTCGAATAAATCTGCGATTGCCGTCAGCTTTTCATGAGAAGGCTGGCGGCCCTTTTTTTCGTAACCTGCAATAGCAGAGCGGGAGACATGGATACAGTCAGCAACATTTTTCTGAGTCATATTAAATTTTTTGCGTAATTTGCGTAGCTTCTGACCGAATGACACTTGCCAGGTCTCCTTTCTTTTGTATTTTTGGTATATTTTACCAAGTGTTATGTGAAAAAAAGATAAGTGTGGCGGATGTAAACAAAAAGTAGCGAAAAAGTTCCGTTCTGGAACATGAGAATACCCGTTGACACTGTCTGGAAAAGAATCTATAATTTAGTTATGATAGAAAAGAAGAAAAGTGAGAGGATTATAAGAGTATGATTATAGCAGGCAATGATGAGGCAAAAAGAAGTAAGATATGGCGAGTGGTTACCCTTGTATCCTCAGTGCTGATCATTTTAATCGCAGTATATCTGCTGACGAGAATGTTCACGACTAATCCAGTAGTAGGAAACTGGGAAAGTGAGGATGCAACGATTGCGCTAAAGATTGAGAAGAACGATACGATTCAGGTAGATATCACGGATATTGCGGAGAATACAGATGCAGCCGTAGAGATGAATTACAGCGTAGATATGAAGTCAAAGATTATTACCATCACAAAAGATGAGGAGCAGATTGACAAGGCAGTTGAGAAAGCGGACGGTGCATATACAAAAGAAGATCTGGAGAATGTACTGGATGATCTGGATTCATCTTTTTCATACAGCATAGATGGCAATCAGCTGACACTTACAGAACGAGAATATGGGGAACAGTTCACGTTCATCAGAAAGTAGGTATCAGACAAAAGAAACCTAAAACGAAAATATCAGAAAATCTGCCGTGTGGCAGGTTTTCTGCATGTGAAGGAGTAAAAATCATGTACAGAGATCACACGAAAGAAGTTCAGATTGGAAATGTTACGATCGGAGGAGGTAATCCGATCAGAATACAGTCAATGACAAATACGAAGACGGAAGATGTGGAGGCGACTGTTGCCCAGATTCTTGCTCTCGAGAAAGCCGGCTGTGAGATCATCCGCTGCGCTGTGCCGAATATGGATGCAGCGAAAGCAATTGGTGAGATCAAGAAGCAGATTCATATTCCACTTGTGGCAGATATTCATTTTGATTATAAGCTGGCGATTGCAGCGATTGAGAACGGGGCAGATAAGATTCGTATTAATCCGGGTAATATTGGAGATGAGCAGAGAGTCCGTGCTGTTGTTGAAAAAGCAAAAGAGTACGGTGTTCCAATTCGTGTTGGTGTGAACAGTGGATCACTGGAAAAGCATCTGGTAGAGAAGTATCATGGGGTGACTGCAGAGGGACTTGTAGAGAGTGCCCTGGACAAAATACAGCTTATCGAGGAGATGGGATATAATAATCTTGTAGTCAGTATCAAATCTTCTGATGTTATGATGTGTGTAAAGGCACATGAACTGATCGCTAAGAAATGCCCATACCCATTACACGTAGGAATTACAGAGGCAGGAACATTATTGGCAGGTAATATAAAATCCTCAGTAGGTCTTGGAATGATTCTGGGACAGGGAATCGGAGATACAATCCGTGTGTCACTGACTGGATCACCACTAGAAGAGATCAAGACAGCGAAGATTATTTTAAAGACACTGGGACTTCGCACAGGCGGAATTGAGGTTGTATCCTGTCCGACATGCGGAAGAACCCAGATTGATCTGATCGGACTTGCAAATCAGGTTGAAGAGATGGTTGCAGATATTCCACTGGACATTAAGGTCGCAGTTATGGGCTGTGTGGTCAATGGACCGGGAGAAGCAAAAGAAGCAGATATTGGAATTGCCGGAGGAAAGGGAGAAGGACTCCTGATCAAAAAAGGCGAGATTGTAAAGAAAGTAAAAGAAGAGGAACTATTAGAGACATTGAGACAGGAGCTGTTGCATTGGAATGAGTAAACCGTTCTTTGAAGTATTCCCTACGTTAAAGGCAGGGGAAGATATACGTAATATGTTCGAAGGAGCGCAGGTATTAAAAGTGACGACCAACTCTGACCGGACATTTTTAAGAGTACATATAGTAAGCCGTCATCTGATTCAGAAAACATTGGTATACGAGATGGAGCACCTGATCAAGAACCAGCTTTTCGGAAGAAGTGCCGTGCAGGTAGAGATTCGAGAAAAGTATGAGCTGTCCGGACAGTACACGCCAGAGAATGTGATGGCGGAGTATCTGGACAGCTTTCTTGCGGAGCTGGATACAAGAAGTGTTGTAGAACGCAATATGCTGCAGCATGCGAAATGTACCTTTGAAGAAGGAAATATTCTTTGCATGCAGTTAATCGACACGGTTATTGCGCAAGGAAAAAAAGATTCTCTGACAGATTATTTAAAAGGTGTGTATGCAGACCGTTTCGGATTGCCCATTGAGATTCGTGTCATGTATAAAGAACCAAAAGAAAGTACTTTGAAATACAATGATATGCGTCTGCAGCAGGAAGTAGACAGTATACTGGATCAGGTTGAGGCTGTACAGAAGCAAAAAGAGGAAAAAAAGCAGGAAAAAGAAGCAAAGTCTGGGGAAAAAGAAACATCTGGAAGCGGACAAGGTGGAAAAAATTCCGGAGACGGAAAAAATTCTGGCAGTCCTGCAAAAGGTGGATTTTCAAAAGGCAGTGGATTCCAGAAGGGTGGCTTTCGTGATAAGAAGGTGTTTGTGAAATCTGCGAAGATGGATCTTGATGAGTCAGGTTTGATTTACGGACGTCCATTTGACGATGAGCCGATTGAACTGTCAACCGTGATTGGTGAGATGGGAGAAATTACATTTCGAGGAAAAGTCATTAGCTTTGATACAAGAGAAATCCGCAATGAAAAGACCATTGTCATGTATGCAGTGACAGACTTTACTGATACGATCATGGTCAAGATGTTCGTGCGTAATGATCAACTTGCAGATGTACTGGCTGAAATTAAAATGGGTGCATTCCTGAAAATTAAAGGCGTGACCAATATTGATAAATTTGACGGCGAACTTGTCATTTCTTCTGTGTTTGGAATTAAGAAAATTTCTGATTTTACAGAATCCAGAAAAGACAATGCGGTAGAAAAGAGAGTGGAGCTCCACTGTCATACGAAAATGAGTGACATGGACGGAGTTTCCGAGGTCAAAGATCTTGTAAAGAGAGCACATGACTGGGGGCATAAGGCAATTGCGATTACAGATCATGGTGTGGTGCAGGCGTTCCCGGACGCGAATCATTATATTGAGACACTGGATAAAGACGATCCATTTAAAGTTATTTATGGTGTGGAAGGATATCTGGTCGATGATTTGCAGGATGTGGCAGTCAATGAGAAAGGTCAGTCTTTAAAAGGAACCTATGTTGTATTCGATCTGGAGACGACAGGATTTAGTTCGGTAAAAGATAAGATTATCGAAATTGGTGCAGTTAAAGTTGAGAATGGAGAAATTACGGATAAGTATAGTACATTTGTGAATCCGAAGATTCCGATTCCATTTCGAATCACACAGCTTACAAGCATTACTGATGAGATGGTTATGGAATCACCGGAGATTGAGACAATTCTCCCACAGTTTCTAAAGTTCGTAGGAGATGCAGTGCTGGTAGCGCACAATGCCAGTTTTGATGTGAGCTTTATCGAAGAAAATTGCAAGCAGCAGGGCATAGAACCGGATTTTACTTCTGTAGATACGGTGGGACTTGCACGTGTATTATTACCGACACTTTCAAAATTCAAGCTAAACGTTGTGGCAAAAGCACTGAATATTTCTCAGGAACATCACCATAGAGCAGTGGATGATGCCAGAGTTACCGCAGAGATTTATGTGAAATTTATTCAGATGCTGGAAGAACGTGGAATCGAGACACTGGATCAGATGAATCATTTTGGCGCGCACAACGCGGAAGCAATCCGTAAGATGCCGTCTTACCATGTCATTGTTCTGGCAAAGAATGATATTGGACGCGTGAACCTTTATACATTGATTTCCAAGTCACATCTGGAGTATTTTGGACGTCAGCCGAGAATGCCAAAGAGCGAAGTGTTAAAATACAGAGAGGGTCTGATTATTGGAAGTGCTTGTGAAGCAGGAGAATTGTATCAGGCAATACTGGGAGAAAAATCTGCAGAGCGGATTGCCAGAATTGTTAATTTTTATGATTATCTGGAAATACAGCCACTTGGAAATAACCGGTTCATGATTGATAGTGATCGTGTGGAGAAGGTTCAAAGTGAGGAAGATTTACGTGAGATCAACCGTGAGATCATCCGTCTTGGAGAACGGTTTGATAAGCCGGTCGTGGCGACCTGTGATGTGCACTTTATGGATCCGGAAGATGAAGTGTACCGCCGTATCATTATGGCAGGAAAAGGATTCAAAGATGCAGATCAGCAGGCACCGTTGTATTTGCATACGACAGATGAAATGCTGGAGGAGTTTGAATACCTTGGTTCAGCAAAAGCAAAAGAAATTGTCATTGACAATCCCAATATGATTGCGGATATGGTGGAAAAAATATCACCAGTCCGCCCGGATAAGTGTCCACCGGTCATTCCAGATTCAGATAAAACGCTTCGTGAAATATGTTATAACAAGGCACATTCTATGTATGGAGATCCGCTTCCGGAGATTGTTACAGAGCGTCTGGAACGTGAGCTTAATTCCATTATTTCCAACGGATTCGCCGTTATGTATATTATCGCACAGAAATTGGTGTGGAAATCCAATGAGGACGGATATCTAGTAGGATCCCGTGGTTCGGTAGGATCTTCCTTTGTTGCGACCATGGCTGGAATTACAGAGGTAAATCCATTAAGCCCACATTACTATTGCCCGAAGTGCCACTACAGTGATTTTGAATCCGAAGAAGTACGGGCTTACGCAGGGGGCTGTGGATGGGATATGCCGGATAAGGAGTGCCCGGTGTGCAAAACCAGGCTTGTAAAAGATGGATTTGATATTCCGTTCGAAACATTCCTTGGATTTAAAGGAAATAAAGAGCCAGATATCGATCTGAACTTCTCAGGAGATTATCAGAGTAATGCTCATAAATATACGGAAATTATTTTCGGAGCCGGACAGACGTTCCGTGCCGGAACGATTGGTACGTTGGCGGATAAGACAGCATTTGGGTATGTAAAGAACTATTTTGAAGAGCGGGGAACAAGAAAGAGAACTTGCGAAATTGACAGGATTGTTCAGGGATGTACCGGTATCCGCAGAAGTACCGGACAGCATCCGGGAGGAATTATTGTACTTCCTCACGGGGAAGATATCAACTCATTCACTCCGGTGCAGCATCCGGCAAATGATATGACGACTGATATTATTACGACACATTTTGATTATCATTCCATCGACCACAACTTGTTAAAATTGGATATTCTGGGTCATGATGATCCAACCATGATCAAGGCACTTGAGGCATATATCAGTTCGCCTGCTATGGAAAATGAGTACAATGAGACGGATCATCCATTTGTAGCAACAGATATCCCTCTGGATGATCAGGGGGTAATGTCTTTATTCCATGATACATCGGCACTTGGAATCACACCAGATGATATCGGGGGATGTCCGGTAGGATGTCTTGGAATTCCGGAGTTCGGAACGGATTTCGTAATCCAGATGGTAGTAGATACAAAACCACAGACACTTTCAGATCTGATTCGTATTTCCGGATTGTCCCATGGAACGGACGTATGGCTGAACAATGCGCAGGATCTGATCAAGAGCGGTAAGGCAACCATTTCTACAGCAATCTGTACCCGAGATGATATTATGACATATCTGATCAACAAAGGACTGGATAGTGAGGAATCCTTCACGATCATGGAGCGAGTGCGTAAAGGTACCGTTGCAAAAGGAAAATGTAAAGATTGGCCGGAGTATAAAAAAGATATGTTGGAACATGATGTGCCAGAGTGGTACATTGGTTCCTGTGAGAAAATTAAATATATGTTTCCGAAAGCCCATGCGGCAGCCTATGTCATGATGGCATATCGTATCGCCTATTGTAAGGTAAATTATCCGCTGGCATACTATGGGGCATATTTTGGAATCCGTGCAGATGCATTTTCTTATGAAATTATGTGTCAGGGCAAGGAAAAACTGCAATACTATATTGATGATTATACAAGACGGTCTGATTCTCTCAGCAAAAAAGAACAGGATACGATGAAGGACATGCATATTGTTCAGGAAATGTATGCGAGGGGATATGAGTTTCTGCCAATCGACATTTATCGCGCAAAAGCAACAAAATTCAGCATCATAGACGGAAAGCTGATGCCACCGTTTTCCAGCATTGACGGAATGGGAGAGAAGGCTGCAGAAGCGGTGGAGGAAGCGGCAAAAGATGGTCCATATCTGTCCAAAGATGATTTTAGAAACCGTACGAAAGCAAGTAAGACGGTTGTAGATTACATGGCAGATTTAGGACTTTTAGGAGACCTTCCGGAGTCCAATCAGTTGTCATTATTTGATCTTTAACAGACAAAATGGGCAAAAAATGGACAGAAAAAGGTATACTTATAAAAGTATGTTAAAATTAAAATAATGCTTTTCAAACGCCATATTTTGTAGTAATATAATGGGGCGGAACACAATATCTTGTGATTTTGAAGAAACTAAATAGTTTCTTACCGGAGTGAGTGTGAATTGTGGAACACAAGATGTTGTGGTGGATCCGAAAAGCAGAAGAACAAAGATATATAAGAAAGGCGTGAGACATGAAGATGTTAGTGAAGACGAAAGTAATCAAAAGAAATGGAGAGGAAGTCGGCTTTGATCTGGAAAAGATCGAGAATGCAATCCGTGCAGCTAATGAAGAAGTTGATAATATTTACAAACTGAATGAATTCCAGGTCCGGGCAATTGCAGATGATATTGCAGGACAGGTAAAAAAATCAACTCACGCTATACATGTAGAAGACATTCAGGATATGGTAGAGACTGGAATTATGGGAATGCGTGGCTATGAAGTGGCACAGAAGTATGTGCGCTACCGTTATAAACGTGAATTGGCAAGAAAGTCCAATACAACAGATAACGGGATCCTTGCACTGATTGATAACATTAATGAAGAAGTCAATCAGGAAAATTCCAATAAGAACCCGGTGATCAACTCCACGCAGAGAGATTATATGGCAGGAGAAGTAAGTAAAGACCTTTCCAAGCGTGTACTTCTTCCGGAAGAGGTTGTAGAAGCACATGAACAGGGAATCATTCATTTCCATGATTCAGATTATTTTGCACAGAAAGAGCACAACTGTGATCTGATCAATCTGGAAGATATGCTTCAGAACGGAACCGTCATCAGTGAGACAATGATTGAAAAACCACACAGTTTCTTTACAGCGTGTAATGTGACGACTCAGATTGTAGCACAGGTCGCAAGTAATCAATATGGAGGACAGTCTTTTACACTGGCACATCTTGCACCATTTGTGGATATCAGCCGTAAGAAAATCCGTAATATTGTTATCTCTGAACGTAAAGCATGTGGGGAGAGTCTGGATGAGGCAATCATTGACAAACTGACAGACTGCCGTCTGAGAGAAGAGGTAAAAAGCGGAATTCAGACAATCCAGTACCAGCTTATCACACTCATGACATGTAACGGACAGGCACCGTTTGTTACTGTATTCATGTATCTGGATGAGGTGGAAGACGGTCAGACAAGACAGGATCTTGCACTCATCATTGAAGAAGTATTAAAACAGAGAATGCAAGGCGTTAAGAATGAGAAGGGTGTTTGGATCACACCGGCATTCCCGAAACTGATTTATGTCCTGGATGAAGATAATATTACAGAAGATTCTAAGTACTGGTATCTGACAGAGCTTGCAGCAAAATGTACTGCAAAGCGTATGGTTCCGGATTACATTTCTGCAAAGATCATGAAGGAACTGAAAAAAGGTGAAGTTTATCCATGTATGGGATGCAGATCTTTCCTGACAGTAGAGGATTCTCAGATGCTTCCAAACGGAAAGCATAAATTCTACGGGCGTTTCAATCAGGGTGTTGTTACAATTAACCTGGTAGATGTAGCATGTTCTTCTGAAGGCGATATGGACCGTTTCTGGGCGATATTAGATGAACGCCTGGAATTATGCCATGAAGCTCTTA